>ENA-UOOR01001414-UOOR01001414.1-fermentation-metagenome-genome-assembly--contig:-NODE-1414-length-28377-cov-6.427300_pt1 | contig 28377 bp, 28 predicted proteins | sample MGYA00245780_ERZ724029 | MGnify/ENA primary metagenome ERZ724029 (study PRJEB28704, sample SAMN03018315) | fermentation metagenome | biome: anthropogenic terrestrial biome; feature: soil; material... | reverse complement strand
GTACCGCCTGTTGAACAACGGGATTTAAATGAACGGGTAAAACCACTTCTATATCGGGATTGTTTTCTACTATCTCTTTAATGGCCAAAAATATGTTTTGCATACGCTCACCTAAGTTCTCCCGGCGGTGGGCGGTAACTAAGATAATCTTTTTGTTATGAAAATCCAGCTTCTTTAAAGTTTCATCCTTAAATACATAATCTTTATTAACCGTTTGTAATAAAGCATCAATTACTGTATTCCCGGTTACGACAATACTTTCCTGCTTGATTCCTTCTTTTAGTAAAGCATCTTTAGCAGTTTGAGTCGGAGCAAAATGCAGATCCGCTAAACACCCGGTAAGCTTCCTGTTCATCTCTTCGGGGTAAGGGGAGTATTTATTATAAGTTCGTAAACCCGCTTCCACATGACCGACAGGAATCTGATGATAAAAAGCGGCTAAACTGCTAACAAAAGTCGTCGATGTATCGCCATGGACTAAAATTAGATCGGGCTTTTCTTTTTTAATAATGCTTTCTATTCTTTGTAGAACTTTAACCGTAATCTGAGTCAAGGTTTGCTCCGGCGCCATAATGTTCAAGTCATAGGTAGGTTTAATATTAAAAAGGTTTAACACCTGATCCAACATCTCCCTGTGCTGAGCCGTCACCGTAGTAATAGTACGGATCTCATCCTGATTTTCTAAAGCTTTAACTAAAGGGGCCATTTTAATTGCTTCTGGTCTGGTCCCAAAGATTGGCATTATTTTTAACATTTAAGCTACCTGCCTTTTTCATAAATTAAGAATTGAGGTGATTACATAATGGTTTAATAAAGCCTTAAGTAACTTATGCCATTCCCCCAATTGATTAATTTAAGATTTTCCAACAAGGAAATTTTCTAAAAATAAACTGCCTGATCATAGCGGAGCATCGTCAGATTATGATCATACTGGCCAAGCAAAGGTTTAACATTCTGTTTTTGATGCATTTGATATAAAAGATAGGGATAATCGACTCCTGCTTTGATCGAAAGAGGAATGCCCCCACCAAAACGGGGATTAATCTCAACCCAATAGAGATCTGTACCATTATCTATACACTGTACAGTAACGGGACCAATGGCACCAAGTTGCTCCACGATTAGCTTTCCCTGTGCTATTAGATCCGAACAATAGAGCGTCCGTCCTTTACTTACTTCGCCAGCCCGTACCTCAAGACGCTCCCGGGGCACCACAGATAAAACTTTTCCCTGTAAATCCGCTAAAATATCAAGAGTATATTCTTTTCCGGGAATATAGTCCTGAATTAGAAAATCAGAATTACACCTTAAGATAAACTCTAATTGCTCAAAACTCTCCACCTTTTGCGCGCCCCGTGAACCCATGCCGGTTCGGGGTTTTATAAATAGAGGGTATGCAATTATCTCCGGTAAAGCTTCTGGTAACCAAGTATAGGGAGTTTTAATTTCATGATCGATAAAAAAACGGTAGGTTTTAAACTTATCACTGCAAGTTTCTATTACTTTACGCTCAGAAAGGAGCAAACAGGTATTTATCCCGGCAAACTCAAAGCGCCTCGCATCCAAAAGTAAAAACTCCGGTTCAAAGAGGGGAATCAATACATCTACTTTTTCTGCTTCACAGATGGCAATTAACGAATCGACATAGTCTTCATCCTTGGCTTTCGGAACTTTAAAGCATCTATCAACAAAGTAAGACGCCGGAGCGAGGGATGGCTCAGTGTCTACTCCTAAAACCCGAGACTGTATTCCATGTCGCTCGTATGATTCTTTAAAAGCCTTCACTAACTCAACCCTACGCCCAATAGAAGTAAATAGTACGGTGAACATCTTCTCACCTTTTTCTCTCTAGCAATAGTAAAAACTATTTTTTAAGCGCGTATATATAAATCGAACGCCCACAGCCTATTTGTGCTAATGTTTCATAATATTTTTTGAGGAGTTCTTCCCGTCCAGTGTTCTTAAATGAACTTTCAAAGTTTTTTACTATTGGCCCGACTTTCTTTCTCTCTTCTTCACTGGCATAATAGTTAATTCCAGAAGTCAATAGAAACTCTAATGGGAAGTTGGTTGTACGATAAACTTCTTTAAACCCAATCTTTTCAAGCAAGTTATGTAGAGAATCAAATGTAAAATAATTTACATGATCAGGTAAATAAACCCAATGAAGCTTTTCTTTATACTTCTCGACGTAAGCCATCTGACCTTCGCTAAAATCATTTGGAACGGTAACCCGTATTACTCCCCCGGGAGTTATTATCTCATAAAGTTTCTTTAAAACAAAAAAAGGATCCGCAATATGCTCCAGTACAAATTCAAAATTTATAAAAGATACATTATTTATATTTATTGACTCTATCTCCTCTGCCGAACAGTTATAGACCTGTAGATCAAATAATTTCAAAAAAGCAGCTGCATCTTGACTAGGCTCTAGGGCAAAAGCTTCCCAACCCTGATCTTGAAAAAACCTTACAAGTAAATTGTTACCACAGCCCACATCAAGTATTCTTTGGGTAGTCGTTAGTTTTAACTTTTCAACCTGTTCAAAAATTTCCTTATAGCTATAGTTTTGTTTAACCCCTTCTATTCGTTTTTTAATAGATTCTTCTGTAACCTGAGCATAAGGGAAGGGTTTAATCTCTTTGTAATATTTTTCTATGTAGAATCTCTCGATCTCCGATTTAGAAGGGATTGGGTAAATATGTCTAAATCCGCAGGTTTGACAGTCAATTATTTTAACTTCACCATATTGCCAAAAATGTTTGAAACTATGTTCTTTATCTGGCATTATTTTCACCTGCATTATCAAAATCTATAAGAAATCCGCCTACCTCTAAACTCTTTTTCGTTAGGTGTAAAAAGCTCAAATACATTTTATTGTCCGACTGCATTATAAACAAACCCTTTGCTCTCAATATATCCCCTTTTGTAAATATTTCTAAAATCAAAGAAAAACGTGTCTTTCATTACCCTTTTTATTCGATCTAGATCTAAATTTCGGAATTGATTCCACTCCGTAACAATGATTAATCCATCGGCCCCGGTTACCGCTTCGTACTCGTTCTGGCAATAAATGCATTTTTCTTCGATATCCCTTAGCCGCCTTTTTGCTCCTTCCATCCCCTGAGGATCATAAATCCTAAATTTTGCGCCTAACTTTTCAAGTTCTTTTATTATGATTAATGCCGAAGATTCTCTTACGTCATCCGTATTCTGCTTAAATGTAACTCCCAATATGGCCAATGTCTTATTCTCCAAACTGCCCATTGCTTCTTGAACTTTCGTAACCATCAAAAGTTTCTGTTGCTCATTGGCTTTAATCGTTGTTTCAACTAATGAGATAGGTGAACCATATTCTTTCCCTATTTGAGCCAATGCCCTTGTATCTTTTGGAAAACAGCTTCCTCCGTAGCCCGGCCCAGGATGAAGAAACTTCGAACCAATTCGTCCGTCTCTCCCCATTGCTTTGGCCACATCTTGCACATTTGCTCCTACCCTTTCACAGAGGTTTGCTATTTCATTAATAAAGGTAATTTTCATTGCCAAAAAAGCATTGGAGGCATACTTAATCATTTCCGCGCCTTCTAGGTTAGTAACGATAAAAGGAGTCTCATTTAGATACAAAACTTGGTATACATCTTTCATAATCGCAATGGCCTTCTCATTTTCGCCTCCAATAACCACTCGATCGGGATGGGTAAAATCATAAATGGCCGTACCTTCCCGTAAAAATTCGGGATTGGCTATTATATCAAAATCTATTTTAAGGTTTCTTTTTTCCAGTATTTGTCGTATTGTTTCTTTTACCTTTTTTCCGGTGCCAACGGGTACTGTTGATTTATCTACAATAACTTTATACTCGTTCATATTATTCCCTATCTCTTCCGCTGCTTTTAGCACGTAGGTAAGATCTACACTACCATCTTCACTAGAAGGTGTGCCTACAGCAATAAAAATAACATCACTTTGCTGTACTGCTTCTACAATATCTGTTGTAAAAGTAAGTCTTTTATAGTATGCATTTCTCTCAACTAATTGCTCTAACCCAGGCTCATAAATAGGAATTACCCCTTCTTTCAATTTATTTATTATATCCGCATTAATATCCACACATATTACCTTCATTCCAAAATCCGCTAAACAAGCTCCAGTCACAAGCCCTACATAACCCGTACCAATTATCGTTATCCTATGCATATATATTACTCCTTTCCTACTGGCTAACCATATCTTCTAGCTAAGGTAGCTTATGGAAAGTATTGATAATACAAAACTCGACATTCAATTGCATTAGTATATTGATAAATTTAATCTCCTAGAATACTTTTTACCAAATTCATAGCATCCTTTACAACAATATCCATATTGGCATATTTATAAGTAGCAAGCCTTCCGGTAAAATATACCTTTTTCGCTTTTTTTGTTTCCTGCTCATATAAGCTGTATAGCTCTCTGTTTTTTTTACGGGGAACTGGATAATACGGCTCTCCCTCGTTCATAGGATATTCCTTGACAATAGTTGTTTTAGACCTTTTTTGACCAGTCATATGCTTAAACTCCGTTATCCTGGTAAAATCATAATCATTGGAATAATTAATGGTGGCCACCTGCTGATAAGAGTCTAGATCGTGTGTTTCAAATTCAAAGTTTAGAGAGCGATATGGTAACTTCCCGAATTTATAGTCAAAATAGCAGTCAATTGGTCCGGTAAAAATTAACATCTCAAAAGAAATTTCCGACAGAATCTGTTTATAGTCGGTATTTAATATAACACCAATATTGGGATGATTGAGTAAGTTCTCCACCATCTTGGTGTAGCCATATTGAGGAATACCTTGATAAGAATCGGTAAAATACCGACCATCTCGGTTATAGCGAATGGGAATCCTGGCGGTTACCTCTTTTTCTAAATCTTTAGGAGATAAACCCCATTGTTTTTTGGTATAACCCAAGAAAAACTTCTCATACAGCTCTCTACCAACTTTACTTACCACCATATCTTCGGCATTTTTCACTTCGCCTTTATCTTCCCTAACCCGCGCAAAGAAATCCTTAATAGAATCTTGATCATAATTGGCGCCATACATAATGTTGATTGTATCTAGATTAATAGGCATTGGTAAATACATCCCGTCCACGTAGGCGAGAACCCGATGCTGGTACAACCGCCATTTGGTGAAGTTTGATAAAAAGTCCCAAACTTCCTTTTCTTTAGTATGAAAAATATGAGGTCCGTACTTATGAACTAGAATCCCGTCTTCATTGTGAAAATCATAGACATTACCACCAATATGATTACGTTTCTCCACTATCAAGACACGGCGACCTTTTTCCGCCAGCAATCTAGCACAAGTAACTCCGGAAAGACCACAGCCCACAATTAAGAAATCAAATATTACTCTCACTCCTTCTCTCTGCTTTGTATGCGAATCAGTTTCAACGGCAAAGTAAGCATGACGAAGATAGCAGCAATCAAAGTAAATAAGGCAGAAAGAAAAGAAATAAGCAGACTTTTTAAACCCATAACTAAAATATCAATTTTGGAGATCTCCCGAAGGTCGGAAACAACATTGCAGATAATTCTTTTCTTGGCCTTAATTGATAAAGAAAACATTAACACATTAAAGAAACCCGCGCCTGTCCGGTTGGTCACCGGAATGATTACCAGATCAAAGACTTTACCTTTGAAATCTTTGACCTTATGCTTACGATTAAAGCTACCTTTATAAGGGTACACATAGACCCGATTTATCGCCTTATACTTCTGCGCCAAAAGGAGACCATGCTCATGAGTTAAAAGGCTTATTTCATGATCTGTAAAACGATCCAAGATGGAAACCAGGTTCTTGTCCAACTGCTGAAAACTGACTGACCGGATGATTAAAAGGTCTTTCATTAATGATCCCCCAAATCTAACTATGTTTAGCGGTAAAAGGTAAAAGAAACATTAAACGGAATCCGCAAATTATTTGCTATTTGACGGGAAACAGGTTTTCTCTTACCTTTTAATTTATTAATATTAAAAAAGGCTGAAAACATTGCTTTAATATAAATAAGAGTCTTCTGTTCCATGGAAAAATAGAAACAGTCATATATCATTTTCAGGGTTAATTTTAATGCCATATCTAAAGGATAGTTCTTCCAAACCAACCAGAAAGCGTTTCTTGCGTAATAAAAAGGTGCTCGCCAGGAATCCCGATTCTTAGGAGAATATTTATGATAAGATACTACATCTGAAAAAAACTGAATTTTGTAACCTGTATTTAAAATACGAAAAGCTGTATCTTGTTCATTCCAGTACAAAAAGAATTCTTCCGGGTAAAACCCCACACGCTCCAATAATTCGCGGCGTACTCCGGCACCAGCGCCGTTAAAAGCTAATAGATAATCTTCAGCTACTGCCGCTGTCTCTTGAAGCACTTGTTCTCTTTCATCGTATTCTTCATTCTTTACATCATCATAATTATAAAAATTGCGCACATCAAAGGCAACCATCCCAAGTTTCGAGTCACGCCTAAATTTATCTACCATCCGTTGAACAGCATCTTTTTGCGGAAAAGAATCATCATCAAGGATAATAATATACTCTCCTTTAGCGTTCTTAAAGCCGATATTATAAGCTTCAATCCCGATATTCCTAAACATTTTTATTAAGCGAACCTCTGGAAATTCACGTTCAATCGTCTCTTGGGTTCCGTCTTCCGAAGCATTATCTACAACTATGACCTCCATGTTAGAATAGTCTATTTCCCTGATCTTGCTGAGACTCTCACAGATATCAGCTTTCCTGTTCCAACAGATGGTAACAATACTGACTAGAGGAGTATTCATTTAGCTCTCTCCTTCATCATTAACTCCTTTAAATTCTCTATGCGCCTTATAAAGACCGGATAGTAGATATTCTTTAATAGATTATAAGTGGCATCGTAATTCTTGACATAATCGATATTTTTTTGAGAAGCAATTATATTATAGTATTGATCTATATATAAATCGATCTCTTCGTTAATCTCGTTTCTTACATCAAACACATGATTACAGATTTGACACACCAAATCATACTCATCTTTTTTACATTTTTCATAATCAACGATCCTAACGCCAAACTGACCTTGAATGTTATTTATCTCATGTTGCCGAACGGCGATACTAATCTCCAACTTCGAGTTAATGGCACTAAATTTATTGATCACATCCCTACTGAGTTTAATATGATCATTGACAATTAATAAGACTTCATTCTGATCAGAGATTAAACTTTCGAGTTGATTCATAACAGGTTCCAGTTCATATATCCGACCTTCAGGCGCCTTTCCTCTAATATTACTCAAAGCATCCTCCACGGCGAAGATAATAGTTTTAGCACTGCTATGCTTACCTGCATAGTTACATGAATATATGGCTTGAAAGACTTCGCTAAATATTTGTTCCGCAAATCTATGTAGTAGATTTTGGGGCAAATATTTCACAAAGAAATTAATACGGTTCCGCCAGAAATAATATGTGCCGAAAGTATTAGTTTTGGCGGCAACCCCCATCTTATGCCAGACTTTCGACTCGGATAAAGCAACTACCCGGTACCCATATTCCTTGATCCGATATCCCCATTCAATATCATCCCAATATATAAAATTTCCTTCATCCATAAGTCCCGCCTTTTTTACCGCCTCTGTCCTAACCAACATAGAACAAGCGGGGACATAATCACATTCTAGCTCAACAGGTATCTCCTGTTTATCCAAATTACCTTTAAAATTAGGTTTGATATAAAATCCATTCCAGTCAATCTCCGCGCCCATTTCCTGAATTTCTGTAGGGTTATCTAAAGAATATAATAGAGAACCGGCAATTCCCACATCATGGTGCTCCTCCAAATAATAGTACAATTCAGTTAAGGCCTGCTCATCAAGGATAACGTCATTATCAAGCAGATATATATACTTGTATCCTTTATTGAGAACCGCTCGTACTCCCGTATTAAAGCCACCAGACCCGCCTAAATTTTCTTTGTTTTTTATAAGTATAACTTTTTTTTCATAGGCTTCTTCTATGGCCTTGACTGATCCATCACCGGAGGCGTTATCAACTACATAAAGATCGTAATCCCGAAATGCTAAACCCATTACAGACTTAATACATTGCAGCACATATTCTTTTTTATTGAAATTGCAAATAATAATTGCTACTGCCTTTCCCATTAAATCCTCCTATAAAGATAATCACTAATATGTGGTTTTAATTTACTTAGTAGTAAACAAGATAATCTTCTAAATGGTTATATCCTTTACTTTCTAAATAATCAGCAATCTCAAATTTCCCAGGTTGTGAGGCGATAATAACTTTCACTTTTGTCCCATATTTAGCAAGCGCTTGTGGTGAATAGATCATTTTGTCTAAAACCATTTTCCCATGTTTGGTTAGATCACTGTCGATAAAACCTCGTACTTTTGATTCAAGTCTATGTGTTTTCAAAGCATAGAACAGATTTTGTCCCATACTTCCAGCGCCCCAAATAAAAACGCACTCGGAATCATCCAATAAATCAGTGATTTCTTCTTTTTTTATTCGAAAAACACTTTTCCTGAAAAAAATCTCATTTTTAGTTGCCGTAATTGAACTATCAGAAACACGCATTTTGACCAAAACTTGAGGTAAATTAGCCATTTTATAACCAAGTTTATTTAGATTATAAAATAAGTTATAGTCTGTTCCCATCGGAAAGTCTTCATACCCAATTTTTTTTAAAACGTCGGTCTTCCCCATAATCGTAGGATGGGTTATTGCGCAATACCAATACATTTTTTCTTTTATTGCCTTCCAATCAACTAGGGAGTTAATCTCTTTATGAATTACAGTTTTAAAGGTGTGATATCTCGCACTATTCTTTACTTTTTCGTTATGAGGGAAAAACTCAACAAAACCACCAACCACGCTGATATCCGAATGGCTATCTAAAAATTCTTTTTGTTTCTCAAATCTAGTTGGAATAGAAATATCATCAGCATCAACTTTGGCCACATATTTACTCTGTACTTTAGATAAACCAAAACTTAAGGCCGGACCAACACCTTTATTTTCAACAAAGTTAAATAATCTGATTCTATGATCATTAAAACTCTCAATAATTTCCCGAGTTATATCGGTTGAACCGTCATTAACTATAATAAATTCAAAATCAGAATAAGTCTGGGCTAATATGCTTTCGATAGTTTCCGCAACAAATTCGGCGCCATTGTAAACGGACATTAAAGCGCTAATTTCCGGCATATATTTACCCCCAATCCATATATTACACAGTACTAAATTTTTCCTAGTTTGTCTTTAGTTAGCACATTAGATCCATTGAATTAATTTCTTTTCCTTTCAGATTAAATTTCCCGCATATTTCATTCTCTTATAAAGATCAATATTTTTTATCCACCAGTAAAACAAGAGTACTTTTAGGCAACTAAATGAATAAAGCTTGTTATGAACAACATTACGGGGAGAAGTGAAAACTTCTTTTAGAAAATCTATAAATCTTATTTTCTGCAATTTAAATCTTTCTGGATATAAAATAGCTAATTGTCGATGACCACTATATACTCGATCTAATTTCCGAAGTAAGCCTTTATAATCACGTGGCGGATGTATAACAAATAGTTTATCATTATAGCTTTGTTTAAAATTAGTAAACCGATATATACGTTCTCCGAATTCTTTATCTCCTCCCGACATTAGTCTCTCATCAAATCCCCCAATCTCTTTAAAAACTCTTTTTTTAACAAATAGATTAGCTGTTGGCCCAAAATGTCCAAACAAAATATAGTTATTTACTCGAAATGCGGTTTTTAATTCATAATAATTCGCCAAGGATTTTATTTTAGTGGTATCTATTCTTATATCCCCAGCCACATAATCATATTCTTTTAATGCATGAATCCCTTTTTTTAACCAATCCGTAGGAACCTTTATATCGGCGTCTACAAAAGCTAAATATTCCCCCTTGGATATCTCCAACCCCCTGTTCCTAGAGTAATATGAACCTCTGTTTGGTTTTTGCTCAATGACCTGCACTTGATATTTTTTACATAACTCCGCAATTTCTGGCTCTCCTCCATCATTAACCACAATAACTTCATACTTGTCCCTGCCAATCGTTTGATTACTTAAGGAATCTAGGGTATCCTTCAAACCAACCACATCTTTATAGACAGGAATAATTACACTAATAAATAATGCAACCGTTTTTTCTCTAAAAACAACCTGTGTATGACCACTAGAAACATATTTTAAATATAAGCCGTGGTTTTGCAGTTTTGCACTAAGCTCTTTTGCGTCTTTTCTATGATTTTCATCAAGTAAAATGAGTTCTTTAAAAAGGTTGTATTTTATTCTGTTAAAATTTAACTCTTTATAGCTTTCCAAAAGAGAAATGTCAACTTTTTTTTCCCTAATTCCTCTTAAGATTTCTACTTCACATTCGTCCACTTTTTTAAGTATGACTCTTCCTTCTAAATATCTTGGGTCTATGTACCCAATCCAATTATATCTAAACAAAGAGGCCTGTTCGTAAAAGGGCATTATCTTTTTTCTTGGTATCTTTAAGTCCATAAGCTGCTTAATGATTTCGTGGTAAAATTGACTGGCAATTAATATGTAGTCATATTGATAATTTTTTATCTCTTCGGGTGTGATTACCACCTTTTTACCGTATTTCTTTCCCACTTTCATTTTATTGTTATCAACAAATGCCTCTATATTTAATTTACTATAATCAAATATATTCCTTATATTTTCCCACCCACTGCCAGTACCAAAGACCAACATCCTTTTCATTCCTGAAACCACTCCTCGTAATGAGATTTAGGAGAATATTTTAGGTCTTAATCTCCCATTGGACCTAGAAAACTAGTGCGGATGGTGGATGTGCTACTACGCAACCACCAACTCTATACGCCAGAAAGGAGCGTATGAGTATCGAGTAAAGTCGATCCGTAATTCCTTTCCAATTGCCGAACGTCAGTTTGGACTCTTGTTCGGTTGTGTTTTGTGCACCCATTTTATTCGACTAAATAATAATTTTATTAACTTTTTCTAAAATCACCCCTTGACTTATTACCACAAGTCCTTATATAAGTAAACCTGCTGACCAATTATAAATCGGCCTACTTTTCCAAAAGAAAGGTTAATCTTAAAACCGAAAGATCCTGAGGTTGAAATCTGTCTTTCATTTTAACGTAAAACTCCATACTATATTCCGATTCACGACCTCCAAAACAATACAAACGAGATAATGAAATGTTTTCCTGAATATACTTAACCCACATACCACTATTTAAAATAGCATCATAAATACTCTTTTCGAGTTAATCTATTCAGTCTTTTACAATCATAAATGCTAGAGCATGCTTTTTCGGCCTTTTCTTCTCCAACCAGAGGCCGTAAATAATTTAACATTTCTTCTTTATTCATCCATAAATGCCCCCATGGAGGTATTAATTCTGCCCAATCTTTATTGTCCAATGAATAATGATGACCATAATAGAACTCCAAATTATGCCTGTTCGAGTAAAAACCTTCCATAAGGTTTTGAAATTCTTTTTATCTCGGAAAAAGCCTTTCCAAAGTCAGATATATGTTCCAATGTTGAAACAGAAATCACTGCATCAAAACAGGAATCAGGATAATCAAGAGAAATTATATCGCCCTGAGCAATCCCCCAGTTTTTTACCTTGTTGCCAGCTTGATACCTTAGGATCAATTCCGATAATCATTTTGGGGTAAATTGCTCGGCTATTGCCTTCAACATTTCTCCATTTCCACAACCAACTTCTAAAACTGTTCTATTTTTAAAATTTATTTGCCGGTTGGCATCTTCAATAAAACTTTCGTGATAGTTCTCCACTTCCTACCCCTCCATGATAACATTTGTTGCTTTTTACGGTTTTCTGCAATGAAAAATAAGGCCTTTTTGCTGTAAACGGTACTTATTTATTGCTTCATTTCCCAATTCTTTTGCATAATTATTAGTTTCAACCATAAATCCTGCACTTTTTAACCTATCAATAAAATCTCTTCCGTAAAGCCTAACATGATCTGATTGCCCAAACATCCGAATCCTTTCGTCCTGTGAAAGGGTAATATCTTCTATCGTTCTTTCAGCATTAAGATCCAAGGGGATTTGCAAAATCCCCCATCCACCTGGAGTTAACACCCTGTATAATTCCTTCATAGCCTTAATATCTTCAATAACATGCTCTAAAACATGGCTGCAAATAAATACATTAAATGAATTGTTTACAAATGGCAAATTGGTTATATCTGCTTTCACCATAGCCCTAGGCGAAACCAGATCCATGCTAGTATATGTTAAATTGGCCCTTTCGGTTATATTAGACTCAATACAGTACTCTGGCGCTACATGAAGAACCTTTAGTCTTTCCGTAAGTATATCTGTCTTATTTACTAAATATAACCACAACAATCGATGCCTTTCTAAAGACAAACATTTGGGACACTTAACGCTTTTTCTCTTTATAATTCCCGCATCTGAAAAATAATCAAAATGACCACGACAACAAGGGCATTCATATTTTGTTCCAATATAGGGCAGAACTGTAGCCTTTTCAAAATGATTCTGCTCAGTAAATCCCATTTTTTTTAGTTGTTGAGATATTTCTCGATAAAACATACTAGCCACTAGAATAAAAATATTGTTCTTGTTTTCTTGTTGAAGTACTGAAGGGTTTAAAATAGGTTTCCCGTATATAGATGAATTCCATTTAGAACTATCATTATCAACAAAATATTCTATATCATTAGGACTAATAATTTTATCTTCTTCAATGATCTTCTTGCTTTGACTACCTGTTCCAAATACGATAATCTTCTTATTTTTAAGAATATCTTTTATCTCTCTTCACTCTCCCTGTTTATATTTCCCCAACCGCAGAACATTAAAGCGGGTTAACCCCCTAACTTTAGATACTATAGTCTTATCTCTTTGATTTTCATATATTTATTTCGATTCTCTTGATAAAAGGCCTCTTGAGCCATATCTAATATACTTCCATGGATTCTAACCTTATTATAGAACTTAATATAACCGGATACTTTCTCGTAAGCATCAGCATAGCTTTGAAACTCGTACTTTGACAAACAATCATCTTCTAAAATGCTATGAAAAGATTCAATATGAGCATTTTTATTTGGAGTACGGCAAGGGATTCGCTCATGTTCGATTGGTAATTCCAAGCAAGCCTGTCCAAAAGCATCACTGATAAATTGTGGTCCATTGTCTGTTCGGATAGCTGGCTTTTGGGCTGAATCGATCAGCTCGCGTCTGATCAATGTACGTTTAAGGGTAGTTGCCGCATCAGTTCCAGTACAGTTTAAACCTTTAAAATGCTCAACAATCATTCGATCGCAAACGTCAATAATTGATAGTATGTAAAAAAATCGATTTTCGCCATGAATGTAACCATATTTGATATCCGCCTCCTAGATCTGGTTATAACCGGTAACGACCCGATTACGGGCTAATTTTCTCGGATGTTTATTCTTAAGTTTACGTTGGGGTAGTAAAAGCTCTTCCTGCTTACAGGAGTCGATATACTTTCTTTTTGTTGATTACTAAATGGTAGTTCCGTATAATGTTTTGTTTGGCAAGATTCTTCATTTCTTTGAGCATGGGAATACCTTTTGGTATTGGAAAATCAGTTTCCCGAACCCATTTAGCCACTAGGCTTGGTGAAAGGTCATTGTTTCTGGCTACCAGCGCACAATTGCGGGTTTCTTTGGCTTCTCTAATAATCTATTGTTTAAACTCATCTGTAAATCTGCGTCTTTGCAATAATGTCGCCCCCTGTTTCTAATTTACCAGAGTTAAGACACTTTTATCCAATTACATTAGGGGGCTAAAAAGTAAATTTAACCCAAATCTTTTAACCACGTAATATTATCTAAATACCATTTTATTGTCCTATAAAGACCATCCTGAAACTTAATCCTAGGTTCCCATCCAACTTCTTTATTTATCTTTCTGGGATCAATAGCATATCTAAAATCATGGCCAAGTCGATCTTTAACATATTCAATCAAATTATAATTAACTTGCTCGACTTCAATCTCAAGTAATTTACGGTAATTATTTTCTTTTTCAACAAGTTCTTTTATGATATCAATAACTTTTTTAACTACAGTGATATTTTCTTGCTCATTATGCCCACCGATGTTATATACTTCTCCAAATTTTCCTTTCCTAACTACCATATCAATTGCTCTTACATGATCTTCAACATAGAGCCAATCTCTAATATTGCGTCCATTTCCATAAACTGGTAGTTTTTTTCCTTCCAATATATTTTTAATCATCAATGGAATTAATTTTTCCGGAAATTGATAGGGTCCGTAATTATTTGAGCACCTAGTGATAACAACCGGAAAATTGTAAGTAAAATAAAAGGCTTTTGCAATCATGTCGGCACTGGCTTTAGAAGCTGAATAAGGCGATTTTGGATCTAAAGGAGATAATTCAGTAAAACATCCTTCATGTCCTAGACTTCCATAAACTTCATCCGTAGAAACCTGCAAAAAACAAACTTCTTCCCGATATTGACAATCTCTTGTTTCCCAATTATCTTTAGCAACCTCAAGTAAATTATGAGTACCTAAAATATTTGTGTTTAAAAAAACCTTAGAATTTTCAATCGATCTATCTACATGGGATTCAGCAGCAAAATTGACTACTATATCTATTTTAAACTCATGAAAGATAAATTCTATAAGTTCCTTATTATTTATATCTCCCTTAATAAATTGTATTCTATTCAACTCATCTTTCAAAGTTATTAAATTTCCAGCATATGTAAGTTTGTCCAATACCACTATATTTACGGTATCGTCATACTTTTTAAGCATATATTTCACAAAATTTGCTCCAATAAACCCTGCGCCACCTGTAACCAGATAAGTTTTAATTTTTTCCACACCCTTTATTTGCTATGATAAGATTCTGCAATATTTAAAAGATATCTACCATAACCTGTCTTTAGTAAAGGTTCAGCTAATTTAATTAACTGCTCATATGTAATATAACCTAACCGAAAAGCAATTTCTTCTATACAAGCTATTGATAGACCTTGCCTTTTTTGAATTACTTCTACAAAATTCGCAGCATTAATTAATCCTTCATATGTTCCGGTATCGAGCCAAGCCATACCACGACCAAATAGCTTCACTTTCAACTGACCTTGTTGCAAGTATCTTTTATTCACATCGGTTATTTCCAACTCTCCCCTAGCTGATGGTTTTATATTCTTGGCAATTTCAATCACCTGATTATCATAAAAATAAAGACCCGGTACAGCATAATTAGACTTGGGGTATTTCGGTTTTTCTTCTATTGAGAGTACTTTCCTTGAATAATCAAATTCTACAACTCCATAATCTGATGGATCTTTAACATAGTAACCAAAAATCATTCCACCGGCGTTAAGCATCCTAGCTTCCTGCAAAATAGGGGTTAAACCATGACCATACAAAATATTGTCTCCTAAAATTAAACTCACCGTATCATTACCAATGAAATTCTCTCCAATAATAAAGGCCTCCGCTATTCCCCGAGGTTCTTTCTGAATTGAATACGAAAAGGATAACCCTAAGTGACTGCCATCCCCCAGCAACTTGCGGAAAAGAGGAATATCATATTCTGTGGAAATAATTAAGATTTCTTTAATCCCTGCCAACATTAAAACAGATAAAGGGTAATATATCATCGGTTTATCATATATGGGCAGTAATTGTTTGGAAATACATTTAGTTATGGGATACAGTCGGGTTCCTGAGCCGCCTGCTAAGATAATACCTTTCATCTTTACCTCCAAAAGTAGCACAATTATTTCTTTACCTGATAGAGCGAGCCTTTATGCCTCTACTCAACCGGCTATAACTAATTGCTGCATTGCAGAATTAATAGCCTCGATTATATAATCTTGCTCTAATCTAGTTAATCCAGGGTACATAGGTAGTCTTAGTAATCTATAGCTTAGATTTTCTGTTACCGGCAAATCTCCCGCCATGTAGCCATACCTTTTACCCATAGGAGAAGTGTGCAAGGGGATATAATGAAAAACTGCAGATATACCTTTTTCTTTAAGTTTATACATTAAATAATCTCTTTCTTGTGGAGAATTAAGAATTAAGTAAAACATATGGTAATTACTTTCGCATTCTTCTGGAATAACAGGTAATCTTAATAATCCCATTTGTTCAAATTCTTTTAGATTTTTATGATAGTACTCATAAACTGTTTTCCGTTTTTCATTAATCTCGTCAATCTTTTCTAATTGAGCATACAAAAAAGCCGCCAGTATATCCGAAGGCAAATAACTAGATCCAACATCTACCCAAGTATACTTATCGACTTCCCCCCTGTAGAATTTACTTCTGTTTGTTCCTTTTTCCCTAATAACCTCAGCTCGTTCTATCAAACTTTGATCATCTTCATTTATTAAGATAGCCCCACCCTCGCCACATGAGTAGTTTTTTGTCTCATGGAAACTATAACATCCAATATGTCCAATTGTTCCAAGATATTTTTCTCGATATTTAGCATTTACTCCCTGCGCTGCATCTTCCACTACTTTAAGATCTTGTTCTAGGGCAATCTTCATAATAGCATCCATATCACAACCTATTCCGGCATAATGAACCGGAAATATGGCTTTAGTTTTTGAAGTAATTTTCCTTTTTATATCTTCAGGATCAATATTCAACGTATCTTCCTGGATATCGGCGAAAACCGGAGTAGCTCCCCTTAACACAACAGCATTAGCGGTAGAAACAAAAGTATATGAAGGCAATATTACTTCATCACCTTCTTTTAAATCCAATAAAATTGCAGACATATCTAAGGCCGAGCTACAAGAAGTAGTTAATAACGCTTTGTATGTGTGGATAGTTTGTTCCAAAAAAAGCTGTACTTTCTTGGAATAATATCCATCACCGGAAATATGGAATTTTTTAATAGAATCAATAATATATCGAATTTCTTTCTCGGATATAGATGGTTTGTTAAAAGGTATTCTCTTCATATTAACCCCTCTTTTCTCTCCAACCCCAAATATAATATGAAGCATTTTCACCACAATTAAATATTAAATCAAGAATCGTAACATGATGATTAAAATGTTTTTGAAGTTGTCGATATTCTGGATATACATACTTAATGTAAGATAGTTCAACTCCATTAGCTTCAAACTTTTCTTGAACTATATAATTCCGTGCAGTAGGCCCAGATAAGTAATAATCTGCGTTTAATTTTTTGCAAATTCCAATTAATTTGTCATCTTTTACACCATCTATTTTAAGATCTAAAGAATTAATAAATTGTGTATTAATTCCCAAAACTTTAGCTATTAATTTAGTGCAGTAGATATTTAATTCGGAAATAGTAGACCATTTTTTTTCCAAATAAAGGTCCTCTATAATCCATTTATACTCTTTAAAGTATGGTGCTTTTGCATAATTCATTTGAAAAGATTTATAATGCTTTTTTTGCCAGTTACTGGAGTTGTCGATCTGTGCTTCATATATCATTTCCCTTTTACCGTGGTTATTCTTTACAGGAACCGTAATCCATTTTGGGCCACTATTCGTTAATACTAAGTTTCTATTTCTCCAATCCCGTAAAGTATATTGTACGTCCTCTAAAAAAACAAAAATATCCACCTGTTGGATCATATCAAAAACGCCTTTCCATGGTATGTAATTTGATTGGAGTATAGCAATCTTTTTCATAATTTCTACCCCCTGATTGTATTCAGCATTATCAAACGTTTTCTCCAATTCTATTAGGGGGCTAATTAGATAGAACCCTCTATTAAAATTGTATTTTATTAATATCCATTATCAACTGCGGATTAATTAAACCAGTTCCATATGTTACATTTTCAAAATATACCCTATCCTCCTTAAATGTGAGCCCAATATTTATTATTTTATAAATCATATCAATGAAAAAAACAGCAGTGTATTTAAAAATTTTATTTTTAAATTCCTTTTCATCGTCTACGATATCCCTTGGTAAACATACTTGACCAATAATCGGTCCTCCATCTATCGATTGATCAACTATATGCATCGATGCGCCATAAAAAAGCATATCACTATGAAAAGCTTTCTCCAAAGAACCAAAACCCTTAAATAACGGGAGCAATGATAGATGAAGGTTAAATATATTATTTGTATATTTGTTTAAGAGTGTAGGGCCAATTAGTTTATTATAATTAAGAAAAATATAATCAATTTTATGCTTTTGGAGACGTTCATAAATTGTTTCTTCAAACATCATTTTGTTATTATAGTTGTTATATTCATGCAAATATGTAGGTATCGTTGTATTTGATTTGAAATACTTATAAGCCAGGCAATCTCTATCCGCGATAATGAGTGACAAAACACCGTTCGGAATCAGGTGTCTATTTTTATATAAAACCTTTGAAAAGCCCCCGTTGCCACTTACAAAGATTGCATAATTCATTATTTATCTTCCATTCCCTTTAGTATTTTATATCGAGAAAACAAGGTGTCTTCCTTCGCAAAAGAATCATCTTTGAAAATAAAAACACTAAATTCAAACGGCATATAATCATTTCTTAGAATTATATTTCTCGAATACTTATATGCAATATTAAGTATTTTTTCTGGACTACTATGAAATGTATCTTCATATTTATAATCAACTTTGTCTGACAAAAAATCAAAAGCCACTCCATCTATAGTTATTTCCATAGCTTTATTAATTATAGATTCGATATATGTATAATTATTAACATGTTTCATCTTATAGTTAAAAATCCCGGAAGCGATGATATAATCAAACTTTTGAAAAAAATCATATTCCAAAAATTCGCCTGTAATAAATTTTATATTAGGTCTTGCATATAATTCTTTAGCCTTATTTATTAAATCTTCAACAAGATCAATTCCTAAATAGTTATAGTCACCAAATTTACGATAAAGTATTCTATTTAAATCTCCAAACCCACAGCCAATATCCAAAATCGATTTGTATTTAAGATTATAAAAAGAAGTTAATATGTCAAATCTAATATCTTGTTTACCCTTGTCCCACAAAAGAGACTTAGGAGAATATCCATAACTGCCATACCGTTTTTGATATAGTTTAATAATATTCTCTCGTTCTATTTCAATCATTTTGATCTTCCTTCAAAGCATTATCTAATTGAGGTTTATCATCTTTTTTACCCACAATCATTTCTTTCCAGTCAACACGTTTAACCAAATTATTTTGATACGTCTCAGCTCCAACAGCTTGCCAGTCCATGCAATTTCGACAATAATTCGGTAGTTTATCAAATTCATGATTAATATGTTTTTCAATAAACGTTTTTCTTTTTTCACAATTCCAAACTTCTTCAATAGTCAATTCGTTAATCGAACCTATAGTATTTATTCCTTCATATTCCTAGACACACATTGTTACATCGCCATTCCAAAATATTCCCAGCACAGACATAAGTCAAGGGCAAGCAATTCGTTCTTGGTTTTTATCCAAGTTATTAGCCTCTACTGTACTACACCAAGTAAATTTTTCACGTATTTTTATAAAAACATCATGTTTTGACCAGTAATCAATAAAATCTTTCAATTCATCTTCATTTTCGTCCATAACTGAATACTGAACCTCAATATATGGTTTTTCCAAACCCTTTTCATTTTTCTCTGCAATTAAATTTAAGACATTTCCATAGACTGTATCTTTATCTCCATGAACTCTAATAGAATTATAAGTCTCTCTAGTAAAACCATCTAGACTAAAAATAAACCGATCCAATCCAGATTCCAGAATTAAATTTATCATTTCATCATCTAATAGCATTCCATTAGTGTTCAAAATCAAATACTTAAGCCCTTTTTCTCTAGCATATTTAATCATGTAATATAGCTTATACCTCAATAAAAGCGCTTCCCCATACAGTGTAAGCCAAACTTCGGTTTCAGGGGCCTTTAAAGCAATTTCATCAATAATTTTTTTATATAGATTTATATCCATATTCCCTTTTTTTCTTTTCATTGTTTTATGACCGCAATGTATACACTTCATATTACTAAACCCCGTTGTTTCTATAATAATTTGTTTGGGAAAAACAGAATGATAACGATTAATAACATTCTTCTCAACCTTTTTTAAAAATTCGGTCCTATTTGATACTGATGTTAAATAATGATTAGTTTTAGCCATAACTAATGCTCCTTTTTTATTATTTTTTCTTGTTTTCGACATAATAATATATCGTATTATAAACCTCAAGAATATTCGTTCTTATTTACTTTATTTGAAGTATTTGACTCCAGTTTTCTCGAGCCTTCGCTTCCCCAAAATACATATCTATTCTATTATCAATAACATTGTTATTTTTGATAAAACCTGTTAATTGGTTTTTTTCAAGTTCCTCAATTTTAAATAATTCAAAACCCAAATCTGTTAATCCTTTGAATAAAGAAGTTTTACTCTTTAAAAACACTGGTTTGCCTAAATATAATAATGCAAATATATTGCCAGCCGCTTGCTGACGATTATGATTCATAATAGCAATATCTATTTGTTTTAATATACTAAAATAATCCTCTGGTTTCATATAGTCCTTTATTGGTATAAAATGATTTCCAAAAAATTCTTCCCCTTTTTTTATTACATAATCAATATACTCTTGATTTCCACCGTAAGATAAAGGAACTATTATATCAATATTTTGATAATCTAAGTTTTTTAAAGTGCGAAACATATCTAAATGATTGTTTGTAGGGTCTGCTGAATTTCCAATTAGTATTGCGTATTTATTATTTTTCTTTTTATATACCTGATTTTTATTATTACATTTTGTTAAAGAAACAAAATTAATAGGGTTTGGATAGATAAACAATAAAAATTGGGCATTAGTACTAAAAAATTCTTTCGTTTTCTCATACTCATATGTAAATCCAGATAATATATATGAAATGTTTTTAATAGCTTTCCTTCTATAAAATAAGGAAGAAGAACTTTGAAACAATTGATTTGGTATAGGATAATTTATTTTCTTTAACAATTTTTTAGTTAGTTCATCATAAAGCTCTTCTTGAATATAACTGTATAAATCCGCTCCCCAAACTATCCAATATAATTTTTCTTTTATATCATAATCGTAAATAAACTTACAAATATAGTCTTTCAAAAAATGTATAAAAACCTTATTCGCATTTTTAATATATAAATATAGCTTCCCACCCATTTCTTCAACATTCATCAGTTCCACATTATTATAAATGTGAGAATTAAAATGTCTTAAATCCCGATTCCTATGCTTTAAAATTATATATAGATTGTTACTGTTAGGAAAATTTCCATTTACAAATTCTATAAATTTTTTACAGTATATATTGTCAACCATCAAGTGTAAATTATAGTTAGACACAATTTGTGAATGGAAATTTTCAGTTCGTAAATCCAAAAGAAAACTATTTTCGTGTCTTTCTTTTTCTTCTTTAACGTAATCATAATAATCTTTAAGGTCGAGCTGGAAAATTCGAAAATCCTTTATACCCATCTCAAAAAGTTGATGTGAAATATCCTCATAATATGAACTGGTTATAATAACCGTTGCAGTAATATTTTTTAGTTGTTCTGGTGAAATTATCTCGCACCCATTGAACTGCTGACCCCATTTGTTTTTATCATTATCGCAATAGTATAATATACAATATTTATCTTTCAGATAATCATAAGCTATTTTCCCATAATTAGAGGCTCCGAATAAAACCACATTTTCCTTCATTTTTTACTTTAACCCCTTTAAGTTTTTCAAAAAACTAAACTTATACCTAATAAAAAACATCTTCAGCAAATAAAACCTTTTTTCCTTTTACCTCAATATTTTTTAAACCCTTCTTAAGTAAAGATGGTAAAATTTCTTTAAAATACATACTAGTAATTACAATCTTATATTTTTGTAAAATACATTCTTCATTCGGTGAAATAATTTCTATCCCTTTTAAATGCTTTCCCCATTTGTTTGGATCATTATCGCAAAAGCAAACGACATTATATATGTCTTTGTATTTTTCATAGTATTTTTCACCCATTCCTGATGCTCCAAAAAATATAACATCTAGTTTTTTGTATGTTTTTTTAAAATTATAGTTTTTACAAGAACTAATGTGAAGATTGTTATTAAAAAATGACTTTACCATCTTTAGAACAACTTTTTTTGAATAATAATTTAATTTAATAAAAGGCCAATCATCAATTTTATCTATATCAAATATATTATGTTTAAACCTTTCATCTAACTTTACTAAAACTCTATCATAATTTAATGCAGATAGTGATGAAATTCTATGCTGCCCGTCAGTAACCAAAAATCGAAAGTCGTCTTTATACTTAATCATTACCCCTCGAATATAACCTTCTTCAAATTTTTCAGGTTGATATCCAATATTTTTTATACTATTAAATATAGAAATAAGCTTTTCGTAAAGTTTCTCGCCTGATTCTTCATTTTGGGGACCGCATAGGTGAAAGGTTCCGTCATATTTAGTGTATAATGGAACCCATTGTTCCAAAGGACTAAATAGGATTTTTTCTACATTATCGTGAAAAAACAACTCGACCTCATAAGAAGGCAAAATTCCCCCATTTTTTACCAAGAAAACATTGGCAGCAAATAACTTTGCATAAAAGGAAATATCAGTCCATGGCAACGGAACCTTAGCAATAGGCGGAATAATAGATAAAGGGTAAGCATCTACTTTTTTATTTAAGAAAAATAGCTCTCCTAAAGTCTGTGGTTGAAAGTTATCATAATACTTTTTTAGCTGAGAATCCCCATATTTAACATTCCCTTTATTAATTAACTCGTTTAAAGCATCTACAAAGTAATGGGTTTTACGTCCTTTTTTATTACTAAAACTCAAACCTGAAACAGAACTTATGCATTTATCTATTTCGACTTCAAAAATATTGTATTGCTGTTTTTTTTTCTTACTTTTTTTATTGCATAATACTAAATATCTATTACAGTTTTTCCATAATTGAGTCATCCCCAGCAATTCAAATTTGTTGTAAACAGTATTTTTTTGTAGTAAATCTATTAATACTTCATAATGATTAGGATTATCGGTATATAAACAGGACTTACCAGCATTAAATCCCAGTTCAAAAATTAAATAATCGCTTTTTTCCGATATTTCTTTTAACTCCCTTGATGCTTCAGTTAATCTATCACCACCCAGCGCCATCCATTGAAAAACACTTAACATTAGAGCTACATCAAACTTTTCATTTTTAACAAGATCAGAGGTATAGGGCTTATTATACCATTTTACCTTAATATTTGGCTTGTTTTCTGCTAAAAATATCCCAATATCCGAATATATTGATATTGGTTCGAACGCTGTTACTTTTGCTCCCTTTTTCGCTAAAGAAAAAGTATAAAAACCCGCATTTGCTCCAATATCCAACACATTTAAACCATTTAAATCACTAAAAATATCTTGGAAAGTTTTTTCAATGATCTTCCATTTCCTATAAACCTCATTTTTGTTTGAAGAAGTTTTTAGCATTTTAAATTCATCAAAAGGTATTGGATGGTATATCTGTCCCCCCTTTTCAACTGGATTCTTTATTAAATAGTTAATGATTTCTTGATCTGAATTAAACTTCATTTTAAGTTCCTCCGTTAAAAATCGATTCTTCAATACGTTAATATAGTTTACACCGATTTTCTTTATCTGTTTCTATATATCATAATATTAGCTATTATAATAACCGTCGTAGTTTTGTTTTAATCTGTTCTTGTTGAATACATTTATCTAAAAGATAATCATAAGCATCTTTCCAAATGGAATATTCAAAAATAATAATAGCTCTTTTCTTCATTTTTTACTTCAAGTTTTCATTAAGAAATGTTTTGCGAAATATTTCAAAAGTAAATAATAAGCATATATCTTTTACGTTATTTTCTTTATTACTCATATGATTACTGATTGTTCTTTTAATTTCATTAATATTATAATAACTTTCGTTTTTAATTTCGTTTGATAATAATATTTCCGAAATATATTTACTAATAACTGGTTCTTTAATCCATTCTTTGTAATTTACAAAACTCCTAATTTCTGAATATCGTTTATAGTTTTTTATACCTAACTCTATGAGTTGTCTTTCAATTTCATCCTCATACATACTAGTTATAATAACTTTCAGGTTATTTAGTGAAAGCAACTCGTTTGGTGAAATAATTTCTATATCGCAAGTTTTTTTACCCCATTTAGATTTATCATTGTCACAAAAATAAAGTATATTCCATTTATCTTGATAAATATTCAATGCCTGTCTTCCTAATTTTGAAGCTCCAAATAAAACAACTTTCAATTTCTTATTATCATCGTTTTTTTGATAAGTTAATTTATCTTCCCCACTTATTGGTAACCCCGTTTTTTGCCAAGGGATATTATTAAAAAATTTTGGGAAATACTTGAGTAACATTGCTTTATAAATATTAGAATTTACTCTCCATTCCTGAGGTAAGCTATAAATGTATTCAATCAGATCATTGTCAAAAAAAGGATATGCACCATAGTAATCATCCCCTAAAGTATTGCAATTTCTTAAAATATTGTCAATGAAAAAATAATCTGTAGATTTCCAAGATACATTATCCTGTATTTGTCCTTTAGGTAATTCCTTTATGAGTAGTTCATTCTTTAGACCTCTGCTTCTCATTCTTTCCCGTAGATATGATGAAAAATATTCTTCACTCACGTTAGTTAATTCATGTTTAAGAAAACTACCTCCTAAAACCAGATCTCCAGCAAAACCATTTAAAAAAACATACTTTAAAGGAATACTTCTTAAACATAATCCATGTGTATGAATAATACTAATTTCACCCATACCATTTTCTATAGCGAGTTGAATATTCTTCCACCAAATTTCAGAATCTAATTCAATAAATATATGTTTTATTTTTGCAATTTTTGCAACTCGACTAGCTAGCACATAATCTAAGCAATCCTTTATCCCAAAAGTAAAAGCTGAATCAACTTTACAATTCATACCTAAATAATCAATTGCTGCTAATGTAGCTCTGGAATCTAACCCTCCACTTAACGTCATATAAACTTTTTTATGCTTTGTAATTATCTTTCTAACTGCCTCAATCCACAAAATTCCTAATTTCTCAACAGCCTCTTCATACCTTACGTCCTTAGCTTTTTCAATACAATTCCAATTCCAATAAGATCTAAGCTTAAATTTACTATCTTTTACTTTAATTATTGAAGCAGGAGGAACTTTATTAATCTCATTAATCAGTGTCTTATTCCCCAATAAATATCCAAAACTAAAAAAATCCTGAACACTTTCGGTGTTAATACTTTTATTCTGTAAAGAATCAGAGATTATTTTGGGAACATTACAAAAGCAGAAGGATTTTTCTTCTTTATAATAATAAAAGGTATAAAAACCATACCTATCATTAATAATAAGCATCTCTTCTTTTTCTTTATCTAGAAGACAAATAACAAATTTACCATTAAGCTTTTCTAAAGCTTCTTCTCCATATTCTTCGGATAAATGAATTACATATTCAATATCAGTGTGAGTATTAAATATATGCCCCTTTAAAATCAAATCATTCTTGTTAAGATCGTATATTTCCCCCAACATATAACCAAATATAGTTCTCTTCTCATTACTAATTATTTGTTTTTGACTAATATCTAATATATCTGAAGCATACTGCACTGTTATATCATCTAAATCTGATTTTAAAAGTAAATATTCTCTACTATTCGCATAATCATTAACTCTGCTATCACAGTTAAATTTATGAAATATTGCCATTAAAGACATGGTTATCACCTCATTAACTAAAAAAGAATGTCTGAAAATCCCATTTTACTTACCACATTAAATGAATAAGCTAACTTTGTATAACAATCTTCACATAAAAACCTTCATAATAGTTTTTATCTTGTTAAGGATAAGCTTAATATCTACTCCAGTCCATAAACCAAAATAATACACCATTCCGTCTTCCGAAAGCGCCTCCAACGTCTCCACCTGATTCTCCGCCACCGCAATCGCAATCGTCGGCAGTTCCAGGTAAAGCCGCTCCCAGGTAGCCGCTCCCCCGGCCCCGATAGCTAAATCGGCAGCAGCCATCAACTCCGCCATATTCTTCACCTGACAGTGATAGTTGGTATTAGGCATCTGATTACAAAGCTCTTTAACCTGTTCCTTATGAGGATTAGCAGTCCCAACCACTACATCAATCGCTATCTCCGGACGGTTTAAAAGCTTAATCGCCTCCAAGGCCTTTACCGTCTCATTAGTGGGGTCACTACCCCCGAAGAAAACCAGAATTCTCCGGACTTTACCATCTCTTTTTCTTAAGTTTTTCTTTGCTTGATGAAACTCCGGGCGTAAAAGCGCGTACTTCGGACCAAGGAGTTTTCGGCAATCAGATGGTACCAATCCATCATAACGTTTTTCCAGGTTTTTATAATAATTCTGGTCAAGTAATAGATCGCAATCATGGGGGCGGTTGGCAAGGTCATCAATAACCATTATCTTATTGACATATGGCCGTAAATGCTTCTCCCATTTGCTATCTAGAGCATAGCTGTCAACAACTAAGTTTAAGTTCGAACTAAGCTCGGAACCTTGCGCATCGGTAAAAATTTCGGCCACTATTTTTGAACTGATATTAGTTATATTTTCTTCTTCTTTATTCTGCTCGTTTAGAAATGAAGCTAAGTTATCTTTATTATTCATATCGGAAAGGTTCTTAGATTGGTTTAGCAGTATTTCCTCTGTTCTTCGAGCATCTTCTAACCAGTTTTTACCTAACCACTCCCAATATTTATCTCCAGCCAATTCTGTTTCTGCTTCTAAGCGATAAACTTTAAAACCCTTGCTCTCAATATAGTCGCATAAATTTCCCGGCAAAACCCGGGAAATAAAAGAGACCTCCATTCCAAATTGTTTAAGGTCTCTAGCTAAAGTAAGACAGCGCATGACATGCCCTGTCCCTATTTGTGTAGATGCATCGGTGCGAATAAATACTTTCATTCCACGTTCTTCTGCTTGATCTCGGCATTGATCTTGGCCCACTCAGGGTGTTTTGCAAGAAGTGTCAAGCAGTCCTCCAAAGTAAAATTAGGGTTAGTTGGGTATAAGGCAGTAATCATCCGTTTAATTAACTCAAAATCATCAGGTGTATCGACCGTCAATCGGTAATAACTATAATCTTTTTCATAAGGAAGATTAATAATCCGGTAGCGCTTGGGGCGCCGCTTGATAAAGATGGTTACATGTTCCCTTTCAACCTGGTCAACAGCTTCTTCAAAAGCCTCTTTTAGAGCTTTGCAAGAAAAAACCTCAGTGTCCATCCCCCGAGGGTAAGTTAGTTCCGGAAAGGTATTGGAGGCATAATCATAATCTGATTGATGGGCTAAATAGAAGTCAATAACCTTATCCACTACTACCGGATCAATCAATGGGCAGTCCGAAGTTACCCGTACTATTGTATCAGCTTGATACTTAGTAGCTGCCCCGTAATAACGGGATAAAACATCCTCTTCGGAACCACGGAAGTAGGGTACATCAAGTTTTTGGCAAAGATCAATAATCGGCTGTTCTTGCTCTTGATCGGTGGTGGCAACAATAACATGGTCAGCTAATTTAACTCTAGATAATCTCTCCAGTTGATACTCGAGAAGGGTTTTATCTAATACTTTTTTCAGTATCTTCCCCGGTAACCTAGTCGAGGCCATCCGGGCTTGTACTATAATGGGGGTGGTCAATTTTTACACCTCTGCTATTAATTTTAATACATAAGCGAAGCTCTCACTGCTTCTGACCAAGCCTCTGCTTCTTGATCCAACAATTCAATACTCTTGTATTTTTCCAACTTACCCCTGACCAGTGGTCTTTTCTTTTCTGCTGAAGTCTCCACCGTTAAAGGCCTAATTAAAATTTCAACCTTTTTATGCCTTAGGCTTTCAGGAATATCTATTATATTAAGTAAAAGTTCGCTATCAATTACCTTCCTAACAACCTCCACTTCTCTTCCTCCTTTAATAAATCTATTATTCGCAGCTCGTTTTTCTACTTTATTATATTCCGCAAAACTTCGACCACATACTCCTGCTCTTCATCGGTCAGGCGGTAATAAAGAGGGATAGTCAGCGTTTCGCGATAATACTGCTCCGCTTCCGGGAAGGCGCCTGCTTTAAAACCTAGTTTTTCATAGTAAGGTTGGGTATGAACCGGGATGTAATGAACATTAACGATGACATTAATCGCCCTTAACTCTTCAAAGATCT
>ENA-UOOR01001413-UOOR01001413.1-fermentation-metagenome-genome-assembly--contig:-NODE-1413-length-28378-cov-7.321400_pt1 | contig 28378 bp, 24 predicted proteins | sample MGYA00245780_ERZ724029 | MGnify/ENA primary metagenome ERZ724029 (study PRJEB28704, sample SAMN03018315) | fermentation metagenome | biome: anthropogenic terrestrial biome; feature: soil; material... | reverse complement strand
GAGCCCCGAGCCGCCTCGCGAGCCCAGTCCGACTCCCGCTCAGGCAGCCCTCGCCGAGCCCGCGCGCGGGCCAGCTCCGGTCGTGGCCGAAGCGAGCGCGACGGCGCCCGTCTCTGCGCCGGGCAAGACCGCGGCCTCGCCCGCCCTGGCCGCCGGCTCGTCCAAGCTCGACGCGAAGGCGCGCCGCGAGCGGCTCAAAGAGAGGCTCAAAGCCGCCACCGCACCGGTCGCCCCCTCGGCGCCGACCCCGCAGACCCCGGGCGAGGCGCGCGCCTCCGCGCTCGCGCTCGTCGCCGACCTGCGCCAGCAGCTCGAGGACGCCAACAAGCTCAACGGCGCCCTCTCGCGCGACCTCGAGCAGTCGCGCGCCGATCTCGCGCGAGCCGCCGAGGAGGCCCGCAGCCGCACCGAAGAGGCGGCCCGGATGGCGAGCGAGGTCGCGGGGCGGGTGCGGCTCATCGAGGAGCTCGGTCGCGAGCTGCAGAGCCTCGAGGCCGAGCGCGACGATGCGCTGCTCGAGCTGCGGGCGGCCCGCGACGAGATGGACCAGGCGACCGATTCGCGCGAGAGGCTCGAGGAGACGCTCGCCCAGCGCGAGGCCGAGCTGGCCGAGACGCTCAGCGAGGAGGAGCGGCTCGCCTCGGAGCTCGAGCTGCGGGTCGAGGACGCGCGCCGTTCCGAGCAGGCGCTCGCGACGCTGCGTGAGGAGCGCGACGCCCTCGCGCGCCAGGTCGAGGAGCTCACCAAGGAGCGCGGCGCGCTCGTCGAGTCGCAGCGGGCGCTCGATGAGATCCACAGGGCGCTCGCCGAGGCGCGCTCGCGGGTGGGCGCACGGCAGTAGTACTGGAGGGCAAAGCTCGCCAATCGGCCGACCAAACCTCCTCGCGAGCGCCCGCTGCCGGCGAGCCCCCGGCGGCAGCGCTGGACGGCCGTAGCACATCCTCCCTTGGGGCTCGGCGGTCCTCAGAGCTCGGCCAGCTCCTCGCTGCCCGAAGAGCCGTCGTGCTCCGCCGTGCCGAAGAAGCGCGCGATCTCCTCGCGCAGCCCGTCGAGCGTTTCGATGAGCACCGCCTTCGCCCTGAAGCACGAAGCGCCGCGCAAGCCCCGCGCGTACCAGGTCAGCATCCGGCGAAACGCCCGGACACCCGCCGCCGCATCGCCGTAGTGCTCCACCTGCTCGGCGAGGTGTCGAAGGATGAGCTCGGTGCGCTCGGCAGGCGTCGGCGGCGGCCCTCCACCGAGCTCGCGAAACACCCAGGGGTTGCCGAGCGCCGCGCGGCCGACCATCACCGCGTCGCAGCCCGTCTCGGCGAACATGCGCTCAACGTCTTCCCGGCGAGCGACGTCACCGTTGCCGATCACCGGAACGCGGACCGCCCGCTTGACCGCGCGGATGATCGACCAGTCGGCGCGTCCCGAGTAGCCCTGCGCCCGGGTGCGCCCGTGCACCGCGATCGCCTCGACGCCCTCGGCCTCGAGCGCGCGGGCGACCTGCACCGCATTGATCGAACGGGCATCCAGTCCCGAGCGGATCTTGGCGGTCACCGGCAGGCCGGTCGCCTCGCGCACCGCGCGCACGATGGCGGCCGCCCGCGCGGGCTCGGCCATCAAGGCCGACCCGGCGCCGTTGCGCGTCACCTTGGGGACCGGGCAGCCCATGTTGATGTCGAGCAGCCGCGCGCCGTGGTCGCGCGCGATCCGGCCCGCCTCTGCCATGCGCGCGGGGTCGCCCCCGAAGAGCTGGACAAAAAACGGGTCTTCGCGGGCCGGATCGTGCCGCAGGTAGCGCAGGGTGCGCGCGTTGAGGCGCACCAAGCCCTCGGCGCTGATCAGCTCGGTCGGCGCGAGCGCGGCGCCCATTTCGCGCACCATCTGGCGATACGGCGCCTCGCTGACGGCCGCCATGGGCGCGAGGAGAAACGGTCTCTCGAAGTTGTACGGGCCAAGTCGCATCGCGTCCTTCTACCCGAACGCGCTCAGGGCGGGCGAGGCTTCCCAGCCCGCGCCGCCGGCCCGCGCCCGGCGGAGGCCGCCTTCCCGCTCGATCGCCGAGCGGCCGAGGGTGCTTGGTTGTGGACTCTTGCTTTCCAAGCGCGACCGGGCGATGAATCGGCCGATGCGCCGCAAATTGCCGCCGCTTCTCGTCTTGCTCCTCGCCCTGAGCGCCTGCCCGGCCGATCCGGCGACGCACCTGGAGAAGGCCCGCGAGCTGAGCTTCCAGCGCCAGCCTGAAGAGGCGCTGCGCGAGTACGAGGAGGTGCTCTCGCTGCTCGCCAAGAAGGACGGGAGCAAGACGCGGGTCCTGCTCGTGCCCGCGCTCAAGGGGGCCGCCGACCTCTGCTACCTCGAGCTCAAGAAGCTCCAGCGTGCCGTCGAGCTCTACCAGACCCTGGTGCGGCGCTTCCCCGACGTCCCCGAGGCGCTCGACGCTCGCGCCAACCTCGCCGACATCCTGCGGTCTGCCGGCGACCGGCGCGGCGCGGTCGCCGAGCTCTCGAGCATCGTCCAGTCCTTCCCCGACGCGCCGGAGGTCGACCGTTTCCTGTACTCGGCGGCCAAGGACTACTTCGAGCTCGGCGACTACAACCAGGCGATCGTCGAGGCGCGCGCCCTGCAGCGCCGCTACTCGGAGAGCATCCACGTCGCCGATTCCCAGATGCTCATCGCCACTGCGCTCTCGTTGCAGGGCGATCCGGAGAAGGCCATCGAGGCCTACGCCGAGCTCGTCGACCGCTGGCCGGACTCGGAGCTCGCCTCCCGGGCGAGGTTCGAGCAGGCGAAGGTCCTCGCCGACCTCGAGCGGGAAGGCGAAGCGGTCGAGGTGCTCGTCGAGGCACTTCGCACCCACCCGAGCCCGAAGGCCGTGCAGCTCGAAATTGCCCGGCTGCGCAAACGCCTCGCTGTCCGGCGTCTGCCGGAGAAGCCGGCGCAGAGCGCCTTCTGGCCTTCCTGGCGCCTGAACGCCGGCGGGCAGACGAAACCGAACTGAGCTGTTCTCCCCTCCAGCCCACCCCTTTCGCCGACCCCAGATCCATCCGTGGACCGATCCCGAAGCAAGTCGCTCTTCGATCGCGTCGGCAGGCTCAGGCCCGGGGTTCGTCTCGACCGCTCATGGAGAGCTGGAGGTTGCCAAGACGCTCGCTGCCGCGGACGAGGCCCTTTCGGCACGAGCGTGCCGGTCGTCCGTCCGCGGGCGTATATTCTCCGCCGCTGTCGCGGGCTGCCGCGCTCTGTTTCAGGCCGGGCCAGGGGAATCTCATGAATTCGGGAGCAAACCCGGCGAACAACGAGCCGATCGACGAATTGGTCCTGCGCTGCCTGTCGGCGCTGCCGGATGTCGAGGCGGCTCGCAAGGCGGCCGACACGTTGGCGGGCAGTCAAAGCGATCGGGCTACCTTCGCCCTCTGCCTCCTCACCCTCGAGCTCGCGCTCGCTGGCGATCAGACTGCCCGTCGAGATCTCGCCTTACATGTCGGCATCCTGCTTGAGGCCCACGACGACCCGGCCCTCGCCGCGGCTCTGACCGCCGGCAATTCGGCACTCATCTCGCGCTGGGAGAGGGTTCGCCCGGTCGTGTGCGAATTCGTCGCAGTTCGGTTGCAGGCTCAGTTGCCGGTGCAGCCACCGATACCAGCTCAAGGTCTGTCGCACCCTCACCCCGAGCCTAGCCTCCCGAGCAACCGGGGAGGCGCAGTCGAGGGGCCCTCGACTCCGGCCCGCCCCGAGCCTGCCGAGGGGCTCGGGCTGACCGGTCTTCGCTCGAAGGAATCGTCGACACATCTTCAGCCGCCGATGCCGCATCGGCCGGCCGAACCGCGCGCCGGCAGCCCGATGCCGCGCCTTGCCACGCCGGTGGAGCTGATTACCGAGATCCAGGAGATCATCGAGGACGCGCCTCCACCTCACATTCCGCCGCCTCCAACGCCGCCACCTCGTCCTGGCTCTGCCCAGCGCTCCCCCGTGGCCTTGCCGGCCCAGCCTCCTGCGCCAAGCGCGGTTGCCGCCGAAAGCGAACACACCAGTGAGGAGACGCGGGTGTTTTGGGCCTTCGCAGACCAGGCTCTCGGGCGCATGCCCGATCCAGAACGAGGCATCTTGCCGGCTGACACGCTTGCTACTGCCCGACCTGCAGATCGTGCGCGTCTCGCGCGCATCGCCCGCTCCGCAATCGAACGATTCCCGCAATGTGGGCCGGCACGCGCCCTCTCCGCGCTGTTGCTGCTGTACGTCGCGGTCCAGGAGAAAGAGCGCGGCCTGTTGGGGAAGAACCGCGACCGCCTCGACATGATCCGCACGGCCCTCTCGCTCATGGACGACCCGGGAGCCGCCGGGCAGGCAGCCGTGATCTTTGAAACCGACGGCCTCGCGACTCGGCGCTCGTTCGCGCCGGTTATCGATCTGCTGCACCGATACCTGGGCTTCTGCCTGCGCAACGAGCTCGACCCGACACGAGCCGAGACCCACGCCCGCTTCTGCTCCCAAGTCTGATTGCCGGCGCACATGGAACTGGCCGGCCATTGTTCTCCGACACTGGGCCCCTCGTGGCCAGCAGGCCCGTCCGCGACTGAAGATGCGTCGACGATTCCTTCAAGCGATAACCGGTCAGCCCGAGCCTCGGTCGAGCTTGCGAGGTCGAAGTCGCGGCCCCCTCGACTCGGCCTCTCTCGTTTCCTCGGGAGGCTGCGCTCAGGGTGAGCGGGGGGACGGGTCGAGACCAGGGAGATTTCGCGACACCTCTTCGAGGAGAGGTACTGGACGCTTCCATGAGAATCGCCGTTCTCTACAACTTTGACTTTGCCCACCTGCCCGAAGGCGTCGAGCGGCGCTCCCAAGACGCCATCCTTGGGGTGCGAGCGGCCGTCGAGGCAGCGCTTTGCGCGCGCGGCGCGCAGGTGCGCAGCATCCCCGTCGCCTCCGCCCCTGCCGACTTCGTGCCCGAGCTGCTCGCCGAGCGCCCGGAGCTCGTCGTCAACCTCTGCGAGTCGTTCGCCGGCGAGGCCCGCGGCGAGATGCTCGTCCCGGGGCTGCTCGACTTGACGGGCCTTGCCTACACCGGCTCAGGTCCGCTCGCCCTGACCTTGGCGCTGCACAAGGACAAGGCCAAGGCGCTGTTGCGCGGCTGCGGGGTCACGACGCCGGACTCGGCGTTGATCGAGCGGCTCCCCGACCTCGAGCAGGTGAGCGTCGCGCTGCCGGCCATCGTCAAGCCGGCGCGCGAGGACGCCTCCATCGGCATCGACCGCCACTCGGTCGTGCGCGACAAAAGCGAGCTGCGTCGCGTGTGCGAGAGGGTGCTGCGCGAGCACCGCCAGCCTGCGCTCGTCGAGCAGTACATCGAGGGGCGCGAGCTGAACGTCGCCCTGCTCGGCAACCCGCCTCGCCCGTTGCCCATCTCCGAGATCGACTTCACGCACCTCGACCCGTCGTTGCCGCGCATCGTCACCTACGCGGCCAAATGGGACGAGAGCTCGCCCGAGTACCTCGCAACCCCGCCGGTCTGGTGCTCGTTGCCCGAAGAGATCGAGCAGCGCGTCTACCAGGCCGCCGTCGCCGCCTTCACCGCCCTCGACTGTCGCGACTACGGCAGAGTCGACATCCGCCTCTCTCCCGAGGGCGTCCCCTTCGTCATCGAAGTCAACCCCAACTGCGACCTGAGCCCGGGGGCCGGCTTTGCCCGCGCCGCCGAGGCCTCTGGTCTCGGATACGAGGATCTCGTGTGGCGGCTCGTCGAGGTCGCCCGAGAGCGTGGCCCATGAACGTACGTCGCCTGACCCCGAACGATAGAGAGCCGCTCGCGCGGATGCTCGCCGAGATCCCCGCCTTCCGGCCGGACGAAGTCTCCTGTGCCCTCGAGCTGGTCGATCTCGCCCTCGAGAAGCCGCAGCAGTCCGACTATTTCTTCCTGGTCGCCGAGCAGGATGGCCAGCTCGCTGGCTACATCTGCTACGGCCCGACACCGATGACCGAGGGCACCTGGGACCTCTATTGGATCGCCAGCTCCGAGGCCGCCCGCGGCAAGGGCGCCGGTAGCGCCCTGGTCCTCGAGATGGAGAAGGAGCTGCGAGGCCGCGGCACCCGCCTCGTGCGCATCGAGACGAGCTCGCTCTCCGAGTACGGTCCGGCGCGCACGTTCTACGCGCGCCACGCGTACCACCAGACCGCCGTCATCGAGGCCTTCTATCGCGACGGCGACGACCTGGTGACCCTCACCAAGCGCCTGGATCGGACCTAGCAGCGCGCTCCTCCGGCCCTGTGGCCGTGCGCCGCGGGCAGGCGGCCAGCTTCGCAATCGATCGCGCCCCGTGCGCGGAACCGAGCGCGATCGCGGCGAAGAACCCGTCGCCGCGCCCTGGAAATCGCTCGCCCGCGCGCGGGCCAACCGGGAAAGTGCCTGGCGATTCCCTGCTAAACTGCGCGCCATGTCGGACAGCCAACACGATCTCGCGCTCGAGGAGTTGCGCAAACGCATCGAGGAGGAGATGGGCAGAAAGCCCGCGAGCTCCTCCTCTGCCTCCAAGCCGCCTCCGCTCCCCGCCGCGCCGCCGCCGTTGCCGGCCAAGAAGGCTGAGCCGACCGAGGCGAGCGCGCCGGCGACTCCAAGCGTCAGCGAAGGGGAGACGCCGCCTGGCAAATCGGCCCGGACGAAGACGGCCGAGCTCGCCGCGGGCGCAGATCCGTTCGACGAGCCCCCTGAGCCCAGGCCGCCGCGCCACGCGGCACCGGAGGAGAAGGTCGAGTACTTCCGGTCGGTCGTCCGCAACAAGTCGGAGACCCTCTCCCGCGCGCGCGCCCTGTTCGCAGAGCGAAGCGCCGAGGTCGAAGAGCTGCGCGAAAAGGTCGAGGGGCTCGACAGCCGCCTTGCGCAGCTCGAGCCGCTGCAGGAACGCTGCGAGCAACTCACCCGCGCCCGCGCCGATCTCGAGCAAGAGCTCGAGGCCGAGCGCTCCCGCGCCAGTGATGCCGAAGCGCGAGCCCGGGGGCTCGAACAGGAGCACGAGCAACTCGCCGAAGCCGTCACCGCTCTCGAAGCTCAGGTCCTCAAGCAGACCGCCCAGCTCAAGAGCGAGGCTGCCGCGGCGGGCGCTGCCCGCGAGGAGACGGGCCGGACCGCCGAGGCGCTCGCCGAGGCGAGGCGCGTCGCCGAGGAACTCTTCGACAAGCTGTCTGCCACGCAGGAGTCGCTCACGGCAATCGAGGGGCAGCTTGCGGCCGAGCGCGGCGAGCGCGAACGCCGCACCCTCCAGCTCGAGCAGGCTCGGGCCGACCTCGAGGCCGTGCGCCAGGAGCTGAACCGCGCATCGGCCGAGCGCGACGAGGCTCGCGCGCAGCTCGCCGAAGCCGGTGAGAGGGTCTCGGGCCTCGAGCAGCGCTTCGCCGAGGTCGCCTCCGAGCGCGACGCGCTCGCCGGCGACCTCGAACGGGTCGTGGGCGAGCTCGCGGAGGCCCGCTCGCTCGTCGCCGCGCGCCAGGGCGAGCTCGAAGAGCTGCAGGCGCTTCGCCAACGAGAGGCCGAGCAGGCCCGAGACCGCGTCGCCGAGGCCTCCGAGCAGCGCGCGGCCCTCGAGCAGCAACTCTCCGCGCTCGGCGCCGAGCGCGAGGAGCTGACCGCACGCCTCGAGCAGCTCGGGGACGAGCTGGACGAAGCCCGGGCGCTCGCCAAGGCACGGCGCGCAGAGCTCGGAGAGCTGCAGGCCTCGCACGCGCGCGAATTGGAGGAGTGCGAGGCTGCCCATGCGGCCGCCGTCGAGCAAGTCGAAGCGAGCCACCTGGCCACCCTCGAGGTCGAGCGCGCGGAGCACGCCGAGGCGCTCAGGGCCCGCGAAGCGCAGCACCTCGAAGCTGCGAAGGAACACGAGCGCGCGCTCGCCGACCAGCAGACGCGAAACAAGCGCCAGCTCGAGGCGCTCGCCGCGACGGCCCAGCGCCGGCAGGACGGGCTCGCGAGCCGACAGCGGGACGAGACAGCCAAGCTGAGAGCAGCGCTCGAGTCCGAGCAGGAGGCCTCCGAGCAACGCGCGCGGCGCTTGGGCGAGGCCGAAGACCATGCGCGTGCCCTCGAAGCCGAGCTCCAGCGCCTGATGCCGCTGGCCGAGCGCACCCGCGCCTCTTCGGCCGAGGCGGAGCTTGTCCGGTTGCGCGAGACCTCGGAGGCACAGGCGACAGCGCTCAAAAAACTGCGCGCAGAGCTCGACGGGAAGCTCGCCGAGACCGCGCTCGTCGCCGACCAAGCCGCACAGGGGCATCGAGATCTCGACGCGTTGCACCACGAGCTCGCCGGCGCCCACCTGGAGCTCGAGCAGCTTCGCGCCCCGGGCTCGGTCGGGGCACAGGAGAGCGCCACGGCGCTACGCGAGGCGCAGGAGAGCCTGCGACGCGAGCGCACGCTGCGCGAGGACCTCGAGGGACGTGCCCGCGCGCTGGAGCAGGCGCTGGAGCGCGCCACGATGACCCTCAAGGCGGCGGCCAAGGCCGGCTTGCCGACCGAGGTCTACGCCGAGCGCGACAAGCTGAGGGCAGAAAACCAGCTCCTGCGCGGCCGCTTGGCAGGGATCGAAGCGGCGCGCAAGCCGAAGTAGCGCGCGCGACCGCTCGCGCCCTCAGAGTGAGAAGTCGCCGCCGTCGTCGTTGCGCCGCAGGCGCTCGCGCCGCGCGGCGACCTCGGAGACGGCCTCCGCGGTCTCTTCGGGCTCGAGGCGCGACAGGTCCTCGGTGAGATACCGGCCTTCGCGAATCCCCTTCGGCAATGACCGGAGAGGAACGCGCTTCTCCTGCCCCTCGACGATGAGGACGGCGGTCTTGCCCTCGATCCTGTCGACGAACGGTCGGGCCATCGGTCAGGCGCTCCTTGTCTACGGGTTGCAGTCCCGGGCAGGCCGGCGGCCCGCCGCGATCGCCTCGTCGCGGGTGTGGAACCGCACCAAGTTCTTCGGAAAGATCTTCTCGGCGTTGCGGCAGCCCGGAATGTGGAACACGGTCGAATTGACGCTGCCGACATAGCCGCTGACCGCCGGAGTCGCCGGAGCGGTCGCCGGAGAGGCAGCGGGTGGGCCGACGGCGGGCGCGGGGGCCGCGGGGCGCTCGAGCTGAGCTCGCTGGGCGGTCTTGCCCTTCGAGCGACGAGAAGCGCGCTTGTCGTGCGGCTTCGACGGCGGCTTTTTCTCCGGCTCGGCATCGACCGCCGGCTTTTCGGTCTCGGCGATGACGAGGCTCGCGCCCCCGAGGCCGCGCTCGGTCGATACCGAGAGGTCCTCGCCGTTGCTGCGCACGAGGATCTCGCCGTCGAGATCGGTGCGGCAGACCTTGATCCTCTTTGACTCCAGGCGATCGAGCGTCGCGCGCGTCGGATGGCCGTAGTCGTTGTTCGCCCCCACCGAGACGATGGCGATCTCGGGCTTGAGCTTGTTCAACAACCGCTCGCCCGAGGAGTGTCGGCTCCCGTGATGGGCAACCTTGTAGACGTTGGCCGACAGCTCTTCGCCCGACTTCAAGATGCGCTGCTCGGTCTCCTTCTCGGAGTCGCAGCCGAAGTAGAAGGCGGTCCGCCCGTAGGTGAGCCGGGCGACGATGCAGTTGGCGTTGGCATCCGAGCGCGTACCGGTCAGCAACGGCTTGCCAGGCGCGAGCAGCCGCAGGGTCGCGCCTCCGCCGAGCTCGACGTTGCGGCCCGCCTCGCCGACCTTGAGCGGCACCTGCTTCTGCTCGAGCTGTTCGAGGAGCGCCGAGTAGAGCGGCGAAGGGTGGTCGATCCCCGGCTCCATGAACAGGCGCGCGCCCACGCCCTGCAGCACCCGCCCCATGCCGCCGAGGTGGTCGGCGTGGGGATGGGTCATCAGCAGCAGGTCGATAGGTGCGCTGAGAATCTGCTTGAGCCGGCTCTCGAGCGCCTCGCCGGCGCCCGGAGGCCCCGCGTCGATGAGCACCGTCTTGCCGGCGGGCGAGACGATGAGGATGGCGTCGCCCTGACCGACATCGAAGAAGTAGACCGAAAGACTCGCCGCGCTGGCGCTCGCAGAAAGAGCCCACGCGAGCAGCAGCGCCATCCAGGTGATCAATCGTCGGTGCGCGGTCACCGCCAGAGGATAGCCGTGGGGCCAGGGCGTGTCAGCCCGCGCGAAGTCTCCAGAAAACAGCGCCGCCCTCGCTCCCGGCGCTGGGGGGCGAGGGCGGCGCGTGTCGGCGGTGGCGGGTCAGAGGACCAAGGCTGCCGACTCGCTGACCTACGGCATCTGGAGCTGCACCCCGGCCTCGGCCGAGATGTTGTCGGCGTACCAGCGGCGCACGGCCCGCAGGTGGTTCTCCTCGTCCCGGAGCGCCTCCCCGAAGGCGTTGCTCAGGCCGGTCTGCCCGAGCGCGTCGGTGAGCTGAATCAGGGTCTCCCAGCCGTCGTAGTCGGCCAGCTCGGCGACCAGCAGCGCGTGCAGGCACTGCTCGATGTTGGTGCGCGGATCGCTGAGCACCTGGAGCAGGCCGGCCGACTCGACCCCGCTCAGGTCGGCCGAGGGGGTCTCGACCGTAGGGTCGAGTCCCATGTTCTCCATCGTCTGCTTGAGGAGCTGGAAGTGGCGCACCTCCTGGTCGCGAAACTCCTCGACCTCCTGGCGATTGGGCGAGCGGCCCGGCGGCAGCGTGCCGTTCATCTTCGCGAGCAGAGCCTCGTAGATGCGACTGCCCATCCGCTCGAAGGCCAGGCGCTCGCCCAGCATGTCGATGAGCACCTGGGGCCGCTTGCCGGTGATCAGGGTGCCCACCGCCTGCGCCGCGCCCTTGAGGCTGGTCGGCGGGGGAATGGCGCCGACCGGCTTCTGCCCCGCCCGGTTGATGTACTCGGTGCGCAGGTTGGCGAAGTTGCTCTCGTCGCCCTGGCTGGTGGGCGCCGCGCTCTTCGCCGAGTCGATCATCGCCTTGCTGTCGATGGGCGAGGTGGCGATGCCGGTGCGGTTGGTTCCCATCTGCGTCGGATTCTTGGCCATCAAAACACCCCCTTGATTTACGCGTGGCCCGCCTGCATCGAGGCGGCGCGGTCGACGAGCTCGGTCCCAGGAGTCCACCGGTAACCGGCGGCGACGGTCTCGGTCGGCGAGCCCTTGGAGTTGAGCTGCTCGCGGTAGCGGACCGACTCGGCCCCGGCCGGAATCTGGCTCTTGTGCACGAACTGAGTGCCCTGGGCGTTCAGGTCCACCTGAGCCTGCAGCACGCGGGTCACGTAGTCGCGGTGGCTCGTGTACTTGAACGGCTCGGGCAGGGTCTGGGGCAGGATCTCGGCGGGGTCGCGGTTCTCGATCCTCTTGAAGTGCTCCATCGCGAAGTGCAGGTGACCGAGCTCGTAGTCGAGGAAGCGCTCCCAAATCTTCTTGATCCTCGCGTCGCCCTCCTGCTGCAGGCACGTGAAGTAGTTGTAGACCTCGTTCGCCTCGTGCAGCAGCCACTTCTCGGCCCACGACTCGTTCGGATCGGCGAGCGACTCGTACTGGGTGACGTGCTGCTCCTCGATCGAGGAGATCTCCGCGTAGACCTGGCGGGCCATCGGGTCGGCGTAGAGCGGGCCGACGGTGGCGTAGTAGTTCCGGGTCTGCTGCTCGCCGGCGAGGATGGTGAGGACGTTCATCTTGGTTATCGGCGAGGCGGTCTTGGCGTCGTAGTGGTCGCGCACGTCGTCGATCGGCGCGCGGTGCTCCTCGGCCGTCGGGCGTCCCGGGCGCACGTCGGTGTAGCTCTGCAGGATGTTGTTCGGGTCCTTCCCCTCGAGCCGGTCGATGAGCGCCGAGTAGCGGTAGAGGTGGTCGAAGTCCTCGAGGAGGCCGAACTCGAGCACCTGCTTGACGTACGGGTCGGGCTCCTGCTCCGCGAGCGCCGCGGTGACCTCGACGGCGACCTGCTCGTAGGCGAGGGTCGTCTCGAGCACCGACTGGTCGGCCGGCAGCAGCCAGTTGACCAGCGTCTGCTGATGCTGCTCGACGCGGCGCACCCGGGCGAGCGGCACCCGAACGCCGCTGTCGTGTTGGCGCGCGGCGCTGTGCAGGAAGACGAACTGCTCGTTCTCGATGCCGTTCATCAGGATGATGCGCACCCGGGTGAAAGCGTCGTTGTCGAGCTTGCTGATCGGCGTGCGCACCATGTCGTGCCAATCGAAGAGCTGCTTCTCCAGCGGGACTCCGTGTTCCTTCGTCAGGTCGAGCGCCATCCGTCTTGCCTCCTTTGAATGGAGGCGAAGGATGCTGGCGCGGCTCCCGACGGCCAACCCGCCAGGCGGGTGGGCCCGAACGAGAGCAGCCGAGGTCGCGGCCACGGCTCACCCAGGGAGCGGCTCTTCGCCGCCTACGGCATCTTGCCGAGCAGCGTCAGTTCGACGGCGCGCACCGCCCTGCGCACGTGCATCGAGGGCGCAGACCCGTACGCGAACCGCCTGGCCTCGATCGCGTACAGCACCAGGCTCGGCGGCAGCCGCCCGAGCGCCCGCGCCAGCTCGATCACCCGCGCCAGCCCGAAGGCGTGGCCGGACACCGGCGCCAACCTCGCGGCCAGGGGCGAATCGGCATCGAGGCAATGGATCGTCCCCTCGGCCGCTCCGGTCATCGCCGCGTCGACGAGCGTGGTTGGCCGGTCGCGCCACAGCTCGAGCAGACCGATCAGGTCGCCCCGGTGCTCCAGCACCTCGAACGGCGCGCCAGCCCGTCGCAGCCGCCGCGCGACCAGCAGCCCGGCCGCGTCGTCGCCACGGCCCGAGCCGAGCCCGATCACCAAATGCCGCCTCACCGCCGCTCGACCTCCAGCCTCAGGAAGTGCGTCGCGCAGGAGATGCAGGGGTCGTAGTTGCGGATGGCCTTCTCGCACAACCTTCGCAGCGCCTCGTCGTCGAGGTGCTGATTGCGCAAGACCAGCTCACGCAGGTCCTCCTCGATGCTCGCCTGGTTCTGAGCGGTCGGCGGGACGATGTTCGCCGAGACGATGCGCCCCTCCACATCGACCTCGTAGCGGTGGTAGAGCACGCCGCGCGGCGCCTCGCTCCAGCCGAACCCCACCGCGGCCCGCGGCTGCGCTTCGACTGCCGGCGCCTCCGGCGGCTCGTACGAATCGATCAGCCGCAACGCCTCTTCGCACGCGTAGAGGATCTCCACCGCCCGCACCACGATGCTCTGGAACGGGTTGCGGCACACCCTGCCCAGCCCGGCCTCGGCGGCCGCCTGCTGCCCGAGCGGCGAGAGCCGGTCCCAGTTGTTCGAGTAGCGGGCCATCGGCCCCACCAGGTACGCGCCGCCGCCCTTGCGCCGCGCGTGCTTCGCCGTGGAGGTCGGGACCTGCTCCTCCTCGAAGTGGGCCTCGAACTCGTCCGCCCCGATGTCGAGGCCGCGGTTGGAGACGAGCCGACCTTCATCGATGGGATAGCGCTCGGGGTGGCGCAGGCTCACCAGCTCGTAGTCGCGCTCGAGCTCGGGCAGCTCGAAGCCGCCTATCCAGCGCACCGACTCGAGCGCCGCGTCGCGCGCCCACGCGAGCCGCTCGCGCACCGGCGCGAGGTCCCGCGGGTGCGGCGCGCTGTGGAAGCCGCCGACGCGCGCGTTGATCGGATGGACCGCGCGCCCGCCGAGCAGGGCGATCAGCTCGTTGCCGATCTTCTTGATCTTCAGCCCGCGCTCGACTTCCTCCCGATGGTCGCGCGCCATGGCGATCGCGTCGTCGTAGCCGAGGAAATCGGGCGCGTGCAGCAGGAAGACATGCAGCGCGTGGCTCTCGATCCACTCGCCGCAGAACATCAGCCGCCGCAGCGCCCGCAGCCGATCGTCCAGCCTGATTCCCAGGGCGCTCTCCATCGCCTGCGTCGCGCTCGTCTGGTAGGCCACCGGGCAGATGCCGCAGATGCGCGCGGTGATGTCGGGGGCTTCGTCGAGCTTGCGCCCGCGCAGCAACGATTCGAAGAAGCGCGGCGCCTCGAAGATGCTGAAGCGCGCCTCCTCGAGCACCCCGTCGCGCAGCACGATGCGCATCGACCCCTCGCCTTCGACGCGCGCGAGGTAGCCCACCTCGACCGTCCTAAGAGCCATGACGCTCGCTCTCCTCGCGGAACGCCTCGGCCCAGGCGTTGAAGGTGCGGAAGACGTCGCGCAGGTCGGGCTCGTCCATCCCGCGTTGCTGCCACCAGCCACTCCACGAGCCGGTGTTGGGCGTCTCCATGGGTCCGTAGCAGCCGTAGCAGCCGCGCCCGTACGCCGGACAGAGCGCGCCGCAGCCGGCGTGCGTCACCGGGCCCATGCACGGAAGCTGGCGCGCCACCATCACACAGACCGTGCCGCGCAGCTTGCACTCGATGCAGACGCTGTGGCTCGCGACATTCGGCGTCCTTCCCGCGAGCAGCGCGCTCAAGACCTCCAGCGCCTGGCGCTTGTTGATGGGGCAGCCGCGCAGCTCGAAGTCGATGGGCACGTGCGCCGCGACGGGTGTCGAGGTCTCGAGCGCGTCGAGCTGCTCGGGGCGCGGATAGACCGCGGTGGCGAAGGGACCGAAGTCGCGGAAGTTGCGCAGGGCCTGGATGCCGCCGGCGGTCGCGCACGCGCCGATGGGGACCAGCAGGCGCGACTCGCGGCGGATCTCGCGTATCCGCGCAGCCTGGTGCGCGGTCGCTATCGAGCCCTCGACCAGCGACAGGTCGTACGGGCCCTCGGCCGTCGCGCTCGAGGCTTCGACGAAGTAGGCGATCTCAAAGGCTCCGGCTATCCGCAGCAGCTCGTCCTCGAGGTCGAGCAGGCTGAGCTGGCAGCCGTCGCAGGAGGCGAGCTTCCAAACGGCGAGGCGCTTCTTCCCCGGCATCGCGCAGCCCCCCTCACAGCTCGTGGATCGTCAGCAGCTCGCCGAGCCGCGTGTACGGCAGCACCGGCCCGTCGCGACAGACCAGGAAGGGCCCGAGCTGGCAATGACCACACTGGGCGACCCCACACCTCATGTTGCGCTCGAGCGACAGGTGAATCTGCTCGGGCGCGAGCCCCCGCTCGAGCAGCGCCGCGACGGTGAAGCGCATCATCACCTCCGGCCCGCAGACCATGGCTACTGCGTCCGCCGGGCTGAAGCGCGCCCGCGGGATGAGCGAGGGGACGACGCCGACGTCGCCGTGCCAGGCGCCGTTGGCGTGGTCCACGGTCACCTCGACCTCCAGATCGAGCCGGCTGCGCCAGCTCTCGAGCTCGGCGCGATAGAGCAGCCCGTCGGGTCCGCGCGCTCCGTAGAGAACGACGATGCGCCCGTAGCGCTCGCGCGCGGCCAGAAGCCGATAGATCACCGGACGCAGTGGCGCGAGGCCGAGACCGCCGGCGATCACCAGCACGTCCTTGCCCTCGGACTCCTCGACTGGCCAACGGCTGCCGTACGGCCCGCGCAGCGCGAGATGCTCGCCCGGCCTCAGCCCCGCGAGCGCCTCGGTCACCGGGCCCGCCGCACGGATCGTGTGCAGCAGCCGCTGCGGCGAGGCAGGATCGCCGCTGAGGCTGATCGGAGCCTCGCCCCGGCCGAAGGCGTAGAGCATGTTGAACTGCCCGGGCGCGAACTCGAGCGGCGCGCCGTCCTCGGCCTCGAGCACCAGCGTCGCGGTGTCGGCCGTCTCCTCATGCCGCTCGACGACGCGGAAGGTTCTCGGCAGCAGCGAGCTCCGGATGCTCACGGGCGTCCCCCTCCGGTGCGCGGCCGTCCGTAGACGTCGAGGAGCTGCAGTCGGGTCTGCTGCAGCCGGCGCGCGAAGACCGGCACGAAGCGCTTCATCAGCTCGTAACCAAAATCGTGGTCGCGCTCGGCCTTCTCGCGCAGGCACTTGCCGTCGAGGGCCACGGCGCGCGTCAGCTCGACCGCCCGCGCGTCGTAGGACCAGCGATACGGCGGGAAGAGCCAGGCAGCACCAAGGACTTCGCCCTCCTGGAGCGTCGCGAAGGTGAGCGGCTCGCGCCCGGGCGCGTTGAACTCGAGGGCGACCTTCCCGTGGCGCAGCAGGAAGAAGAGGTCGGCCGGCTCGCCCTCGCGAAACAGGTGCTCGCCGACGTGGAAGACCGCGTTGCGCGCGCAGCCGGCGATAAGCGTGCTCGAAGCCTCGTCCAAGCCCTGGAAGAACGGGTGCTCTCTGACGATGCGCTCGATGGTCTGCATAGCTTACCTCCCGCTCCGACCATCGCTCGCGCGGATGGCGGCGCTCTCCTCGGTAAGGTCGATGCCCACTGGGCACCAGGTGATGCAGCGCCCGCAGCCGACGCAGCCCGAGGTGCCGAACTGGTCGAACCAGGTCGCGAGCTTGTGAGTCATCCACTGGCGGTAGCGCGAGCGGATTTTCCGCCGCACCGGGCCGCCGTGCAGGCGGGTGAAGCCGAGCGTGAAGCACGAGTCCCAGCGCCGGGTGCGCTCGGCGTGGCGCAGCTCGAGATCGCCTCCGTCCTCGAAGTTGGTGCAGAAGCAGGTCGGACAGACGAGCGTGCAGTTGCCGCAGGCCAGGCAACGGCGCGCGACCTCGGCCCAGCGCGGGTGCTCGAGGTTGCCCATCAACATGCCGTGGATGTCGCTGGTGTCGAGCCGCCGGCCCATCTGCTCGACGGCGCGGCGGGTCGCTTCGTCGGCTTCCCTGCGCTCGGGGTCGCCTGCCGGGCGGCGGGGAACGGCGGCCAGCAGTCGCGTGCCTGCGTCCGAGCCCGTCTCGACGAGCAGCGCGTGATTCGCCGTGTCGGGCCAGAGCTCGGTCAGGGCAAGATCGAACCCCGACTCTGCGCGCGGCCCGGTGCCCATCGAAGCGCAGAAGCAGGTGCCGCCGGCCGAGGTGCAGTTGGCGACGACAGTGAGCAGCCCCTGGCGGCGCGCGCGATAGAACGGATCCGGGTATCGGCCCGCGGCGAGGATGCCGTCCTGGATATTGATGGCGGCGAGATCGCAGGGGCGCACGCCGAAGAAGGCGAAGCGCGCCGGCTCCTCGTGAGGCTCGGACAGCGCGAGGCCGCCGTCGTCGCGCTCGGCGCTCCAGAGGAGCGCGAGAGGCCGGTGCAGCAGCCGCTTCCAGGAGTCCTGCCCGACCCCGCAGCCAAACAGAGCCGATCCGCCTCGCCGTGTGAGCCGGTAGTGCCCGCCCTCCTGCTCGTCAGTCCAGCCGACGGGAAGCTGCTCGACGCGCGTCACCTCGTCGAGGCAGACCGCGTGGTCGCGAACGAGGGGCCCCCGGATTTGGTAGCCCTCGGCGACGATGGCGTCGAGCAGCGCCTGGAGCGCACGCGGCTCGAGAACGAAGCTCTCGCCCCTCGCAGGCTCGCTTACTGCGTCCATCGCTCCTCCGGCGTCCTGACTGCGACGACGGCAAGAGTGGACATGGCCGGAGGAGCGGCAAGTCGCCCCCGGTTACGCCGAGCTTGGCGAGGGGGCAGTACACGGATCGCCGACCTTCGTGTCGGCTCCACGAGAGACGCGGTGTGACGGAGACCCGCCGAGCCGCGCAGACCCTTACCCTCCTCTCCCAGACGGCGCGCAGTCCACCGTGCTCGCCGCCTCGAACACCGAGGGCGCGCCTGGGCGATCGTCCGTGCCGAGACCTGCGCCGCTTCTTCTGTTCAGCCTTGGCTCCGACACTGCGCCCCTTCTCACGGGTGCACGCCTCCCACCGCGGGTTCCGGCGCATGAGAAAGCCCCTTCCCCTCGGGCGCGCTGATGTGGTCGCGACGAGCACAAGCCGCGTTCGCGCGCCCGAGGGGGCTTTCACGCGCGGACGGGTGCGGTGGAGGGATTAGAGCTGGTGGATTCGGACAAGAACGCAGGAACTTGCCACGCGAGACAGTTGCTCGACTTCGGCCTCGCAAGCGCGGCCTCCCGAGCCTGTCGAAGTGGCTCGGGCTGACCGGTCCTCGCTCGAAGGATTCTGCGACACCTCTTTCAGACCGCCCGACGACGAACCCGGGGCGTCATCCTCCATCCGCCCGTCCCGACGAGCGGCTAGAACCCGAACCCGTGCGCCAGCGGAAAGCGCCACCCCTCGCCGAAGGCGCGCGCCGAGACGCGCAGCGCGGGCGCGGCCTGGCGGCGCTTGTACTCGTTGAGCAGCACCAGCCGCAGGACGCGCTGCACCGTCTCCTCGGCAAAGCCCATCGCCACGATCTCCGCCGGCGCTTTGCGCCCCACGATGTACGCCTCGAGGATGGCGTCGAGCACCGGATAGGCCGGCAGCGAGTCCTCGTCCCGCTGATCCGCGCGCAGCTCGGCCGACGGCGGGCGGATGATCGCGCGCTCGGGGATGAGCTCCCCGTCCCTGTTCGCGTGGTGCGCGAGGGCGAAGACCTTGGTCTTCGGCACGTCGCCGAGGACGGCCAGGCCGCCGGCCATGTCGCCGTAGAGCGTGCAGTAGCCCACCGCGAGCTCGCTCTTGTTGCCGGTGGTCAGCAGCAGCTTGCGGTACTTGTTCGAAAGAGCCATCAGCAGCGTGCCCCGCACGCGCGCCTGGATGTTCTCTTCGGTCACGTCGTGCGGCAGGCCGCCGAAGACCGGCTCGAGGGCGCTGAGAAACGACTGGAAGGTCGGCTCGATGGGCACGGTGTGCAGCGCGATGCCCAGGTTCCTCGCGAGCAGCGCGGCGTCCTCGTTGCTCATGTCGGCGGTGAAGCGGCTGGGCATCGCTACCCCGACGACCTGCTGCGGCCCCAACGCCTTGGCCGCCAGGTAGGCGACCACGCAGGAGTCGATTCCGCCCGACAGGCCCAAGACCGCGCCGCCCAAGCCCGACTTGGCCGCGTAGTCGCGCAGCCCGAGGACCAGCGCCTGCTCGAGCTCGTCGAGCTCGTTCGCGTGCGGCTCGACCGGGCCACCCTGCTCGAGGTCGGCGACGAGCAGCTCCTCGCGAAAGCCCCCGGCGCGCGCGAGAACCTGGCCGCGCGCGTCGATGAGCACCGAGTGTCCGTCGAAGACCAGGCTGTCGTTGCCGCCGACGAGGTTGAGGGAGGCGACGGCCACGCCGTGGCGGCGCGCGGTGGCCGCGAGCATCTGCTCGCGCAGCCGGGGCTTGCCCTGCGCGAAAGGCGAGGCCGAGACGTTGAGCAGCAGCTTCGCGCCCGCCTGCGCGAGCTCGCTCGCGGGGTCACGCGGATAGCGCCGATGGCCCCAGAAGGCCTCGTCGTTCCACAGGTCCTCGCAAACCGTCAGGCCGACAAAGACACCGCCGACCTCGGCGAGCGTCGGCCCCTCGCCGGAGTCGAAGTAGCGCGCCTCGTCGAAGACGTCGTAGGTCGGCAACAGCATCTTGCGCGCGGTCGCGACCCGCCGGCCGTCGACCAGCAGCACGCCCATGTTGTGCAGGCCCGCCCCCGTGCCCGGATGCGGCTCGAGGCCGCCGATGTAGATGGCGATGCCCTGGTTCCACTCGGCGGGCTGACACAGCTCGTCCATCGCCCTGCGCGCCCGGTCGACAAACTCGGGGACTTCGAGAAAGTCCTTCGGCGGATAGCCGGCCAGGCCGAGCTCGGGGAAGAGGACCAGCTTCGCGCCCTGCTCGCGCGCGCGGCGGGTGAAGTCGCGCACCTTCTCTGCATTTCGGGCGAACGCGCCGACGGTGGTGTCTATCTGGGCCAGGGCGATCTTCACGGGGCTTCCTCCAGAAAAGCGGCTGTTTCTTCGCCCCTTTCCCCCGCTTTGGCAAGGTCGCAGGGCCTGTCGGTGAGCGGCGCCCCTGCTCCCAATCGGGCGCGGACTCGCCACAAGGCCGAGCAATGGCGGTCGTCCGGCCCCAACTCATTGAAGAGGATCCTGAATGCCCCTGCAGAGGACCAGGCAACCGCTCGCCCTGCCGCGCCCCCTCGCGCTCGCGTTGCGGCCGTTCCAAAGGTTCCTGCAGAACAAGTCGGCGAGCGGCATCCTGCTTCTGGTGGCGACGGGCGTCGCGCTCGTCTGGGCCAACTCGCGCTTCGGCGACAGCTACCGGCGCCTCCTCGAACAGACGATCAGCGTCTCCGGCTTCGGGGTCGGCCTGTCGTGGCCGCTCCATCTGTGGATCAACGATGCGCTGATGGCGCTCTTCTTCTTCCTCGTGGGGATGGAGATCAAGCGCGAGCTCGTGCTGGGCGAGCTCAACAGCGTGCGCAAGGCCATCCTGCCGGCCTTCGCTGCCCTGGGCGGGATGCTGGTGCCCGCGCTCATCTACCTCGCCTTCAACTCCGGCACCGAGAGCGCTCGGGGCTGGGGGATTCCGGTCGCCACGGACATCGCCTTCGCCCTCGGCGCGCTCGCGTTGCTCCGGGGCCGGGTCCCCGCCTCGTTGGCGATCTTCCTGACGGCGCTCGCCGTCTTCGACGACCTCGGCGCCATCGTCGTCATCGCGCTCTTCTACGGGCAGGGGGTGAACGCCGCGGCGCTGCTCGCCGCTGGCGGTATCACCCTGCTGCTCGTCGCGATGAACCTGTTCGGCGTGCGCCGCCTCTGGCCGTACCTGGCGATGGGGGTCCTGCTGTGGATCGCCGTCCTCAACTCCGGCGTCCACGCGACTATCGCCGGGGTGGTCCTCGGCCTGTGCATCCCCTCGCGCACCCGGCGCGACCCGGCCGAGGTCGACGTCCTGCTCGACCGGCTGCACACGGTCAACGCCGACACCGACAGCGAGCGCTTCCGCGAAGAGACCCTGGACGCAATCGAGGGCTATCTGGCCGACACGCGGGCGCCGCTCGACAGGCTGGTGCGCGCGCTCCACCCTTGGGTCTCCTTCGTCATCATCCCCGTCTTCGCGCTCGCCAACGCGGGCGTGGAGGTCGCCGGGCTCTCGCCGCGCGATCTGGTCTCTCCGCTGACGCTCGGCGTCGCGCTCGGCCTGTTCCTCGGCAAGCAGGCCGGCATCCTCGGCGCGACCTGGCTCGCGGTGAAGCTGCGGCTGTCGCCCCGGCCCTCGCGCGCGAGCTGGTCGCAGGTCTACGGCGTCGCGATGCTTGGCGGCATCGGCTTCACCATGTCGCTCTTCATCGCGGCGCTCGCCTTCCCTGCGGACGGCTTGCTCAATGAGACGGCCAAGGTCGGAATCCTGCTCGGCTCGGCGCTCAGCGCCATCGTCGGCCTGCTGTTCCTGCGGTTCGTGGCTCGCCCTGGGGGCAGGTAGCAAAGAAGCGGGCTGTCGTGGCGCGCGATAGGCGAGAGCGCGTCGTTCCGCGGGGCCAGTGGAGACAGCTTCTGCCCGACGAAGCGCGCGGCGGCGATGTGGCTCATCGTCAGGCGGACGAGGCCCATCGTTACGCCGACGACGTCCATCGCCGGCGACGCCGATCGTCCAACGACGGTACCGATCGTCACGACGACGAGGCCTATCGTCACACCGACGAGGCTTATCGTCACGCCGACGGTGCCTATCGTCACGCCGACAGCGCCTATCGTCACGGAGACGAGGCCTATCGTCACGCCGACGGCGCCCATCGTCACGGAGACGAGGCCTATCGCCACACCGACGGTGCCGATCGTCACGGCGACGAGGCCTATCGTCACACCGACGGTGCCTATCGTCACGGAGACGAGGCCCATCGTCATGCGACGAGGCTCAGCGCCCAGTCCTCTCATCCGCCCTCGGCGTGGGATGGCTCGGAGGCATCGAGCGGTGCAGCTTCGCGCCATGCGCCGAGCTCTCCTCAAGTTTGTCGCCCTCGTCGGCATCGCGGCCGCGGCGGGCCTGGTGCTCGCCGTCGTCTGGGACCCGCCCTGCCCGAAGGACCCGAAGACGCTCAAGCAATGGCTGCGCGCGGTCGGCCGCGAGGAGTGCCTCGACGCCGAGCGCGCCTGCCGGGAGCTGACCTTCGAGCGGCTCGCTTCCGGGATGAACCGCTCCGACAGGCGCATCCTCGGCATGTTCACCCCGCCCGGCGGCTCGGACGCGCGCGCCCTCGGGAGCCTGGTCGCCTCGTTTCGCGAAGGCTACGGCTGTCCCGCTCCAGAAGGCCGCGCGTGGCTCGCGCAGGCCGGCGAGCGCCTCCGACTGCTCGTCCTGCGCGAGGGGTTCGTCCTCGCGGGCGAGAGCGGCCGCCATGCCTTCGTCCCCAACAGCGCGCCCACGGGCCACCCGGACTTCGGCTCTCTCGAGCACGCTCTCGCCGCCGTGCGCGCGCGCTTTCCCGACGAGTCGAAGCTGACGGTCTCTCCGGGGAAGCTCGCGCGGCTCGACATCGTCCTCATCGCCTCGCAGCTCGCCGCCGAGTGCGCCCCGCCCTTTGCGATCACGACCCTCTTCTGCGCCGGCGATCCCGACGAGAGCGGTTGTCCCGAGTGGCGGGAGGCGCGGTGAGCCGCGCGGCCGACTACGCGGGCTCGAAGCGATAGCAGCCTTCGCGCTCGACGCGCCTGACCGTGCCGAGCGTCTCCATGCGCTCGAGCGTGCCGATGATCTCCGAGAGCGACATGAAGAGCTGCAGCCGGCGCACCCGGCCGCCGCCGACCCGGGCGAGCTCGAACGCGGTCCTGGGCCCTCCTCGCAGCCGCTCGAGGAGCTCGGCCCGACGCCGTGCGCGCGCGCGCTCGAGCCAGGCGAGGACTGCACGGTGGTCGGCGAACGGCTCGCCGTGTCCGGGCAGCATCCAGTCGAGCTCGAGCGCCTCGACCCGCCGCGACGACTCGAAGTAGGCGTCCAGCGAGCGCAGCTTGCCCTCCTCGCCGCCCTCGCCCAGCTCGAGCATCGGGTTCGGAGTGACGCCGGGCAGCAGGAAATCCGAAGAGAGCATCAGCCGATGCGCGGGGACGTGCAGACCGACGAGCCCGGCGGTGTGACCAGGCAGGTGCATCACCTCGGCTTCGAAGCGCGCGAAGGCAATCCGCTCGCCCTCGAGGAGCGGTTCGGCGGCCTCGACCCGCTCGCCGAGCAGCTCGTTGGTCTCCTCCATCCCCTCCAAATCGACGATGGTCGCCTCCGGCAGGCCCATGCGCCGCAGGTAGCGCCGATGACGCTCGCGGACGGCCTCGGACCAGACGAAGCGGGTCACCTTGCTCGCGTCGGCGGGATGGACGAAGACCCTCGCGCCCGAGCGGCCAGCGACCTGCCGCGCGCCGCCGAAGTGATCGACGTGGCCGTGGCTGACGAGGATGCGGGTGACCTCTTCGACGCGGCGGCCCGCCTCGGTGAACCCCTGCTCGAGCGCGCGCAGCGACTCGGTGGTCCCGAGGGCGGTGTCGAAGAGGCTCAGCGAGCCGTCGGCGTTGTCGATGAGGTAGACGCTGGCCGGGCCGCCGGTCTGGGAGAGCGGAATCGGGATGGCCAGCCGAACGATGCCGAGCGCGCGCGCCGCGAGGTCCCCGGGCGTCGCCCCGACCAGGTTCGCAAGCTCCGGGTCGCCAATCACTTGCTCGCCTTGATGGCCTCACGCAGCTCGGGCAACACCTTGCTCGCGTCGCCGACCAGCCCGTAGTCCGCGTACTGGAAGATGGGCGCGTCGGGGTTGTTGTTGATGGCGACGATGACCCGCGAGCCCTTCATCCCCGCGACGTGCTGGACCGCGCCGCTGATGCCCGCGGCGATGTAGAGGTCGGGGGCGACGATCTTGCCGGTCTGGCCGACCTGGAAGTCGTTGGCTATCCAGCCGTTGTCGACGGCGACGCGCGAGGCGCCCACCGCGGCGCCGAGCTCGTCGGCGAGCCTCTCGAGCGGCTCGAAGTTGCCCTTCATCCCGCGGCCGCCGGCGACGACCACCCGCGCCTCGGTCAGCTCCGGGCGCGCGTTCTTGACCGGCCGAGACTCGAGGAAGCGGGTGCGCGGCCTCCCCGAGAGCTCGACCTGGACCGCGCGCACCTCGGCGGGAGCCTCGGCCTTGTTGGCGGCGGGGAACTCGGTCGCGCGCAGGGTGAAGACCTTCAGCGCCGTGACGATCTCCACCTCGGCGACGACATCGCCCGCCCACATCGGGCGCACCGGATGGATCGCCTCGCCCTCGCCCTCGAAGCGCAGGACATCGGAGGCCATGCCCGCCCCGAGCCGCGCGGCGACCCGAGGCAGCAGGTCCTTGCCGAACGCGGTGGCCGCCCCGCCGATCCACGTCGCCCCCGCCCCCTTGGCGAGCGTGGCGACCGCCTCGGCGTAGGGCTCGGCGAGGGCGTGCTCGAGGGGCGGCGCGTCGACGACGTGCAGCGTCTTGCCGCCGAAGGCGCGCAGCTCCTCGACGAGTCCGCCGAGGCGATGGCCAAGCAGCGCCACGTGGAGCTCGCCGCCGGTCTTGGCCGCGAGCAGCCGCCCGGCGCTCAGCGCGTTGAGCGTCGCCTTGCGCAGCGCGCCACCCTGCCGTTCCGCAACGATGAGGACGTTCATTCCGTCTACCTCGACCTTCGCAAGTGCGCCCTGCCGGACCGGCCCGCGGCGAGATTCCTGAGGGCCGGACCTCGTGTCGGCCCTCCGGGATCCCTCGATATCGCCCGCGCCTCTGCCCGATTCCTCGACGAGCGTATTGCCATGCGCCCCTACCAACCTCACGACCGATCGCTTGGCGACCGACGCCTAAATCACCTTGGCCTCTTCGCGCAGCTTCCTCACGAGCGTGGGGACATCGGCGACCATTTCGCCCGCCTGGCGCTCCGGAGGTGGCAAGAGGCGGAGCACCTTGACCTTGAGCGCCGTGTCCACCTCCAGGCCCGCGGGCGTCAGGTGCTCGAGCGGCTTGGTGCGCGACTTGCGGATGCCCATCAGCGAGGCGAAGCGCCGCTTGTTGAGGCGCAGATCGGCGGTCACGACCGCCGGCAAGTCGACCTCGAGCCGCTCGACACCTCCATCCACCTCGCGCAGCGCCCGCGCCACCTTGCCGTCGATCTCGATGGCGGCGAGCCGGTTCTGCTCGGCCTCCGACTCGAGGCTCTCCTCCTTGGAGGCGAAGGTTATCTGCCCCCAGCCGAGCAGCTCGGCGAGGATCTGGCCGGCCTGGTTCTGGTCGTCGTCGATGGACTGCTTGCCCATCAGCACAAGGTCGGGCAGCTCCCGGCGAGCGACTGCGGCGAGGAGCCGGGCGACGAGATCGGAATCGAGCGCGCCCTCGTGCTCCACCCAGAGCCCGCGGTCGGCGCCCAGGGCGAGCGCGTGGCGGATCTCGACCTGCGCCCCCTCCGGCCCGATGGAGACGACCACGACCTCGCCGCCGTGCTTCGCCACCAGGCGCAGCGCCTCCTCCACAGCGATCTCGTCGAAGGGGTTGGCCCTGTAGGCCAGCCCCTCGGTGACGATTCCCGAGCCGTCGGGCTTGACGCGGATCTTCGACTCGGGATCCTCCACGCGCTTCGTCGTCACCAGGATCTTCACGCGGCCTCGCCTCCGTCTCTTTTCATTCGGCCTTCGAGCGGCCAAGAGGGCGCGGATCTAGTCGGGCGCGCCGTCGAAAGTCAATGCGCGCATCCTAGCGAAAAGGCGTTGCTTCTCGCCTGCTTACGCCGCAGTGCGCCAGGCGGCCGAGGCAGCGGAAGACGAAGCGGCGGGCGAATGCTCGCCCGCCGCCTCGTGGAGCACCTCTGCGCGTCGAATCCCCAACCGGAAAAGCGGGGCCCGGGAGGCCGGCGCTTTCGGCAAGCGGGGCGTTGCTCTTAACCGAGAGCGCGGCGCCTGAGCAGCGCAAAGCCCGCGAGCAGCCCGAGCAGCGCCATCGGCCCTGCCGATCCGCTCGCACAGCCGCCACACCCCTCCTCGGCCTTCGCCTCGACGACAGGGGTCGGCTCGCAGGCGCCGTCCTGGCAGGTCCCTCCTTCGCACTCGGTGCCGTCCTCGAACACCTGCTGGACGCACTCGCCGGTGATCTGGTCGCACATGCCAGCCCCGTTACACTCGTCGCCTCCCGGGCACATCTTGGAGCTGCCCAAGCACATGCCCGAGCGGCACAGCTCGTCGATGGTGCAGGGGTTGAGGTCGTCGCACCAAGAGCCCTCCGGCTTGAGCGTAATCGGGCAGCGTCCCAGCGCCGGGTCGCAGGCCAGGACCAGCTCGCAGGGCCCCGCGGTCGGGCAGAGCACCGGGTTTGCGCCGACGCACTGCCCGTCCTGGCACGAGTCGGCGCGGGTGCAGAGGTTGCCGTCGTCACACGAGGCGCCGTTGGGCAGGGGCACGCTCGCCGTGCACTGGCCGGTCGCCGGGTCGCAGCTCCCACCTTGGGTGCACTGGTTCCCGCCGTCGCAGACGACCGGGGCGCCTCGGCACACGCCGCCTTCGCATCGGTCGTTCGTGGTGCACCGGAGGCCGTCGTCGCACGCGGCGGTGATCGCGATGCAGTAGCCGTCGGCGCTCGCCCCGGCTGTCCGCGAGCAGGCGTCGCACTGGCCGGCGTTGCAGGGTTGGTTGCAGCAGACCCCGTCGACGCAGAAGCCCGACTGACAGCGCGAGGCGCTGCTGCAGGCCGCGCCGAGGCCGAGCAGCGGGTTGCTGCCGGTGATCTCGACGTCGAAGGTGATGTCGCCGTTGGTCTGCTTGGCGACGTTGCGGATGGCGATCTTGCCCTGTGAAGAGGCCTGGCCGTAACCCAGGCTGTTCGGAGTGGTCGTCTGCGTCAAAGCCGCCCGACCGCTGTAGGGCCAGACGTCGCCCGCGTCGCCGTTCTCGTAGTTCGAGCTGTTCAGCTCGCGCTGGCCGTCGGGCTGCTCGAGGTCGACCAGGTAGTGACTCGGGTCGTTGTTGTTGCAGGTCTCGTAGTTGTACGAGGTGCAGACGTCGAACCAGCGGTTCTCGTCGACGTGGTAGATGGCCAGGCCCGCGGCCGGAATGTACTGGTCGAAGCCGGTCTGCTGGCGGTTCTCGAGGAGGAAGAACTGCCGGCTCGGCATACCGTAGTCGATGCGCATCACGTCGCCGTTCGAGTGCGAGGGGCGCAGCCGCAGTCCTGTCGCGGAGGCGGAGATGACCTGCGGGGTCGTCCAGCCGAAGCGAAAGCGCGACCAGGCATCGGGGTGGATAGGACGGGTGCCGTCGCCCATTCCGCCCCAGCCCGACGGACCGCCCCAGGCACCGGCGGCCATCAGGCTCCACATGCCCAGGCCCGCCGACCGTCCGGTGTAGTCGTACAGGTCCGGCAGGCCGAAGAAGTGCGCGGTCTCGTGGGCGATGACCCCGATCTGCGTGATCTCGCCGCCTTCTCGGAGCTCGGGCTCGGTGTGGTAGGCGTTGATGAGGATGCCGTCGTGAGTGCGGAACTCGTCGCCGTACCAGGTCAGGTCCGCGTAGTGCGAGTGGATGCAGCTCGTGTTGCCGGTGCTCTCGTAGCCGGGGCCGACGTGGATGACGTCGATGGCGTCGATAGCCCCGTCGTGGTCCGCGTCGAACTGCGTGAAGTTGAAGCCCTGGTTGTTGAGGACGTTGACCGCGTGGCGGACCATCTCCTGGGGGTTGCCGTTCGCGTAGTCGTTGTAGGCGTAGTAGGCGTCGTTGTTCGGAAGCTGGATCCACTGGTTGTTGGCGACCGTGGAGGTGAGCTGGAGCTGACCGTACGAGACCTCCTGGTAGAAGGCCTTCAACGAGTTGCTGGCGCCGTTGAGGACCGGGTCGAACTGCGATGCCGAATAGGTGGTGTTGCGGTTGACCGAGGCGCACCCGCTCGCGCAGTTGAACTTGACCAGCAGCACCAGGTTGCGGACCGGGCCGCGGGGCGGAATGGGCCTGGGCATCGGGTCGAGGCTGCGCTTGAGGGCCGCGGCCCGCTCGAGCGCCTTGGGGCTCGGCCTCAGGCCCTTGACGAGCCCCAGCCGCTCCGGCGCCACGGTGCCGGCCCGGTGGGGCAGCGGCAGGAAGGTCCCGTCGGGGCCGAGCGACGCGTAGTGCCAGGCGCCGCCGAGCTTGTCGTAGGCGAGCGGATAGCCCTCGATATCCTGGGCCCAGCTCAAGTGCTCGTCGCCGAAGAGCCTGCCCATCACCGTGGTGCCGTCGGCGTTGTGCAGCCGGATGGGGTGCGTGGGCGCGGGGACAGCCGCCGCCTGTGCCGAGATGAGCAGCAGGGCGGCGGCCAGCAGTCGAGCTGGCCAAAGAAGCTTCATCGTGTACCTCGTCGTGTCGGCCGTGATGGGAAACCTGAAGCGGCGAGCGCATGGCGGGGAGCAAGGCTTGGCCTGCTCACACCCGTCCGAAATCAGAAGGCTTGAAGGCATTCTCGTTCCTGCGCCGCCGCTGGACCCTCGCTCAGGCGCCTTCGTGAAATGGGACAAGGCGACCTGGCCACGCTTCGGCCAGACTGTCCGCCGGAATGTCCTGCCTTCGGCCACCTGCCGAGTTTTGGGTCGGTCATCGTAATGAGGCGGGCCCGCCGCTGTCGAGCCGATCTTCGCGAAGCTGGCGAATTTCGAGGAGACTCTTCAGATAGCGCCGCTCGCGGCGCACCTCGGGCCGAGCTCGCCCGGCCGGCTGCCGAGGTTGGAGCCGAGCACGATCGGCATAGGGGGTGACGGATCGCTCCGTCACTCCCCTGCCACACCACCGGAC
>ENA-UOOR01001412-UOOR01001412.1-fermentation-metagenome-genome-assembly--contig:-NODE-1412-length-28397-cov-5.477383_pt1 | contig 28397 bp, 26 predicted proteins | sample MGYA00245780_ERZ724029 | MGnify/ENA primary metagenome ERZ724029 (study PRJEB28704, sample SAMN03018315) | fermentation metagenome | biome: anthropogenic terrestrial biome; feature: soil; material... | reverse complement strand
AAATCAAGAGAAAAGCTTGTAAAACAAAAGGAGCTTGAAACAGTTCCGGATGAACCGGCAAAGCCAACTCAGGAGGAGCTTCTTGCAGAAATCAGGGATTTACTTAAGGAAAAGCAATAATAACAGTCGCCGCATATGCGGCGATTTTTTCGTTTAACCCAAATTAAATCATATATCTAAAATTGAAGTTGAAATACTTTCATGCAATTCTTGCGTATGAATTCTCCAATGATTTCCCTTGAAATTTTATTTTATTGCTGTTAAAATAACCATAGTAAAATAATTGGAGGATAGTATGAGTTTATATACAGAATGGAATGATAATTTAAAGAATATCACCACACAAGAGGAATATGAGGAGTTTTTCAGGAATTACATGGGAAAGGAATCTGATTGTTACAAAGCAATTCTCGAATCGAAAAATCCTTTGATAGAAGGCACTGTAAAAGATTTAGCTGAAAAGAACAATATGACAGCGCTGCAATATGTAGGTTTTCTTGACGGAGCAAGCTCAAGCTTTAGAGAAGAATTAGATTTAGAAGCTTTGACAGATGACTCGGAAGTCAAAGCTGAACTTGACTGGGAAAAGCTATTATGGAACATGCATGAAGCAAAGGCTGAATGGCTTTATGGAATGGAAGAATGGAGCAATATCTTCGATGATGAAAAAAGGAAACAGATTAAGAAAGACTTTAACAAGTCAAAACAGGTTACAGTTGGAGAGAAAATAGGAAGAAACGACCCATGTCCGTGCGGTTCCGGTAAAAAGTACAAAAAATGCTGTGGCAAGGATAAATAAAAGCCCTGGGAGGCGTCATGAATAAAAAAAAAGGCATTATTTTTGGTGTCTTAGCCGGTATTATATATGGCTGCACACCGATTCTTGCCAAGCTGACATATTTGGAGGGAAGCAATACCATGGCACTTACATTGTACAGAAACCTGCTTTCCGTTCCTTTTATTTTTGCAATGTTAAAGTATAAAGGATATAAAAAAAATGATTTTAAAATAACAGCAGGTGAATGCAAAAAGGTTGCCATACTTGCATCGTTGGGGCCCACACTGACAGCATTGACTTTATATGGTGCATATAATTATATCTCTGTGGGAATGTCAACCACCATTCATTATATTTATCCCGTATTGGTAACCGCTGCCTGTATCCTGCTATTCAAAGAAAAAGTAAGTTCTGAAAAAATTGTGGCACTAATATTATCCACAACAGGCATAATGCTGTTTTTTGAAGGAAACTTCAACATCATGGGAGTTATGCTGGCTCTGATTTCGGGAGTAATTTATGCGGCTCATATATTGTATATAGATAAAAGTGGTCTGAATAATATGTATCCGTTTAAGTTAAATCTTTATCTGACAATAGTTGCTTCAGTATATTTGTTTATTGCTTCGGCAGTAAGCGGCAACCTGACTTTTTCACTTACACCAAAGGGATGGTTGTATACAGCCCTTATATCCTTTTTGGTATCATTTTTAGCAAATACTTTCATTTTCATTTCAGTGAAAAACGCAGGTCCCACAATTACCTCAATTGTGGGTATGCTGGAACCCATAACCAGCGTAGTGCTTGGAATATTAATTTTAAAAGAACCTGTTTCATATAAAAATATTGCCGCATGTATATTAATTTTAGCAGGCGTACTGGTAGTTACAGTAGTAAAAGATAAGCCTGCTGATAACAGTGTGGTAGCAACAAAAAAATAAAATCTTCAGAACACTGAAGATTTATTTTTTTACATTATTTATGATACACCCTGTAATACACAACAGGTATCAGAATACCACCGCCTATGTAGTTACCGATAGTTACGGGTAAAAAGTTTTTGATTAAAATTTCAGATATGGTTATTGTGGAATCAAACAGCGCAGCCATCGGTAAGTAAAACATATTTGCCACAACATGTTCATATCCAGTAAGCACAAACAGCATTATAGGAAACCAGCATCCAAGAAGCTTACCCGTTGTGTCCTTTGCTGTTGTGGCAAACCATACTCCCAGCGACACAAGAATATTACACAATATTCCCCTGCACAATGCTTCTGTAAAGGTAAGCGACAGTTTTGCACTTGCAATTTTTACAACTGTCTCCTGAAGTACGGGATTATTGTACACACCTCCCAAATAAAGCAAGGCTACTGCCAGTAACGCTCCAATGAGATTTCCCACAAGAACCTGCACCAGGCTCTTTAAATAATCTCCTGCCTTAATTTTCTTTTGCAGTAAAGCAAATGTCATCAGACAATTACCCGTGAAAAGCTCTCCTCCTACCAGGACTATGAGCATGAGTCCAACGGGGAATACAGCCGCTCTCAAAAATATATTATCGTAGGTTACAATAAAGCCCTGTGAACCAAGAGATATATACAACCCTGCCATGACACTCATTAAAAGTCGCTTTTGAGTTGTCATGGATGCTTTGTTCTGTGCTGTTAGTATAAGTGCTTCAGAGGTTTCCTTAGGTGATAAACAAGAATTATCCAATATCAGAACAACCCCTTTATCTTTCCGTCCACATCCACATCTATGTTTTCAGCAGCAGGAACCTTTGGAAGTCCGGGCATCTTCATAATATCACCTGTAAGCGCAACTAAAAATCCTGCGCCGGCGGAAATGGTTATATCTCTTATGGTTATTTTAAATCCTGTAGGTCTTCCTAAAATTTTTGCATCATCTGTAAGCGAATATTGATTCTTAGCCATGCATATAGGAAGGTTGCCGAATCCCACCTTTTCAAAGTTTACTATTTCCTTACTTGCCTTTGGAGAGAATTCAACATCTTCTGCACCGTAAAGTTTTGTGGCAATAGCTTTTATTTTTTCTTTGATAGGTAATTTTAGGTCATATGCAAATTCAACATTGCTGTCTGTTTCAGCAAGACGTATTACTTCTTGGGCAAGCTCCATACCACCGTCACTGCCCTTGCCCCATACCTCGGACAAAGCAACATTAACTCCTAATTCCCTGCATTTTTCTCTGATTAAATTCAGTTCGCCCTCTGTATCTGTAGGGAATCTGTTTATTGCAACAACAGCAGGGAGTTTAAATACCTGAGTAATATTCTCAACATGCTTCAAAAGATTAGGCAGCCCTTTTTCCAATGCGTCCAGGTTTTCTGCGCCTAAATCCGCCTTTGCGACTCCGCCGTTATACTTTAATGCTTTTACCGTTGCGACTATAACAACCGCACTTGGTCTTAAACCGGTTTTTCTGCATTTTATATCAATAAACTTTTCTGCTCCCAGATCAGCTCCAAATCCGGCTTCCGTAACTGTATAATCAGCTATCTTACTTGCCATCCTTGTGGCAATAACCGAATTGCACCCGTGGGCAATATTTGCAAAAGGTCCTCCGTGAATAAATGCAGGTGTTCCCTCCAGGGTTTGTACCAGGTTTGGTTTTAAAGCATCCTTTAAAAGTGCCGCCATAGCTCCCTGGGCTTTTAAATGTCCTGCTGTTACCGGTTCACCCTCTCTGTTATAGGCAACAACTATTTTAGACAAATTTTCTTTTAATTCTGTTATATCATTTGAAAGGCAGAATATTGCCATTACTTCTGAGGCAACCGTAATATCAAATCCATCCTCTCTGACTACTCCCTCTGTCTTTCCCCCAAGTCCGTCTACAATATGTCTCAGTTGTCTGTCATTCATGTCAACAGCTCTGCGCCATACAATTCTTCTTGTGTCAATATTTAATTCATTTCCCTGATGGATATGGTTGTCAATCATAGCTGCCAAAAGGTTGTTTGCAGCACCTATGGCATGGAAATCACCTGTAAAGTGAAGATTAATGTCCTCCATCGGCACTACCTGGGCATATCCTCCTCCGGCTGCTCCACCCTTAACTCCAAATACAGGTCCTAATGATGGTTCACGAAGAGCAATTATTGTTTTTTTGCCGAGACTTGAAAGAGCGTCCCCCAGCCCTATTGTAGTGGTGGTCTTTCCTTCACCCGCAGGTGTAGGATTTATGGCCGTCACCAATATAAGTTTAGCGTCTTCATTATCTTTCAACTCATTCTGTAAGTATCTGTAATCAATTTTAGCCTTATACTTGCCGTAATTCTCCACATATTTATCAGGTATTCCTATCTTATCCGCAATAGTATTAATTACCTTCATGTCTGCCTGCTGGGCAATTTCAATATCGCTTAAAAATTTTTCTGTCATTTTCCCTCCTGGTATAATTATTAGAAATCGTTAACTTCCTATATATTATACAATCATTCGCAAATAAAATCAAAGGTTAAAAGTAAATTAATTAAACTTTTTTAAACAAAAAATGGGACCGTTGCTTAATGCCACAGCCCCATATAATCATGCTGAATATTTATAATTTACCGTGATACTGAAGCAATTTTATCAGACCACGATCACGAAACATCTCAATCTCGGAATTTGTTTTTCCGAACTTTATATCTCTGTTTTCCAGCAATTCATTCATTTGTTCCTGACAGGTTGCGAAAAAATTCATACTGTAAGATGGCCATTCTTCCCAATTAGCAAAACTTTTCATCCAATCACCCGATGAGTTCCCAATATCACCGCATAGCAAGCCGAATATTCCCTGGTTTCCTCCGGCAAGCTGGAGCACCAGATTAGGTCCCATCAAAGCATAACGCAAGCCGGGCCCAAATGTGAATGCCTTGTCTACATCTTCCATTGTGGCAACCCCACCGATAATCATATTAACACATTCTCTGAACAGAACAGACATAAGACGGCTTCCTATATAACCAGGACACTCCTTTTTTAGAATAACAGGTTCCTTTCTGATACTTTTATAGAAATCATATGCTGTATTTAAGTATTCAGGATCTGTTTTTTCACTTTTAATTATTTCAACAAGCGGTAGCAGGTATATCGGATGATAAGGATGAGCACCAATAATTCGCTCCGGATGAACAGCATTTTTACCAATTTCAGAAATAGAAATACCTGAAGTACTGCTGCAAATTAATGCATCTGCCCTGCAATAATTCTCAATATCTGCTATAATTTCCTGCTTTATATCCATATTCTCAGGTCCGTTCTCCTGAATTATATCTGCATACCTTAAAGCTTCCTGCCGGCTGGTAGTAAATGTTACATCATTTATTTGTTTTCTTACATCTTCGTCTGATAATACTCCTTCACTGACCAAAAAACTAAGATCATGAAAAATTCTTTTCTTAGCTTCATTCAGAATTTCTTCCGAAATATCAAACACAGTAATTTTTCTGTTGTCAACTGTCAGCAGGTGGGTTATCCAGCCACAACCTATCAAACCTGCTCCATAAATTGTAATGTTCTTAATTTCCACTGTCTTACCTTGTATATTTAAAATATCCACGTCCTGATTTACGTCCCAGATAACCTGATTCCACCATTTGCTCAAGCAGCAGCGGTGTTCTGTAACACTCCATTTTCAACCCCGCATGGAGAGATTTCAGGCATCCGTGAAGTACGTCCAACCCAGAAAAATCCGCAAGCTCCATAGCACTCATCGAACCTCTCCCCAGTGCAGACATTGTTTTATCAAAATCTTCCGGAGAAACTCCTCTTGCAATCATCTTACAGTTTTCCTTTCCGCATAAGGGCAATATACGGTTAGTGATAAATCCGGAAAAGTCTGGCGCGTTGACAACAACCTTATTTATATTTCTTCCAAATTCTTCAACCACCTTAAAGGTTTCATCGCTGGTTTCCATTCCTCGAATTAATTCCAGCAATTTCATAACGGGAACAGGTGAGAAAAAGTGAGTTCCCATAACCCTTTCAGGTCTGTTTGTACAAGCTGCAATAGCCGTAATACTGATAGTTGAAGTATTGGAGCAGAGAATAGTTTCGGAAGGCATCATTGCATCAAGCTGCTGAAAAATAGATTTTTTAACTTCAAAATCTTCAAAAATTGCTTCAATAATAATTCCGCATTCCCTTAAATCCTCTATATCGGATGTATAAGTAATCCTTTTTTCCACAGATTCCGCATGTTCCTCAGTAAATTTCCCCCTTTCCACCAACTTTTTCATATCTTTGGCTACTCCTGCTTTTGCACGGGTTAATGCATCAGGATATGAATCATAATTAACGGCTTCGTAACCTGCTTGAGAGCATGTTTGAGCAATGCCGCTACCCATAAGTCCGGCACCTACAACACCTATTTTCATTTTGATGACCTCCTTTTATTTTACTTGTAAGTATAAAAACCGCGTCCTGCCTTAACACCTGTCAAACCTGCCTGTACCATATTTTTCAGCAATGGGCAGGGGCGGTATGTAGCTTCGCCGCTTTCAGCATATATTGCCTCCAGCAATTCCAGAACTACGTCTATACCTACATAATCGGCCACACGCAGAGGACCAATCTGACTATTTGTTCCATAAATTATTGCAGTCTCAATATCATCCATTGCAACGCCTTCCATAATGAGCCTTGCAGCCATATTAGCACTGACAGGCATCAACCTGAAATAAATTCCGCCAACTATATCAGGTGCATCTACCACATCTTTTGAAATTATACCTGCGAAGTCCCTAAAAATCTTATATGTTTCATCGTCTGTATCAAGAGTTCTTGTAATTTCAACATGATTTTTTACAGAACCGGGCGCAACATATCTTGCCCCAATAACTCTGTTCCTTATCTTTGTCCCTGCTGCTATGCGGCTTACATCACTAAGTATGGTATGAATTGCAAGGACAGCATTTTCAGGAATACAAGATTCTATTTTACCGGCCATTTCTTTTTTATTCTTTCCATCAGGTGAAAAATCGAATGCAACCTCCACATCTGATATAAATTCCATTCCATTTACAACAGATATTTTATCCTGAAGCTTCTCTTCTTTTGCCTTGTCTGAAATTTCAGACCTTGCAGCCTCATCTCCTATAAAGGTAACATCAATTCCCTTTCCTGCTAAAACCAGGGTCATGGCAACACCTAATCCATTGCTGTTGCCAACAACTACAGAAGTTTTAAACATATTATCACACCTCTCTATTTATAAGTTTAATACTGAAAAAACCCTTTTTTGGCTTTAACTCCCGTTCTGCCTACCTGTACTAATTTTTCTAAAACAGCATTAGGTGCATATCTATAGTCATTAAATTCCTCAAAAAGCACATTGCTCTGCTGTGCAACAGTATCAAGTCCATAACTGTCGGCTATTTTAAGCAGACCTTCTTCAACCCCACAGGCAGTAGTCAGGGCAAGATCAATATCCTCAGAAAGCACACCTTCCATAATTAATTCAGCCGCCTCATTTACAGCAACAGCCATAATCCTGGCTACAATGCCTCCAATTAAATCGGGCGCAATTACAGTATCCACACCTTTTTCATTTAAAAAAGTTTTAACTGCTTCCAGGGATTCATCGCTAGTATCAAAGCCTCTGCTTATTTCAGCCACGGCTTTTGAAGAATCCTTCGGGGACACATAAATCCTTACACCAACGCATCTGTCTGGGCGATTTGTAGCTGCTGCAAGTCCACCAGTAAAGCAGTTGGCAGAACCCAGCATAAAAATTGTATTTTCTCCTGCTTTTTTCTCTATTTCCTTCCAGAGTGCAAGATTTTCCTCATATCCTCCCGGTGCGGCGGCCAGTACAAATTGGCAATCATCCGTTACTTCCGCAACTGCTTCAATGTTTGAAGGAACAGAAACTTCACCTAATACTGCAATTTTTTTTGACATATTATTTTCCTCCTACTTGTTTAGTCTCTTTCGAACAGTACTGAGAACCCTTGTCCTCCTCCACAGCAGAAGGAAACAATACCACGTTTCAGATTGCGTTCTTCAAGAGCATATATCAAACGTGCTGCCAGCATAGCTCCGGACGCACCATTGGGATGTCCTATTGCAATAGCACCGCCATTTACATTAAGCTTTTCTATTGGAATACCAAGCTCTTTTTTAACAGCTAAATTCTGGGAAGCAAAAGCTTCATTTATTTCAAATAAATCTATGTCTTCAATCTTCAAGCCTGTTTTCTTTAATAATTTTCGGATTGAAGGAACAGGTCCTATACCCATATAATTCGGGTCTACTCCTGCGGCAGCAAATTCTTTAACAACAGCTACCGGTCTGAGTCCCAATACCTGAGCTTTTTCTCTGCTCATAACCATAGTACCTGTAGCAGCGTCATTCTGTGGAGATGCATTTCCTGCAGTAACAACACCGTCCTTCTTTTCGACAGGTCTAAGTTTTGCCAGAGCTTCAATATTAGCATCAAACCGTACGCATTCATCAACTTCAAACACAATATCTCCGCCTTTTTTCCCGGGTATTGTCACAGGTATAACCTGTTCCTTAAAAGCACCCCTGTTCCAGGCATCTGCAGCAAGCTTATGACTTCTTAGCGCAAATTCATCGCATTCTTCCCTGGAAATATTATATTTTTCTGCTAAATTTTCAGCTGTAGTAATCATGCTTGGATTCCCCACACTCTCATGTGATGGTTTTATCCATGCAGGGAAAACCAGCGATGGATATGCCTGTTCCGGTCGTTGCAACATCAGTGTCTGCTGTGAATAGCTCTCTACACCGCCGGCCATTACCACATCAGCATTTCCGGAATTAATATACATTCCAGCGTAAGCGATGGCATTTAATGAGCTGGAGCACTGGCGATCCAGTGTTACAGCAGGAACATCAAATGGAAAACCTGCCCTTAGCATAATTACCCTGGCAATATTTCCCCAGTCGTAATTAAATAAATTACCAAATATAGCTTCATCAATTTCTACAGGATCAATTCCTGTTCTTTTTACTAATTCATTAGCAACTATAGCTCCTAAGTCCGGTGCCGGCATTGAGGCCAAACTTCCTCTTATTTTTCCCACCGGCGTTCTTGCGGTAGCTACAATAACTGCATCTCTTGCATTCTTGTTCATTTTTATTCCTCCTATATTTTAAGTCTTCCTTAAAAGACGATTTAACTTTAATTATTAACTCTGAATTTACTCTGTTAGTGTCTATATAAAAATCTTTTTTGTTGTACCTGCTATTTATCCCAGTTGTGGCAGGCAACAAAATGATCTGATTCAACTTCCATAAATTTAGGATCTTCTGATGTACATATTTCGGTAGCTTCCGGACAGCGTGGTGCAAACCTGCATCCGGGTTTTGGATTAACAGGTGAAGATATTTCACCTTTTAAGGCATTGGTTATTTTATCCTTGTAACCAAGAGAGGGAACAGGAATAGCCTTTAATAATCCCTGAGTATACGGATGCAACGGTCTTTCAAACAACATATCCGAAGGACATTTTTCAACCATTTTTCCCAAATACATAACTCCTATATAATCTGATATATGTTTTACTACAGAAAGATTATGTGTAATAAACAAATAGGTAAAACCTAAATTATCCTGAAGATCCATCATCAAATTTAAAACCTGTGCCTGGATAGAAACATCCAACGAAGATACAGGCTCATCACACACAATGAATTTAGGATTCAACGCTAATGCCCGGGCAATTCCAATACGCTGACGTCTTCCTCCATCCAGCTCATGAGGATACATGTTCACATAGCGGTCTGCCAGACCAACAGTATCCATCAGCTCAGACACACGAGCTTCCATTTCATTCTTATCCTTATACACTTTATGAATCTTTAGCGGTTGTGCAATAAGCTGGGAAACTGTCATTCTGGGATCAAGAGAAGAATAGGGATCCTGAAATATAATCTGCATTTCACGACGGTAAGGCAACATTTCTTTTTTGTTTTTCCCTTCAACATGGTCGCCTTCAAAGATTACCTCACCTGAAGTTGGCATTAAAAGCTGAAGAATAGTTCTTCCGAGAGTTGATTTTCCGCAACCGGATTCCCCAACTATACCAAGGGTTTGCCCCTCATTAATTGTAAAACTGATATCATCCACAGCATGTAGGAGCCCATAAGGTGTTTCAAAGTACTTTTTTAAATTTTTACACTCTAAAATTATCTTATTCATTTCGCTTCCTCATATTTTTCATTAATATACATTTAATTTTGTGGGTTCCATCTACAGCTACAGGAATGTCTCCATTTCTGCAGGCTTCTGTACTAACCGGACATCTTGGGTGAAACTTACAGCCTTTTGGCAAATCAGTGGGATCCGGCATTAACCCGTTAATAGGATTAAGTCTGTCAGTCTTTACTATCAGGTTGGGAATTGAACCAAACAACCCATCTGTATATGGATGGTGTTTATGTTCAGGATCAAAAATATCCTCTAATGTACCATACTCCACAATTTCTCCTGCATACATTATTGCAACGGAATCACAAAAAGATGCCACTACCCCTAAATCATGGGTTATCAGGAGTACCGAAGAATTAATTTCTTTTTTTAATTCTCTCATCATATCCAGAACCTGTGCCTGAATGGTTACATCTAAAGCTGTAGTAGGCTCATCTGCTATGAGAAGTTCAGGTCGGCACGCAATTGCAATAGCAATCATAACACGTTGCTTCATTCCGCCGGAAAACTGATGAGGATATTCATCCTGGCGAGAACCCGGTATTCCAACCATCTCCAGTATTCTGCCTACCTCATCCCTGTATTCTTCATTCGACATTTTTTTAGTACTGTGCTGTCTCAGCACTTCTTCAATTTGATATCCCACTTTGTAAACAGGGTTCAAGCTTGTCATTGGATCTTGGAAAATAATAGATGCTTTGCTTCCTCTAACTTTTCGCAGATCCTTTTCTTTCATCTTCAGGACATTTTCTCCCTTCAGGAGTATTTCTCCTTGAGATATTTCAGCTGTATATTTTGGAAGCATATTCAGGATTGCAAGAGCAGTAGTTGATTTTCCTGCTCCTGTCTCCCCTACAAGTCCCAGACTTTCTCCCTTGCGGATATTTAAATCAATGCCGTTGACAGCACGTACAATCTCACCATCGCTGTGGTATTCTATATGAAGATTTTTTATTTCTAATATGTTCTCACTCGTTTTTTCCATCCTGTTACCTTCCCTTCAGTTTTGGATCAAATGCATCTCTCAGAGCATCCCCAAAAATATTAATTGACAATGCTGTTATAGCAAGAAATATCCCCGGTATAGTAACAAGGTGCGGATAAAATTGATAATTAGATAATCCCTCTGACAACATTGCTCCCCATTCAGGAGTTGGAGGCTGTGCCCCTAATCCTAAAAAGCTAAGTGTTGCTCCCATCAATATAGTTCCTGAAACGCCCATTGTTGCCTGAACCAGTGCCTGACTGATAACATTAGGTATTACATGTTGAAAAACAATTCTTGTATTTGAAGCTCCCAGTGCCTTTGCCGATTCTATAAATTCCTGATTTACAACACTTAGAGCTGACGCACGTAAAATTCGTGCAAATCCCGGTATACCTCCAAATGCCAGTGCAAAAATCATTTGCGGTATGCCTACGCCTATTCCTGCAATGATGGCAAGTGTTATTAATAAGCTTGGTATTGCCATCCATGTATCAAGAATTCTCATTACAACATTATCGAAACGGCCACCCATGAAAGCAGATGTAGTGCCGATTACCGTCCCGAAAAATGCAGAAATAGCTGTGGCTCCAAATCCCATCAGCAATGAAATACGTGCACCGTGAATAATACGGGCAAAAATATCTCTCCCAAAGGCATCAGTACCAAAAATAAACTCCTTGCCAGGTTCTTTCAGACGATTAACAACATTCAAATCTACAGCCTTATCATAATCTGCTATGATATCTGCAAAAATAACCATAATTAAAAGCATTGCCAATACAGCCATTGCAAATATTGCTTTTTTATTTTGTTTCAGCCTGGACCATACCTCACGCATTTGACTGTTTTTCTTTCGTTTACCAGACGCTTTAAGTTCAGGAGGTTTCTTTTCTTTATTGGCTGACTTGCTCATATGCTTCCCTCCACATCTTTATTTTTCTCAGATACCTTTTTCTTAGGCGTTTCATATTTTGATTTAATTCTTGGGTCAATGAAAGCATAAAGAATATCTATAACTACCATCATAACTAAGAAAAAAGTCCCAAGCATCACAAGAGAAGCCATAATCTGAGGTAAATCCTTTCGTTTGATCGCTGTAACACCCATAAGACCTAATCCCGGTATGCTGAATACCGATTCGATTACAAATGCACCGCCCAAAAGTCCGGCTAAACTCATACCTGTAATTGTAACTAAGGTCATCATAGAATTTCTGAATGCATGCTTCCAGATAACAGTACTCTCCGGACAGCCCTTTGATCTGACTGTCCGAACATAATCCTGACGAATAGTATCTAACATCGCAGAACGTGTATATCTGAGGTAACTTGCCGTATATCCGACTGCAAGTGAAAACGTGGGTAATACCCAGGATCTCCACCCCAAGGTAATTCCCGAAGACGGAAACCATCCCAGTCTCAGGGAAAACTGCAGCAGCAGCAGTAACCCAAGCCAAAATGCCGGCATTGCAGCAAGAAACATGGATAAGGTTGACAAAATATTGTCTGCAATTGAATACTGTTTCACAGCACAAAGCACCCCAAGAGGCAGCCCTATTAAAATTGCCATTCCCAGACTTAAAAAAGTTAATTTAACGGTATACGGAAATCTTGCCATCATTTCATCATAGACCGGTCTTTTTGTATAGTAGGAATTACCTAAATCACCGTGTAATGCATCCCCTACCCATTTAAAATATCTCTGAACCAAGGGTAAATCATAGCCCAAATCATGATTAACCTGATCCACCAAATCCTGAGAAGCTTCAGCTCCCAATATTATTCTTCCGGGGTCTGCCGGAGTAATATTAATAAGCCAGAAAACAATAAATGTTACAATAAACATGGTGGGAATAATCATTAAAATTCTTTTAATAACATACTTTAGCACAGCGTCCTCCTTATCAAGAATTTATTTAGCATCTTTTTATGCACCGAAATATCCCCCGACAATTTATTTCCGGACATTTTATTGCTCCCAGGAGTAATAGCATATTTTAACCCAGTTAAATGCAGGTTCCGGGTCTGAATCTCTGTGCAGGGTTTTAGGTGCAAATGTATATCCCGCAACATTGTAGCTTGGCACATAAAGGCATTTTTCCAATGCTTCTATGTTCAGCTCTTCCAGTAATTTTGTCTGCTCAGCCTCATCTGCACTTGAATATGCTTTTATTATTTTTGCATCTACATCTTTATCATAATTACAATATACATTGTAATAACCTTCGCTGTGGAAAAGAGCATAGAAGCTTGAAACAGGATTTGGGAAATTCATACCAAATTCAAACAGGCACATGTCATAATCTCTGTTTGCAACACGTTGTACAACATTTGCGTAGTCCTGTCCTTCCATTTCCACATTTATGCCTACAGAACTAAGGAATGCCTGAACAGTTGTTGCCCATGAAAGTGAAATACCTGCAGTGGTGTACAGCAGTTTAACAGGCTCTCCGTTATATCCCATTTCTTTCAACAGTTCTTTTGATTTCTCCGGATCATATTCATACTTTGGAACATCTTCCGTATATCCCTGACATCCTTCCGGAATCTGAGAGTCAGTAACCTTGTACAGATTATCTGTAGCAGATGCATTTAATGCCTCTTTATCTATGGCATGAGCAACAGCCTCACGGAATCTAATATCGCTCATAATAGATCTTGAGCTGTTAAATACCAGACTTTGCGCTGTAGCCTGAACAAAAGGCTGTACATTCAAATTAGGATCTTTGGAGAACAATTCATAATCATGCATTCCATTTGCATTATAAATATCTAATTCTCCGCCCTGGAAAGCAATACGGGCAGCAGTTGCTTCGGTTATAATAGTATAGTTGATTTTTTTAATAGGCGGGTCTCCCCTCCAGCCTTCATCAAATGCTTTGAGAACCAGCCCTTGTCCGGGTGTCCATGAATCCAGCTTGTAAGCACCTGTACCAATTACCATTTGTTCAGTACCATCTCCAAATTCCTCTACCGCTTTCTTGTTTACGATACTCATAGCCGCAGTAGAAAGCAATGCAGGCAGTCTATTTGATGGTAAGTTCAAATAGCATTTAACCGTATAATCATCAATTTTTTCAACCGAATCTACGAAATCCATACGAGCCGAAGTAGCCGGTGAAGTCATCATACGATTTATAGAAAACTCTACGTCATCGGCGGTAAGTTCCTCACCGTTATGCCATTTTACGCCTTGACGTATATAAAATGTATATTCCTTAGCATCATCTGAAATATCGTACCGTTCACACAGAGCAGGTATAATATCATTATAATCTCCGTTATTTATTTCAAAAAGATTGTCAAATATCTGATACATAATACCCATATCAAGAGCTGAGTTTGATATCTGCGGGTCAAGCGTAACAGGCTCTACATAAAGCTGCAGGTTAATGTCATCCCTGGGACCATCGGATACTTTTACGCCTCCACCTGAATTTCCATTGTCTGCCTGAGATGGATCTGCTCCTCCTCCGCATCCGGTAAGCATTGTCAAAACCAGACTTAACGAAATAACTAATGCAAGAAACCTTTTAATTTTGTTTTTCATATTAAAATTCTCCTTTTAATTTAAAAATACATAATTGAAAATGCTATTACTGAAAATTTCACCAAATTCATATTTGATTTATTTTATATGTAGCGTTTTCATTACTATGATACTTGCTATTACACAAATTGTCAATGAAAATTATTTGTTAATTTTTAAAATTTATGTTCTAATATTCATATTTGCTTTTTGCTGTTTTTATGTGTTATAATCTTTCAATTGCAACCTAATAGGACTTGTGTTAAAATTAATACTATCTTAAACTTGATTCAATCAGTTAATTTGTACGAGGAGACGATTATTATGCCAGATCAATATAAAGATGTCAGTGCTCTATGGGTAGCAGAATCTAATTTCCCCATCGGAAGCGGGTTAAACGTGCACAACCATAACTATTATCACCTGTTCTATATACGAGAAGGTGAAGCCGAATTTCCGGTGGAAGATAAAACTTACACTATACATGCGGGAGAATCTGTCCTGGCGAAAAAATATGTCTATCACGGACTAAAACCTGTTGAAAATAAAATGCTTCGCTGCCTTGAAGTCAAATTCTCTGTTCTGAGTTCTGTAACCGAAAGGATGATAGAAGATATACCCTCACATATACCGCAGGATGATTTTGTTTCCAAACTGCTGCAGTTAATTGTGGAGGAGAGCATACTTGGTTCTCCAAATTCTTCTGCATTTACGACAAATTATCTGATTACTCTCATAAATTATCTTTATAGGAAATATAGCAAAACACGAGAAAGCGACTCAAAGGTCATAGATACAAACGGTCTATCTGATTTATCAAAACATATCATCAATTATTTAGAAAATAATATAAATGATAGAATCAGTCTGCAAGCAATTGCAGATGAGCTTGGATTAAATAAAAACTATATATGCAGTGCCTTTAAGAAGGACACAAATATGACCATCGGAGATTGTGACATGTTAATACGTATAAGAAAAGCAGCAGAACTGATTTCCTACAGCGATATGAATATGGCACTGGTAGCCTCCAGCACAGGTTTTGCCAACCTGAGTCATTTTAACCGTACTTTCAAAAGGATTGTAGGGATACCGCCAGGGCACTACAGAAAGATGTTCTCTGCAAAATTAATAGTGCCCACTGACATAGAACTTTCTCCCGAGTTTAAAGAATCCAATGGTTTCATAGTATCAGTCCTGGCCGGTAAAAAATTCAGTGCTGCAGATGTGCTGCTTCACGAAGGCTTTTACAAGGAAGATGATATTAAAATCTCCAAATCCGAAATGCCTAAGAATGGCAATAATAGCACCGAATCAATTTAATAAAATATATAAAGGCTTTCTATTTTAATGATTGCCTTTTTATATTAAGTATTTCTCTTGCGTCCTGCGCTGTTGCTATTTCTCTGCCTGCAAGTTTTGCGATAGCCACGGCACGCTCGACCAATTGAACATTAGTAGCCGGCACACCTTTCGACATGTAAATATTATCTTCCAGGCCAACTCTCAGACCATCTGCTCCCATGGCAAGCCCTGCAAGCACCATTGGCAAATGCGTTTTTCCAATGCCGGTTACCGACCATGTATATCCTTCCGGCAACATTTCCTTCAGGAAGGACAAATTCCTTACGGTGCCGTCCAGACCACCTCCAACTCCAAGTACAAACTGGAAATGGCATGGCTCAGGTATATTATGCTTTTTAATATAATATAATGCGTTTCCTATCATCCCGCCGTCGAAAATCTCAATTTCCGGCTTAATATCTTCTTCCACCACACACTTGGAAAGCTCCTCCAGAAAATCAGGTGTATTAACAAATACGCCTCCGTTGTTCCAGTTCATGGTTCCTGCATCAAAGGAACACATCTCAGGTCTAAGCTTCTTTAAATGTGCCATTCTCAAATCATTAGGCTCAATAGCAGGGCTTCCCGAAGTTGTCAGATTTACAACAACATCAACACCGGCTTCCTTTACTGCGGCTTTAACAGCCTCAAATGCTCCGGTAAACTTTTCAGTACTCATGGTAGGCCATCCATTATCTTCTCTGACATGAATGTGCACAATCGCCGCACCGGCCTTTGCCACTGCTACCACATCTCTTGCAATTTCATCTGCTGTATAAGGTACCGAAGGGGCCGCCTCTTTGCTGGTACCCGAACCGGTAAGTGCAACAGAAATAATTAATTTGTTCATAAGAACCTCCTTTAATAGTTTATATTTTTATATACCTGGTTACTCCATTTTCAGCTACGTTTATTACTCTTTTACTGTCAAGCAAATGTTCCAAAAACGTTCTTATATTCACATAAGCAGTATTCAGCTTCCAGCCGGTGTCATTCTTTACACCAAACTCTTTTATTCCCCGAGCAACTATTTCATCCATAGTCATGTAGTCGCACAGGAAATCCTCTACCACTTTTATTTTCTCTTCTATTACCTCTATATTTTCCTTAACTAAGCTATCTATAGAATCACAGATACCATTGTGTGCCATAATATATGCCGGATACTGAGTGTTGCAGATATACCGCTTACTTTTCAAATCTTCCTCCCAGCACGTAATATGCGGTATGCGAACAGATCTTAGCACATGCTCAGTCATCAGCAAATCAGCAATATATGCAACTCCGTCAGGCGTTACAAAACCCAAATGCTCGGGAGCATGCCCCGGAAGATTTAATATTTCAAAAGATAACCCTTCTATAATAATGTTTTTCTGACCCTGTAAAATTAATTCATCGGTTTTACATAACATTGAATCTGCATGTTCAAGAATAAACTTATAGCTGCTCCCATACATATACGACTTTAGGCAAAGAGGGCTGCCCGTTACTGCCGCATCAAACAACGTCATATAAACCCTGGCTCCATGCTCCTTTTTCAGTATTGCGTGGTTTCCAACATGATCAATATGTGCATGAGTGGTAAGAATATGAGAAACCTTTAAATCCGATTTTTTCAATAAATCAAGTATCCCGCCATCCATCGGGTCTCTTAGCCCCGTGTCCATCATCACAATATTTTTTTTATCTAATTTATAAAAGGGAATTCTGCAAAAATCCGTAATTATACACCAAGTATCTCCCTTTACATGTTCCAGATACACTCAATAGCCTCCTATTCAATTATTGCAACAGGGCGTACCCATCCGGCACTTCCGCCTTTTATTTTTATCGGAAAGCACGCAACTTTAAATCCAAACGCAGGAAGCTTGTCCAGATTAGTGAGTTTTTCCATGTGGCAATATCCTTTATCGATACCTGCGAAATGTCCTTCCCAGATAATGCTTTTGTCGTGTGTTTCGGCAAATTCACGCTCTACCAGTGGCAGCGGCCTGTCCCAGCTCCACGCATCAGTACCTGTAACCACTACGCCACGCTGGGTCAGATAATTGGTAGCTTCTCTTCCCATACCGCACCCTTTCACCAGGTAAGACTCGTCATCACTATATGGATCTGCACCTGATTGGATTAAAACGATATCATATGGCTTAATTTCATAAGCTATCTCCCTTAATTTCTCTTTCACATCTTCAGCCATAAGGCGTGTCCCATCCGGTCTGTCACTAAAATCTAATTTAACGCCATTACCGAAACACCATTCCAATGGTACCTCATCAATTGTGATTGCCCTTTGTCCATTACTCATAGTCGGATGATAATGCCATGGCGAATCCATATGAGTTCCACTATGAGTTCCCAAAAATGCTCCTTCATAAGCCCAACCTAATCCTTCCGGCAAATCATCCACAGTTGCTGAAGGAAAAAATGTCAACATATTATCTCTCCCACCGGTATGATCCGTATAGATTATAGTTGGCCGCTGTGCCGGCGGATCATTGACCGCTTGGTTGTGCATCAATGAACTCAAATCAATTAATTTCATACACACTCCTTTTATCCATAATCAAAATATGAATACTGGATAATTTTTAAAATTTTAAACAGCAATACATTCATGTGTTTAATAACATTAATGGTAGCATAATTCTTATGGTTTTGCAATAACAAAAAACAAAATATTAAAAAACGATTGACAATTTAACGAATATTATGTATCTTAATTTTAGACAATAAATGAGAAAGAGGTTTTTAATGTGAACTACTCAAAACTAACAACTGTCCAAAAAGCAGTATCAGAAATTCCTGACAATGCAATAATAGCATTTAACGGTATTGGGATGATCGGATGTCCGGAACAATTTTTCATAGAATTGGAAAAACGTTTTGGAAAAACACATCATCCCAAGGGCTTGACAATACTATCTGCCTGCGGTCTCGGATCATACAATAAAGATGAGGATTATATGGATAAGCTAAATAAACCCGATATGGTCAATTGCATAATAACAGGGCATTTAACTGCATTCAGGTCATTCTTTAGCAGGATTAAAAATAACACAATTGAAGCATATAATTTATCACAGGGTATTATTTCCATGAATTATCGTGAAGCCGCAGCACGCAGGCCGGGGTTTTATTCTAAAGCCGGGCTGCATACCTTCCTGGATTCGCGGCATCAAGGCGCAGCGGTAAATGAAATATCGAAGAAAAAACTTGTTGAGGTTCGCGAGGAAAATGGTGAAGAATACTTATTTTACCATACCATATTCCCTGATGTGTGCGTCATACGCGGAACTACTGCGGATGTCAATGGAAATATTACATCTGAAAAAGAAATCAGTTTAACTGATTCTTTAGAGCTTGCAATGGCAGTTCACAACAATGGAGGCAAGGTATTTGTACAGGTAGAAAGAACCATTGATGTTCCTCATAACCCAAAGGATGTTCAAATCCCATCCCAGTTAATAGATGCCATATGGGTAAGCCCAAATCAAAAGCAGTCTAATTTACAGGGTGACTATAGTCCATATTATTGCGGCAAATTGCGCGCTCCCAAAATAGAAATAAACGAATTATGCAAACAGGACATTGAGAGGATCAGCCCTCAAATTGCAGAACGCATTATAGCACGACGCGCGGCGCTGGAGATGACTGGCTGCAAATCTGTAAATATGGGAATAGGCATTCCTTTGCTGGTGCCTACAGAAGCCCAGCTTATGGGAATAAGTTCAGACGACAGCTATATCTCCATCGATACGGGTTCCATGGGCGGTATACCGGTTCCAGATCTCTTTGGAGCAAGTCTGAACCCTGATGCTATATATAACATGGCGTCCCAATTCGCATTTTATGAGGGAGGTGCTCTTGATTTATCCCTGGTTGGTGCTTTCCAGGTGGATAAGAACGGAAATGTAAATGTTGTGGGAAATGAAGATACATTTGTAGGAATCGGCGGCTTTGATCACGTTACTTTATCCGCAAAGAAAATTATTATATGTTCTCGTTTCAGAGTCAGTTCAGGATTTACGGCAGAAAATAATACAATTACCATAAATCACGGACGCGCTGATAAATTTGTAGAGGAAATAAAATATATTTCACTAAATGCAAAGTATTTACGCTCATTGGGGAAAGAAATCAAATATATTACTGAACGTGGAGTATTTGAGTTTAATGGTGACAATTTAGTACTTACAGAGGTAATACCAGGCGTAAACCCACGGACAGATATATTCGGATGGCTTCCATTCCCTGTAGAAATCGCAGAATTTCTGAAACCAATGCCCGCTGTTTGTTATGATTTTAATGCGAAATATGTAGGGTAGAGACTATGGATGATAGCATTACTCTTAAAAATTCAACTAAAAAAGCCATCATTCTGGGTTCTGCCATTATGTATTTTTTTAATTTGCTGTATGCTTTTGCCATGCCTGTTATCCTTCCTTCTATATTGGACAGCTATGGAATAATGAACCAGTATGCATTGATTTCAGGTGTCAATGCTTTGCTGCTCTGCGTCATTACACCTGTGGGCGGAAAGCTGGGAGACAGGTTTGGCCGTTACCAGATTGGATTAACAGCCTCACTGGTAAGGCTTATTCTTATGGCCATGTGTATGCTTCATACAAATGGCTTAATATTTACCGTACTTTATGCATTAATCACCATTGTCTCGGGAATTCTGGGATCCTTCCCGCTTGCTATATTAAGCGAAGTTACCACTTCCGCGGAAAGGCCCAGATATTTTGGTATTTTTGGCGCTATAAATGGTGTCGCACTGCTAATTGGTTTATTGGGAGGAGGTCTGATTGTAGATTACATAGGAGCCTTCCACACATTTTTAATATTTATTCCTGTAGGGCTTTTATACACAATTATAATAGCAGTATATTATCCGCATAATGAGAACATAACAGATACTGAACCAATTGATATAACCGGTATCATTCTGTTAGGCTGCGGTATAAGCTCCCTTCTTGTCTGGTGTAATTTCGGCGGAGTCTCCTTTGGAAGGATTTCATTCATAGGAATATCATTAATTACAGCAGGTATTATTTTTTTGCTTTTATTGATAAGACATGAAAAATCATGCAAAAATCCATTTCTTAACCTGAATTTTTTTAAGAACGGTAAATTTCTTTTGTCCTTTTTGACCAGTGTGCTTATAAGCCCCATGGTATGCCTTTGTTCCGGAATCCTTGTACTTTTTGCCAAGATATCTCTTGAACTTTCAGCTACTGTCAGCGGTACACTTGCACTCCCTAAAAATATAGTGTTCCTGATTCTGCCTGTTTTTTTGGGAAAGTGGCTCGAAAAAGATTTAAACAGGTTTAAAACGATCTTCCTCTTATGTGGATTTTCTATTGCATTAGGCGGTCTGCTGGCATCATTTTGGGATACATACACGAGCATATGGACCATATATTGCACTATGATTATTTTTGGAATTGGAACAAGCTGCCAAAGCGTTTGTATTCAGCCCTACATGATAAGCAGTATTCCTTCAAAGGAGCTGGGTGCAGCCACATCAATGACCGCCTTTGGAAATTCTCTGGGTATTGCTGTAACTACAGCTATTTACGGAATACTTTACAATGATAATTATAACACTTCCGGATTAGCTCTTCGCCAGTCAATGGCTGATACTTTTTCCATTATGGCAGTTATATGTGGAATTTCAGGAGTTTTCATAATTTTATCCACATTAAGGCTTAACCGGGTTGTGTCGGAATATGACTCAACTCAGTAAGGGAATCATTGACAAATATATTTAATAAATTTATAAAAATATTTATCGACAAATTCAGGATTTAATGCTATGATTGTTAAAAAATGATTTCAGAGTAGATGAGATGCGTTAAGTGTTAAGGGATGGGATGTAGCCCTTAAACGAAAGATTGTGTCTGCGGTATCTTGTCGCTTCCGCTGTATTAGAGATTAACTGTTCTCCTATATTGTGCGGAGGTATTATTTGCTCAATAAAGGGAGGATATTATGAGAGGTAATACTGATTCACAAAAATTCACATCGCTGACGATTGTGAGAGCCGGACTTTTTATAGCCATGAGCCTGGTTTTAAAAGTTGTATTTGAAATATATATACCCTTGGGCGGTATACCTGCATTGCGTATAAATTTCGCATCAGTTCCACTTATGCTTTCAGGAATAATTTTAGGTCCTGCTGCCGGATTTGTGACCGGAGCTACTGCTGACATTATCAACTTCATAGTTAAACCCGGCGGTCCGTTTTTCCCCGGATTCACACTTGTAAGCGCATTAACCGGTTTTATCCCCGGTGCGATTTATAAATATATAAAGAAGGATATTAATTATAACCTGTTAAATACAATATTCATTTCTTTATTGTCTGTGGGATTCGTCCTTGTGCTTATGCACAAAGGCCTGCTGGTATTTGATAACGGGATTATATATGGCGGAAAACCATTGAGTCCTTTTTATATCATTGGGTTTTTTTTACTTGTTGCAATTTATTTGATAATCCCTGCGAAAATAACATCTTCCAGCAAAAACCTGAGCATGAATAAAATTGTTTTTACGGTAAGCGCAACCCAGCTTATGACATCAATAATACTAAACACTTACTTTTTGACAATATTATATGGTGAGGGAGTCATGTTTTATCTTCCTGCCAGGATCTTAACTAATTTTTTTATGATTCCTCTGTATTCAATAATTATTGCTTCAATATTAAATGCAGTTAAGGGAAGATTTAAATTTTAAAATTTTAATGATTAGAACCACCCTTGGGTGGTTCTAATTATTTTCATTTTCAATTGCTTGTTCAAGGGTGACAACACCATACTTTTCTTTCAATTTTTGAATATCGACTACAGCTTGAACAGAATACGCTGTTCCATACTCGTCATAATGGGTTCCTGTAAAGATAAATTGATTGTTACCCGTGTCTTCTTTGAAATTTGTATACTCATTTTTATAATTTAGCTCAAGCTCCTGTTCTTTCAGACTTATAAAATCATAAAGAGTGAATATCCCGGTGTCTGATTTTTGTATTAGGAAAGTTGATGTATCCGGAATTAAATATGCATCGGTTTTTGAAGAAAAAACCTTACTTACCTTCATATTTTCAGCATCCACTATTTTATATTCATCTTTTCCCGAATCAATCAGCAGATAATTCTTATCAATCCAACTGATGCTTCCATCCTTGCCAAAGGATGCACCATCAACAGACACAGGTTCATTCTTGCCTGTATTCCATATGTACAGCTGATTAAAGCTGTCCCCATATCCTATTGTGTAAAATGCCACACTGTTATCGCTGTCACTCTCTATAATCTCAATTCCTCTGATACTTTTTTCCAAAACACTCTTACTGTTGTTTAAATACTCAACTATACTGCTGCTGTCTGTATTTTCAGAGCTGAATTTTGGTACTTCTTTACCTTCGAAAATCTCCAGTTTTGTTTCAGCTTCCTTAAGTCTTGAGGTTAATTCTTCATTATTTTTCGATAACTCCGTATAATCTTTCTTTATTTTTTCTGACTCATCTGTTAAACTGCTCAATTCCTTTTTTAAATCCTCATTTTCCTTGACAGCTGCTTCTGTACTTCGTATTTCCTCATATTCCTCCGGTCCTACTCCTGTTTCCGCAGAGGGTGGAAGCATGGTACATCCCGGCAAAGCAAAGGCAGAAGCCACGGTAATCAGCAAAATTGCAATCTTTTTTCTCATGTGTCCTCCTTACTCGGTTTATTGTTAGGACATTTGTAAAAAAGCATCTTTAAATAAGTAAAGATGCTTTTTATCCACCACTACTGAATTATTATGCTTAAGGCAACATATTCGCCGCTCTGGGGAATAGCGGTACACAGTATGGTCTGTCCCTCTTCCAAATCTTTTAAACGTTTGGTATCTCCCGACATATTAATTATCTTCGTATTGTTTGTTACTCTTAAATTAGGAATAAATTCCGACTGCCCGTTGCTGTTGACACTTTGCATCATTATAAGCTTATCATCTGTATTAACAAAGATCACTTTTCCTGCAAAATATATTCCCGTTTGAATTTCAGAAGCATCAATAGTTACTACCTCGTCACCAGATGTATTAATATCCACATTATAGCCTACACGCAAATCACGAATAGACGCATTTTTGTCTCCTATTGTTACAACAACATTGCTGCTGACCGTATATTGTTCAGCATCACCGTTTTTGTCTGTAATCTTGATTTTATTCACAGAGCCCAACGTTATTTCCTGAATAATACCGCTTTTTTCAGCTTCCTTTGCAACTGTATTTATTTTGATCATTTCACCATATTCTGTGGTTACTGTTACCTCATCGCCGACTCTTACTCTGTCAAAGCTTGATTCCTTATCATTTTTTGTAATTTCAACCTTGCTGTTAAATTCAAATGTTTTAAGAACACCTTCTTTTGTCTTGATTACAACCTCTATGGGATAAGTAGAATAATCAATGGAGAAAATTACTCCTTCATAATCCTTAATCCTGCTGGTGGAATTAATTTGATAAACACTGTCCTTGCTGATAAGCAGTGTTACCTCGTCATTCTTGCTCAATTTCCTCATTTCGATTTTTTTACCGTCAAGATATACGTCAGCGTTTGGAGAAACATCATACTTAATTCTGTCATCATCCTTGTCTCTTATTGTAATTGACTGTGGGGACGAGTAAGCAACATAATAAACAATCCCCCTTACAACCTTCTTGGTACTGTCCGCCTCAATTCTGGTCGCAAATCCGCTTTCATCAACCTTACATTTTACAAGCATGTCCTCTTTTAAATCAGAAAACTTCTTTTCTTTTTCATTAATGTATATCTTTGTTTCATCGTTAATTTTAGCGACACTTTCCACTTCTTTATTATCTTTGATATAAATAAAGGATTGACCCTTTTCTACCGAAGCTTTGGTTATAATACCTTCCGTAACAGTTGTTGGAACATAGTTTTCCTCAAATTCAGGCAAAATATTATTCCTGTCTATGTAGTCAGAAGCTTTGTCCATAACCGTCGCCATTTCTGCTCTTGTTATTTTATTTGAAGGATTAAAATTCTTCTTGTTGTCACCCTGCATTATTTCTTTGTCATACATCATATAAACATACTGCTTTGCTACTTCAGAAATCTTGTCCGCATCATTAAACTTGAGCACAAATACCTTCTTTAACTCACCCTCAAGCATCATTGCTTTCGTAAGAAGAACAGCCACTTCCTCTCTTGTGGCAGAATTAAAAACAGTCTTTTTTGCAAACATGTCATTAATTGACTTTTCAGAAACAACTCCCAGTTCAATATCGACCGCCAGATAATCAAACGACCATTCATAGCCCTTGGAATTAGGCATATCATTTAAAACAGACTCATATTTTTCAATAATTTCATCTTTCAAATCATCATCAATTTCGTAAAGTCTTGACATCATAACTAATGACTCTAAAACAGTTACATTGTTATCAGGTCTGAATGTTTTGTTGTCATACCCTGTAACCAGCCCCTTTTCAGCAACTCTTTCTATATAACCTTTAGCCCAGTGTTTTGATATATCAGTAAATACAACAGCACTCGCAACCGTTGTAAAAACAAAAGAAAGAATAACGACTAACAATATTATTTTATTTAACTTATTGTTCTTCATAATGCCTCCCACCTATCCATATTTTAATAAATTATAACATAATGTCGTTAATTCTGCAAATTAATTATTGCCATACTCTCATTAACTATACTTAGATACTCTGAGAATACCATAATTACGTCTGTGCAAAATTTTAGTATTGACATCCTGCAATATTATGATAGATTTTAATCATGACAAACAATTTGGGGGTCACTATGCTATTAGTTTTAAATAAAAATGCAGATGAAAATGAAATAAATACAATAAAGGGAAAAATAAATAAACTTGGCTTTGAAGTAAACGAGATTAACGAGTTAAATTATCACATTCTGGGCATTATAGGTGATACCACCAATATTGATCCCGGTATTTTTGAAGCATACAAGGCCGTTGATAAAGTAATGCCCGTACAGGAGCCGTATAAAAAAGCTAACCGGCTCTTTCACCCCGGCAATACCGAAATAAAAATAAACAATGAAATAATAGGCGGTAACAAAATAAATGTTATAGCAGGTCCATGCTCTGTTGAAAGCAGGGAGCAGATACTGACTGTTTCCCGGGAAGTAAAAAAGTCAGGTGCTAAATTCCTAAGAGGCGGTGCATTTAAACCACGAACCTCTCCTTACAGCTTTCAGGGCTTAAAAATGGAGGGCCTTGAGCTTCTTCTTCAGGCAAAAAAACAGGATGGTCTGCCTATAGTTACCGAAATAATATCCGCAGACTATATAGATTCTTACGTGGAAAATGTGGATATAATACAGGTGGGAGCCCGTAATATGCAAAACTACGAACTGCTGAAGGAGCTGGGCAAAACTCATAAGCCCATATTGCTGAAACGTGGTCTTTCCTCCACCATAGAAGAGCTGTTAATGTCGGCGGAATATATACTGCTTGGCGGAAACGAAAATGTAATATTATGTGAACGAGGAATCAGAACCTTTGAGAATTATACAAGAAACACTTTAGATTTAAGTGCAATTCCTGCTATAAAGAAATTGAGCCACCTGCCTGTAATCGTAGACCCAAGCCACGCAACAGGAAGATGGTGGATGGTGGAACCTTTAGCATTGGCCGCAGTAGCCGCAGGAGCCGACGGTTTAATTATAGAAGTACACAATGACCCGGAAAATGCACTGTGCGACGGCAATCAATCCATAAAACCGGAAAAATTCCACCAACTTATGAACAAACTGAAACTTGTGGCACAAGCCGTAGGGAGGGAGATGTGATGAAACCATTAAATATCCAAACAAACAGAACAGGCGAAACGCCCCCGTGTCCCCTGAGCATTGCACGTGAACAAATTAACCATATAGACGAAGAAATCATTAGCTTACTGGAAAAAAGATTTAATATTGTTATGGAAATCGGTGAATATAAAAAAGAAAATAACCTTCCCGTACTTGATGAGGAAAGAGAAAAAAAGGTTGTTAAAACCTGCATAGGATACCTAAAAAATAAAAACTATTCCAAGGCTGTCGAAGACATATACACACAAATAATGGGTTCAAGCAAGGAATTGGAAAGAAGTCATTGAAGCTATTATTGGCAGTAGCGTTGATGCCGTAACAGAAATTCTGTAAATGGGTATTACCGGCCCAACAAGGTTTTTATTACTTCTCTGACGGTTGATATTTTATTGATTCCGCCCAATCGGGAACCTGAAAATATTAATCCGTCACGACCTTCAGCCGCATTAATCAGCCCCTGGGATATGCAATAGGGAATTGCGCCCGGATTACAACCGGGCATGCATTTGTAGCATTTATTCACCGTACACCCATTAGTTAATGAATCCATGAGAAAGTCGGTTCTTATAGCTCTTGCTGGCATACCCACGGGACTTTTGATTATCATTTCATCCTCATCGGTAGCCTTCACATACGCCTGCTTGAAGTTTTCATGAACGTCACATTCAATTGTCGGAACAAATAAACTTGCCAGCTGGAACCCATCAGCTCCCACCTGTAAAAGCTCCTCCATATCTTCCTTCGTCCTTATTCCTCCGGCAGCAATAACAGGTATTTTCGCAATATATTCTGATTCTATGCTACAGATGAATTCCTTAACTTCTTTTACTATTTCCTTCAGGGACGGGCACCTTACCTCAAGTATATCCTCCATTTTAAATCCCAGATGTCCGCCTGCCAGCGGTCCTTCAACCACAACAGCATCCGGCAGCCTTCCATGTTTTAAATAGCTTTTCACAATGATTCTGGCAGCCTTAACAGATGATACAATAGGAGCTATTTTTGTGGATGTTCCTTCAACAAGCCTTGGAAGTGCTGTAGGAAGCCCCGCTCCGGATATTATTAAATCTATTTTTTCTTCCACTGCCCTTTTAACATACAGCTCATAATTATTCATTGCAGCCATAAAATTTATTGCTATGATCCCTTTTGTTTTTTTTCTTGCTTTTCTTATTTCCTTACTGATAGCTCTTAAATTGGCTTCAACAGGATTTTCTTCAAAATCAAGCTCACGAAATCCAATCTGTACTCCTGAAATAGTCCCTATACCACCTTCATCAGCTACTGCAGACGCCAGCCCTGACAGGGACACACCAATTCCCATGCCGCCCTGAATTATAGGAAGTCTTGCTGTTAAATTACCTATTTTCAATTCCTTTATTTCCATACTATCTCCAATGCTTTCATACTCTATTTATTTGATATTCAAAGTATATATGTGTCTCCTCTTTTTGTCAAGAAAAATAACGCAAAAAAGGTAACGCCTAATTTCTTAAGCAATACCTTTCCGTCTCTGATTTTTATTGTATATTGTATTGTTGCTAAAAAGCCAGTCAAAATCCTTTACTTTAAACTGTATTCATCCAGTGATGCCCTGGTAAATTCCTGCTTTTCCTCTATTGCTTCCTGAACCATCATATCCTTGACTTTCATGAGCCTTATCTGATTTCCTCTTTCATTTTCATCCAGCTTCATTTGAA
>ENA-UOOR01001410-UOOR01001410.1-fermentation-metagenome-genome-assembly--contig:-NODE-1410-length-28416-cov-12.723070_pt1 | contig 28416 bp, 15 predicted proteins | sample MGYA00245780_ERZ724029 | MGnify/ENA primary metagenome ERZ724029 (study PRJEB28704, sample SAMN03018315) | fermentation metagenome | biome: anthropogenic terrestrial biome; feature: soil... | reverse complement strand
GCGAATATGCACTGGCACTGGGCAAGGAGCCGGCACAGACCAGCGGAAAGCAGGAACTCCTTGAGGCCATCGTGAATATGTATCTCTAAACCAGTCCGATTCTCAGCGAATGCAATTCGCTGAGAATCTTTATAATAAAACAAATGACAAAACAATACAATGCAGCCTATATTTTTGGTATCACCCTTGTAGCCACGTTGGGGGGATTGCTTTTCGGATACGATACGGCCGTAATATCCGGAGCTGAAAAATCGATTGAGGCCTATCTGATCAAACCCCTGGGATTAAACTCACTGATACATGGCGCCACGGTTTCAAGCGCCCTGATCGGGTGCATCATCGGAGGAATCATCTCGGGACTCCTGTCCAACCATTGGGGACGGAAGAAAACATTGTTATTTGCATCGCTGTTATTTTTTGTCTCCGCTTTGGGTTCGGGCTATCCCGAGACATTCTTCTTCACCAGGAGAGAGCCCTCTATCGGCCTGCTGCTGACATTCAATTTTTACCGTGTTATCGGAGGTATCGGTGTTGGTCTGGCATCGGCTGTCTCACCCATGTATATCAGCGAGATATCCCCTGCTAATATTCGTGGGAGACTGGTTTCGTTCAACCAGTTTGCCATCATTTTCGGTATGTTGGTGGTTTACTTTGTCAACTGGGGGATCGCTTTTGGTCAAAGCATCGAATGGATCAACGACGTCGGCTGGCGGTATATGTTTGCTTCGGAAGCTATTCCGGCCGCTCTGTTCGGCATCCTGTTGTTTTTGGTCCCGGAGACGCCGCGATACCTCATCCTTTCAAACAAGGATGAAAAGGCGAAATCGGTGTTGAAGAAGCTCTATGCAGACAGGGAGACGTCGCAAACCATCTTTCAGGAGATAAAACAGTCAGTGGGGCGGACCACAAGCCGTGCGAAGCTATTCTCCTATGGCAAGGTCGTGATTATCATCGGTATCCTGCTCTCGGTCTTTCAGCAGTTCGTCGGCATCAATGTGGCGCTCTACTATGCACCGCGTATTTTTGAGAGCATGGGCGCGGCCAAAGATGCATCCATGCTGCAGACCATCATCATGGGTCTTGTGAATGTCCTCTTTACGGTGGTTGCGATCCTCACTGTGGATAAGTGGGGCAGGAAACCGTTGCTTATCACCGGTTCCATCGGCATGGCGGTCGGCATGTTTGCCATCTCCGTGTTGTCATTCAACGACATCATCGGCATCAGCACCCTGGTGTTTATCATTATTTACACCGCTTCCTTCATGATGTCATGGGGACCGATATGCTGGGTGCTGATCTCTGAAATTTTTCCGAACAAGATCAGGGGGCAGGCTATCGCTGTGGCGGTGGCCTTTCAATGGTTTGCAAACTATTTGATCTCATCCACTTATCCGGCCATGATGGAGTTCAGTGGCGGGATGACTTATGGCTTTTACGGGTTCATGGCCATCTTGTCCGCGCTTTTTGTCTGGAAAATGGTTCCCGAGACAAAAGGGAGATCGTTGGAGGAGATGGAGAAATTATGGGTAAAGAAAAAATAATCGCAAAAATGTTGGTTTTCGTTTAAAAAAACTTCTATCTTTGCATCCGCAAATAACAAGAGGTGCGCAGGCATCTCTTTTATTTGGGGAGCGGGCAGCGGCCCGTTGTATCCCGAAAATCATGAAACGCCCGGATGGCGGAATTGGTAGACGCGCTAGTTTCAGGGACTAGTGTTGGTTACAATGTGCAGGTTCGAGTCCTGTTCCGGGCACTTTTGCGCAGGTGGTGAAATTGGTATACACGCTACTTTGAGGGGGTAGTGCCGGTTACGGCGTGTGAGTTCGAGTCTCATTCTGCGCACCAATATGGCGTAAGTTATTGACTTTCAAGTTTGATTGGCCGTTATGTACATGGAAATATATATAACGATTATGGCAGCCAACTATTCTGTTCCTAAATCTCATTTGCAGAGGGTTAATCGTAATAACGAAAAAATTGCAGGAAATTTATGAGAAATTGATTCCACGTGTCAGCGACCGCTTCGTATGTTGCTGTCTTCCGTGGAAATTGGCGATCCCTCAGGTGCGGTGTTGACCTCTTCCTATTGTGTGTTGCTGTCTTTCACGGCAATCTCTTTGACCAGTCTTATCATCTTTCCATCGTGGGTCACTCCCTCACCAATAATCTGATAGACGCCCGGCATATCGGCAGAATAAAAATCGATTACCGCTTCGCCCTGTGCAGAGAATTGCACATCGGGTTTCCAGAAGAGGGTAGTGCGCAGGTCCGGCACTGATGACTCCGCCTGCTCCGGCTTTTCGTATGCAGGAGCATAAAAGTGTGCTGCCTGCTGATAACCGAGTGGAATGATGTCGTCGATGCTGGGAGGACGGTGCGACGAATCCTTATATCCTCCTATTTTCGTGGTGATCACCACCGCACCGCTGGTGCCGGGAAAATAACCGGGCATGGAGGTGTTGTCTTTCAGTACGAAGAGGCTCTCGATGGAAGAGACCTCAATGTCGTCAATCCTTCCCGAAAAATCTTCAAATTTCATGTTGTCTATTACAAACAACACCGGCATCTCAGACCGGGTGGTGGTTACCACGTCACCCCTGATGACGATTCCCGGCTGACGCTGGAGCAACGACCGCAGGCTGGAGACATGCATCTTCTCTATGTCCGCCGCGGTTTGTACGCCAGTGGCGCTGATGGGTGAGTAAAAGGACGATTCCTTATATTTTTCAAGACTTTGTGCAGTGACGGTGAACTCATCGAGCAGAATGGTGCGGATGCCGTTTTTTTGGGTGTAGTCCTCATTGGCAATCTGTAGATAAGGATCATGGTCTGTATTATGCCGGTTGACAGTCTCCCCTCTAGCCGGCAGGGCAGCGCCCTGAAGGGCGGGAAATGTCTCCTGGTCGAGGCTGATCACATTGAATGAACCACCTTTCTTACTCCGTGATTGTACCAGGATGGCGGTTCCCTCCGGATACTCCACGTCGAATACGAAGCGGCCCCGGTCATCTGCTTGAGTGGTCTGTGTGCTGACCAGCGTGTCGAGCCGCGCCATCAGACTGATCTGTCCCTCTTTCAGTGCCCCGAAGATACTCTCTGCCTTTCCCGTCACCTTCTGCGCCAGCTCGGGTGCAAAATCATCAGGCTTGGCGATCCTGCCCTGCAGGACAGCCGGGATATCGTACCTTCTCCATCCCTGTGTCAGCATCAGTGCGTCGAGGGCATACCTGTTCACTTGTCCGTCCTGAAAGTAGGACACCGGAGACTCGATCGTTCCTTTCAGCTCCGACGACAACAGGAGTGTGCTGATGATATTTATTGTGCTGTCGATGACAACCGCTTCCTTATTGGTCACCGACATTGCAATATTACCGGTGGAGGGCATCAGATCCGGTCCGGTCAGTTTTAGCATGATCGTGACATGTTCCCTGCGTTTGTAAGCAGGTTTGGGCGTGTCGGCCTCCAGGCGGGCAAACTCGTTCCCGTTCAGGTTGAAAAGAAGCCGCTCGCTCAGCACCTCCTGTCTTGTATTCAGTAATATGATATTCAATATCCCCGTGGGTAAATCCTTGTTTTCGAAGCTGTATATCTCTTTCTTCGGGTTCCACCGTTCATGAAAAAGAACCAGCCCTTTGTGGTGAATGAGCAGTGACACGGTGTCTTGCGGCGCTTCCTTGCCTCTGCTTTGTGTAATTCTCAGCTGGCCCCCCGCATTGCGGGCAGTGATGATATGGGCGTCGGGCTGCGATTCCGGCAATGCGAAACGCCGGGAGATGCCGGCTTCGTTCCGGCAGATCACATGATACGACTCATTCCCGGAAGGAATAAAATGAAAGAGGCCCATGCCCAGATGCAGGCTTCTGAACGTGAGTATTTCACGATCTGCTGAGTCATACAATGTCCCCGTTATCTGTGTGCCCAGACCATCGGTGTTCAGCGCCTTGAAGGCAACCTGCGTAATCATGCCGGGGATGATGTAACCACCCTCCGGGAAAAACTGTACGTCATATTCTGCCGGATCACGAGGAATCGTGTAGTACCGGTTATATTTCCTGCCTTTGTAGATGAGTCCCAGCAGCAGCGTCCTGTTTTTATCCTTTTCCGATAACCTGATATCGAGATGATACACCCCGTCTTTCCCGGGCTTGAGTGTTTTTACCGCATTGTATCCGATCTTACTTGTGACCACCTCGGGCACTATCGTGTCGTTCAGTTGCCTGTCTATGAACTGTAGAGACAGATGTACGTCATTTTTCTCCACATCGAACGTCACCAGTGGCTCCAGCTGCAATGAAAACGGGTCGAGCACCTGTATGGACCTTCGGAAGAAAAAATCTTCGCTCCTGTTTCGCATGTACTGCGTGTATGCCCTCAGGGTATAGGCACCCTGGGTAAGGTCATCCTCCAGATCGATATGACCCGAATAAGCGCCGGTGCTATCGGGCCGTATCTTCACCCGTTGTACCAGTTCATCGAGTGGGCCGATCAGCTCCACATAGATGTAACGGCTTATGAAAACGGGCTGATGGGTAAGCGCATCCACCATGTGAGCCCGAAACCAGATCCGTTCGCCCGAGAGATATCCGGCCTTGTCTGTCTGCACGTAGATCTTCTCCTGCGGAAAAGTGACCAGCTGACGATGCATGCGTACCACCACAGAATCGCTATCCACTGCCGCTGTTTGTGCGAAAACAATAGATTTATGCAGTAAAAAAAAATAAAGAAAGATATTTTTCTTCATTGATTATTCTGTGATTATACTCAAAAACAATAAAGGCTCATTATTTACATTGGTTAACGTAAAACCTGATCCTTTAGGTGAATAAAAGGTATTGTCTTTATTGATAATGGTCTCCTGTCCGTTGATTCTTACTTTGGTTCTCCCCTGTAAAATATAGATCGCATTTTGTCTTTGTGCACTATCTTTATAAGTGTATAATTCATTTTTGCGGATCTTATTTAATGTAACCTGAAATCCATCTGCAAAATCCTTATTTAAAAGGGTCTTCTCATTAAATTGTAACCGGCCGTAATTTTCATGCGGTACATAGCAATCATCAAAGGTGTAGTTGGTATTTCCTACCGAATAAGGTTTTTCAAGGGCAATAAGCGATTCCCTCTTTATGACAAGATATTTGATTGTGTCGTTGTGAATTCTTTGGATGTTGTGAGAAGATCCGCTGGGAGTATAGATAAAATCTCCTTCATTTAGATTTTTTTCTATACCGTTGATATGAAACCTCACCGGACCTTTTACAATATAAAAAGCTTCGTCTTCATTGTGAATGTGGGGTGCATGTGTTTGAGTGCCTTCAAAAACACACGACATTTTTACTGTCAGAGTGTCGGCCATTCCTTTGGGAATATAATAATGAAACCAGCCATTGCGGTTTTTTGTTACCTTCTCTTCTTTAAATCTATCCACCAGGGCTTCCATATCTGTTGAGGAATCTATTTGTCTACTCTGAGAGTATACACCGAACGATGAAAAGAACAATATTAGACAAGCAAAACAATTATATTTCATGTAGTTAAAGTTATTATTTTCAATTTCATTACTCTTTTCCCCGTGTTCACTTATCGAAAATGTTCAAGAGTATCACAGGAACTCGTTTTAATCATGTACTTCTGTAATATGATTGTCATGCTCGTTCCATGATACGAGTTCTTTAACTGTTTCTTTATTAATGAGCCTGTTATCTCGAGATATTGCAAATATACAAGTAAAAAACAAACAAAATGATATTGATATGTTTTTTTCATGTTTTCAGGTATTGGTAGTCGTTATCTCAACATATAGCTGTAGCGTCTATTTTAATAATGAAATACCAAAACCAGGTGCACTTGAAGGTATAAAAACTCCATTTTCTACCCTGTTAAAGCCAAAATCGATATCATTTGAAAAACAAGTAACGCCTTCAATCGTAACAACATTTCCAATACCTCCGGCAAGATGTCCGGTATAGATAGTTTTAAGATAATCACCCCAATTATGAGGTGAAGCCTGCAACCCGTTTTCTATTAACCGGGGCATTAATTTCCTCCAGTGGGTGAATCCATAGCCCATTATATCGTCCAGATAAACGTCCAGTACTTTGTTTCTCCCCATTTCCAACGCAAGATCCAAATCAGGTCTCGCCTCACCGTCGGCAAGCAGGGTGTTCCTTTTTCTGTTTTCCGACAACCATTTTCTCAGCGCGGTAAAATCGTCCAGTGTCTCCCTGAAAGGTTCTTCTATCCACCATATCGATACATTTTCAAGTTGTTCAAGATAACGGATGAAGTCTTTCAATGTATAGCCATCGTTCGCATCAACTAAAATATCAACATCCGGAAAATAAGCATTTACCATCCGGGTAACTTCAACATCTCTCTTCAAGCCCTCTTCGGGAGACATCCATTTGAATCCTCTGCCGATTTTCAGTTTAAACTGCCGATACCCTTTGCTATAATCATAAAAGCATTCTTGAAGTATTTTATCAAATGCTTTTCTGCTATCATTCATATCTACATCATCCATATAGATCATTCCACTATAGCATTTGGTTATAATTGGACTTTCACTGCCCAGAAGCTGATATACAGGTTTATTCAAAATAACACCTGCAAGGTCATGCAAGGGGATGTCAAATATCTGCGCAACATCTGTTACACCCGTCTCCAATGCGAATACATCGGTAATCTTTTTTCCTTTAATCTGATCAAAAATCTCTACTGCCTTTTCTCGGGACCCTCTCATCATCCCAATTCCAGATGCTCCCTGATTTGTTGTGAGTCTGCAAATAGTCATCGATGGGCCATGACCATGAATGCCCAAATGGGAATTTTTTCCTACCAGACGAGGATAACTCAGCTTTACATTTGTGAACTGCATACTTTCCAATGAATGGTCAGACAGCTCATTTACTGCATTAAGGTTCATGCTTTCCGCTTTCAATGAGGTAAAAGAAGCGGGTAGCAATGAAGCTGCTCCTGCAGTGGCCGCATATCGTAAAAAATTCCGTCTGTTCATGAACTTAATAGATTTATTGTTCAAATATATACATTATTCTTGTAATACTGACCCATAAATTTCCATATCAGCAATAGCAACATCTTTCTTGTCATTTATTGCCAGCCTTACATACCGTGCGGATGTGGGTTTGATGTCACTATCGGTAGTATTCATCTGGTTATTCGTCTGTTCAAATGCCTTTTCCCACTTTCTCCCATCTTCGCTTGTTTCAACCACGAAAGATTTCAACTTGTAATTTTCATTCATGCCGTTGATTTTTCCCGCATGTCTTATTACAATACGATTGATACGATAAGGTTTTGCAAAATCAAACTGTATCCATTTGTTTCCCGTCGCAGAAGACACCCATGTCCGGTCGGCGGAGGCAGTGCCATCCGCGGCATAATCTGCATGGGTACCTGTTTCACTGGAAGTGATTTTCATCTTTGACGAAAGGGTAAGGTTGAAGTCCAGCCCGTTTGCTTCGTTGTAAAGAGCAAAAAAGTGGTCGCCGCGGCATATCACAATATTTCCCGGAGAAATGGCATCCAGTTTTTCTTTTAATATCACCATGCTGTCGGGTCCCATACGCCACGATGTACCCTGGGCAGTGAGGAAGACGGGTTTCTTCCCTTCAAAATGGGCTATGGTGTCGCGGTTCATTCTCACAAACACATCCGGTCCATTGGCATAACAAGGATAATTGGGAAGAAAGGCAAGACGGTGCTGTGAATTGTAGGAAGGAATTTTTCCAATCTGCCTTTCCCAGTCCTGTTGTGTGACCCCATAAAGATAACGGCAATGTGTTGCATATGCATCCATCTGTCCCTGATTGATCTCGTCCCACACCGTAATCACCCTCAGTCCGCTTTTTTCCAGGTACCGTTGTGTAAGCTTCAAATATTCTTCAAATGCTTTGCCCCCCGTATTGTTCCACTTGTAATTATGCGCATCATAAAGCAGGGAGTAGCCCAGGCCGGAGGGGCCGGAAGCAAAAAAGTCGTTCGGTGTGGCTGTCTTGTAATAATAGTTGAGCAGACCAGGCCCCAGATCCGACAGTGCGGGACTAATTGTCCAGTTTATAGGAATAATTCCCCTTTCAGGATTTAGCCACAGTTTTGCCAGGGCGTTCTGGCAGTACTGGATATTGTCTCCGTCACTCAGAAAAAGGGCGAGATATATCTTGTTTTCGAGTTCAGGCTTTTTAGGAACCACCGGTAAATGAATAATATGATCCATGCCTGCGTATACAGTTGCATTTTCGTAAAAATCTGCTGGCACGGTAGAAATGCCATACTCTGTTCCTATGCCAATTCCCGATCGTTCCTCGGGCCACCAGCCCAGGATAATTCCTTCCCCTGCGGTCATGTCCCGGAGATAGAGCCGGAGCACGTTCCTTTCCGGAGTATTTCGGGGGTCAAGCCAGATAACGGCAGCTTTTGCTGCCACAGCTATGTCCCGTATATATGGAACTGCCCTATGGTGAACCAGCATCCTTTTAGAACATGCACCCCAATAGGTATTGTACATGTATAGATAAATATCCTCGGGAGTGGTGTAAGCGAGACTGGTCAAATCGGCCAACACCTGAAATTTCATGCCACGCTTCTGCAGTTGTTCGTATTCAGCCCTTGTCACCGGAAGTGCATCGTGTAATCCGGCAACTGTTGTTGCCAGGTTACGGTAATGCGGACTTTTATCCACACTATACAAGACCACACCCTTTATGCTGTTGCGGTATTTTTTTACCACTTCCCATTTGTTATCCTCTCTGTATTCCCTGAGATTTAATTTAAGATGTTGTGGCCACACCTTGCTCTCCGGTCCTGAAGTGCGTACCAGCAGTATGGATGGTTTGGTCTTGTTCACAAGCCCTTGCAGCGCAGAAAACATTACCCCTTCCTCACTTTTGTCATTTCTGTATTCCACCCAAACGGCGTCGAGCGTGTCTGCGGGAAGAGAGAACGTTGGAAATGCCTGTCCTTTGGGCCAGTACATTCCCTGATTGTTATTCTGCGCCGATATATTTAAATTCATTAAGACGATACACAGGAAAAGAATTATTGATCTCATATCTTATTTTTTTAGTCAGTTATTCTACTTAAAAACAGCGCTGTCTCTTTGGGGTAGTGAACCATCCGCATCTGCCAGATCAGTTCCTGCAAATTCACGATGCGGGTATTGTTATTAATTCTTTCAATGCACTTTTTTGCAGCTGCAACTCCAATTACATTTCCTCCAGGTGTATTTTCAGCCTGGAGATCGTCCGAACTACCAATGTCGCTGAATCTGCTCCAGGCATGAACGCAAACGGCAGAAAAAGAGCCTTCACCAAGTTGGTTTATTTTCGATGCGATATATGCGGGACTTCCCTGGTTTGGTCTGTTATCTCCATGATTCCAGAGTGCATACTTCGTGGTAATTACAGGAATATGAAATCCATCGGAATTTTTAAACCAAAACACTTTTCCATCGCCTGCAGCATAGGGTGCATACTGAACTACAACAATTCCTTCGAGCATATTATTGGTCTCTATATAGGCTTTGTAGGCTTCCATCGCAGCGGGGCTGTCACAATCCATTGTGAAGAGCCCCAGTATTTTGCAATTATGTTGCCTTAAATGGGCTGTGGTAGCTACCACTGTTTTTTGCAATGTATTCAATCTGTCTTTATCCCGGGCAAACTCGTCAGCGTAAAAATAACCCCCTCCAAAACTTTCAAAAACGGAACCTGCCGGGTTTTGCTTTTCCAGCAAATAATTCAGCCAGTCGGGGGCAATCATGTCCAGATTGGCCACCGGTAACCCGAACGAGAATTTTGTAGCCGTTACATCTTTACTCGCATAATATATATCACGATTGAAGTTGTTCATCATCCACTGAATGTTATCGCCGTCAGAAAGATAGAATGAAGCATAGTTTTTGGAAGGATCGTAAAGATATTTTTTGGGATTATCAACTTTTACAAGACCCTTTTGTCTGTTTTTGTAATCCAGTGCCGTAAAATCTGTATTGTAAGCCCAGTCATAGGGTACCATCCTGTTTCCGGTCTTGGTCACTCTTCTTACAAACACATCTTCACCTACGCCTTGTTCCCAGCCAAAAACGGGTGCATTGGGTTCAAGCCATTGTAGTATCTCCTCGAATAGTTCCACATTTTGACCTTCACTACTCGATTGGTATATATGGTTCAGATTAATCACAAACAGTTTATGCGCTATGGCATACGAACGCAATTCACCCGTCTGCACAGGCATCACTACCAGTGCTGAATTACTACATTTGTCCTTAAACTCCCTCCATGAGTCAGCCACACTTTTTTTTGTCGCATCGTAGCGCATCACATACCCCCGGGCATCAAAAAAATCCTTGTCCCTGATATCCACAATAATTGCCTGATACACGTGGGCCGCTACCGCTGCCACATTCCCACTCTCGGGATTATTTACAACATCTGAAAGTATATATCCCGGTTTGCCATCCTCGCCCGTCCATATTTGTATCAGCTCTTCACCGGGTTCAAATTGTTCAGTTGCCAGCTCCACGGCTGTGCGCTTACCAATTTCTTTGATACCCATGGCTTCAAAAGCAGTCCTGCTATTTGTATAAGCCGGATAGTCCGTGCCTTCATCCATCCATACGGCAACCTTGCTTTTTCCCTCTTCAGTCGCAAGAAATGATAAACCTTGAATGGATTGCGCAAGCAAATGATATTGAAGTCCTTCTGTTATGCTTGTTTGTGAAATATTGTTTTTTTGGCTGTTACCCAGGATGTCTGTAAGGTTCCAGTACCTTTCCGGAAGTCTGCTATTTGAAGGAATCCAATATTGTCCCACATCGCTGAACGCATCATGGAATGATGAATAGCTGAGGAGGCCATCGTCAGTTCTGGATACGCAGCCGATGGATAAGGTTGTCAGGAGTATGCCTGTGAATATTCTTGAAATCATCATGTTGTTACCATTTTATTTCCACTAAAATACCGTCGGGGTCATTTTCAAACTTCAACAGGCAAGTGCCCGATATTTCGTCCCACGCATGTTCAGCATTCGTGATCACTTTGCCTGCGGGGTCCTTTACTACCACCTCGGAAGGCTTTTTGGGAAGTAATACACGGCTTACATTTTCCGTATGGAGTGGACTTTTGGCAACAAACGAGTAAAACCCTCTTTTAGAAACCTCATCATATATCCTCGAAGCACCGCATAAGACGGCAGGCTTTTTCCTGTTTTTTACCTGTTCAACGTTGTAAAGCAAAGCCTGTTCGTTGGGGTGAATCACCTTTTCCTCCAGTATGGGCAGGGCAGGGTCGAAAAGATCTATAAAAACGCCGTGAAGCGTGAGTGGTTCAACTGATACGCTCTCATCTAAAACAGATGCAATGATGTAGGGTCCCCGCTCCAGATAATAATTGTTTTTTACATCAAACTTCTCTTTGTTTGCAGTTGCAGTCTCAAATGCTTTTTGCACTGTACTTACAAAAAGTCTGTCACCCTGTTCATTCATAACAAACTCTTTGGGCTCTTCCCGTATTATATACACTTTTCCCTTTCCATAAGTATATTCACCCGTGCGGGGAGTGTCAGATTCCAGTCCCATCAACCCAAACAGATGCTGCGATGGTGCCTTATAGCTGTTCCCGTTACTGTTCCACCACTCCATGACGGTCTGGTAGGGATCATTGTCCAAACCGCAATATACAAGCACACCGCCATCCTTTACCCACCGGGCAATATATTCATGAAATTCCAATTCAGGGGGCTTCATATTGGCGTATGACATGATGAGCACTTTCAGGTTTTTCCAGGTATCGGGATAATTTACATTTTCAATATGTACTGTACTTACGGGTATTCCTCTTTTCAACAAAGGCAGGGTTTGCCCGTAAAAGTTTGAAAATTGAGGATCTGCCAAATTTTCTTCCTGATATTGCATGCTGCCTTTGTTAAATACTTCCACCACCTCACCATTTTGGTTATGTGTGGGATAACGCTGAAACATCAGTGAATTGGACATCAGCACGCCAATACCTTGCGTTCCGCTTACTGTGTGGTCACTCAATGGCATGTTGTTTAGTGTATTGATCATTATTTGCACCTGTGTGGAGTAATATTCAGGTATTCTCTCCTTCGTACTGCAGGTATCGCATGACTGATATAATCCCTCATACACCCTGTCGGGCCAGGGCATCACCTCATAGTTGTCCACCATTGGGTAAAGTAGTTGCGCAGTAAATGTTGCCTGGTAGTTCTTTTTAAAATCACTCCAGTTACGTGCCCAGTCTTCAATGGGGTCGGTAAGGAAAAACATTTTGCGTCCAGTAGGTCTTGTCATGGACTCCATGGAGCCATATTCCAGGAAAGCATTCTCAAACACTCTCTCTTTGCAAATGCCGTTGAAGTAGTTTGGTTCCCTTGCCGTGCCGGTCCACACCTGTGCAATATAACCATCCATACTGGGTAGTGAAGCCAGGCTGGCGTGTGGACTGACAATCTGCCAGGAGGAGTAGTTCACCAGTGAATGGGTAGGTACATAACAGCGAACATCGAGCCCCTTACTTCTGCCATATGTTTTGGCAAATGTGAACACTTCATCCAAAGCACGGTAGTAGAGATGATATTTCAGCTTGTTTGAAAGGTAGGTGTTTTCTGGCGACTCATGCTGTGGACGCCAGGGAAAGCCATAATACTCTTCCCATTCACGCTTAAAGGCATCGCTATATCCGGCGCGCATCCAGAACTCGGGTTCTTCCAGATAAATGGCATCAATTCCTGCATCAATTGCCCGTTTCACCTGCACCTCTTTCATGTATTTCAGGAAGTTTCTTGTGGGAACAATATAAGGTACATTTCGTCCATGCCATATTGTATCTCCTTTCACAGTCACCTGTCCCTCATCCCAATGTGTTTTGCCATCCCACTGGCCGGTAAAGTAATCCTGATATCCACCCCAGGCAATGCCGGTCATGAAATGTGTGATGTAACCGCGATCCCGCCAGGTCTGCACTCTTTCTTCAAACGTCATTGCAGGCCGTCCTTCTCTCGCCTGCCTGTCGCCTGCGCCATATATAATTGCTACGTCAGATCTTATGTCAGTGACCGGTTTCCAGTGACCGGAAGTCTGAAACGCGGTCTTTTCTTTATTGTCGATTCCCCCGCGGCTATTGTCAGTTCTCGATCCGCAACCAATCCATATGATTGTCAGGAGTATGCCTGTGAATATTTTTGGAATCATCATGTTGTCACCATTTTATTTCCACTAAGATGCCGTCGGGGTCATTCTCAAACTTCAACAGGCAGGTGCCCGATGTATCGTCCCAGGCATGTTCAGCATTCGTGATCACTTCGCCAGCGGGGTTCTTTACCACCACCTCGGAAGGTTTTTTGGGAAGTAAAACGCGACTTACATTATTTGTTTCGAGCGGACTTTTGGCAACAAACGAATAAAACCCTCTTTTAGAAACTTCATCATATATCCTCGAAGCACCGCATAGTACGGCAGGTTTACTTTTGCCCTTTATAAACTCCACATTGTACAGGAATGCTTGTTCACCGGGAATGACCGATTTTTCAGTCAGTACCGGCAGGGCAGGGTCAAATAGATCGATAAACACACCCTTCAAAGTCATGGGGTCGTTTGAAATACTCTCATCCATTACAGCAGCAATCATATAGGGCCCGCGTTCCAGATACAAGCTGTTTTTTGTTTCAAGTTGACCCCCGTTGGGTGTAGTTTCAAATGCTTTTTTTATTGTTTCAAAATAGTTTGAATCATAGTTCGCATTCAGTACAAATTCCTTGGGTTCCTCACGTATCACATATACTTTTCCCTTGCCGCAGGCATACTCGCCCGTACCCGGCGTGTCAGTTCCCAGTTTCATTAACTCAAAAAGGTGTTGTGATGGTGCTTTGTAGCTGTTTCCGTCGCTGTTCCACCATTCCATCACTGTCTGATAAGGATCAATGTCCTTGCCACAATATACCAGCACACCCCCATTTTTCACCCAGTCGGCTATAAACTGATGATACTCGGCCTTCATCGGTTTCATGTTGGCGTATGACATCACCAACACTTTCAGGTCTTTCCAGGTATCGGGATACCCCACATTCTCGATATGTACGGTGCTTACAGGTATTCCCCTTTTCAACAAGGGCAGCGTCTGTCCGTAGAAGTTAGAAAACTGCGGATCATCATACCCGTCGTGCGTGGGAAAACGCTGAAACATGAGTGAGTTCGACATCAGTACACCAATGCCATGAGAGCCGCTTACTTTATTTTCAGAGCGTGGCATGTCGTTAAGCGTGTTAATCATCACCTGCATCTGCGTGGAGTAAAAGCGTGGAATCCGTTCCTTCGTAGTACATGTGTCACATGTTTTATACAAACCTTCATAGATACGATCGGGCCAGGGCATCACCTCATAATCTGCAATCATGGGATAAAGCAGTTGCGCAGAGAAGGTGGCCTGATAATTTTTTTTGTAATCCACCCAGTCGCGGGGCCAGTCCTCAATCGGGTCCGTCAGAAAAAACATCTTGCGTCCCGTGGGGCGAGTCATCGACTCCATTGATCCATATTCCAGGAATGCATTTTCAAATACACGTTCCTTCTTTAGTCCGTCAAAATAGGTCGGTTCACGTGAAGTACCGGTCCACACCTGGGCGATATAGCCATCCATGGCGGGTAATGAGGCCAGGCTGGCTTCAGGGCTTACTATCTGCCACGATGAGTAGTTTACCAGCGAATGGGTAGGCACATAACAGCGTACATTCATTCCTTTGCTCTTTCCATATTCTTTGGCAAAAGTAAATACTTCATCCAGGGCACGGTAGTAGAGATGATATTTCAGCTTGTTTGAAAGGTAGGTGTTTTCGGGCGACTCATGCTGCGGACGCCACGGAAAGCCGTAATATTCTTCCCATTCACGTTTGAATGCATCACTGTATCCGGCACGCATCCAGAACTCGGGCTCTTCCATATGAATTGCATCAATACCGGCATCAATGACCCTCTTCACATGCTTCTGCTTGATGTATTCGATAAAATTCAACGAAGGTACAATATAGGGTACCATTCTGCCGTGCCATATCGTATCTCCTTTCACAGTTTTTTGTCCTTCGTCGAGATGCCACTTCCCGTCCCATTCTCCTGTGAAGTAATCCTGATAATTGCCCCATGCGATACCGGTCATGAAATGAGTAGTGTAACCGCGGTCGCGCCATGTCTGCACCCGCTCCTCGAAAGTCATTGCAGGACGTCCATCCCTTGCAGGCCTGTCGCCGGCACCATACACGATTGCCACATCCGCCCTTACGTCTGTGACCGGTTTCCACTGCCCCGACGTCTGAAACGCTGTTTTTTCTTTACTGACATTCCTGTCAAGCTGATTGTGACCTTGATTCTGGCAGGATACCATACTCAAAGCGATAAGTATGGTTGATATAAACAATATTGTAGTTCTCATAAGTTTATTTTTTATTTTAATGGTTTCGACATGGAAGGAGCCCTCGAATCACGTGAGCTGCCCCAGCTTTTGTTGGGCCTTGGCCCCATTATAAACACCAGCTTACCTCCCTTTACTATATCCGAATGTTCAATCCACGTCTTGTCGTGCGGTTTTCCGTTTAACTCAGCCGATTGAATATATTTGTTTTGTTGAGACACATTTTTTGCCTCAATTATAAACTTCTTACCTTCACCTACATTGATGATGACTTCCTCGAAAATTGGACTGCCAATATCAAAAATTGGCCTTCCGGGACACTGTGGATAGATACCCATCGCGTTCAGGACATACCAACTCGACATAGCGCCTCCATCTTCATCCCCGCTCAGTCCGAAAGGAGTTGTGTCATACCATATATCCAGCATCTGCCGCACCTTTTTTTGTGTCATCCATGGCTGGCCGGCGTAATTAAAAAGATAAGGGATATGCCATGCCGGCTCATTTCCATGTGTGTACATACCCATCAGGCCGGTCATATCGGGGAACTGGGCAAGAAACTGAAGTTTATCGTTGCGGTGGCCTGTCACAAATAGCTGGTTCAATTTATCGAGAAACTTTTCTTCCCCACCCATCAGATTAATAAGCCCCTGCACATCATGTTGCACATGCCATGTATATTTCCATGAGTTGCCTTCAGCAAAATATCCTTCGCCTGCAAAACCACCAGAATACATAGGGTCGAATGGCTCAATCCATTTCCCGTCGGCAGATTTGGGCGCCATTAATCCAATTTCAGGTTTATATAAATTCTGATAGTTGTGTGCCCGTTTCATAAACAGGTTGTAATCATCCTTTTTTCCCAACTCTTTTGCCATCTGGGCAAGGCACCAGTCGTCATACGCATGCTCAAGCGTGACCGATACAGATTGTCTTCTGTGCCAGCCATCCACTTCAGGTACCCACTCTTCCACGCCAGGTTCGGGCAGCCATTGTGACTGATATGGCAATCTGTTGTATTTGTCATAAGGTTTTATATCGGGCAGCCACTGATGATTGATAAACTTTTGACGTACAGTGTCAAAATCTTCCCTGACAGGCAGCGCAGGAAAAAAACCTTTGTCAAAATAGCATTGTTCCAGCTCAGTGATATACATTTCATCCTTCCAGGGAATCATTGTTGCTTCATTATGATTTTTCTTCATGGCTTCATACGCCTTCTCGACATCAAAGTCGCGCACTCCCCTGAAATAAGCATCCACAATCACAGCGGTGGAATGATGCCCGATCATTGCACCCGAACTTTGCAGCCAGCCAGTCTCGTCATACCTGTTGAGCCAGTTCTGAATCGTGCGGTTCGTCTCTTCCGGTTTGATCAGCGACAACAGCGGATAAGCTCCGCGATAGGTATCCCATACATTTCCCATCCTGAGAGAGCGGGTGCGATGCAGGGTGGTATAAAACAGCCGGCGTTGTTTTTCTGTTCCACCTTTGACTTGAATCAGTCCCAGCTCTTCATTCCACAACTGTTTAGCATTATTCTTCAACTGTTCAAAGCTGTTTGTGCCGATCTCCTCATCCATGAATATACGAGCCTCTTCCATACTCTGGCGTGAAACAGCCACTTTCAACTCCACAACCCGTGATGTGCCGGCTCCGGGATAAACAACATAGCAACCAATATTATTACCCGATTGTGTCTGTGATCCGGCATAGAGGGTATCGTTGCTCCAGGTTCCGCTCGAAGCGAATGGCTCACTTGATACTGCATAAAAAAAAGAATTACGATTCATCATTCTGTTACTTCCACTTCCCTCGCTTACCCTGTTGGGTAATGATTTTCCTTCAATCACGGAATGATCTTTGACAACCACATTCATGTTCCCATTCAAGCGAAACATCAGGTTGGATGTCTGACTCTCAGGAAGTGTGAATCTGAAAATAATTGTATTTTTTGTGACAGTAAATTCGGTATTGATATCCGGATCTTCAAGTAATACCTGATAGTAGTAAGGGGTGGCAAGCTCCAGATCGTGATCAAAACGAGACCCTCTATCCCAGTCGCCAACCTTCATCACGCCACTACTTGCCATTATACTTCCCATGCCCAATGGAAATCCCAAAATCCTATCTGCAAAATACCAGTCGGTCATCTGTGTGAATGCAGGAAATAATGACATCGACCCGCCGGGGACCTTAATTACGGGAGTTGTACCCCTCGTCTTTTGATTTATAGTACCGATATACATATACACATCATCTGCGGGAGTTTGGGCTACAACTGAGCTGTGAACCCAAATTATTGCCACACATAACATCATATGCCAGATCGATCTATTTATTTTTAAATTATTTGTCCTCATATAAAAAGATATTATTTTGGTTTCATAACTTCCGCTGCTTGCCAAACCTGTTCGCCCAATATGCAGTACGTTCAAGGTAAAAGTCGGGACCAAGTGGTTTATAATCGAGGTAGTCAAATTCAGGGATATCAAATGGTACCGCAGGTTCAATCTGAGTTCCCTCATGCCATTCATTAAAGGATGTTATGGCAATAAACTTTGCATTGCTTTGTAATGCCGCATCAAACATTCTATCATAATATTTACCATTTTCACGGTCTCTGGTATTCGCATCATTCCATGGCCGCACACGAGTATCTATATAGCCCGGACCTACACTGGGAATAAATATCAGATTATGACTTGATGCCCATTGTTGTAAATAGTTCCAGTTGGAAGGGGTTGAACCATACGTAAAGCCTGTTGATGCGAAGTATGTATAAAAGCCATCCATCCCTGATTGCAGAAAATAATCCTCTTCTCCTTTACCAACCCACAACCCTATTATTTTAGAATCTAAATTGGTGTTCCGGATTGTTATTACACCGTCAGGCTTAAAAAGTTCGGCCCATTCTGCCGCAGGGATAAGGTAGGAATCGTATAAAAAGAATAAGGGTTTCCCGTCAATTCGGTAAAATGCAGGATGTTGGCCAAATTTATCCAAAAAGTTACTGATGTTATTCCTCACTGACTGGGGAGAGCGGCCGTTGTAGGGTTCAATATGAAAGCAAACTTTCAAGCCATTTTTGTGGGCTTCATCGAACAGGGTATTTAAAGATCCTGATCCCTGATAGTGATCTCCCCACCAGGTTACGGCTACCACGCCTATACCCGCCCTGGCATACATTTTCATATGTTTGGCAACGATAGCGGGATCGTTACTGCTATAATTTTTCAGTTCGGGGTAGAAGTTAGAGGACAGGTTTTCTTTGCCGGGAATAAACTCAGTGGCACTTTCATTTTTATTTTGAGGAATCACCTGATGTGCCCAGTGTATCTCTTTACCGTCATATTCAGTGTTACCGTACCAGTTGTAGTAAAAACCAAAGATGTTCTCATTAATTGAAGGCACCACCTTCGAGCTTTTTTCACTCGATTCGCAAAATGTTCCAAAAATAAACAGGGATAGAAGCAGCAATGTAAAATATCTATATCGTATTTGCATAGTTCTTCATATTATACAAGCACAATTAACCAGGGCTATTCCCAATTTTTGGGAATAGCCCTGGAGTGTTTGAAAGAGTATTACCTCGGGATTTCAACTCTTAATGTCTCATTGTAATTATGACGCTTTATTCCTTCGGTAGCATAGTTAATTCTTGCCGCAGCCCTGATAAATACTGTTCTGCCTGCAGGAATCACACCATTGGTGGTAATTGTGACCGGTTTACCAAGCTCAGCTTCAAAACTGGTGCCACTATAACCTTTTTCCACTGAATATCTGTTATCCCATTCGCGATAACCCACATAGGGCATCTGACTGACAAACAGGCGCACATCGGTCACATTCAGGAAGTTTTCATTATAATTACCCATCGGTTCGATCTTGGCTCTGAAATCTTCACGGCTGACGGCTCTTTCTACAATGAATGTGGCAGTTATCTTGCCTTGATTCACAGTGGGTGTACCCACCCATTTCAATTTCAGAAACGGCTGTACCTTGAATTCAACTTCAGTTACGCCCTTGATGTCAATATATTTTGTCTCATCGGCAATGGTATCCCCACTGTTGTTTATCCTTAGCAGGGGGATAAAAGCACCGTCAATGCGTACATTATAGTGTCCCTTGAAGACTTTTGTGTTTTGAAAAACACCCTCTTTCATGCACCAGAAGTCAAATGGGGTGGGAGAGGGAGTTTTATCCCAGCTTAACTCCCTCAGGCGTATGCGGGTTCCCTCACTCCCCTGGTCGGTAAGTACGGGATCTCCTGTAGCCACATCTACAACTCTCCCTTTCAACGTTTCTTCGGGCCAGTCATAATTATCTATTTCACAAGAGCTGACAAAAGCAATGAAGCCAATTAATAGTATGTAACTTATTTTTTTCATAACCATTCTTTTAAAATTATAAGCATTAACGACCAGGTTGTTGATCAATCACAGGACTCTTGGCAACCTCTCCACCGGGAATCATGAAATAATACTCCTGTTCTCCAATGCGGAAACGCTTTCTGGCTTCTTCAAAACCAGCATCAAAGAAGTACGCATCCGCCACAGTGGAATAGAATGGATATAAACCTCTATACCAAGCCCCATCCGCCTGAGTTGAACCATTCAGAGGGTCTGAATGTTGGGTTCTCCAGCGTCTGATATCCCACAATATTTTATTCTCAAATCCCAATTCTTTTCTGCGTTCCTTGCGAACCATTTTAAGAATATCCTGGCTGCTGGTCACCTCATTTGCAGTGATCGCGTTGGCTCCTGCGCGTAAACGGATCTGGCCAATATAATCCTTGACAAGGTCTGTTGCATTGGCACCATCAGGCAATGCCTTGCCAGCAATCATTAGTTCCGTGGCAGCCTCTGCAGCATTCAGCAGTACTTCCGCGTAGCGCATCAGGATAAAATGCTGTTCAGAACGTGCCTCCAATACCAAAGCCTGAGGCATATTCGGGTTCTGCCATTTGCGGATAACAAAACCGGTAAAAGCACCTGTCCTGTCGGCCGTAAATGGTCCGCTCCTGCCGGCAGCATTTAAATCTGAGCCGTTGGGAAGTTTTACCACTTCGTGGTTGGAGCCGTCTCTCGACAAAAACAGTTGTTTCGTGCTATAATTGCCTTTGGCTGTGTATGCATCTACCTGATTGTAGTTTGATGGGCCGGAGATAGAATAATCGGGTGCTCCTCCGTTTACAACCCTCAGCGGATTAATTCCGCCGGCTACGCTACCCGTGTAAATACCTCTTCTTATATCAATAATTTCACCTTTGAATTCAGAGCCCGGCAACATTACGTTGGCCTTTAATCGCGGTTCTGCGTTCGCAAAAATATCTGTGATATTATCAAATAAAATGTACTTCCCATTTTCATCAAATACTTTGATTGTCCCATCTGCATTTTTATTAATGCCATCAAATAGTTCAACAAAATCGAGTGTGGGACAGTTTCCTGCAGAATAGCCATTTCCTCCCATCAGCTGGCGGGGGATGTTGTATGAATCAAAGCCGTGAGTTAAGTCGGGGAAAGAGTATTGTTTAATCAGAATGTTTTCTTTACTGCCCGCATCAAAAAACATGTCTACCATATTCTGGTACTGAGCGTTTTTGTCGTTGGCACTCCATTTGTTCAGATAAAGGCTGTATTTTCCTGAATTGATTACCTCCCTGGCAGCGTTGTAGGCTTCGGTAAAATATTTATTTGAAGCAGCTGCAGCCGTATTCGGATCAAATCCAATGACCCTTACACCGGTTTTATCCCCAAAACCTGTAATTTTGTTATACTTGGCAATCGAACCGGCATATAACATTGCTTCAGATTTGAAACTCAACGCAATAAATTTATTGGCACCACCTTTTCTCGAGCTGGTCGGCGGCAACAGTTGAATTGCCTTGTCAAAGTCTGCCAAAACCTGATTCCATGTTTCCTCCTCTGTGGAACGAGGTACTTCCAATTCCGAAATAGGCTGTTCGGGATAATTTAACATTTTTGTAACCAAAGGCATGCCGCCATAGCGCTTGGCCAGTGCATAATATACAATTGCCCTGGTATAATAGCCTTCGCCCATCAAATAGTTATACTCGGCCACTTCAAAGTTGCCACTATAGTTGGGTAAACTTTCAATCAGCCTGTTTGCATCTCTAAGCAACTCAAAAGCTCTTGTCCAATAAGCGCCGTTACGTGCCCAGCCTTCGGAAACCATTGCCTCTCCGGCATCTCTTCCAAGAGAAGAACCTTCATTTGTTCCCGGAGTAACCAGCCAGTCGTCGAAGAACTGTCGTGCAGGTGAATATTTAAAATCCTCATAGGGCATCTGACTGTACATTCTTGACAGATAGACCGTCATGGACGCAGAATTTGCAAAAACATCGTCGTTTGTAATCACATTTTTCGGCGGTACATCCAAATAATCTGAACAAGACGAAATAATCAAACCACCTATTAAAAACAGAGTGTATATATATCTTTTTAATTTCATGATGTATCTTTATTAAAATGTAACATTTAAACCGAGAGAGAAAGTCTTATTCAAAGGATACAGATACCCATAGGTGTCAGCCGGATGTTCCGGATCTATAAACTGTACCTTGGTGATAGTGAATATGTTGTATCCGTTGGCGTAAATTCTCAGGTTAGATACGCCTATTCTTGACACCATGCTTTTCGGGACAGAATAACCCAGTTCCAGTGATTTTAAACGAAGGTAAGCTCCGTTCTCCACATTAAAAGAAGACCTGTTTTGAGGAAGACTTCCAGTGTAGGCAAAGTGGCCGGGGATCCATTTTATTGCCGGATCGTAAGGATCAGCGGTCGGGTCTTCAGGATGCCATCTATCCATGAACTGCTCCATGGCACTTGAGTTTGAGTTACCCCAGAGAGGCTGGCGAAGTTGCTCGCCATACTCAACAGAACCCAGTGCGGAACCCTGGAACAGGAAGTTAAGGTCGAATCCCTTATAACTTGCGTCTCCCATTAAACTGAAGTTCACCCAGGGAACCTGGTTGTATCTGATAGGATATTCGTCATTACCATTGATTTCACCATCACCGTTCCAGTCTTCATAGATGAAGTCGCCAATAATTGTTCCTCTTCCAATATAGGTAGGATTGTTCCATATTTGTTCCCACGATTCAAACTGTCCGATCACATTGTATCCCGTGTGCATTCCCTGTATTCTGTTGTTCTGGTTGTTTTTCCAGTTGTCCCATGAACTGCCATAAGGAGCCGACTCCACATACAAACGTTTCACCCTCGTAATAGAGAACAGGCCTTTCAGTCCATAATTAAATTCGTTCACACTGTTTCTGTGTGAAATTTCCATATCCATACCGTAGGTCTGGTCACTATTGAGATTTTCTTCAGGCAGGGCAGCACCCACCACAGTAGGTATTCCACCGGTTTTTCTTGCCAGCAGCCCTTCACGTCTTCTTGAGAAATAGTCTGCCGAAATGCCCAGCAATCCGTTCCATGCCGTAAAGTCCACACCCACGTCAAATGTTTTGGAAGTAAACCACGTTAAATTAGGATTTGGAATCCCCTTGTTTACAGCACTACCAAAGAATGAATCATTTAATACATATCCCTGGGTGAAATTTCTTCTGTCACCACCGGAAGAGTATGTGTAGCCGGACAGGTACTGATAAGCAAGCGCACTGTCATCTCCAGCCTCACCATACGAAATACGGAATTTCAACTGATTGACATCCGACAAGATAGAGTTTTTGAAGAAATTCTCTTCGGAAATTACCCAACCTGCAGAAACACCAGGAAAGAATCCCCAACGTTGATTTTCAGAAAATCTTGATGATCCGTCGTATCTGAACAGAAATTCGAACAGATATTTTCCGGCAAAATCGTAATTTAACCTACCCGCCAGCGCCAGGTTGGTATATTCATATAATCTGCTGTCTGAGGTTGACATCTGGCCAATCTGGTTTAAAGAAGAACCGGCAAAGAGATAAGGCATCTGGAATATCAGGTCTCTCGAGCCTTCAAAGTTGTCCCCTTCTCTGCGTTGTGTTTCCCAAACCAGCAACGCCTTTGTCTTATGAAACTCAGCAAACGTTTTCTCATAATTCAATGAAGTTTGCGTGAGCAACTGACTTTTCATGTCATTTGCACGACTAAGATTATTACGCTGTCTTGAAAATGTCTGGTATTTTTCAGTAGTTTCGTCGTATCTGTACTGATTATATTGTTTTTGATAGACTGTACCATCTAAAATAGAGTAATCATAGCTAAGCAAAGTTTTTGCAGTCAGGCCTTCCACACCGGGAATATCATAAGTAAGGCTTATAGAGGGTTGCATCCATTTGGTATTGTATTTTCTAAAGCCCACCACATCCTTATCCATAAATGAAACAGGGTTATCCCCTTCAATTTCTCCATGATACAATTTGGTTGGATCATTATTGGCATACACCGGAATATGGGGCCCCTGACGCCAGAAACCGCGAATAATCCACCATGAATCCTGATAGGGGCGGTTTTGTTCATCCATAATAAAACTAAGATTGGTGTCCAAGGTAAGGTTTTCGGCAATCTTAGCAGTAATATTAGATCTGATGTTGTACTTCTGGTAGTTCAGATCATTGGACTTGAAAAAACCATTCTGATACTGATAACCAAGAGATGCATAGTATCTGATGCGGTCGTTACCACCGGTCGCACTTAAATTATGCATCGTTTGTATTGCATGAGGGCCGAAAACATGAGAATACCAGTCGGTAGATTTTTTCTCGCCGCTTCTGTATGCCTCAAAATCCTCCTCATGGAATAAAGGCTGAGACTCGTTCAGACTATGCATCGCCAGCTCGTTGCGCAATGTCATGTAACCGATGGCATCAATGGTAGCCGGGAGTCCCGAAGGAATCTGCCATGTATAAGTACCATTATAAGTAAGTTCGTTACTCTGCACCCTGCCCGCCTTGGTTGTTACCAAAACAACACCGTTAGCAGCGCGTACGCCATAAATGGCTGCAGAAGCGTCCTTTAGTACAGAAATGGACTCAATGTCATTTCCGTCGAGTCTCTGAAAGTCGGCATTTGATCTGGGGATACCGTCAATAATAATCAACGGGGCGCCCATACCGCGTATGTCGAAGTTATTGTTGAACGCACCGGGCTCCGCAGTTCTTTGCATCACCCGCACACCGGGAATTTTACCGGTGATCATATTCTGCACGTTTTCGTTTTTCGTCGTAATGATGTCACTGGCTGAAATTGCAGACACAGCACCTGTCAGCGTCTGCTTTTGTTGTACACCGTAGCCTACTACAACCAGTTCCTGCAAAGTCTGTGTGTCTTCCCTTAATTTGATGTTAAAGCTGGTTTTTCCCGCAGTATTAATATCCTGTTCCAGATAACCTATATAAGATATATGTATCATTGCGTTCTCAGCAACGCTCAGTGTGAAGTTACCGTCAATATCAGTAATGGTGCCATTTGTTGTACCACGTTCTATAATATTTGCACCAATAATTGCATCTCCGTTTTCATCAGTAACATTACCTCTGATTTGTTTTTTCTGCTGCTGAATAGTGAGAGAAGAGATTTCTCCGGATAAATTATCCGAGTTATTGGCTACAGAGCATAGAACATTGATAAATAAAAGTAACAATGCCGTTCGCATAATCAACAAAAAATGTTTATAGATGTTTTTTTGGATAAAGTGGTTATCCCTTAAATCGTTTTTAATCATACATTTGCAATTATTAAATTAATATTGTGGAAGATTTAAAAAATGATTTGTTTTTTTATGGGCTTTTATATCATAGGCAATTCATTTTATGGGTTAATAATAAAATAATTCTAAATTACTTAAACAAATGTATCTATTAGATTTAAATTATGCGAATAATTTAACGTAAAATTTAATAATATCATATTCAAAGCTTATTTTGGTCCGGTATCCCCTTATATAGTGGCAGGGTGACGATAGAGTGGTGTCAGAGGGATAACAGAATGATATGAGTGAAGCATCGGAGACTACGGGCATCAGGTGAGTGGAGAACAGGCAATTTATTGCCGTTTCGGAAAAAATATTTATTTTTGTTTATCGCCACAGGCTAATCCTGTTTTAATGACTGCACTGATCGATGAAATATAAAAATAGAAGGAAAAAACGATGAAACAGATGATGACGAAGTTGATCGTCGATCCTTTCAGGATATTCAAAAACAGGACTTTTGCCAAACTTTTCACCTCCCAACTTGCCAGTCTTGTGGGCGATGCTTTCACGTGGTTAGGGCTTGCTTTGATTTCGTATGAATTAAATCCAGGGCGCACATCCGTTATTTTGGCTTCGGCACTTACAATGCGGGTATTGGCGTATATCCTTTTTTCGCCGTTTTCCGGTGCAGTTTCCGAAAGTTTTGCAAGGAAAAATATTTTGTGGATCACACAAGGTTTCAGAATGACTATTGTTGTATTGTTGCCTTTTGTGACCGCCGAATGGCAATTGCTTGTACTGATATTTCTACTGAACATGGGTGCCGCATTTTACACTCCCACATACAGGGCGATCATTCCGCAGATAGTCGACAGAAGTGAATACCGCGAAGCCAATGGATTGTCGATGGCGGTATTTCAGCTGTTAAGTGTCTTTGGACCGGCACTGGCCGGTATTTTTGCCCTTTGGCTGGGAGTAAAGCAACTTTTCTTTGTCAGTGCGGTCATGTTGTTTCTCGGTATTGCTGTGATCATTTCCATCCCATCCGCATCACTCCAAACCGGAATTATCACAAACAAAATTAATTTCAAATCAGGTTGGAACAACGTGGCAAAAGGGATTCAACTGCTTTTCGGAAACAGCATTCTACGTTTTGCGTTGAGTATGGAATTTGTGGCTGCCATCGCAGGTGCACTCGTTTTGGTAAATACGGTGGCACTCATAAAGACCACAATGCAATTGAAAGACAGTCATTATGGACTGGTTATGGCATTGTTTGGCGTGGGTGGCGCGACTACCGCTTTTCTGCTTGGCAGCCTGGACAAATCCAAAACCCGTAGTTTTTCACTTGTCAGTGGTGCATTGCTTGTTGGACTTTCTGTACTTTTTGCAAATTTCGTATCATTTCACGGCCTGTTGTTTTTATGGGTACTTGCGGGTATCGGCCAGACACTTGCCGATTTACCGTCGGAAACGTTGATTGGAGAAAACATTGCAGCCAGGGATCAGGCGAATGTGTATGGTTCGCACTTTGCATTCTCACACCTGTGGTGGTTTATCGCCTATCCGGTTGCCGGATATCTGGGAACAACTTTTCCTGCACGCTCATTTTTATACGGAGGGTTACTCTCCATCATCCTGGTAATAATTGCTTTATTACTTTTTAAACGTCCCAAGTCATACCGGCACTGAAGGAATTACATTCCGGGGGGCAGTTATTTAAAAAGATGCTCCATCTGTTCCAGCGATTTTCCTTTGGTTTCCGGCACCATTTTCCAGACAAACAGTGCGGAAAGCAGAGACATCAATCCATAAAAACCGTAGGTCATCCATGCACTGAATCCCACCATGAACGGGAATGTGGATGAAATCAGGTAATTTGCAATCCATTGGAATGCCACCGCAATTGCCACCGCCTTTCCTCTTATTTTGTTTGGAAATATTTCAGATATCAGTACCCAGCAAATAGGTCCCCATGACATCATGAAGGCAGCGGTATAAATGATAATGAATATCAGGGTGCTCATCCCTATTATGTTGTTGAACGAGAGCGTGGAGATGGCAAACATTCCTATTGCCATACCAATGGATCCGGTAATCAGCAGAGGTTTCCTTCCCCATTTATCTACCGTAAATATGGCTACCACTGTAAAAACGACGTTAACAAACCCCATCACGATGGTTTGAAGCAGGGAGGCGTCTTTGGCCGCGCCCAGGTTCTCGAAAATCCTCGGTGCATAATACAATACCACGTTGATTCCGACGAACTGCTGGAAAACAGACAGGAGGATACCGATGATAATTACTTTCTTTCCGTAAGCATTGATGCTGACACGCAGTGTTTCACCCACGGTACCTTTAATTTCCTTGAGAATGCTGCGTGCCTTTTCCTTGCTGCCATTAATCCTTGCAAGTACGGACAATGCTTTTCCGTCTTCGTGTACCAGTGCAAGGTACCGGGGTGTCTCAGGCACGAAAAGCAACAATATCCCAAACAGTGCCGCAGGTATCGCTTCCGAAACAAACATATACCTCCATCCCACGCTGTTAATCCACTCTATGGTCTGCCCGTTTGCTATTCCCCAATTGACGAAATAGACGATCAGCATCCCCAGGATGATGGCAAACTGGTTTAGGGAAACCAGTCTGCCCCTTATGTCCGCTGGAGCTATCTCGCTGATATACATCGGACTCACTGCCGATGCCAGTCCCACGCCAACACCTCCGAGAATACGGTAAAAGTTGAACATGGCGAGCAAGGCGATGGAGGGTTCATTTTTTGTAAAAAAGAATGCTTCCGGAAAGCCGGATCCCAGGGCAGAGATGAAAAAGAGTACGGAGGCAACCTGCAGGGTCCTTTTTCTTCCCAAACGGGTGGAGAGCCATCCGGAGATCGCACCGCCAATGATGCATCCTATCAGCGCGCTGGAGACCGTAGCTCCATGCACAAGTGAATTCAATCCGAGGGATACAATCAGATAAGCCTCCAGCGACTGTTCCGCTCCCGAGATTACCGCGGTGTCATACCCAAAGAGCAATCCGCCCAGGGTGGCGACAAATGTGATTGCAAAAATATAGGAATTGTTTTTTTTACCGGAATTCATTTTTATGTAATTAAGCGAATGAACCAAAGCGGACGACATCCTTTTTACACGCGTGGACAATGAGTCATGATCATATCAAATATACATATTCAGCATCGCCTCGTATAACTCCTGCTTTCCGCTGGTCTGTGCAGGCTCCTTGCCCAATGCAAGTGCATATTCGCGCAGATCTTCCAGCGAGAGTTCCCCGTTTTCGAAAGCCTTCC
>ENA-UOOR01001409-UOOR01001409.1-fermentation-metagenome-genome-assembly--contig:-NODE-1409-length-28424-cov-6.410730_pt1 | contig 28424 bp, 19 predicted proteins | sample MGYA00245780_ERZ724029 | MGnify/ENA primary metagenome ERZ724029 (study PRJEB28704, sample SAMN03018315) | fermentation metagenome | biome: anthropogenic terrestrial biome; feature: soil; material... | reverse complement strand
ACAATGGTAAGACCGGCAGCCCCTAAAGCCGCCGTCTTTAAAAATTTTCTACGTGTATAATTCGTCATTGTGATATTTAATTGAATGTTTGAATGAATGTCATTATAATCTTTAACCTCTCTTTAAAACTGTTTGATTTTAATATTTCTAAACCAGATATTCGATTCGCCATGTTTGCCTTGAAATCCAATGTACCCTTTGGTTTGTAATTCAGCATAAGGTTGGGGTAGCCATTCCGGAACATCCGTTCCATCCGGATTCTTGCTGCCGGAAGTCCATTCGGCTAAATTAGCATCGATAATTATTTTCCCATTTAATTGAATCTCTATTTGTTGTCCTTTTACACGAATGATCAGGCGATTCCATAGTCCCGGTTTTTTCACCACAAATTGTTCATTAGCGCCCTTATGACCGAAAATGGAACCACAACGAACATTTTCAGGAAGCGATTGCCACATTTCATGGTAATCGTCCGCAATTTGTATTTCAATGGAAGTTGGTATCCAATTGTTTTTGTCGGGACAGTAAATTATGACGCCGCTATTTGTGTTTATATCGTTTTTAAACTCCAAATCAAGAATGAAATTTTCATATTCTTCCAAGGTCCAGATAGCTTCATCGGATGTGGCCGTGAGAATACCATCCTTGTAGCTCCAAACTTCTTTGTTGTAGTCGGCATTCGATAAGTCTTTTTTGAATAATGGTTTAAATCCACCATTACTATTTTTAAATGAGAAAAAACGAATATTGTTGGCAGTAGCATGTATTACTTCCTTTTCAGATGCTTTTACAGGAACGATTACAAGACCTGAGACCGTGAATGCTGTTGCTATTAATATCAAATTTCTTTGTAAATATCTTATCATATAATTTTTTTTGTAATATTGAAATTTTAAGAAAGATCTCAAATCAATTATTTATTTCAATTTGCATTTTCCGAATGCTGACGGAATATGGAAGTCCGGTTCTTTGGCTCGAGGAATTACCCACGAGAGCCAAGTAACGGAAGAATCCGTGTTCTCTTCAAAAAAATCAGCTCTGAAAACCCCCAAGTAAAAACCTTTGTTGAAATCGAGACCCAATGTTTTCAGTTCGGAAACGGATATACGTCCTTCGACAATATACCCGGTCGGGGCCAATTTGGTAGATACGTCACATTGATTAAAATTCCATGAATAATCAAATTTGCGATAATACTGAGCCGCGTAATCTAATATGTTCCCTTGGGGATCAATCTCCATGCAATAATATTTATCGAGATCGGAAGACGGGGCAAAAAACAATTCTGCCCGATCTCCCTCGGCTACTGACAACTCATTCGTATATTCTTTCATCACAAGTGTTGTGTCGGTGATGGAAAAACAGAAGTTAAAATGAAAATCCGACAAAAAACATTTGAATTCGGCATGATCCTGAATTTCCGATTTCCACGGGGAGCGCAGATTGGAGATCAAGTTGAATTTATTCCATTCTCTATCATCGATAAAACCATCGGGTTCAATCCCTGCCTGATTATATTCTACATCAATAAATTCAGATGTCTGTTTGCCGCAGGATAATGCCATAGACAAAATCGCTGAGTAGACGAATAATATTTTTTTACTCAAAATTTCCATTTGGTTATCGGGGTAAAACGTATTAGCATCAAAGTCATTTTTTCGCTTTAGGAAGAGCATATTGTTTTAGTCCTCCACCGTATTCCCGAAGAAAAGAGACATCGGGGTAATTGTTAAAATAAACGTTGTCCATATAAACCCCGAATGTCGTAATATGTCTTATCCCTCGTTTTGCATAAGTATCTATGTCGGACATGAAAACCTCCTTATTCCAAGGCAGCTGCACCGCGGGTTTTTTCCAATTGCTGAATAACGACACATCCAACCAATATTCCAGCACCTGGGCGGTTTCTTTCGGAAACACTTTCAAATTGTCATCCAGATATTTTAAGTAATCTCCGTGAGTTATTTCAACATCATTCCGTTTTACGTTCAACTCGTTGATAGGTTTGTCCCACTTCCTGTGAAACGGAGCAAATTCTAAGAACACGCCGTCTTCGGGCTTTATTTTGACGGGAGCTTCGAGAGTCCTGTGATAAGCCAAATGTGCCAACGAGGCATAATTGTCAACCTCGCTTCTCAAAGCTTTGATAATTCTGTTTTCGAGAATGAGTGATTGTTCGCTTTCCGAATAATTCTTGCACTTAGGGCAATAACACATGGGAACGCCGTCGTCAATCCAATAAAAATATCTTCCGGTGGTCGGTTTTAAGATTTTAGAGTACTTTACTACATTGTCACAGATGATGTTTAACGCTTTCTCCGAATGTACACACAAATTATAGTCTGCAACACGTTTGCCTTCTTCATTCATTCTGAACATGGTGGAGTCCTCTTTAAACAAATCTCTGGGCAATAAATCCGACAAGGCATGAAGCTCATACTCTACGTTTATGCCGTACTTCTTGCAATCCTTAAGAAATTGTTTGCCTTTGTTGGACTCAATGAAAGTCGCAACTTGCGACGGAGTGACATGACACCCAATGGTATTTATGCCCGACTCCTTTGCCAATTTGGGCCAATCGACGGTGCTTAAGTCATTCACATCTAATATAATTCCATGCGTGACGAAAAAATCCCGATTAGTTTTCTTATTGGGTTGAACGTTCTTACAAGAAAGAAGAGTTGTAAATAACATCGATAGAAATAAAACCCTGAAAAAAATATTCTTCATAATTTGTTATATAAAATATAGCTAATCTGCTTTGTTAATTAATCTATAAACCTTGACGTTCATGAAATACTACTTCGGTTGATAATTAAGCAGTCCCTGCCCATACTCCGTGAGGAACGAAATGTCTCCAAATTTGGTTACATAGTTTGGTCCAACATATGCGGTGTAGCAAGTAATGTTTTTGATACCCAAAGAAGCGTAAATATTAATATCATCTAAGAAAATATCATTATTCCATGGAACTTTTACCAGCTTGTTCGGGTTCCAGCCACTGAATAAAGAAGCATCCATCCAATATTCTAGTACTTGCGCTGTCTCTACCGGAAAGATTTTAAGATTATCTTTAAGAGACTTAAGATAGTCAGCATGCGTCAAAGAAGAACCAGAAGCTCTAATCCAAGTATGAGACAAAGGTGACGTCCAACTACGGGTAAATGGAGCAAACTCCAGAAAAATATCTTCACTTGGTTTTATCTTTGCCGGGGCATCTACCGTATTATGATAACATAAGTGAGCAAGCATAGCATTAGGGTTAATGGTCTTAATTGCTTTAATAATTTCATTTTCAAAAATAAGTGCCTGGTCTGAAGCGTTAAGATTTTTGCATTTGTCACAATGACAGATACCGCCACCGTCATCTAGCCAAAAATAATATCTATTATTAGTTGGCTGATAATTACGAGCTATCTCAATTGCATTTTTATATACTTCTTTAAGAGCACCGGCACTTGAAGGACAGCCATTGGCATCATTAACCCGATTCCCTTTTTCATCCATACGAAAATAGTCGGGATGTTTCTCAAATAGGTCACGAGGAATAAGAAACGCAAGCATGTGTTCTTCGTATTCAAGATCTATTTTAGCGTCAGCACATCTTTCAGCAAAATTTTTCCACATTAAGGATTTTCTGTCAGCATTGAAAATGCTAAAAGTATTTATGCCATTATCTTTTGCTATCTGAATATAGTCTATCTTACTTGGATTGTTAACATCGCTCCAACTGGCAATAATTCCCCGCATCTTAAAAAAAGGCTTTTTATCCTCTTGCGGCGGCTTGACAGGATCTGTATCAGTACTGTCCTTTTTATTTTTGTCAATTATGACTTCCCAGTCATCAATTACAGATGTTGTTTCATTTTTCTTGCAAGTTACGCTACCTAAAAACATAGTAATTGCAGTCATGACAAGAAGCATAGAAATAGCTTTTTTCATTATTTTTTTATTTTGAAATTGTAAAGTTCTTGATCCATAAAATGTCAATAGTAGATATACATCTTGTTTGAAAAAAAGCTTTTTATCATTTCCTTTGTTCACTCCACAAGAAGTGAGCAAAGGAAATAAGATATTATTGCTATAACTTTCCTATTCTGAAAAAGGAGGAAGATAGCTAGATGCCATATCAACATGCTGACGGACACCTCCTACAACATTTCCCTGAGGAAGAAGACCGTAGGCTGCCCAGTTTTTAGCTCCATCCATATTCTTTATTGCAAACCTTGCTTTATTTCCTTTAATTCCAAACCAGCTTCTAAGCAGTTGAATTTCTATACGTCCAATATTTTCGCTATCAAGATTACCCGCAGCAAAAATAACACTTCCATCATAGGTGCCACTTAGATTTTTAAGTCCTGAGAATACATTTGCTCCATGTTCTCCTTCGTATTTGTAAACGCCACCCCATGAATAGAAATCATTATAGTGCTCCCCATCGTGTAGGGCTAATTCGATATAATATTCAAGTCCCATATGTTTTTCATCATAAGGAGGATAAGGTGTGTCATTATCTACTGATGCTACAATGGCACCCGTTTCTGGATTTCCATCCGCATCTACGTACATATTGAATGGCATATTGAAATCGAAGCCCGGATCTTCTATCTCTATATAAACAAAGACATATTTTTCATTTGCGGCAAGTTTGAGATTCTTGATTGATTTATACATAACTTCTCCTTTCGGCAAAGACCAACTAGAGACATTTGAGTTTTTCCAATCATCAAAATTACCGTCAACAGTAATTGGAACAGCAAAAGGATATGAAAGGTCAATTTTTATTGAAGAAACAGAACCAACAATTCCATTTTCCACAGAAGCTATTTTTAAAAATACAGGATATATTCCGGGAATAATATCTTTGAGAAGTTGTGCCGTAACAACTATTTCTGCTTGTGTTTCACCTGCCGGAATAGTTACTGTCTTTTCATATTCCACCTCTGTTTCAGACTTAGGGTCTGTTTCCAGAGTTACAATAACGGGTTTTGTTGTCGACTTAGAAAGGGTGACTTTTAGTTTAGCTGTTTTGTCGCCGGAAAAAGCTGCATCGGCATAAAGATTCACATCCGGTTTAAAAGCATATACAAAGTTTATATAAACCACAGCCTTTTGTATTTCTGCAACTTTTGCTCCTTCAGCAGATTCAATTTTGATAGCTACCTGATAATCTCCTGATTCCAAGCCGAGAACGTCAGCTTCAACTTCAATTATTGCCGATGTCTTACCTGATGAAATGGTGACCTTCTTTTCAAAGTTGGCAGGAGCATTAGTTTTACCCGACTGAACGTCGGTCTTTGCAAGTTTTACTACTACATCTTTATCGCTGGCAGTAGAAAGACTAATCGTTAATTTTGCTGCATTATCAGCATTGAAACTTTCATCAGCCGAGAGCGAAACTGTCGGTTGAATATCTACTTCCTCCTTCGGATTTTTTTCGCAAGAAGCATTTAATAAGCCAATTATGGCTAAAATATAAAAAAATCTTTTCATGATTAATTGAGTTTTTTATTGTTAATAATTTATTATATATACTATCACCATCCGGGATTCTGTTCTAATGCTCGATTCTTATCTATTTCGCGCTGAGGAATAGGGAAGAGATAATGTTTTTCAGGATTGAATACTCTGTTCTGGAACACAGGATAAGATATATTTCCATCAACATCAACTGCAACACGATGAACGGGCTTATTATCCACAATTTCAGCAATCATCCAACGACGTACATCCCAAAATCGATGATTTTCAAAAACAAGTTCTATCCTTCTTTCGTGGCGGATGCGTTCACGCATTTCATCCTTAGACAAACCTTTGGGTAGCTCAATACAATTCGCACGGGTGCGGATTATATTTACAAGTTCGTATACCTTATTAGAAGGACCTTCCACTTCATTCAGGGCCTCTGCATAATTTAAATACAACTCTGCTGTGCGCATTATGGCAAAACGCCGATATGTCCAACTTGCATGAGTTACGAGATTGTGGTTCTGGTCAAGATACTTATTTGTGAAATAGTTGGTACGGATGATGGAACCGATGTTTATATTATCTTTGCCATTGGTTGAGATGTCAATTTTGCGTCCTTGAAGCATTGCGCCGTGATAAAGGATACTTGCATAAAATCTATCTTCTCTTCCATCCCAAGGTTTCTTAGGGTCATATCCAGATGATTCATCCACTATCTGTTTATTATCTGCGGTGTAACCCAATACCGGAACTTTTCCGGTTGCTTTCATTTCGAAGTCATCAACAATTTCCTGAAGAGGACCATCTACATTAAATGCATTATATCCGAGAGGCATAGCATACATATCCCACCAGTAACATTCATAATGCTCTGAGTTTTTTGTCCATATTACTTCCGGCTCAATGCCGGCTTTATTAAAAAGAGAACTATATGATAGAGATAAAATATGTCCGTTCTTCAATGCCAATCTCAAAGCTTCGTTTGCTGATTCGGCAGCATCTTCCCATCTTTTTAAATCATTGTTCCTATTCCAATACTTGCTGGCCCAATATAATTTAACTTGAGATTTTACCACTGTAGCCACTAAAGAAGTAAATCTGCCAAAATTTGCATCATCGTGCTTAGGTGGTAGATACTCAATAGCTTTGTCCATGTCATCAAGGACTTGCTGAAGCGTTTCTTCAGCTGATGCTCTTTCTATTCCTTCAATAGATTTTATATTTCCCGGATCAAGGACATTGTTGATAATCGGAACCCCACCCCATTGCTTAAACAGAAGAAAATAGTAGTAACCTCTTAATCCATAAGCCTCTCCAAGTAACCTTTTCCTTCGATTACTTGCACCTCCGGTACTTAAGTCTTCCGGAATCAGGTCATAGTTTTTGATGAACATATTGCATCTTCTGATACAGCCATAATAGTCTCGCCAATTCCGTTCAAGAGGCATCTGGGAAGGGTTCCAACTGCCCGTATTAATGTCAAATGGAGAAGCCTGATAACCTGATGCTTGTTGAAAACCTACTTCATCCGTTGCGCCTCCAAGTTTATAACGACCTGCTAGATCTTCGGTGTTGCATTGAAAATCAGGCAAATAAATGTAGGCATTATTGAGATAACGTTCAGCCGTTTCTATTTTTGAAAACAGTTCTTCCTCAGTCATGTTATCCCCGGGAGCTCTTTCGAGAAAGTCTTCACAAGAAGTAGTACAGAGGGCTAAGAAACACAGAATGCTTAATTTAATAATATACGGTTTCATAATAAAAATTCTTTTAAATAAATTGGATTATAAATCAAAACGAAGTCCAAAATTGAAAACTCTTTGTATTGGATACGGAAGAGTACCGGAGCCTGCAGATTCTGGATCTCTATCTTTCAACCACATTTTATCCCATACAGCCACATTCTGAGCATTTAAATACACTCTTGCATTTGGCACACGTATCTTACTTAGCAAAGATTCAGGTATTGTATAGCCAATTTCAAGATTTCGGAGCTTTAAATAATCTGTTTTCATTATATTTTGATCTGAAAGCACGGTATTGTTTGCAGTTGTGTGAGGAACAGGGAGTGTCGCTTCTTTATTGGAGACACTCCATCTCTCCAGATTGATTATACTACTTGGGTAAGACCATAAACGTGCGGTTCCTCCAAGTGCGGCATTGAACATCACGCTAAAATCAAAACCATGTAAATTAAAACCTATCGATATTCCCCCCGTAAAGGTGGGAACCGAGAAACTTTTAATGGGAACACGATCGGAAGGATCGATGATATTGTCTCCGTTCTTATCATAATATTTGATGTCTCCGGGAATTACAGGTCCAAAATTTTGAACCGGGCTATTAGCGATATCATCGTCATCCTTGAAATAACCTATTGCGTGATAACCAAGAGAATAACCTATCTCATAACCGCGAAGATCCTGATAGTCGTATGCCGGTTGGGGTTGGTCATTTTCAAGAACTTTATTTTTTGCAAATGTTCCTTGTATGTTCGTGAAGAACGAAAAATCTCGAGTAATTTGCTTGTTAATGCGCAGTTCAACTTCAAGACCGTGATTGAAAACCTTCCCTGAATTACGAGGAGCAACATTTAAAATACCTACATAATCAGGTACGCTTCCGGCTTCAGTGAGAATATTATCACGATTTTCGCGAAAATAATCTATTGTGAAGTTTACGGTATTGCCTTGAAAAAGAGAAATATCAACACCTATATTCGTTTTTTTTGCCTTTTCCCAAGTAACAAAAGCATTGCCAACTTTGATTTCGTTATGCCCACCTGCAGCCAATGTTCCTCCGTTTGTTGTACCGAAATAATATCCGTAATTGAATATAGAGCCAAGTCCTCCTCCGGGACCGAACTCTGTAATATACAGAAATAGCTCACCTCCAATTTGATCATTTCCAACTATCCCATAAGAACCTCTGAGTTTGATTATTTTTAACCAATCAATTTTGTCGAACCAAGGCTCATCACTAATAATCCAACCGGCAGAGAAAGACGGAAATAAGCCATATCTGCGTTTTGGAGGAAAGTTCTCTGAACCATTATATCCAAGGTTGAATTCACCGAAGTAACGATGTGCATTGTTATATGCTATACGGGCACTAAATCCCTGATAAGCATACATATATTCTGAATCTTGAATATTTTTGAGTGTGCGGTTGCCCAAAACTTGCGCATTAATCTGATGTTTTCCGAACTCTCTGTCATAGTTTATACGCAAATCATTATATGTGGTCCTAGCCACATAAGATGAAGTGCTTGCCTCCAGACGTCCTTTAGTTGAATAATCTTGATAGATAGGTTCTCCTTTCTCGTCGAGCCCGCGATACCAGAATTGTTCAAAATTCTGTCTCCATATACGATTGAGGCTACTATTATTCTCAAAACTAAAAAAGCCCTGTATACTTAATCCCGGAGTAATAAAATTAAGAGCATGTTTTGCTGAGATAGTACCATAAGTTACGTTTGAACTGTTGTTATAATAACCACTTTGAGTTATAACTCCGTATGGGTTGTTTTGATAAGGTATTTCTAATAAACTTCCAGCTGCAAGAGTGCCGTTAGGGTTCCATATTGCTTGCGAGCCCGGAAGTCTGGAAGTGATTATGTTGAACACATGAGTGAAATTTTCACTTGGTCCTACTCTTGTTTCTAAGCGACTTGCAAGGTCGATGCGGATGTCAAGCATACTCGTTGCTTTAACATCAATATTGGAACGAAAATTATATCTGTCATATTTTGATCTAACTCCGTAATTAGCCTTGAATACATCTTCATGATTTAAGAGAGTACCTTGATTGATATAACTTCCGGAAAGGAAATAGTTAACCCGATGATTTTTTCCTGCTGATCCTGAAATGTTCACGTTATATTGCTGCTGCCAAGAATAATCTTTCAGTACCACATCAAACCAATTCGTATTAGGAAAGAGATAAGGGTCTGCGCCGGATTTAATTTTTTCTAAAACTTCATCTGTGTAACGCATAGGCTGCCCATCGTTATAATCTACCGTTCTGTTATATAGTGCTTGTTCGTATGAACTCATCGTTTGTGGTAGTCGAATAGGTTGCTGAATTGCTTGTTGAATGGTACAAGATATTTTAATCTTGTCATCTAATCCGCCGCCGCGCCTTGTAGTAACGACAACTACTCCATTGGCACCCTGAATTCCGTAAAGAGAAGAGGAAGAAGCATCCTTGAGAATTGTAATGGATTCAATTTCATTGGGATCCAACATATCAAAGTCCGCCTTGTTTCGGGGAAGTCCATCAATAACGACAAGAGGAGTGCTTGAACCATAAGTTCCAAGACCGCGAATATACAAGTTTGCAGCATCAGCACCGGGCTCGCCGGAAGATTGAACAGTTATAAGCCCCGGAAGTTTACCGGCTAAAGCATTGCTAATATTTGCAACCGGGCTTTGCACAAGTTCCTTAGTTTGAATGGTGGAAACTGCACCGGTAATCGAACGTCTCGTTTGACGATTATTCATACCTACTACCACAATCTCCTCCAAGTATTGTTGAGATTGCGTAAGAACTAATGACAGCGGCTGGAGATCTTTATCCGTGATCGTCAGATTCAGTTCGTCATAGCCTATATAAGAGACTTTGATTTCTGTAGGGTATTGTAAGACCTCCAACTCGAAATTTCCATTAATATCCGTTACCGTTCCATTTGTGGTGCCCTTTACCACAATGTTTACTCCGATAACAGACTCTCCTTTTTCATCAACGATTGTGCCTTTTATTATCTTTTTTGTTTGTTGAGGCGATTGAACCGGAGCTATTTCTTTTCGTTTACTGATCAGGATATACCGGTCGCTGATTTTGTATTCATAGATATCGGGAAGCACTTGCTCCAACACGGTGTTGATATCTGCATTTTTTGCCTTGACACTTACTCTTACGGAGGTATTTACTTGATCGTTATTATAGAAGAATTCAAATTCGCTTTGGCGGCGGATTGCGTCGAAAACTTCTTCCAGTTTCACATTATTAAGCTCGAGATTTAGCGATGTAATCTGAGCGTATGTCTGCCCTGCCCACACTAGATTGGAACTTAACAGCAAAAAGAAAAAAACCAAATTCATGATACAAAACAGTTTTTTTAATCCCCGCGAGGGGAATTTCTCTTTTAATTTCTTTTTTGTCATAACTTTGAGTGCTTTAAACTAATTGTTGATAGATAAATTAAAAAAAGGTAACGGTTTGTTTATTTGTACAGAATTATTTTATCTCCTTCGGTCTTATATTTTATGTCTGTAACCGCTTGTATCTGATCCAATAAATAATTAAGCGGCCTTATTTTCTCGGCGCTGCCGGTAAACCGCATTTTTTCTATATTGGAATTTTCATAAATGATTCTGAAATCATACCATCTTTCTAATTGGGCAAAAATTTCCGTTAGAGGCTGGTTCCTGAATGCGAACTCTCCTTTTACCCAGGCGGTATAAATATCTGTATTTACCTGTTGAACGGATATTTCGTCGGATAATTTATCCAACCGGAAATTGTGTTCGGGTTTTAACAGAAAAGTTTCCCGATTATCCGGCAAATGAATCCGGATGCTGCCTTTTACCAAAGTGGCATTGACATAAGGATTTGTCTTATATGCATTGATATTGAATGAAGTCCCCAGCACTTCTATCGTCAGATCCGGCGTTTGGATAATAAAAGGCTTTCCGTCTTTTTTTACTTCAAAATAAGCTTCGCCCGATAGTTTTACTTGGCGCGTATCCCCTTCAAAATAAGAAGGAAATGTCAATTGAGACTCCGAATTGAGATAGACTTTGGAGCCATCTGATAGTAACAACTCATATTCACCGGCTTTTGGCACGAAAATAGTCTGCTGTTCTATTGTTTTCTTAACGGATTTTGCCTTCTGGAAACTTATAATTCCCTGATTGTTATTCGAAATGAGCGTACCATCTTCTTTTTTAACTTCGAAAGATTCGGACAAATCGATGGTTTCACCTTTCTGGGACAGAAGATATGCTTTTTTAGAGCCCGGATCAAAGATGTTTTTTTCTGCTGTTTTCTCGGGAACGGTCTTTTCCTGAAACATAAAATAACCCCCGGTTATACACAGCGCAAAGACTGCAACGGAGGAAACAATGTATTTGAACCCTTTTTTTTGATACAAGGATATTTTTTTCCCGCCATTCAGACAAAGCTTACTGGAAATATTATTGAAAACCGTATCCTTATCAAACAGTCCGTCATTTTGTTCTCCTTCTTTCAAGTCCCGGTAAAGTTTCTCGTTCCCTACGTCTTCATGAAGCCAACGTTGAAAATTACTGTCATCTTCAGGGATCTCTTCGCTCAAGACCTTTAATAGCAGTTTCCATTTATCAATAATATTTTTTTCTATTTTCAGCATATTCTATGTTTATACCTAAAAACACAGTGAATTTTAAAAAGTATTATCCATTTATCCGATTTTTTCTTTTAAAATCCGATAAGCTTTTGATACCTGAACTTTAACCGTGTTGACGGATATACCCAATAAGTCGGCCACTTCTGCGTATCTCTTCTTCTCCAGGGTTGTCATGACAAATATTTTTTTACATCTGTCGGGTAATTCATCGATGGCCTTCAGAAGCAAACGTTTCAGTTCTTCAAGGTCTTCATCGGGTACATCTTCATCAATCAAATCGATTGTAATTTCATAACCATGCAAGAAACGTTTATTATCCCTGAGATAATTCAATGATGCGTTGTAAATGGATTTATAAGCGTAAGCTTTAAAAGAACAGTTATGGGGTAGTATATCCCTCTTTTCCCAGCAGCGGATAAAAAAATCCTGTACAATATCTTCCGATACTAAAGAATCATCGGTTATTTTATTGGCCCAAACGAAAAGTCTTTCGCTATAGCGGTAGAATATCCTTTTAAAGGCTTCTTCATCGCCGCCCTTTATTTTTTTTAGAAGTCTGTTTTCTTCGTTTTCCATAGATTCCACTAAAAAGGACACTTTAAAAAATAACACTAAACTTATAAAAAAGTATTATTCAAAAATCGTTTTTTATATTATTCCCGAAATATTCGTCGGCTGTCCGATCTTAATTCACGGTTCCTACTCCACGAATCCTTACAGTAGAAGGCGTTCGGAGGCTGCCTCCGGTTGAAGTGACGGAAAACTCCATCCGTATTGCCTTGTAAAGCATCTGCACTACTCCTTACAGGTTAAATTTTTCAATGAAGCTCCTAATCGATTGTATATATTATATAGGAAGTCGTCCATATTCCTGTTTTCCTCGGTTTTTGTAATTAATCGCCTTGTTTATTGCTTGCGGCTGCATAATTTCAGGATTTCGATGTTTTTAAAAATTTATCTATTATTTGTTAGAGGCAAAGGAAGTGAGATCTTATAGAATTCTATGTTATAAAGAGGATTGCTATTTATCTGATAGTTATCAATGTTGGACGTAGCCCCTGAATTGATTAAGGAACCGGAAGAAGGCCCTGTGACCGTAATTATTGAGAATAATATATTTAAAAAGGAAATAATAATGTTGGTTATGTCATAGATAATGCAATAACCAATAATCCTATTGAACACATTCTTGAATTGAATAAGGAAAAAACGATCCTCTATGAACGGATGCTCGAATTAGAGAAAGAGAAAAACGCGCTTATGGAGAGGTTGCTGAAGGACAAAAAATAAGAGTGCGGATCGCGGATAGACAGGCTATTAGGCCTTTTCTATTTTGAGTTGTTCGAATAGGGATTGCATTTGTTATATATTCAAAAGCCATTTCCATACGGGAATAGCTTCAATTATTCTTCCATCTATCTCTAACATCCGTTCAGTATCTCGTGTAATCATCATCAATCTTTTACATTCTAATATGCTGGGAAGTTTCAATAATGCATCAACTTCTCTATCAAATGTGCCATCGCTGTTATCAAGGTTATAACACGCTTGAATAGCAACGGCTTCATCAGGGATATAAAAATCTACTTCAACTCCTTTGTTGTAGAAAAAAACGGCATCATTGCGTCCGTATTTACGGAACAGGTTTATGGCTACTAAATTTTCCAATAAAGAAGTATTCCCATCCAGTAAAAAAAGGTTCAGAATACCATTGTCCGTAAAATAATACTTTGGATTCGTTTCCTTATCGACCAATTTTCCAGCTATATTTTGTAAAGAAGAAATCAGCCAAGCATCTTTTGCATATTCTATATAGTTGATTATAGTCGTTTTGCTTACTTTCACTCCGGTCGATGACACAATGTTGATTACTCTTGAAAATGACGCGGGTTGCTTTACACTTTCAGCCAGTTTCTTGAATATGATACGCAGGGCAAACGTGTTGTCCACGGAATGGCGGGTAGCAATATCTCCCAAATATATTTTTTGATAAACGCTTGTCAGGCAATCCCGTTTAGCAGTAAATTCTGCACTTTCAGGTAATCCTCCGAAATAGAAATAATCATTGAATTTCCGTAGAATTTCTGCTTTCCCTTCTGTTGAAGGCAAAGATTCTTCATTGATGCTAATTCCATTTGCAGTCAGAAACTCTTTGAAATTATACGGATAAACATCAACAGGGATATAGCGACCTCCCAGAGTAGTTTGAATATCATGACTTAGCATTTTTGCATTACTTCCGGTAATATAAACCCGGTGTTTGGTATCAGCCATACGACGGGCGAATTTTTCCCAACCTACAATATTCTGTATCTCATCAAGAAAGAGTATAGGTTTCTTCCCGTACATCTCTAAATGGACTTCCAAAAGCAAATTCAAATCTTCCAAAGACATACCAACCAGACGTTCGTCCTCAAAATTAACATACAGCATCTCATCCCACCGTATACCTTGTGCCAGTAGCTGCTGCATTCGCTGATAGAGTAAGAAGGACTTTCCAGCTCTTCGAATACCCACAAAAACGTAATTTCCAAATTCTTCAAAGATAAAATCTCTTTGGAATTATCTTATGTTTAGGAACTTCTATCTGATTGTCAGCGATAACTGTCCTTAATATATTTTTATCCATCATTTTATTTTGTCTTGTTGTTAGGACAAATAGAGTATATTTTCGTCTTACACGCAAAACGTTTTGCATTTCACGGATTCAAATCCAAATGTAAACAGCATCCAGGAGTGCAGTAATTTTAGCAAATAAAGATACCTTTCGTTATCTAAAAAATGATACCTTTTGCAAGAAGCATTTGGAAAAATAAGAATGTTAATAACAAGCAGGAATATTTCACCACATTTATTTTTATCGGTTTATATTATTGACCAAGTAGACATTGTGTATATTTAGGATTGATTTTCATACGTCCTTCCGCATCGAATGAAGCGGTTGTTATATACATACAGCGCGGATGTACGGAAGAGCTGCCATAATGAGCATGAAAAACAATACGCAGTTTTCCTTCCTTATCTATAAAAATAGAATTGTGCCCGACGCCCTGTAATGATCCTGGAGATTGTAAGGCTGGATTATCTGTATACTTTTTCCACTCTCCTTTAATATAGTCCGCCGTAGCAATCCCTATGCCGTACATAGGGCTTTCGTAGCTATTCGCCGAGTAAGTCATGTAATATTTGTTGTTGTGTTTTATAACGATAGGGCCTTCGTTCACACGCGGCCAAACTTCTTCCCACGGCTGGCTAACGCTTATGCAATGATGCATAGTCTCCGCTTTAAGCGTCATCAGATCCTTTTCCAATTCAACCACCCAAATATTATTTCCGTCATTAAAACGCACAAAAAAAAGATAAGGCGTTCCATCGTCATCAATGAAAAGGGAATTGTCTATACTCTTTTCTCCTTCTAACATCGGTTTTTTCTCCTTCTGAACAAAAGGCCCCGCAGGACTGTCGGAGGTAGCCATACAAATATGTTCTTCGGCGGAATAATACATATAAAATTGGCCGTTCACATAATATACTTCCGGAGCCCAGAACCAACGATCACCATAAGAATTTTCTTTATTGAGCGCAATATCTTGGAAACGCCAATTTTTCAAATCCGTAGAAACATAGACCTCAATACCATTATCTGCATGCGTTCCATAAGCATAATAAACGTTATCATGCAGTAAGATAAAAGGATCTGCCAACGGAACTGGACGTACCTTCTCATTCTCTTCTTCTACTGGTGATGAACTACAGGCCAATACGATAAATAGTAACAAAACAGGAACAAATAACTTTTTCATTTTTATAATTATATTTCATTTGCTGAATTTGAACGTGTAATCAGTTGTTTAATTATTAATCTGATAAAATAAAATATCATCGAACCGAATTCCTTTTCCGTCGGCATGGAGTCCAACCTGTCCTGCCATATGGGCAACTTGTAGTGTACAAATCTCATTATTATCAACAAAAATATGCATTTCGCCATTTTCGCGAAGTACTCTCAAGCTATAAGTTTTGGCAAATGATTCATATACTTTCAATTTATAAATATGGCGTTGAATATCTAAAGGATTGATATTGATAAACCGTAATGCTTCTACTCGGCGTTCCGGAAATTCCAGTCTCTGCCAGGCGGGATGTGAAGATTCGGTTTTGTGTATTCCGTCCAAGGCAAACCATTGCCCATTGTACAAATATTCAATGCTCAATAAGTTCGACTTGTCGTTTTCAAACTTCCGAAAATCGGAAACGTTGTGGCGGTACAGTTCTATGGCATCAATCCATAATGGAGAGTCGAAGCGGTACTGTTTTTCGATCATGTCCGTATATTTTACGTCAGGATAATGGGTCCGGCTGCGAGATAAGGGATAACTAGAAGAAGATAAATTTCCATCCGTGTTATTCTCAATGACTAAAGAATGTAAATCGGCATCAACTGTAAGTTTGCAATAATTCCTCTCGTCTGCATAAAAAGCATAGATTCCGGCTTTCCCCTTTTCCACACGGTTTTCCAAATATACCGAAAATTCATAGGCTGAAGAAAGGCGACCTTTAAACAGCCTGAGAGGTAGCTCTTCCGTTGTGGATAAGCCGAAAGTATCTATTTGATAAGATCCTGAATAAGGTGTTCCACACGAGGCATTTCCCCAACCATCTATATTTTTCCCCCATTCGTCCCATCCGATCGTATAAATTATATTTTCGATACCTGTTCCCTCTTCTACTCCAAAAACCTCAGGCCTGGAAGGCAATGCATCCGGCAATAATAAAAATTCCTCCGGCAGCTTATCTGATAGACAAATATGATCTAAAAACAATCTATATTTCTGTCCGTTACGCTCCAAACGCCAAGTATGAAGTACATCCGTGCGAAAATCCGAAGATAAATAAAAATCTTTCTGCTTCACTGTTTTCCCTTTTATTCTCTTCCTAACAAACCATTTCTTCTCAGGCAGAAGAAGCCCCGCTTCCACTTGAGAACCATTACGTTCCCATAAAACAATCCCTGCTTCTTTATCCTTCCGGAGTCTCAACGAAGCCTCAAGCAAATAAGTTTCAGCCAAAGGCAAACTCCTCGCCGATTTTCCTTTATAAGTGGGAAGAGATGGCAACGGATGGTATCCCGGCGTGTTATTTCCGGTAATTCCGTCCACATAAAGTTTCTTCCCTAAAAAATGTATACGGTCAATGTATTGGCTACGGGGTTCGGCATTCCGGTTTGCCATATAAATAAGCCACCACTCGAAACCGTTAGGTCCTCGTACGATATTAGGCTGGCCGGGAGTTAAAAGCACGTCATCGGCTTGTTTATCTCCCATTGCATAAAGAGAAATTCGATTTGTTTTTTCAGAAACAGTATCCTCTTTTTCAATTATGAGAATATTTTTTTTTCTTAATAAGGCTGAGCCCTTAGCCAAGTTCACCAACCTGTAATCCGGATGAGGGTTCTCGTAAACGAGCTCTCCGTTCAATTTTATTTTTACACCATGACCATGACGGACAAGCAATGCCAGATTTCCTTCATATTTACCAGAAACCTCAAAATTTATAGTATCCTTATAGGTGACAGGAATATACGTGCCACTTCCATACCTCAGTAAATCCACATGGTTTTCTTCCAGCATATCCATATTCGGTTGAACAACCGGATGGCTATATTTTCCTCCGTTTCCAAAAGATAACGGGGTATCCGCTTCGCAAACGCCAAGCCTGTAATTTCCATATTCAGTTGCGGTGTGGTTCGCATTATACATTATGTAGTATCTTCCCCGGTACTTAATGACAAAAGGGCCTTCGGTTATGCGGTTGTCCATTGTTTCCCAAGTGTCCGGCAAGGCTGAAAACAGGCAAACAGGTTCTCCGTTAAAAGTATACGGACTATCCATTGTTCGGCCCCAAATCGTATTTCCATCAGTAAATTTTACCATATACATATACAGTTTTCCGTCGTCATCCTGAAATACCATTGGATCGATTCTGTTTTCCATCCATGAATCAATTCGGGGTTCTATATAGGGTCCTTCGGCATTCTGCGATACGGCATGGGTAATGTGAACCGCATGACGATCTTTTCCCCAGTAGTTCACGCTCCAATACATATGGAACGTCCCATTCAAATAAATCATATCATTCGCATGTATCTGATCATTTCCGGCCTTTGTCCCTCGTATCCAAAGATTAGCCATATCAATAGCATGAACACGTTTATTCCAATGAATCAAATCATCGCTTATCAATAGGTCCCCGTTTGTAAATACACCTCCCAAATAATAATGCCCAGCATGCCGCATCACTCCCGCATCGGCTACTCCCGGAATAATGGGATTTTTGAGTTGTTGGGAATAGGTCAATATAGCCCAGTGGCTAAATAAGAGCAAAACAATAAATCGTTGTTTCATAAATAAATGATTAGAAAGGTATGCAATTGTATTGCAATGAACAATTGCATACCTTTTCATATTATTGAATAAAAAAATAAATTAATACATCGGATTCTGGCTCAGTTGTCCTTCGCTGTTGTCAATTTCATTTTGAGGAATAGGCAGGCGGCGATGTTTTCCAACGGTGAAATTTTTAAAGTCCGCATCACGCTCCATCAATTCGGCAATGCCTTCGCTATTATCCAACAACCCCCAACGCTTCAAGTCTGCCCAGCGCCAACCTTCGAAACAAAGTTCCAAAGCACGTTCCATTTGTAAACGTTTCATGAAAGTCTCCTTGTTGTTTAAACTATTCTTATAAGGACTATCCGCCAACTTTGCAAGTCCCGCACGCACTCGTATCTTATCCACGTATCCAGCGGCCTTTTCAATATCGCCGGTTGTTTGGATAATACATTCCGCATAATTAAGAAGGACATCGGCATACCGTATAATACGGTAATTATTACGGGCAAAATAATCTTCATAAGTACGATAATAATAGGTATTATATTTTCTTATATAACAATTATTGCCCCAACCGTTTGCATCCCATTTCCGGGTATCTTTATTGTAATACATAGGATCCCCGTCAGGGAAATCATCCAGGAAAGTCCGATACAAAATACTATGATAAAGCCTGAGATCATTCTTTCCGTCGATCCGTTTTTCTTTCAAAAATTCGTCTACCAGCCAGCTGCGCGCCATTCCGTCGGCCCAGCCGATTCCGCCGGGAGCAAAAAACTGAGTACGTTGAAATCCGGTAGCCATACTCGCATCATTACCCGTGCCTCCTTTGTTCGTATCGTCGAACTGTATTTCGAATACACCCTCCTTGTTATTTTCATCCAAATCGGTAAAGTTATTTACCCAATTATCAATCAGACCATAAAGGGAACCTTCTTTGTCGATTAACCATTTCAATTCGGCTTCCGCTTCTTGATATTTATGCTGTTGCATATAGGCTTTGCCTAACAGCGCTTTAGCCGCCCCTTTGGTCGCCCTGCCCAAATCAACATCTCCCCATTTATCCGGCAACACAGACACCGCATTTTTTAAATCGGCTTCAATTTGTGCCCAAATCTGCGACTCGGTTGCATCGGAAGGCACAAATCCCGCATCTTTGGGTTCCAGAACCAATGCTCCCTTATCCCAAAGTAAATTGATCTGAAAATACCACAAAGCGCGTAAGAATTGAGCCTGACCAAGTATTTGGGATTTTTTATTCTCATCCATTTTGATATTGGGGACATAGGCCAACACTTGGTTACAACGGAATATTGCCCTATAGAAAGTTTCCCAATGTTGATTATTACCTTCCCAAAAATTGTAATTGTTGTAAGTAAAGTGGGTCCAATCCGCCAATTCGTTCCAAGGAGACATGCTCCATCCTTCATCGGAGGTCAAATCATAACGGAAAGCAAGCCAACGCATCCAAGTAGCTTCTTTATAAAAAGAACTGTAACAAGCATTAATCCCTGCTTCGGCATCTGATGCTTTCGTCCAAAAAGTGGGAACGGTCGCTTCATTCGGATTGTTGATATTTAAAAAGTCAGGGTTACATCCATTGCCGAATAACAACAGACTTATAACCGCCACGATTTTATATATATGTTTCATATTTTTTTCGTATTATATTGTTATCTATCAGCTTTAAAAAGAAAGATCGAGACCGAATTGTACGCTACGCATATTCGGGAAATCGAAGCCGTTCGTTCCGCGGTTCCAAACGTTTGTATTTACAAAATCAGGGTCTAATCCACTATAAGGGGTTATCGTTATCAAGTTGCTACCTGTAAGGTATAAGTGCAATTTTTCAACACCGAACATCTTTAACAACCTCTCGCTAAAAGTGTATCCCAGTTGAATATTCTTCATTCGGAAATAAGAACCGTTTTCGATAAAGCGATCGCTATCCCATCCGTTGCGTGTATCACCGTAAATGATACGAGGGGTATTGCTATTCGGATTTTCCTGATAAGGCTCTTCACCTTTCTTAAAACGTATATAATTGGAATTATCTGAAAAATAACGTCCTTGCCATAAAGCCACATTGTACACATCATTACCGAACTGCCCATACCACATCATGGAAAAATCGAAATTTTTCCATTCGGCCGTAAAATTCATTCCAAGTTGAAAATCAGGCCAAGGGTTGCCAACAATTTGACGGTCGTTTGCTGTAATTTGTGTATCGTCATCGGTATTAATATAGCGGACATCTCCTAATTGCGGTCGCTTCGATGCAATATAGATTGGCTCACCTTTTGAATTTACATAATCATCAATCTCCTGCTGCGTATGAAATATTCCATCCGTCTTGTATAAATAGAACATGGAAAGAGGTTGACCGATGGAACTTTTCGCTTGTCCGTTGATATAAGTATCTTTACCATAACCCAGGTCAATCACTCGGTTATTAATCGTTGTAAAGTTGGCATTAATCCCAAACTTGAAATCATTTATTTGGTACCTCCATCCCAGATTAAATTCAAAACCCTGGTTTTTTAAACTTGCCGCATTGGCTACCGGGGCACCTCCGTCATTACCCGTTGCTGCGGCAATAGGCATAGAAGTCAATACATCATTCGTTTTTGCTATATAATATTCTGCTCCGGCAAGTAAATGTTGATTAAAGAAGGAAGCGTCAAATCCCAAATTTGTAGTTTCCTTCGTTTCCCATCTCAGATTTTCATTTACAATCTTTACTTGGGTCGCCCCCGATACCAACTGTCCGCCAATAACAGTAACAAGACTTTGGTTGATGGTTCCTAAATAATCCCAATTACCAATGGCAGAGTTTCCTAAACGGCCCCAGTTTGCACGAATCTTCAGGTCGCTCACCCAAGGCACATCAAAGAAACTTTCTTTTGAAATACGCCAAGCACCTGAAAAAGAAGGAAAGTTTCCCCAGCGGTTATTCTTTGATAAACGGCTTGTACCGTCACGACGAAAGGTTGCAGTGAAATAATATTTATCGGCATAAATGTAATTTAAGCGCCCCAGATACGATATTATTGCATTTTTCTGTTCACTATTACTATTCATTTGGTTACTGGTCCCCGCATCCAGCACGGTCAAATATTCATCACCTATTTGAGGAAACTTTAGGCGGCTTGCCCATAAACCACTCCATTTATTATTTTGATAACTTGTACCGATAACTGCGTCGATAGAATGCTCTCCGAAATTATGATCAAAGTTGAGTGTGTGCTCTATCAGTCGGTTAAAAGTATTATCCCGTTGTTTTTTGCTTTCGCTATCGCGATATTCTTGGTTTCGTGTCCAATTGCCGACCCCACGGAACCAACTCGAATCATAGAAGTAATAATCTATTCCGGCGTTGAGTTTATAGCTCAGCCATTGGAAGGGTTTCAGTTCCAGCCAGGCATTTCCGTTAATTCGATTTTCATTTTGGCGAAAATGTTCCAAATCTTCCCTTGCAATAGGGTTGGTTCCAAAAGTATTGGCATTGGCATCGCCATAACCGTATCCTCCGGGATTGTTTTCATCATATACCGGGATGGTAGGAAGCATGCGCAACATGTCGTTATAGGGATTTGTTTGAAGAGGGTCCGTATCCGTATAGCTAAGCCCCAGATTTTCTCCGAAACTAAATATTCCTTTTTTGCCCTCCGTATTCACGCGGAAAGTATAACGGTCAAAGGAATTCCCATAACTAACCCCTTCGTTGCCATAATAATTTCCGGAAACAAAGTAACTGCCGCTTTTAGAGCCTCCACTAAGGGATACATTATAATCTTGTGTGAACGCAGTGCGAAACACCTCTTTTTGCCAATCGGTATCATAAGAGGAATGTTGTTGTAAACTTCCGCTCCATGCTCCGTCCTTGATTCCTTCTTTATAAGCCATATCATTGTATTTTTTATATTCCGAAGCATTCATAAGGTCATATTTAGGGCTCCAATCGAGGGTTTCACGTGCGCTAAAGTTCACCTTCATCGGACCGTCTTTTCCTTTTTTAGTCGTGACAATGATCACCCCATTTGCAGCCCTGGAACCATAAATAGCCGCAGCCGACGCATCTTTCAGGATTTGAATCGTTTCGATATCATTCCGATTAAAGCCGACACCGGGATTAAGAATCATCCCGTCGACCACCCAAAGAGGAGAGTTGTCACTCAGCGAACCAACCCCACGGATTTCTATACTTGCATCCGCTCCGGCTTTACCTGTACTTCGGACGTTTACCCCTGTTGCTAATCCTTGCAACTGATTGGCAATCGTTCCCGATGCACTTTTTTCCATAGCTTTTGTATCAACCACAGCAACCGCACCGGTCAAGTCCGATTTTTTCACGGTTTGGTAACCAATCACCACGACTTCTTCCAATGCTTCCGTATCCTCTTGCAACACGATATTCACGGTTGTTTTGCCGTTAAGGGCGACCGTTTGAGAAAGCATTCCGACATACGAAACCTCCAATACGGCATCGGAAGGTACATTCGGTAAAATAAATTTGCCTTTGGCATCGGTAACAGTACCTGCTGTTGTTCCTTGTATTTGAACGGATACTCCGATCAAAGGCTCTCCTTTTGCATCCGTGACGGTCCCTTTCACGGTGACGGCCTGTGCATACAAACATACGGAAAATGCCCACAGTAAGAGGAGCATCATTCCTTTCGCTAAATTTAAAATCACTTCTTTCATTCTTAGATTTTGTTTTAAATTAATTGATAAATTAATAGATAGTAATATAAACCACTTTCATGAATTAAAAACCCGTTAGTATTCCTCCGGTGTAAAGCCCTACAAAAGGCGAATTGCTGTTCATTGCCTTGTTTATTGATTGCACCCTACATAATTTCAGGATTTCGATATAGCTAAATTTTAACTATATAATTTTATTCAATTTGATGCCTAATGAAAAATCAAACGGGTATTTCCGGCTCAAGCCGGCTGATAGAGTAAGGGGAGTTTGCAAGAAGCTGAAATCCTCTGTGCCAACAGGCAATCGTACAGGCGAAGAATTGGTATTCTACCGGTTAAGGAATAAGACGATCAATAATAAAGCATCTAAAATCTTATTCGATACGGACTCTAAAGTATATTGCGCGGATATAAAAAAGAGGCGCGGACGATTGTCACTATTCCCCATAACGGGCTCCGCAAGGGCCTTCGCAAAAGAATAGAACAATGTCCACGCCCTTATTGCTAAGGGCGCTTTCATTTTCGATCTTTTGCTTAGAATTTTGCGGATTCGTTATGAAGATCAAAAAAGCGCTATATTATTTTGTACCGTAATTTTACGGTGCAAAGATAATAATTCATTCTAAATTCTGTTATGGTCCCATAACGCTTTGTTTTTTTTAGAGATTCAAAGGAAATGAGATTTTAGGAAATATAGGTCATGAAGGTCATTGATAATTATCAATTTTACGTTGATAGTTATCAATGTCTCCCGTTTATTATATACATTTGCAGGAATAAAATAATATCCGGAGATATATGGAAACAGAAGAACAAACAGTAAAAAACACCCACCACGGGCACGCCATCAAACGTTTCCGCCGTACTTTGGGGATAAAGCAGGAAACGCTGGCTTCCGAGATGGGACTTAGTCAGGCCCTTATATCCACTTATGAACAGAGAAAGGTTCTCAACGACGATGTAATCGAACATTTTGCCAAAGCACTGAATGTGGCTCCCAAGCTGATTAAGGAACTGGAAGAAGATCCGGTAACTTATATCATTGAAAACAACACATTTGAAAAGGGAAGCGTAGGGAATATAGCGTCCACAAGTGAAAATTGTACTTACACCTACAATCCGATCGAACAAATTCTTGAATTGAATAAAGAGAAAGTTACCCTATACGAACGGATGCTTGAATTAGAGAAAGAAAAAAATACCCTTATGGAGAGGTTGCTGAAGGATAAGGAAAGAGTGTAAATCGAGGATAATACGACATGGTTTATCAGCAAATTTACAGGTTTTCTAAAAAATCACTATTTTTGCCTGACATTATAACTACATAGTAGAATGGAAACAAAAGAACAAACAGTAAAAAATACCCACCACGGGCACGCCATTAAGCGATATCGTCATGCATTAGGGATTAAACAGGAAGCGCTGGCCGCTGATATGGGAATTAGTCAGACGCTGGTATCTTTTTACGAAAAGAAAAAAGTGATCGAGGACGATATGATCGAAAAATTCGCCAAAGCGCTGAACGTTGCTCCCGAGTTGATTAAAGAACTGGAAGAAGATCCGGTAACTTTCATCATTGAAAACAATACTTTTGAAAAAGGGAGCATGGCTGGGATTTATAATGTTGGAGACTTTATTAATAATCCCGATCCTATTGACCGTTTTATAGAATTATCGAATGAGAAAACGGCTCTCTATGAAAGAATCGTCGAATTGGAAAAAGAAAAAAATGCTCTCTTTGAGAAATTCATGAAAGACAAAAAATAAGAGCACGAATCGCGGAGAATGTCATGATTAGACACTTGGTACCGGCACGTTCTGAAGTTTTATCGCTTATCAAGGAAACCAGAGATAACTCCCCTCTCTTATCTAACCACAGGATAATAAACTGTGGCACTCAGGTTGTGAATGTAATAAACAAAGTTATACAGCTCAGAGAAGGATTTACTTCTTGTTTATAATTCCTGGCGTGATTAACTTGTAAAGCATTTGACTTAAAAAAACCAGAGGAAATCATTAATTGCGGAATCAAGAATTTTACTTGAAAATAGTTTAGATTTTAGAAATTAATCAGATATGGCAGAAAATTTCATAACAATAGACGGCAAAAGAGAAAAAGCCGAGATAGAAGATGCAAAACTTTCTGACGAAAGTGAAATCATTGCTTTTTTCAGGAATGAAGAAAAAATACCGTTAAATAAACTCACAAAATACTACTTGAATGAGAATCTGAATTTTTTGTGTGGTTCGGGTACATCTGCCTCTATTGGAGGAAAAACAATCAATAAAGGAGTGAATCCTTTCGATTCAATTATTGCTGAACTTAAAACAATTAGCACACCTAAAGAACACATTATACAACTTATAAAATACTTTAAATCAACAGATTTATTGGAAAAGAAATTCGACAAAATCAATCAGGAATATTTGTACTATCTGAATAACAAAGAGGATTTGAAAACCGCTAATGAAATCAAAACCTATTTGGAGAAAGCCTTGAAAATATTTGTGGATAATTATGTTCCTTTCCCTATTGAATATGTTGCGGATAAACTCGATATACATGAATTATTTATCAATAAAATCATTAGCAGAAAAGAAAACTTAAATAGACCTAAAATTTTCACGCCTAACTATGATTTGGCTTTTGAAAATGCTTGTGAAAAAATGGAGGTTAGTTATAATAACGGTTTTCGTGGCGTTCATATGCGAAAGTTTGACCCTGATACTTTTTCCAACGAAACTTATATCAGACAAGATTCTGTTGAAAAAGGGAAGCGAATAGCAACTTATCTAAACATATACAAATTACACGGAAGTATTTCTTGGCAATACGCAGAAAACATTAACGACCTCTACAATTTAAAGGAAATTCAAATATCCGATACGCTTAAAAAATCTAATTTTTCGTTGGATAGCCTAATGATTTTTCCTATCCAAACAAAAAAATCATATTCGCTTGATTTACCCTATAGCGAGTTATTTCGTAACTTCTCAAAATGCCTTACGGAAAGTCAAAATACATTGGTTATAATCGGATATTCGTTTTTAGACGAACATATAAACGACATAATCAGAGCAGGGCTTTATAATCCGAATCTCACAATGATTATTCACTCATACGATATTGTTAATGATGATAGTCCACAATTTTTGCAGACTTTGAAAAATAGAAGCATTGATGATACCCGAATAACTTTGTTTGAAGGTAAATTGGTAGGGGACTTTTCAAATATTGTCAAATATTTGATTCCACTGAATTCATACACCACGCCCAAAGACACAATTATTGAAACATTAACCAAATTAGCAAAGCAATAAAAATATGGCATTTAAAATTGGCGAAGTATATAAAATTTCCAATCGTTACTTGGAAGTAATTCATAACAAAGACATTTTTTCAAAACCTGTATCTTCTGTTAAAGGGCTTCACATTGTCGGAATGTTGAATAGTTATGTTTCTATACCATTGTTCAATTCTCAAAATGCTATAGGAATTATTTTTGAGCAGTTAGAGCCTGCAAAAGAAAGAGATATTTTATTTGACCCGAAAACGGAATCAATAATATCAAAAATAAGGCTTATTGGAACGTTTAATCTTATAAACCAAAAATTTAAAAGAGGATTAGATTTTTTCCCCGTGTTAGATTCAGATGTTTTCACAATTGAAGAAAAGGAACTTGAAGCTATTTACAAATCTTCCATAAAACCTGATTTGCCGACATTGGAACTTGGATGTGATATTTTTTTTGAACAAATCAAAATAAATGCCGACCCCAATGTACTATTTGGAAAGCATTGTGCTGTTTTTGGAAATACTGGAAGTGGAAAGTCTTGTACTGTAACTTCTATTTTACAAGGAATATATCACAATAAAAATAGATTACACAACGCAAAAAACAAAAATCTGAAAACAATTATTATTGATTCCAACGATGAATATTCAGAAATCTTTAATGAAAATGAAGTGAAACCTGATTGGGTAATTTTAAAAGATTACACAGAATTAGAATTATCTCATAAAGATTTAAGTTTCTATGAATTAACACAGTTATTACAGGAAGATTCCCCAAATGTTATTCCTTATTTGAAAGAAGCAGTAATGACTTTGAAAAACACAACTAATGTTGACGACAAAATTTATTACGAATTTTCACAATTACAAATAAAAATTGAAGAGGCTGTACCATTAGACAAAAATGGAAAGAAAGATAATTTTACTATTGGGTTTTTAAAACATATTATCAATCGTATTAAACATTTTTCTTCTGATGAAAGATTTAATTCAGTATTCAATAAACAAGGGAATTCAATTGAAGATTTTTTAAATTCTAAAACGGAGCAAGTTTTGATATTATCTTTACGAGTACCCAATGATACTCTTGCTTTGTTTGTTTATATGATAAGTAAAAGCATTTTTCATTATAAATATAATACAGCTAACAAACAAAAAGACAATATTTTACTTGTATTAGAAGAGGCTCACAGATACATTGCAACGACTTCTACTGACCAACTCAACAATTATTATATTGATAAATTGGCAAGAGAAGGACGAAAGTTTGGTGTTAATCTGATGATTTCAACACAAAGACCTTCGGAAGTATCAAATACGGTTATATCTCAATGTAATTCATTAATTGTTCATAAAATAACCAATAGTAAAGATTTGGATTTTATAAAAAACACAATCGAATATGATGATAAAAGCCAAATAGATTTGCTGTCAGGTTTAAAACAACAGCAAGCATTGGTTTTGGGGGAAGCATTTGCTTTTTCGTCATTGATAAAAATTGCAGATGCGAATCCCTTACCTCATAGCGAAACGCCCAAGATATTTACAAACGACTGATTAAAAAACACAAAAAAGCAAGCATATAACACTCCGTATAAGAAATAGCGGGGAAAGTAGTAATTTCAAGTATTGTAGGTAAGTCCCGATAAAATACCTATTTCGGGGTTATTGATTTTTCCTGACCTTTGCCGGCAAACTTGATTTAATGAAGCCAATCAGCAAAGAAGAATTCATCATGATCCTCGAGCGCCAACAGAATAGCGGGTTAAGCATCAAGGATTTTTGCGATAACGCGTCGTACACCCACTCGAGTTTCTATTACTGGAAAAGCAAGTACGGGCTTACCCGCTCATACAACAATCATCCTCAGGGCACGTCCCCACCGGACAAGCTGGCCCCGATAAACATCAACCTGCCGGTGAAAAAACCGGTGCCGTCTCCTTCTGCCGGAGGAGATGGCCGGGGCGAGATTATCATCAAATTACCAATTGTTCAGATATCAAACATTTAAGAATCGGAGGCCAAATAGCAAAATGTTTTTAGGCCAAATAGCAAAATAAAATCCAGTCAAATAGCAAAGTTTAATTGTCTATCTTTCGTAAAATGAAGTAAATTTGATAGCTTTCTTCTATAAATTCCCCCCATATTCAAAGAAAAATGGAGCTAAATAGAGAAA
>ENA-UOOR01001408-UOOR01001408.1-fermentation-metagenome-genome-assembly--contig:-NODE-1408-length-28445-cov-6.783586_pt1 | contig 28445 bp, 22 predicted proteins | sample MGYA00245780_ERZ724029 | MGnify/ENA primary metagenome ERZ724029 (study PRJEB28704, sample SAMN03018315) | fermentation metagenome | biome: anthropogenic terrestrial biome; feature: soil; material... | reverse complement strand
CTGTCGGGCGGCGCGCGGGCCAGTGCCGCGCGGGGACGGGGACGGGGCCGCTTCCAGGCGGAAGCAGACCTCGGTGTCGCCCATCATGAACACATCGCCGTCCTGCAGCTCGACTTCACCCTCGATAGGCTCGCCGTTGATGGTGGTGCCGTTGCCCGAGCCGAGATCGGACAGGGTGTACCCGGCGCCCCGGCGCCGCACCATCACGTGGCGGCGAGAGACCGAGATGTCGGAGATGACGATAGTGCAGTCGTTCTGCCGCCCGATGACCGTCTCGCCGGGCCCGAGCGCGAACTGCTCGCCAGCCTTCGGCCCTGCGGTCACCTCGAGCTTCGGGCTCGCCAAAGGCCGGCGGGCGCGCAGGCCGGGGGCGGTCGTGTCAAACACCACCGTGGCCCCGTCGGGCGACTCGTCGCCGGCGACCGCGTCCATGAGGACGGTCGCGCCCTCGGGAGCTCCCTCGTCCTCGAGGAGGGCCTCGTCGGCGGGCATCGGTCTGTTCGGCTTGGGCATGGCTTCCTATCCGTGTTTCCGTGGCCCCGGCTCGTCGTTCGGCTCGGCCCGCGCTCTACCCGTACTCGTAGATCTTGTCCTGCAACCTCGAGCGGCACGAGTGGTCCTCGCCAGGGAACCACTGCAGGCCATCCTTGTACTCCTTGAGAGCCCGCTCCCACTGACCAAGCTCCTCGAACTTCTTGGCGTTGAGCATGATCTTGGCGCAGTTGTCGTCAAGCTCGCGCTCGGCGTCGCGCAGGCTCGTCTGAACGAGGTTGTACAGACCGGGCTTGGGCTCGACCGCCTCGAGGAACAGCAGCGCCTTGTGCAGGTGCTCCCAGGCGTCGTACGTGTTGCGCGCGGCGATCTTGCGCTGCTCCCAGAGCACGATGGCCAGGTCGTAGCGCTTTTTTGCCTCGCGCTCGCACTCGCCCTCGGGGTTGCAGCCTGGCAGCGGCACCATCTTGAGCTTGACCTTGGAGATGGCCCAAGGCTCGTTGCCCGGGGGGTTGAAGCTGTTGTCGAAGACGATCTCGTTCGGGATGCCGCTCTTCAGGTGTTTGCGCGGCATCTTGATGCGCTGCTCCTTCGAATAGTCGCCCAGCCCGGGGGCGACCTTGCCGATGAGCACGCCGTTGAGGGTGATGTCGACCTCGTCCTGGCGCTCGATCCCCTGCGACTCGAACGAGATGTAGTAGACGATGGGGATCGTGTCCGAGTGCTCGAACTCGAAGTGCAGCTCGTTGATCGTCAGGACGGTTATCCCGAGGTGGTCGCCAAAGCCGAAGACTTTCTCCTCCTGCGATTCGCCTAGGGAGAAGATGGTCTTCGACTCGTCGCTCATCTCGTAGATCGCCTCGCCCTTGGGGAGGGCGACCTTGACGACGAGGCCCAGCAGCAGCACCGCGAGCAGGCCCGCGCCGCCGAGCAGGGCCTTGCGCACCACGGGAGGCTTCTCCATCAGGAAGAGCTTGACGCGCCCGACGAGCTTCGAGTTCTCGCGCAGCACCCTCGCGCGCTCGGAAGCAGACAGGGCCGAGGGGCCCTTGGAGGCCTTCGCGAGGGGAGCGGGCCGCTTGCGTGCGCCGGGGGCCGCCGGCAAGGGCCTTGCCTGGGCTTGGGCGGGCTTGGCGAGGGCGGTGGAACGGGGGCGTGGGCCGGCGCTGGGGCTGCTCGGGCGGCGGACCGCCATCGCGGTCGTCTTGCGGCCGGCCTCCCCAGGATCGACCTGCGGATGCCTCTTGGGCGAGGGGGCGAGGCTGGAGGTGTCGAGGATGCGGGTCGAGCCGTCGTCGGAGGCGACCACCTCGAAGCTGAGCACGACCGGGCCAACCGCGATCTCGTCCCCCGACTGCAGTTCCTCTTCGCGCGCGGGGTTGCCGTTGACCTGCGTGCCGTTGGCCGACCCGAGGTCCTCGACGAAGAAGCGCCCGCCCTCGTCGCGGATGATCGCGTGCTTGCGCGAAACGCCGGCGTCGTAGAGGACGATGTCGTTGTCGGCCGTGCGCCCGATCGCCACCTCCGGCTGATCGAAGCTGTACTGTCGGCCTAGCTCCTTGCCTTCCTGGATGGTCAGCGAGAATCCCATGAGTCGCTCGGGGCCTTCCTCAAACGCCCTATACCGTCGCCAAAGCTCGGCGCGACCGACCCCAGAGTCGGAAGGTCGAAACGGGCGAAGGCGAATTGGGGCCCACCATTCTGTCACAGACCCGACGCGGTCCGCCAGAAAGAGTCACGGGCACTCTGTCCATACGTCAACCGGCCCCCGGAGACAGCTCGCTCTACTTTCGAGCGAGCCGAGGAGCGCTAGTCGAAATCGCCGCCGAAGGTAAACCGGAAGACGATGGGGCCGAAGAGCACCATGAAGACCGTCGGGAAGATGCAGGCGATGAGAGGAAAGAGCATCTTGACCGGCGCCTCGTTGGCCAACTTCTCGGCGCGCTGGGTGCGCTCGATGCGAAGCTGGGTCGACTGGATGCGCAGCACCTTGCCGATGGAGGTGCCCATGCGGTCGGCCTGGATCAAGGCGGAGACGAAGCTGGTGAGTGCGGGCAGGTCGACGCGGGCGATGAGGCTCTTGAGCGCCTCCTCGCGCGTCTTGCCCATCTTGAGCTGCTTGATGACCAGGATGAACTCGTCGCGCAGCGGACCGCCCTTGCCCTTGTCGACGACCTTGCCGAGCGCGGCGGTGAAGTCGAGGCCCGCCTCGACCGACAGGGTGAGCAGGTCGAGGTTGTAGGGAAGCGCACGGGTGACGAGGAAGTGGCGCTTCTTGACCTGGTCGGTCAGCCACTGAGAGGGGAACCACACACCGAACAGCGCGAAGACGATGCAGAACAGCAAGTTCTGGTCGAGGGCGTTGAGGACGACCAGGCCGCCGAGCATGCTGGCCACCCCGCCGAGCTCCTGCAGGGCCATCACCTCCTCGGGCTTGAGCCCGGCCGGCTCGCCGGCGGTGATGAGCTTGCGGCGCACCCTCGCCTCGTACGAGGGCCACATGAAGCGCCGGTTGATGACGCCGAGGTGGCGCAGCACCACCGCGCGCAGCGCGCTGATGAACGAGGACTTCTCCTCCTGCACCTCGCCCATCACCCGCCCGAGGAACAGGTCCCAGATCCCAAGGCCCAGCATGAAGGCGGCACCGGCAGCCAACGGGACGCTAAGGACCGTCAGGAGCATCGTGAGGGCGGTGGTCTGTTCGCCGGGTACTGGAGGCATCTTTCCTCACAGGCGCGCGAGGCGTGCGCCGAACCGCTAGACGTCGATGGCGACGATCTTGCGAATGAGCATGATCCCGAGGAACTCCATGACCGCGATGGCGCCGATCAGCATGTAGCCGAACCAGTGGTCGAGCATCGGCTCCATCAGGTCGGGGCGCATGTAGTTCATCACCACGCCCAGGAGGATGGGCAGCGCCGCCACGATCCAGCCCTGCATGCGGCCCTGGCTGGTGATCGCGTCGATCTTGCCCTCGAGTCGGAAGCGCTCGCGGATGGTGTTGCTGATCGTCTCGAACATCTCGGCCATGTTGCCGCCGAGCTGCCGGGCGATGTTCGTCGAGACGACCACCAGGTCGAGGTCGTCGGAACCGACGCGCTTGCCCATGTTGACGAGCGACTCCTCGAGCGGCACGCCAAGCTTGACCTCCTTGACGAAGAGGCCGAACTCCTGGGCGAGCGGCGGCGCCGACTCCTTGGAGATGTGCTCGATGGCCTGGGGGAAGGTCAGGCCTGCCTTGAAGGCGTTGGCCATCGCCTGCAGCGCATCGACGAGCTGGACGTTGAACTTCCGGATGCGCCGCTTGCGGTAGTACTTGATGATCATCATCGGCAGGAAGAAGCCGACTCCGGCGAGCACCACGCAGATGACCGGGTTGAAGATGAGGTAGCCGAGCACCGCGAACATGAAGAAGGTGCAGATGTTGAGCACCATCACCTGCCGCGCGTCGATGAACAGGAACATGTCCGACAGGTCATTCATCGAGCGCGTCACGTAGCGCTCCTGGTACTGCTCGTAGGCCTTGGTGAGCACCCCGAACATGACCAGCGCGAAGAAGAAGACCGAGCCGGTGGTCAACAGCAGCGTCAGCGCAGCAAACATGGCGCTCCCGAGTCAGGAGGATTCAAATCGCCGGACCTAAGGACCGTCCTCGGCCTTTCCGGCCGAGCCGCCGCTCTTGGTCTCGGTGCCGCGGATGACCTGGATGGTGCGGTAGCGCAGCGTCTGCAGCGCCTTCATGCGCTCGCCCGTCAGCAGGGTCTGGATAGTGGCGCGGCCACGCTCCTCCTGCACATCGATGTCCTCGGGGTTGCGCAGGGTGAAGGTCAGGTTGCCCAGGTCGTCGGCGAGCGAGAGGATTTCGGCCTCTTCGGGCAGCACCAGGAGGCTGACCGTCTGGTACTCGCGGTCGCCCTCGGGGATCAGGTTGATGTTGGTGGTGCCGGTGATCTTGCCGGTGGCGAGCACGACCACGTTCTGCATCAGCGTCACCGCCAGGTTCTCGCCGCTCGTCGGGTCCCGGAACGAGCCGATGATGTCGATGTGGTCGTTCGGGCGCACCCAGCCGCCGACGCTCATCTTCGAGCTCTTGACGTCCAGGGTCAGGGCGCGGCCCTTCTTCTGGACGATGGTCGAGAGCTTCTCTGCGGCCTTCGAGGTCTCGAACTGCGACCACAGCAGCGCATCGCCGGTCTGCAGCGGCACGAGCACCTTCTGACCGACGATGTAGCTGGCGCTGTCGGGCTTGACGACCGAGCTGGTCACGAACTGCTCGGGGATCGGGCGCTGGCTCACCATCTCGTAGGTGATGACCGTGCCCTCGCCGACGTCCTGATTGGCGACGATGACTGGCACCAGGTTCCAGCCGGCCTTGACCTCTTTTTCCTTGCGCTTGATCGCGGTGAAGGCAAAGGCGCCGGCCAGTACGCCGAGGATGATGGCGATAAGCAACGGGGTCTTACCCTTGAGCATGGACTCTGTCCTCCGCGACAGCGGCAGTCGTTGGGGCGCGAGTTGGGCTTGCCTTGAAGCCACTCAACCGCGCGGTCGCGCCTATCCTACTCAGCACGCCGTTTTGCAGTCAACGCGGGTTTTCGGGCACTTGGACCGCGCGGACTTTGTACGCCATCGCCTACCGGCCCGCCCGCGGACGCCAACCGCCGGTGCGGGCCGCCTGCGCGTCGCGTACTTGCCGCCCTTTCACTCTTGCCCTCCAGAAGTGGCCAGCGCAGCGCGGCGCCGAGAGCCGGCCGCACTTGGCCTCGAGATTCGCTCCGGGCTCCAAGGCATGCACCGGCCGCCTGCGCTCTTCCCAGGCACGGGCGGCCCGGCCCTCGATCGGTCGCTCCGCGGCCAGCGACCGCCTCGCGTCTCGGCCGTCGCTCGCGAGGCGACTACCGCTGCTCGAGCGGCCCCTGTGCCTCCTCGAGGGACCTGGCCGGAGCGAGCTTGCTGCGGTGAACCTCTGCTGGAGCGGCAGCCGGCCAGCCAGCCCCCCGAGTTCCCGACTGCCCGTCGGCAGCTTCGAGGGCCGCCTGGGCTCGAGCGCGGCCACTTTCGGCGAGCTGCGCCGACGGGTGCGCGGGGAAGAGGGAAACAAAGCGTGCGTAGGCGCGCTCCGCGGCCGCGGCCTCGCCCGCGAGCTCCAGCTCGCGTGCAAATACGAGCAGCGCTGCGGGGGCGCGCTCATCGTCGGGAGCGACGGTCGCGAGGAGCTTCTCGAGAAGCCGTGCCGCGCCGGCGTGATCGCCGCATCGGCTCAGCCCCGCGGCCGCCTCGAGCTCCGCGTCGAAGCGGCCGCTCGACGAGCCCCCAGCCCGCGAGGCCGTCGAGGGCGCCAGCTCGGCTTTCGCGCTGCCACCCGCGAGCTTCTTCTCTGCCGCCCTCTGCTGCGACGGCTGGGCCGTCCACGATTCGGGCGCCGAGTCCTTGCCCGCCGCGGGCGCCGCCGTCTTCCGGGCCGAGGCCTCGGCCTGCGACTCGGGCCGGGGCGAACGCTCAGGCGCCGGCCGCGCGGGCCGGTGCGGCTCGTTCGCGTCCAAGTCATCGCCGCGAGCCGCTTCCTCGGCCTCGAGTACGAGAGCGGCGTCAGCCGGCGGCCCCCTGCCCGCCCCCATGGCGCCGTCGGCCTTCGCCTGTTCTTTGTCCCCGAGCACCTGCGCCCGCGGCCGTTGGCCAAGCCGGCGTTTGGCGGTCGTTCCTTGGCCAGAGCCGAGCTTCTCGACTCTCTCCTGCGAGACGGAGGCGACCAGCGGCGCTGCAGGCGGGGCCGCTTGCGCACCCTCTCGCTGCGACAGCTCTGCCGCGGGGCCAGGCTTGCCTGGAGCGAGCGCCACGGGTCTTTGCTCGCCCAGGCCCGCGGCCGACGCGGCTGCGCCCTTGGCCCCATGCGGTGCGGCTGCCGCGGGCACGACGAGATCCCGCGGGGCTCGAGTGGTCGAAAGCACGAAGACCAGCGCCAGAGCCAGTCCGCCGGCGGACAGCGCAGGCACCAGCCAGCGCCACCTCGATGGCGCAGCCGCTCCGGCGCCCTGGCGCGCGGCGGCCTTCTCCGCGAAGGCAAGCAGCGATTCGAGCCCGGTCTCGGGCGCGGGTTCGGGCTCGAGCACGCGCATCAGCCGGCGCGTCCCGGCCATCGCCTCGAGCTCCGCGCGGCACTTCGCACACTCGGCCAGGTGGCCCTCGACGCCGGCGCGCTCGGCGCCCACGAGCTCGTCGTATGCGTAGTCGAGCAGGAGCGCATCCACGTTGGCGCAGCTTTCGGCTTCCCGGTTCACGGCCCGACGGCTCTCCTTCCAATCCGAATCAAGTGGCCAGCGATCGCGCGCCGGCCTCCTCGGCCATGTCGCCCTCGACGCCCATTGCAGAAAGGGTCTTTCGCAACCCTTCGAGCGCATACCGCATGCGGCTTTTGACCGTGTTCTCCGAGACGCCGGTCACCTCGGCGATCTCCCTGAATGGAACCCCGTGATACTCGCGCAGGACGAAGACCTCCCGCTGCTCCGCGGGCAGCCGGTCGAGTGCCTCTTCGATTTGAGGCCGAAGCGCAGCGTTGTGCGCATTGCGATCCGGCGCGGCGTGGACCGAAGCGAACCGCTCGACGAGCGGCCGCTCGTCCGCCCCGTTGCCCGCCGAGGCTTCGAGACTCTCTGCCTTGCGGTAGCTTTCTTTGCGAAGCGCGTCCATGCACTGGTTCCTCGCAATGGTGTAGAGCCAGGTGGTGAATTTGGCCCTCGGCTCGTAGCCGGAGGCGCCGCGAATGACCTTGAGCCAGGTCTCCTGCAACAGGTCCTCGGCGCGCTGGCGGTGGCCGCACAACCGAAGCAGAAAGTTGAACACCGGCGTCCGGTGCCTGCGGACGAGCTGCTCGAAGGCGCGGGCATCCCCGGCCTTGAATCGGAGCATCAGGGTCTCGTCGGCGAGGCTCTCGGTCACTCTCTGCAATCCCGGTCCCCGGTGGTGGACGATGCCAGGGCACGCCAATCCTACTCCGAACGCCTCCGTCAGGTTCCTGAACCCCTCTGTCCTCCGTCTTCAACGTCCGGCGGAGCGTTCGGATCTACCCGTGGTCGAGGCCGCAGTCGAACGGCGAGCTCCACGCCCGCGGCGGAGACGAGCAGCAGGCCGAGCTGGAGCGCGGCGAGCCCATGGAAGGGGACCCGCATGTGGAGATAGAGGGTGCGCGCCAGCGCGGCGCCGAGCAGCAGGCCGGTGGCCAGCCGAAGCGCGTTGGTGCCGGTCCGCGGATTGAAGCGGCCCCGGCCCCAGTCGACCAGCGCCGGCAGCGGAAGCACCAGCGCAACGAAGATGTCGCCGAGCCAGCTCATCGGGGCCCGCAACGCGATCTGCGCCGCGATGAGCCCGAAGAGCAGCGGGTAGAGCCCGAGGCACCTCGAGCACACCATCCACCTCCCGAGGCGCACGCAGCGATGTTGGTGCTCTGCGGGGTGATGGGAAATGAGGAAGGGGGTCGGCTTGTCCATTGTCGACAGAAGGCTATCCGACCTCGCGGGGCGCAAGCTGCTGCCCGGGTTTGAGTGGCCAGAAGCAGGCCACCGAATGCCCCTCGGCGACCTGCGAAAGCACAGGCTCTTCTTGAGCGCAGCGAGCACGCGCGAACCGGCAGCGCGCGCGGAAACGGCAGCCCGCTGGTAGCTCGAGCGGGCTTGGCGCCTCGCCTTCGAGGAGCTGCCGCCCGGCCAGCCGCCCGTTCGCTCTGGCGGCCCAGAGCGCCCGGGAGTACGGGTGAGCCGAGAGTGCGCCGATTCGCTGGGCGGGCACAATTTCCACGAGCTTGCCGGCGTACATCACCGCAACCCTGTCTGCCAGATGAGCCACCATCCGCAGATCGTGGGAGATGAAGAGGTACGTCAGCTCCATCTGCTCCTGCAGCTCGACCAATAGATTCGCTATCTGCGCCTGCATCGAGCCGTCGAGGCCCGTCAGCGGCTCGTCGGCGACGACGAAGCTCGGGCGAACCGCGAGCGCTCGAGCAATGGCGATGCGCTGGCGCTGCCCGCCCGAGAGCTCGTGGGGAAAGCGATCGAGCAGGCTTTCGGACAGCCCTACCTCGGCAAGGAGCGAGACCGTTCGCTCGTGTCTCTCCCGGCCCGAGCAGAGCCTGTGGGCGAGGAGCGGCTCGCTCACGGCCTGGCCGACCGACATCCGCGGATTGAGCGAGGCGCTGGGGTCCTGGAAGACCATCTGAAGCCGCCGCCTCAGCGCCCGCAAACGCGCCGCCGGCACCCCCGCGAGATCCTCTCCCTCGAACCGGACCACGCCCTCGGAGGGATGGACCAGCCGCAGCAGCGCCTTGCCGAGGGTGCTTTTTCCGCACCCGGATTCCCCGACCAGCCCGAGCGTCTCGCCCTTGAAAATGGCGAGGGAAACGCCGTCGACCGCGCGGACGGCGCCTTTCGAGCGGCGGAAAGACCCGCGCGAGCCGTCGAAGGCGACGCGCAGGTCCTCGGTCTCGACAAGCGCCTTCACGGCCGCCCCTTGTCTTGGGCCACCTCGTCGAGCGGCCTGAAACAGCGGACGCGATGCGCCTCGGCGACTTCTTGGAGTTGCGGCGCGCTGGTTCGACAGCGCGCGTCACCTCGGGCGCAGCGGTTCGCAAATCTGCACCCTTCGGCGACTGACGCAACCTCGGGCGAGGCCCCAGGAATCACTCGGAGCCGGGACCGATGCCGCAGCGCTCCCTGCGCCGATTCGTCGGGAAGGCAGTCGAGCAGCGCGCGCGAATAGGGGTGCCTCGGCTTCTCGAAGACTACGCGCGCGGGCCCCTGCTCGACGACCTGGCCCGCGTACAGGACTACGACCCGATCGCACAGTTCGGAGACTGTCAGGAAATCGTGACTGATGAGAAGCACCGCGAGGCCTCTCTCCTTCCGCAAGCGGCCAAGCAATGCAAGGACTTGCGCCTCGACCGTGGGGTCGAGGGCGGTCGTCGGTTCATCGGCAAGGAGCAAGGCAGGATGGCCCGCCAGCGCCATCGCCAACACCGCTCGCTGGCGCATCCCCCCGGACATCTGGTGCGGATAGGCATCGGCCCAACGCTCGGGCGAGGCGAGACCTGCCTCGTGAAGCGCCTCGCTCGCTCGCGCGCGCGCCTGCCGCCGGTTCAGCCCTTCGTGAAGCCGCGCGACCTCCGCCACTTGCTCGCCGATGGTCAGGACCGGGTTGAGCGCGCTCGCAGGCTCCTGAAACACCATGCCTATCCGCTTGCCGCGCACGCGTCGCATCGCGGATTCGGAGAGTCCGAGCAACTCGACCCCCTCGAGCAGCACTGCCCCCGCGCGCACCCGAGCCGCAGGCGGGAGCAGGCGCAGGATAGAGAGCGCGAGCGTGGTCTTGCCACAGCCGCTCTCGCCCACGACCCCTACGGCCTCTCCTTGATGGACCTCGAGAGAGACCCCGTCGAGCACATGGCCTTCAGCCCGATCACCGCCGAAGATTACCCGCAGTTCTTTGATCTGGAGGAGAGGAGCAGCCACGGGCCGCTCCTCAACCGAGTGCCTTGACGACGCTGCTGCAGTCGAAGACGCCCTTCTCGATCAGCAGCAGGAGCACGGTGGCGTTCAGCCGATCGGGAGGAATGGCGAGCATCGACACGAGGTCCTCGGGGCCGATCAGCTTCTGATTCAGCAGCAGCTTGACTATCAGCGTGCTGAGCGTCTCGGGCGAGACCGCGAGCATCTCGATGAGGTCATCCGAGGTGATCGCTCCCTTCTCGAGGAGAAGCTTGACCGCCACTCGCCCGAGCCTGTCGACAGGAATGGGCCTGCCCTCGCCGACGCGACCTTCGGCAATACACCTGAGCCCAGCGAGCACGGCGAGCTCGAAGTCGGAGGGCACGGCAGGGGCCGCAGGGGCGACTTCAGGAGGCGGCGCTGCGGAGCCCGATGCAGCGGGCTCTGAAACCCCGTCGGCGAGAGGGATCTCGATCTCGTCGTCGAGCGCCGCCTGTGGGGCCGACGAAGGCTCGACGGGCAGCGCGTCGTTTACGGGCGAATCCTCGAACGAAGTACTGGCGCCTTCGGCACCGAGATCGCTCGGTGAGGCGCCCCAGTCCAATGGGCCCAGGGCGTCTTGCACCGAGGGGTCCGACGGATCGCAAGCAGGGGCAAACTCCTGCGCGTTGGTCTCGAAGCTGCTCTCCCCTGCGGCGCTCGGCGCGGTCTCGTCGGGCTCGGACGGTTCGGCCGCCAGCTCGAACGAAGCGGCCGCGGCAGCCTGGGAATCCAGCGTCGTCGCGTCGAGATCGACTACCGCGACCGCCGCACCGGCCAGGTCCGCAGGCGAGGAATCGGTCTCCGTCTGCTGCGAGAGAGCGTCTGTCGCCCCGCCTGCAGACCAGGGATCGACTTCGTTCCCTGAATCGCTCACCGGAGAAAGCTCGCAGCCGGCCGCCTCGTCCTCGAGGCCAACGGGCCTGTCGGGCTCGCTTGCCCGGTTCTCCAGGTTCGCGAAATCTTCGGCAGTTGGAACAGCCTCGGAACCGGAAGGATCTTCGATCGCGGGACCGCTCTCGCCCTCTTCGGCGTCGGAGGCCGAGGGCATCGAGTCCCAGCCTTCCAGCTCGGCCGGCTCCGGCGGCACAAGCGACGCCCCACCCGCCTCGCCTTCGGCGCTCTCCTCAGGCAGCAGGCCGGCAAGAGGCTGCTCGCCGTCGAGCGCGAGCTCTGCTGACCGTGCGGCACTCGGCTCGTCGGCCCCAAAGCCGGCTGGCGTAGGGATTGACTCCTGGCCGAGCGCATCTGCGTCCGGCGGGACGGCGATGCCGCTGCTCATCGACCCGGATTCGTCGCCGGGCTCGGCGCTTGGTTCACCTGTCTCGAAGGACGAGAAGGTCGAATCGCGTTCGGCCTCGCCCGCCTCGAGCGCGCCGGGGGCCTGCTGCGATTCGACCTCGACCCCAGCGTCGAGCTGTTCGAGATCCACCCCTTCGACCGGTAGCGCGGCGCAACCGGGTTCGGACGCGACCTCTTGTTCCGGAGTCTCTCCGGCCGGCGAAAACTCGTCGGCGACCTCTGCGATCGGGGAGTCCTCGAAACCCCGACCCGCTGCATCGGCCTCTGGGTCAAAGGCCTCCGCGGTCGGAGAATCCTCGAGCAGCGAAACATCAGCGCTACCACCCGGCAGCTCCGACTCTGCTTTGCCCAGCTCCCCGGACTCGACCTTTTCGAACGAAAGGCCCTCGAGAGCCCCCGACGCTTCGAGTGCGTCCGTCGCGGCATCGGGTGAGAGGGCCGCGGATTCGTCAACCGAGGGGACGACGACCGCGTCTCCGGCATCGGCCAAGAGACCCTCGGTGGCCGAGAGTTCCAGGTCTTGGACCGTCATCGCTGCAGCGGCCACAGGGTCTTCCTGAAGCGCCCCCTCGGAGAGTCCGAGGTCAAAGCCCTCGGCTGCCAACTCCGCTGTCGGCGCCTCCTCGTTCAGAGAGGAAGCCTCCGAGAGCGCGAGACCGACGCTCTCATCACCAGCGGCCGGCTCGGGGGCTGCGGCCTCGGACAGGGGCGCATCGAACGGGGAGAGCCCCTGCCCGTCCGCCATCTCGCTCGATCCGGCAGCCGCATCCTCGATCGACATGCCCTCCGAAAGCGCAAGTAACTCGAGCTCCGCGACCTCAGCGCTCGGCTCTTCAGAAACCGAAAGACCGATCTCGTCGGCGGCCGGATTCGAGTCGAGAGCCGTGCTCTCTGGAACAAGAGTTTCCGAGAGCGGGAGCTCAAGGCCTTCAGCCGTGAGGTCCGGCTCGATGGCTGCAGTCTCCTGCACCAGATCTTGCGAAAGAGTGACACCAGCACCTTCCGCCCTCTGCTCAGCCTCGAAATCCACGACTTCGGATATCGCGTCGGGCACTGGGTCGAACAGCGGGTCCGACATCGCATCGGGCATCGCGTCGAACAGCGGGTCCGACATCGCATCGGGCATCGCGTCGGACAGCGGGTCCGACATCGGTTCGGACAGCGTGAGGTCGAGCCCATCGGCCAAGTGCGACTCGATGGCCGCAGCTTCGGGCGACGGCGCTTCGGACACCTCGAGAGCCGGCTCTTCGCCCATCGGGTCAGACCCGACGTCGAGTGCCTCAGCCGAAGTCTCTCCTCGCTCCGAGAAACCAAGCCCTCCAGCGGTCAAGACCGGTTCTGGCCGCGCAGCCTCGAGCGTTGGCTGCTCAGGCGCCGAGAGGTCGAGCCCCTCGCCGAACAGTCCGGCCTCGAATCCTTCGGCCGCGGGCTCCGGCGCCTCGGGCACCGAAGGACCAGGGGCGTTCGCGGCCAGGTCCGATTCAGTCGCTGCAAGTCCGGGCGTAGGCTCCTCCAACACCGAAAGACCGAGCGTTGGGTCCGCCAAGCTCGCGTCCGCCTCGAGAGCTTCAGGGACCTGCTCCCCGGAAACCGAGAGCGCGAGCCCCTCACCCGCCAACCTCGCCGCTGCTTCCGCAGCTTCGAATGACGGCTCTACCAGCACCGAAGGCGCGAACCCCTCGCCGGCGAGCTCCGCTTCGACCTCGGCGACTTCGGGAGCCGGCTCTTCCGATACCGAGATGTCCAGACCTGCGCCCGGAAGCAGACCGTCCGCGGTGCTGGCCGGCTCAGCGCCCTCTGAAAGCGACAGGAGACCAGGAAGCCCTTCTGCGAGCGCATCGTCCCCGTAAGCCTGCCGAGTCGCAGACACGGGCGCCTGCGCATCCGCTTCGAGGGGGTCCTCGCGAGTCATGATGTCGAGAGCGCTGTCGGTCGAATTGGATTCAGCTCCGTCCAGGCTCGCCCCGAGCGCCTCATCCGCGAATCCCACGGCCTCAGCCATGGCCGCCGCCGATTCGCGCTCCAGCTCCCCTTCCCCACCGACGACCACGCTCTGAGGAGCCGACTCCTCTTCGGCGATTGAAATGTCGAGCGCCTCTTCGAGAGGCTCCGGCGTCGCTTCGGTCTCGTTGGGCTCGTCCCCAGCGTCTACTTCGAAAGGCAGATCCTCTCGCTGCTCCTCGTCCGCGGTGAGCGTGACCTCGAGCCCCTCGTCGAAGCCGGCGCCGTCCAGGGCCGCTTCGGCAGAGACCGGGTCCGGAGATTCGGCGTCGTTGAGAGAGATGTCGAGGCCATCGTCGTCGTGGGCGGCGGCCTCGGCGGTGGCCTCGTCGAAGCCGAGAACGAAGCCCTTTGCCCCGTCGACCTCGGCCTCGGGCACGACCGTCACCGCGGTCGCAGCCGCATCGGACTCGGCCGGGCCATTTGTCGACTCGGCCCAACTGGCAACATCAGCCGCCCCCGGGTCATCGGGCACCGGCGAAAACGGCTGCGCCGCGAACTCCTCACCAAAGAGCGACTCGGCGCTCAAGCCCACGTCGAGGTCTTCTCCGGCAACCCCTGTTGCAGCCAGATCGTACCCTGCCCCGGAATCAGGCTGCCCCCCAGCCGGCTCTTCCACCTTCGCGCCATCGAGCGCTGAACCAGCGAGCACAGCGTCCGCAGCAACCCCGTCGGACCGGTCGTCCGCGGCGCCGAAAGGAGGAGCGTCCTCGGCCGCAGCGGCGCCCCTGGGGGGCGCCAATTCCTCTGATACGCCAGCGAAGCCCTGCTCTATCGAGGAGACATCGAGCTCGACATCCTCGCCGCCAAGCGGCTCGATTCTCACGGCCGAGAAGCGTTGGACGGCGCCAGCCTCGCCGATCGCCGGCCCGGTGCCGAAGAGCGATTCCACGCCGAGCGACGGCGGGTCGACCGAACCGAACCGAAGCGCGTCGCTCTCGGCCGGAGCCTGCTCCGGACTATCCGGGGCCATGTCCTCGGCGGTCAGCTCGAAGCTCGGGACCGCATCGGCCTCGGTCAGCTCGAGCTCGGGAGCGTTCGCGGCGACGACCACGGACTCATCGATGGCAAGCCCGAGCGTCATCGCGGCCGCGGCATCCGCGCCGAGCTCAAGCTGGAGAGGCTCCTCGCCGGGAGTCTCGACCGCGCCAAACCCGTCGGGTGAGTCGACGAGCGATGAGAGCGCCTCGGCTGGCGAGGAATGGTCGAGAACAAATCCCAGGTCGCCGGCAGGCTGTTCTTGACTCGCCAACGTCGCGAGTGCCTCAGCGGGCGACGAATGGTCGAGGATGAATCCCTGGTCGACGGGGGCCCCGACCAGCGAGTCGAGCCCAGCCCCCGCGGACGAGACACCCTGCGGGCTCGTCGCCGCGGTGATTACCGGCGGGCTGGGGGCAGCGGGGCTTGCCGGCCCGAAACGCCCAACCGGGGCCGTGGAGGGGAGCACTGGGACTGCCGAACGGCCGCCAACGGGCGGTGAGACAGGCTGGGGAGGGGCTGCGACCTGCGGAGAAAACAGGTCGTCTAGCACACTCGCGGCCGAAGGGGGCGGCGGCGGAGCGCCCAGGCCAAGCAGCTCGTCGAGCTCCGAAACCGGGCTCGCGGCCGGCTGCGGCGGCGAGAAGAGATCAGCGAGGGGATCGGAGGCTGGCGGTGCCGAGGGCATCAGGCCGGCGAGCGGATCGCCTGAGACGGGCAGCGGCGCAGCGGGGACGAGCTCGGCCGGGCGCCTGGGCTCTTCGACAGGCAGCTCCGCCTCCCGAACCACCTCGCCGCGCGCACGTGCCTGCGCGCGCTTGATCTCGTCGGCGGGCGCGAGCGCGAACTTGACCGTCTTGCCGATCCGGAAGCGGATCTCGTCCATCCCCGTGATGTTGTAGGGGTCGGCGAGCGCCACGTAGACGGTCTCGGCTTTGTCGACCGTGCGCATCCCGAAGGCGATCGCTTCGTGCTTTTCGGCAAGCTCCTGCGGCACGAGCGCGACCACGCTTGCCGGGATCTCGGCCTTCATCTTGGCCAGCGGCATCCGCGACTGGGACGCGAGCGCGCGCGCGAGCTGTTCCTCGGAGACGAGCTTCATCTCCACGAGGATCCGGCCTACCTTGCCGCCCCACTGTCGCTGGTAGCCAAGACCGCGCTTGACCTTGTCCGGCGTCGTCGCGCCCTGCTCTACCAGGATTTCGCCAAGCTTTTTGCGCACTGCCATGGGTTCTTAGCGCTTGACCCGCGCCAGGTACTCCTCGCGGGAGAACACGCCCTTTTCGATGAGGAGCTCGACCATGGCCTTCAACGCAGAGACTTCCTTGCGCTGCACGGCCTCGATTGCGTTCAATAGCTCAGTTGGGTTCGGGCCCGCGGGCACAGGCGCTGCCGGGCGCATTGCGGGAGGCTCGATGGGAGCAGGGGGTGGGGGTGGAGGTGCCGCTCGGGCCGGCGGCCGGATGTCGGCGATGTTCTTGACGAGGGTGCGCCCCTGCGCATCGGTCACCTTGAACCCCTCGTCCGCGTCGGAGTCGAGCTCCTCCTCACCGTAGTAGAGCTTGGCGCGCACCCGCGCCAACGAAGAGGGCCCGGCGATGAGCGGGAAGATCCGACACCCGGTGCGCGAGCGCAGCTCATCGACCGCCTGGATGTTCCTGGGGTCGGCCATCGCGACGACGAGGGTCTTGCCGTCGTCGCGCAACTGCAGCGGCAACACGTTGAGGTCGCGCGCCATGGCCAGCGGGACCTTCTGGAGGACCGCCTCAGGAATGGGCGGCAGATGGTCGACGTCCGCCCTCTGGACCCCGAGCTGCTTCGAGAGGGCCTTCACGACCATGTCCTCGCTGCAGAATTCCATGCGCACGAGGATCTCGCCGAGTTTGCCGCCCCATTTCTGCTGCTCGGAGAGTGCAGCCCGGAGCTGGCCTTCTGAGATCACCTTGGCCCTGACCAGCAGTTCTCCGAGCCGGATCGCCATATTCCCGAGAATCCTCCGAAACTTAAGTTGGCTGACAGTGTAATGGATGGCTCGTCAGCGGAGCAAGAAAACCAGCAGCAGGCGGCCAGGCGAGCGCAGCCGAGCACCCTCGCGCCGCTCACGCCCACCGCACCGGCAGCCTTTTCTCAGGTCGCCTGGTCTATAATTGATAGACCCGCCCACCGGCCGCACGCGAGGTTCGGAATGACACGGTTTGCCGCCCTCTCCCTGATTCCTCTCGCCCTTTTGCTGATCGGCTGCGCGAACGAACCGCCGGCCGCCGGCGGAGACGCTTGCACGACTTCTATCGACTGCCCCGCCGGCCAACAGTGCAGCGGCGGACGCTGCGTCGCGAGCGACAAGAAGGACGGGGGCGAGGTCGACCCGCCGCCGGCCGACGGGGGCGGCGAGCAAGCCGAAGACGCGGGCACCACGCCGGCCCTCGACGCGAGCCTCAGCGACCCGAAAAACCCCCTCAAGGACACCGACTGCGACGGGCTGTCGGACGCCGAGGAGTTCGCAATCACCTACCACGACGGACGGAAGACCAGCCCGACCAACCCCGACACCGACGGCGACGGCATCCTCGACGGGGTTGAAGTAGGCCGGGTCGCCCCCATCGCCGGGACGGGCTGCACCTTCCAAGGCGACGCCGACCCCTCGACCATCACCTCCCCAGTGGCCGCCGACAGCGACGGCGACGGCATCCCCGACGGCGTCGAGGACAAGAACAAGAACGGCCGGGTCGACCCGGGCGAGAGCGATCCGAACGGCTCCGACAGCGACGGCGATAGCATCCCCGATGGCCTCGAAGACAAAAACCGCGACGGCGTCCTCGACCCGGGCGAAACCTCTCCCATCCTGCGCGACAGCGACGGCGACGGCATCCCCGACGGCATCGAGGACCAAAACCGAAACGGCATCGTCGACCCGGGCGAGACCGATCCGGCCAACCCCGACTCGGACGGCGACGGCTGTCTCGACGGCGTCGAGGACAAGAACTGGAACCACCAGGTCGATCTCGGCGAGACCGACCCGCTCGACCCTAGCGACTGCGGCCCGGCCCTCTCGGCCGACGCCGACTGCGACGGAATCCCCGACCGCGAGGAGCCCCAGTACGGCACCGACCCGCACAATCCGGACACCGACGGCGACGGGTTGAAGGATGGGCTCGAGATTGGCGTGACGGTCAACCCGGACCCGACCCACTGCCCCGATTTCCAGCCCGATCTCGCCCCGACCACTCGCACCAACCCCACCCGCCCGGATTCGGACTGTGACGGGCTTCTCGACGGCGAGGAGGACGCCAACCACAACGGCCGCCGCGACTCGGATGAGACCGACCCGAGCATGCCGGACACCGACGGAGACGGGCTGACCGATGGCGTCGAGCGGGGCTCCTGCACCAACCACGACCCGGCCAACTGCCCGCGGCACCTTCCCGACGCCGATTGCACCGCGACCACCGACCCGCTCAACCCGGACTCGGACGGCGATGGCATCGCCGACGGTGCCGAGGACTCGAACCAGAACGGCCAGCTCGACCCGGGCGAGCTCAACCCCAACGACCCGGCCGACGGAGCGGGCCCTGCGCAGCAGGCCTGCTCGACGGACAACTTGCGGCCGGTGACCATCCACGAGTCGATTCCGGCGGACCTGCGCATTGCGGCCACCGCGGATTTCTCCGAGGTTGCCCGGCCCAGGGTCGGCGGGGTCGAGAAGGCGATCATGGTCTACGACCCGACGCACCAGGTGGTCGGACTCGCGCTGCTGACCACGCCAACCGGAGCCGGCCCTGCGGCCGACGAGACCGCCGGGCGCGGCAAGCTGGCGGCGGTCGGCTCGGTCTCCAACGCGATCTCGCAGACCTTCACGACCTGGGACGGCTACCAGGCGGTCCACGCCCTCTATGACCTGGCGGGTGCCGTCGATCTCAAGGAGCGCGCCAACGACATCGCGGGCCGGTTCCTCGGCTCAGCGACCGACCTGCTCGCCGGCAGCGCGGGCGTCACCGGCCCCCTCAAGATCGAGGCCGAATACGTGCGCCGCTCCCCGACCCGCACCGTGGCGGTGATGGCGCTCATGCCGCAGGCGAGGTTCACCGAGTCGAAGCCCTTCTACCTGTCCGATTTGGGCGGCGGTTCGGCGCTCGCGCAGTTTGGCGACACCAACGCGGCCCAGTGCGAGGTCTTCGAGACCCAGCCTCCCGCGATGGTCGACTTCGTCTGGGTGGTCGACAACTCCGGGTCGATGCTCAGCTACCAGACCGCGGTCGCCAACGCGGGCGCGGTGATGATTCAGAAGCTGCAAAACGCGGCCATCGACTGGCGCATGGCGGCGACGACCTCCTCGTACTACCGGTATCCGAACGACGCGACCGATGGCTTTCGCTCCTTCACGACCAGCCAGACCACCATCCTCAACTGGTTCACTTCAGGGGCCTCGGGCTGGTTCAACACCAACGGTACCGGCACCGAGCAGGTCCTGCAGTCGGCGCGCCTGTTGACCGAGAACCAGCTTCTCGACGGGACCGCAACCGCCGACAGGAAGCTGCGTCCGGGGGCGACTCTGGTCTTTATCCTTCTTGCCGACGCCGACGATCAGTCCTCGACCACCGCCCAGGGCTTCGCCAGCTTCTTCCAGAACTACGACGGCCACGGCGCGCGGGCCCAGCTCCACGGCATCGTCTGTCCGGACGGTCAGAGCTGCGGCGAGAGCCAGAGCACGCCACACAAGAACAAGGCGACCATCGACCTGATGGGTGGAGTCTTCGGCGACATCAATTCGGCGAACACCGGCACCGGCTCGCTCGAGCCGACCATCGACGCGATCATCAACGCGGCGATCGCCGCCGTGAGCCCCTACACCACACAGAAGCCGCCCATCGCCTCAACCATCAAGGTGGCCATCGACCCGACCGGTTTCGGCGGCTCCACGGCCTGTGCAGCCAGCGATCTGCCTCGCGACCGCCAGAACGGCTTCGATTTCGACGGCGTCTCGAGGCGCATTCTCTTCTTCGGCAACTGCCGACCGACCGTCGCGGGCCAGAGGGCAGCGGTCAGCTACCGCTACTGGAACGACCTCACCACCAACCCGGACGGCGAGCCTGACCCCTGCCCTGACAAATGCATCCCTCCTCTGGTCTGCGATGAGGCGCTCGGCGAGTGCGTCTGCCCCAGCGATTGCGGCGCGCCGAGCCCTGGCCCCACGCACATGTGCGAGCCGGCCACTTGTCGCTGGGTCTGCTCGCCCGACTGCAACGGCTGCGGCGCCAACGAGTTCTGCGACACCGGCTCGTGCTCCTGCCAGTGCAACGTGAGCATGACCTGCGGCCCCGGCTTCCGGTTCGACACCGAGACGTGCGCCTGCGTCTGCGACACCTGGGGGCTCGGCTGCCAGGGGAATTTCCAGGTCGACGAAGCGCTCTGCGGCTGCGTCTGCAAACCCGACTGCGGCGGGTGCGCTCCGGGCTTGACCTGCAACCCGTCGCGCTGCGCCTGTGTCGGCGGGCCGAGCTAGCGCGCGCCCTTCGCCGACCGATCAGCCACATCCTCGAACGCCCGGGCCCCATCGGCCCGGGCGTTCTTCGTTCAGGCTCAGGGCCGCCGCGTTCCGTCCTGGAACAGGCGCGCGCGCTGCCGCAGCTGCCGGCGCTTCCGAGACGGCTCGCTGGCACGCTTCTGGTAGCCGCCCTCGCCCAAACACCACACGCCGGCGAGGACGACGATGAGCAACCGAATCAACCAGCTTTCGATTGGCCCGGCATCCGACCGCCAGACCCCGCAGACCGATTTCGGCGCCATGTTCGCCCGCGGGCTCTCGGGCTCGGCTGGGGTGATGGCTGGGGTCGCCTCGGCGATGGTGCCGGGCGGCGCGGTCATCAGCGCCGCGGTGAGCGAGACCGCCGCGATGGGGCGCAGCGCATCCTCCGGCGCGGCCGTCGGCGACCGCGGCCTTCTCGGCCGCGCCGACATCCAGGCCAAGGGCGCCGAGTCGAGCGGCGCCTCGGGTGCCGACAGCCTGCAGCAGCAGCGCGAGATGATGGAGGCCAACCAGCGGTGGACCGCGCAGTACCTCGTGCTGCAGAACCAGATGCAGCAGGAGAGCCGCGAGTTCAACTCCATCAGCAACATCCTCAAGGTCCGGCACGAAGCGGCCAAGACGGCCATCAACAACATCCGCTAACCGCCTTCGAGGGACGGGAGGGAGCCATGGTCGAGAAGATCGCCGCCTCCGTGCCGGCCACCGGGGCCGCGGGACCCGCTTCGGGCGCCGACTTCGCCAAGCAGCTTGCCCAGTCCGCTTCCAAGGGCGGCCCCCAAGCCGGGCCTCCGACCGGCCTGTCCCAAGGGGCGAAGGGGCCCGCGGGCCCAGCGCGACCGGCCGAGGGCTCTCCCGAAGCGCAGGCGCAGCTCCGCGTGGCGCGGCCCGGCGCGAAGGCCGTCCAGCCCGGAGCGAGAGCCGTCCGAACCCAGGCCCCGCGCCCCGTCGAGCGCGGCGGGCTCCGGCAGCCGGCCGCGGCGAAGGCGGCCGAGGCGACAGCGCAAGCCGGTACGCTCTCGCCCTCGGAGCGCCCGGGGGGCGCGCGCATCCTCACCGAGGTGCAACAGGCCCAGGCCCGGCTCGACCAGATCCTCAAGATGGCGGAGTCCGGCCGGACTTTCTCTCCCGCCGAGCTCCTCGCTTTCCAAGCCCACACCTACCGCGCGAGTCAGGAGCTCGAGATGGCGGGCAAGGTCGTCGAGAAGGGCACGAGCGCGGTCAAGCAAACGCTGCAAACGCAGATCTAGCGCGGCGCGGGCCTTCGGGCGCCTTGCCACGCGCGCCTCATGCCCGCCTCCCGGCGCCCCAACCGCGCCCCATGCGGACCGCGGGGCCTCGCGGGCCGATTCGCCCGAGCGCACTCTTTCGGTGACCCCGTGCCTGGTCAGGAGGTCGTGATGAAACGCATCGTCGTCCTCGCGGTTGTCGTGCTGGCGGGCTGCGAGCAGAAGATTCAGCACGACCTCGACGAGACACAGGCCAACGAGATCGAGGCCCTCCTCAACGAGGCCGGCGTCGAGGCGCGCAAGGTGCGAGGCGGAGGCCGGGACGCGAAGTGGGCGATTGCAGTGCCGGCCGACCGCACCACGGCCGCCATCAAGCTCCTCGACGACCACGGCCTGCCGCGCAAACAGGCGCCCGGGTTCGCCGAGGTCTTCGGCACGGGCAGCATGGTGCCTACCGCTACGGAGGAGAGCGCGCTCTTCATCCATGCACTCGCCGGAGAGCTCTCGCAGACCCTCGCCGAGCTCGAAGGCGTCGTCAACGCGCGCGTCCACATCGTCGCGACGCCAGCGAGCGCGCAGAGCGCTCTTCGCAGGGAGACGCAGTCGCGCGCCTCGGTGCTGCTGAAGGCGAAGAACGGAATGGCCCAAGCGATCGAGTCGCGCCGAGGCGAAATCCAGGCACTGGTCGCCGGGAGCGTCGACGGGCTTTCGCCCCAGAGCGTCGCCGTGATGGTTTCAGAGCTGCCGCCCTCCCCTGTGGCGCTCGCCGGCTCGCCTTCGACGCCGACCGCGCGCTGGCCCCTCGTTCTCGCCGCGGTCCTCGTCGCGCTGCTCTCGATTGCGTTGGCGCTGGTTCTCCTGCACTTGCGGCGGCTGCGCCAGCGTATGGGAACCGCAAGGGAGCAGCCGACGCCGCTCGTCGACAGTGGCACCGCTTCGAGGCGGGCGGTCGCCCCCCAGCGCGCTGCTTGAGGCGGGTTTTTGCGCAGCTCGCGCGAGGCGCCCGTTCCTGCAGGGAGCGGTCAGTGACTGCCGCTTCCACCTGAACCGCGATTCGAAGGCCTCTCCTAGAGACCGAGGAACCCATGGCTGAACGCCCACATCGGCAGGCAGCGACGAGCTGCGGAGGGCGCCGCGCTGCCCGGGTCGAGGCCGCCGACCGCAGCGAAGTGGCCCCCTCCGAGGCAGCGACCGAGATCGTCTCGCCCTCGGGTCTCCTCAACGCCCTCGAGCCAGACGAGCAGCGCCTCGTCGTCCTCTGCTGCACGCTCAACGCAAAGGAAGCACCAGAGCTGCTGCAGCTCGCCGAGCCAGGTCGAGCGGGCAGACTCATCGAGGCGGCACAGGCGCTCTCCACGCTCGAGCGGCGCGAGCGCATCGGCATCTTTGCCCGGCAGCTCTCACCCGCCCTCTCGCGCGAGGTCTCGCGCGCCGCGCTCTCCGAGCTGCGCACTTGCTCCCCCTGGCTCGCGGCGCTCGCCTGCCGTTCGCTTCCTTCCGAGGTGCGCGAGCCGCTCCTCTATTTGCCGGAAGTGCGGCGAGCGTGGGAATCGCCCGGCGCTCCCCACGCGGCGCTCGAGAGCTACGCGCGCCGGGTCGCTTCCCGACTGGTCGGCGGCTGAGCATCCCGCCCCGAGCCGCCCCGGTCCCGACCTGGAACAACCGGCGAGGAGCCCGGTCGCCCAGAAGCCCTGAAGTTCCGCGGGCTCGGGCGTCTGTGTGCCGGTGGCACGCCGGCTGAAGGAGGGTTTCCGCGCTTTGCTTCGGAGGTCGCTACGGATGGATCGCTCATCGGTCTCGCCCCTGGATGCTTCGCTGCTGCGCCCCTTCACGCAGGCTTGGTGTGCGCTGCAGCGCTCACCCGCGGTTCGCGCAGCCGGCGCGGACTCGCTGCTACGGACTACGGCCGTCCTCGAAGCGGCGCTCGGTGCTCCGGTCAGCGCCACGGCCCGCCGACTCGAGGCCCCCGTCGATGTACACAGGCTCCCCTCGGGCTGCTGCTACCTGGTCGTCGCGCTCGCGAACACCCGCGAGTACCTGCTCATCGAAGTCGAGGAGGGGCTCGTCGCGGCCCTGGTCGACAGCCTCGCCGGCGGCAGCGGCGCCGCCTTCGCTCCCGGGGCGCTCACCAACGCCGAGGTGGCGAGCTTGAGCTACCTCGCCCTCTGCGCGCTGCGCGCGGTGCGCGAGATACCGGTCATCGAGGAGGCGCTCGCGGCTCGCTTCTCGTGCGTCGCGCGCACGCCCGCCGAAGTCGAGGCGATCTTCGCCCTCGAGCCCGACTGGTGCGGGGTCGACTTCGACCTCTCCTCCGGCGCGGCCGGGGGCTCGGGCCGTCTCCTGATCCCCTCGCGGACTCTCGTGCGCCTCTGCAGGATGAATGAAGCAGCTTGCCTGCCGCTCTCCGACGAGCTGCTGCCCTTGACTCTCCAGGCCTGCCTCATGGCGGGGTCTGCGGAGATCGAGCCCGCCGATCTCGCGCGACTCACCGTCGGCGACGCGCTGCTCCTCTCTGGCCTCGAGCGCAGAGACGAGGGCGCGGCCGGCGCGGCGCGCCTCGCCTTCGACGGCTTCCACCTGAACGGCGAATTGGCCGCTCGCTCTTTCACCTACGCGTCGTATTCCGCCGCCGCCCTTGCCCCGGAGGTGCTCATGTCCGCAGCCATTCCGCCGCCACTGCCGATCCAGATCGAAGTCGAGCTCGCCCGGGTCCGAATCCCTCTGTCTCAACTCGGCCAGCTTCAGCCCGGCGCGGTCCTGGGCCTGGACATGAGCCTGACCGACCCGGTCGTGCTGATGGTCGGCGAGAAGCCCTTCGCCAAGGCCGAGCTCGTTGACATCGGCGGCGAGGTCGGCGCCCGAATCATCGCCCTGCTCTCTTGAAGGAGGCTCTCATGAGCTTTGCCGAATGCCTTCGCGGCGCCCTCCAAGCGCCCCCCCGGGGCAAGCCTCGCAAGCCGATTCTCCAGGCTGCTGTCGGGCTCGCGGGGCTGGTGGCGCTGCCCTTCCTCTCCGGCGCGGTGAGCTTCGCCGGCCAGAGCGCGCGGGTGCTCGCTGCGCTCGCGGGCGCGACGTTCCTCGCCTTCTTCGCGCTGCGCTTCCTCGCGGCCCGACAGCGAACGGTGGCGGCGGCGGCTGCGCTGCGCGTCGTCGCGCGCACGAGCTTGTCGCCCAAGACCGGCATCGCGCTCGTCGACGCCGAGGGACAGCGGCTCGTCCTGGCCTACGGGGACGGCTTCGCGAGCCTGCTGACGAGCAAGCCTGTGCCCGCCGGCGACGAGCTTCCGGAAGGAGGCGCGCGATGAAGCACCTCCTCTCCTTGGCCGTCGTGCTCGCGCCCGTCGGCGCCCTGGCCAAGCCGAAGGCCATCCCCATCCTGCAGTCGTCGGAGGTGATCGACGCCTCGTTCGCCTCGCGGCCTCTGGCGATGATGGCCCTGCTCGCGGCGATGGCGGTCATCCCCTTCGCCATCCTGATGCTCACGAGCTTCTCCAAGGTCGCGGTGGTGCTCTCCATCGCCCGCTCGGCGATGGGCACGCAGCAGATTCCCCCGACGACCGTCCTCACCGGCCTTGCGGTCATCCTCTCGGTGCATGTCATGGCCCCGGTCTTCGAGGAGATGTGGAGTGTAGGCAAGAGCGCGCTCGCCCAGGCACACGACACGGAGGCCGCGCTCGCCGCGGCCACCCTGGCCGCCACGCCTTTGAAGGGCTTCCTGCTCAAGCACGGTCATCTCGAAGACCGGGCGCTCTTTCTCGAGATGGCCCGCGAGCTGCGCGGGGAGGAGCGCGCCGACGAGGTCGGCGCCGAAGACCTCGTCGTCTCGGTGCCCGCCTTCATGGTGAGCGAGCTCAAGGAGGCCTTTCAGATCGGCTTCCTCGTCTTTCTGCCCTTCCTCGTGCTCGACATGGTCATCGCCAACCTGCTGCTGGCGCTCGGCATGCAGTCGCTGTCGCCGACGAGCGTCTCGCTGCCGTTCAAGCTGCTGCTCTTCGTGATGGTCGACGGCTGGACGTTGCTCTCTCAGGGGCTGGTGCTCGGCTACCGCTAGGCCGCTGGTCGAAAGTCGAGAGTCGACAATCGAGAGCCGCGAGGCGGCAGCAGCAGCCCCGGCCAACAAAGGGCCTGCCCTCTCCGGGAAGAACCCGACGGTGCTTCAAGGCCTCTTCTGGCCGCCCCAACCCCGCTGCCGGCTCGTTCTGCCGAACGGCCAGCGCGCGCATCCCGATTGGATTCGGCCGCTTCGATGCGGTCGGTGATCGGAGGACTACCGATGGACGAATCGGCCCTCATCCTCATCGGCCGCGAGGCGCTGCTTCTGATGGTCCTCGCCTCGGCGCCGCCGCTGCTCGCCAGCCTGGTCGCGGGTGCGCTCTTCAGCACCCTGCAGGCCATCACCTCGGTCCAGGAATCGACGCTCGCCGTCGTCCCCAAGCTGATAGCGGCGATCCTCTCGCTCGTCGTCGCCGGGCCCTGGATAGGCGCACAGCTCGGGCGCTTCACCTCCGAGCTCTTCAAGATGCTGCCGGGGGTCGGCCGATGAACCTCGCCGACGTCTTCACCGATGCCGTCGAGCTCATCCGGCCGCACCTGCTCGCGGTCGCGCTCGTGGCCGCCCGCATCGCGCCCGCGACCCTCTTCTGCCCGCTGTTCGGCGGCCAGGCCGCGCCCAACACGGTGCGCCTCTCCCTGTGCCTCGGCCTCTCGCTGCATGCGCACTTCGCCGGCGCGGTGTCGCCGGCGCCGGGCACCGATGCCGATGCCTTCTCGGTCCTCGGGGCGTTCGCGCGAGAGCTGCTCTGCGGGGCCACCATCGCCTTCGTGGCCTCGCTTCCCTTCGACGCGGCGCGGATGGGCGGCCGCTTCCTCGACACCTTCCGCGGCGCCAACGCCGAGGCCTCACTCCCGGCGACCGGCTCACGCGAGGCGGCGACCGGCGACCTGCTCTATCAACTGCTCTGCGCGCTCGTCTTCGCCGGCCCGCTCTACCGCATGATGGCCACCGCGGTCCTCGGCAGCTTCCGGCTCGCCCCCCTCGGCCTGGCTGGCTCGTTGGGCGACACGACTGTTCTGGTCGAGGTGGCGCTCGCCCGGGCGACGAGCGCACTGGCGACCGGCCTCGCCATCGGAGCTCCCGCCGCCGCGGTCGCGCTCCTCGTCGACGCGGGGCTCGGGGTCGCCGCGCGCATCGCTCCCTCGCTCAACCTCGCCTCGCTCGGAGCCCCGGTGAAGCTGCTGCTCGGCGGCTCGGCCATCCTCTTCGCGCTCGGCACGGTATCCAACCGCCTGCTCGCCGAGGCCGCCGAGGCCGCGAACGCTGTCGGCATCCTCAATGCAGCCATCGGTGGGCCAAGATGAGCGCCAAGACCGAACCCCCGTCCCCAAAGCGCCTGCGCGACGCCCGGCAGAAGGGCAACCTCGCCCGCTCGCAGACACTCGCCGCGGCGCTGGCCAGCCTCTGCACCCTCGGCGCGCTGCTGGCGATGGCGCCGGCCGCGGGCGCCTCCCTCTTCGCCTATACCCGCGCGACCCTGCACGACGCGGCGAGCGGCACCCTGTCGGCGAGCACGGCCATCGCCCACGCCTGGGAGGCTTTGGCGGCGGCGAGCTTGCCCGTCCTTCTGGCCGCCACGCTCGGCGCGCTTGCCGGCGCGGGGCTGCAGGTCGGGGTCTTGTTCAACGTCACGGCGGTCGCCCCCAAGCTCGAGAATCTGAGCCTGGCCAAGGGCTTCAAGCGCGTCTTCTCGGTCCGCAGCCTGGTCGAGGCGCTCAAGGCCCTGCTCATCACCGTGGTCATCCTCTGGCTCGCCTACGCCGCGCTGCGCGACGGGCTGCGGGTCGTCGCCGGCCTGCCGCGGCTCGAGGCCTTCACGGCGATGTCCACCGGCTTCGGGCTGGTCCGCGGGCTCGTCGTCAAGGCGCTCGGCGCGGCCATCCTGCTCGGCGGCTTCGACTACCTCTACCAGCGCCACGCCCACCTCAAGGGCCTGATGATGAGCCGGGACGATTTGAAGCAGGAGCACAAGCAGTCCGAAGGCGATCCTCACTTCAAGTCCAAGCGTAAGGCGCTGCACAAGTCGCTGGCCAACGGCACCGCCGCGCGCGGCGTGCAGAAGGCGACTGTGCTCGTCGTCAACCCGACCCATGTCTCGGTCGCCCTGCGCTACGTGCCGAAAGAAGCCGCGGCGCCCACGCTCGTCGCCAAGGGGACCGACGAGGAAGCGGCCAAGCTGCGCTGGCTCGCCCGGCGCCACCGGGTCCCGGTGGTGCGCGACGTGCCGCTCGCCCGCGCCTTGGTGCGCTTCGACGTGGGCGAGGAGGTGCCCGAGGAGCTCTACCAAGCCGCCGCCGTCGTCCTGCGCAAGGTCTTCGAGATGGGCGCGCTGCCTGCCGAGGCCCGCCCGAACAGAAGGAGCGTGCGATGAAGAGTCTCTTCAGCGCCAAGTACGCCGACGTCTACCTGGCCTTGGCCGTCATCGGCATCGTCGGAGCGATGATCGTCCCGCTGCCTCCCTGGCTGCTCGACGCCCTGCTCGCCCTCAACCTCGCCCTGGCCGCGTTGCTGCTCGTCGCCGCGCTCTACGCCAAAGAGGCGCTCAAGGTGGCCGCCTTCCCGACCCTGCTGCTCATCACCACGATGTTTCGCCTCGCGCTCAACATCTCCTCGACCCGGCTGGCGCTGCTCGAAGCGCACGCGGGCGAGGTGATCCAGGCCTTCGGCCAGTTCGTCATCCAGGGCGACTACGTGGTCGGCGCGGTGATCTTCGCGATCATCACCCTGGTGCAGTTCCTGGTGGTCGCCAAGGGCGCCGAACGCGTCGCCGAGGTCGGCGCCCGCTTCACCCTCGACGCGATGCCGGGCAAGCAGATGGCGATCGACGCCGACCTGCGCTCGGGCGCCATTGACATGGACATCGCCCGCGGGCGCCGGCGTGCCCTCGAGCGCGAGAGCCAGCTCTATGGGGCGATGGACGGGGCGATGAAGTTCGTCAAAGGCGACGCCATCGCGGGCCTGATCATCGTGCTCATCAACGCGGTCGGCGGCCTGATCATCGGCGTGATGTTCAAGGGCATGAGCGCCGGTGAGGCCGCGAAGATCTACACCCTGCTCGCCATCGGCGACGGTTTGGTCTCGCAGATTCCGGCGCTCTGCATCGCCATCTCCGCGGGACTGGTCGTCACCCGCGTCGCCGGCGAGACCGAGACCTCCTCGCTCGGCGCGGACATCGGCAGCCAGTTTGCCTCTCATCCCAGGGCGGTCGGCATCGTCGCCGCGCTCCTCGCCCTGCTCGGCCTGATGCCGATGATGCCCAAGGTGCCGTTCTTCGCCTTGGCGGCCGGTGCCGGCCTGGGCGCGCGCCTGCTCGCGCGCCGACGCGCTTCCGAAGAGGACCGGGCCCGGCAGGCTGC
>ENA-UOOR01001407-UOOR01001407.1-fermentation-metagenome-genome-assembly--contig:-NODE-1407-length-28464-cov-4.950931_pt1 | contig 28464 bp, 26 predicted proteins | sample MGYA00245780_ERZ724029 | MGnify/ENA primary metagenome ERZ724029 (study PRJEB28704, sample SAMN03018315) | fermentation metagenome | biome: anthropogenic terrestrial biome; feature: soil; material... | reverse complement strand
GGATTAAGTAGGGAGCGCATATGTGGCAGAATAAAAAGGTTGTAGTCGCGGTGACCGGCGGCATTGCTGTCTATAAGGTCTGTACGTTGGTCAGCCGTTTGGTTCAAATGGGTGCACAGGTTCGGGTAGCTATGACTGAAGCAGCTACCTCTTTTATTTCTCCTGAAACCTTTGCAGCCTTAAGTCATAACCCTGTTTATACCCAAATGTTTGATCGTGTGGAGGAAATTCCCCACATTAGTTTAGCGCAGAACAGCGATTTAATAGTAGTTGCGCCTGCTACTGCTAATATTTTAGCTAAAGCAGCACTGGGTATTGCTGATGATTTAGTTTCAGCAATTTTAGTTGCTGCTTCTGCGCCAATTGTTATGGTACCGTCTATGAACTCTGTGATGTGGGGTAACCCTGCTGTTCAGGCTAATCTTTCCGTACTAGTTCAGCGAGGGGTCACTATTGTTCAGCCGGAATCTGGAGTTTTGGCTTGTGGCACCAGTGGTGCCGGCCGTTACCCGGAATTAGATGAAATTATGGCCCAAATCCAGGCTGTTCTATCCCCACAGGTGTTGGCTGGTCGTAAAGTTTTAGTTACTGCTGGCCCTACTCGGGAGTATTTAGATCCAGTTCGCTTTTTATCAAACCCTTCTACCGGTTTAATGGGCCTAGAACTGGCTAAAGCTGCTTGGCAGCATGGGGCAGAGGTGACCCTAGTACATGGTCCGATTAGCTTGGCTATCCCTAGCTACCTTAGGGCAATACAGGTTATATCGGCTTTAGATATGGAACAGGCTGTGCTTAAAGCTCTGCCTGAACATGATGTTTTATTAATGACGGCCGCTGTAGCTGACTATCGTCCAGTTCAAGAGGCGGATTGTAAGTTAAAAAAACGTACCACTAACCTAGAATCACTGGCTCTAACTCGTAACCCCGATATCCTCAAAGAAGTTCAAAAAATACGGAGACCGGATCAGATTATCCTTGGCTTTGCTGCTGAAACAGCTCCTGATCTAAAGGCTCTTGGTCAACTGAAATTAGAGGAGAAAGGGCTGGATTTCATTGTCGCCAATAGGGTTTTTAAATCAGAAACCGGCTTTGGTCAAGAAACTCAAACTAAAGTATTGGTTCAAAACCGAGCTGGTCTAGAAATAGAGTTTACTGAGGTTAGCAAAGCAGATTTAGCTGGTCAGCTTTGCCGGCTCATAGCCGAGTATAAAGCGGGGGAAACCGTTGCAGATCGCTAAAGTTGTCGTTTTAGTTAATACTGGTGAACTACAGCAATGCTTTGACTACCTAATCCCTGTAGAGTTTCAACCGTTTATTGTAGTGGGGGCAAAAGTAACGGTACCTTTTGCTCACCGTCCTGCTCACGGCTATATTATTGAGGTTACCGATCATTCAGAGATTACGCAGCTCAAAGCGATTATTGATTTGGAACCTGAGGAGCTCTGGCTTTACCCTCAACAATTAAAACTAGCCCAATGGATGGCTGATTATTACCTAACCCCATTACCTTTAATACTTGATACCATGGTACCAGCCGGGTTTCAAGGTTCATACCGACTTTATTATTTTTTAGCTGAACCGAGCTTAACGGCAGATAATCTTACCCCTGACAGCCGTCGGGTTCTTAAGCTCTTGAGCCAAAAAGCCAAACCGGTTTCACGCCAGGAATTGCTAGCTGCTTTTGGGTCAAAGATAATTGCTAATTTAAATGAACTAACTACGGCTGGGTATATAGTAAAACAACATCGTCTTTCCCAGAGAACAGCTAAAAGTAAACAAGTCAAGGCTTACCGGTTGGCTCAAAGCGAAGCAGGTTTGCTTAATTTGACCCCAACCCAACAAAAAGTAGTTGCATTTTTACAGGAATTCGATGCTCCTACCCCCTACCGGGAAATTTACCAAGCTACTGGAGTTAGTCGTAGTGTGGTTAACACTCTAGTAGAAAAGGGGGTTCTCTATACAGAAGAACTTATTGTAGCCCGACGTCCCCTAGAGAGCAAAAGCCAGCGGAGTACTAATGTCTGGGAATTGTCGCCAGATCAAACTAAAGTTATTGCAGCTATTAAAGCTGATTTAGACCAAAGACAATTTAAGGAACACTTGATTTACGGTATTACCGGCAGCGGTAAGACAGAAATCTATAAACAGGCGGTAGGTAAATGCTTGCAATTTGGTCGCTCTGCTCTAGTTTTAGTTCCGGAAATCTCCTTGACCCCACAAATGGCAGCCGAATTTTGTCAGGCCTTTGGTGATCAAGTAGCAATTTTACATAGCCGTTTAAGTACCGGTGAACGTTTTGACGAGTGGAATCGGGTCCGACAAGGTCAAGCAAAAGTCGTTCTAGGTGCCCGATCAGCTATTTTTGCACCGTTGCAACATCTAGGGTTAATAGTTGTTGATGAAGAACATGAAAGTAGCTATAAACAAGGGGAAACCCCTTATTACCATGGGGTGAAAGTAGCTGAAGCCCTTGCTAAACAAGAACAGGCGGTACTTGTTCTTGGTAGTGCTACCCCAGACTTAGGGTCTTACCGGCGGGCTTTATCCGGGAAGATGGTTTTGCATCACTTGCCCCAACGAGTAGGTGGAGGAGTTCTACCCAAGGTTAAAGTCTGTGATATGCGTGTAGAACTCAAAACTGGCAACCGTTCTATTTTTAGCCGTGATCTTCAACAGGCTTTGTCTAGAGTTTTGGCCCAGAAAGAACAAGCAATCCTTTTTTTAAATCGTCGTGGATACGCTTCTTTTGTTCTTTGCCGTTCCTGTGGTCATGTTATTAAGTGCCAAAATTGTCAGGTGTCTTTAACGGTGCATAAAGCTAGGCCCCGGTTAAGCTGCCATTATTGTGGCTGGGAGTCGCCTTTACCAGAAACTTGCCCAGCTTGCCAAAGCTCTTATATCCGGGATTTTGGTATTGGAACTCAGCGGGTGGAACAAGAAGTTCAGCGCCATTTTCCCCAGGCTAGAGTGGCCCGTTTGGACAGTGATACTACTGTGCGGAAGGGGGCTACTTCAAAAATCTTGGCAGCTTTTCGCCAAGGCAATTTGGATCTGTTAGTCGGTACCCAAATGGTGGCGAAGGGTTTGGATTTTCCTAATGTTACCGTTGTCGGTGTAATTGCGGCAGATATTTCATTAAATCTACCGGACTTTCGTAGCGCTGAACGTACTTTTCAGTTGGTTAGCCAGGTATCTGGTCGGGCAGGGCGAGGACGCAAACCAGGGTCAGTAATTATTCAAACCTATAATCCGGACCATTACAGTATTCAGGCGGCGGCAAATCATGATTATTTTGCTTTTGCCCAAGCTGAGCTGGCTTTTCGGGAAAGCTTGAACTACCCGCCCTTCTATGATATGGTACTGATAGTTATAAGTAGTACTGTTGAGAAAGAGGCGTTACAGGCCGGTAAAGATTTAGAAGAACGTCTTAGAGCAGCTCTTTCTAAAGAGTGCTTAATTTCTCCGATCCATCCAGCGCCTTTAGCGAAGTTACGTAATCGGTTTCGGTTTCAAATTGGGCTTCGTTGGCCAGTAGGTCGTTTTACAGTACGAGAGGCTGACAAAAAGATTGTTTATGATCTTTGTTCAGCATTACCTACTACCAAGACCGCTGATATTAGAGTAAATATTGATGTAGACCCTGTTTCCTTACTTTAATTAATTAAATAGAAAGGGAATTGCCCATGGCGGTGCTAAACATAGTAAAATTAGGCTCCTCAGTTCTGCGTAAACCAGCTAAAGAAGTTGAGAAAGTTACTAAACGAATTAATAAACTAACTAAAGATATGTTAGAAACTATGTACACTAGTGACGGTGTTGGTTTAGCTGGTCCTCAGGTTGGAGTTGGTTTGCGTTTAATTGTTATTGATGTCGGAGAGGGGCCGCTAATCTTAATTAATCCTAAAATTACAGAGTATAATGGTGATATGACCGATGTTGAAGGATGTCTTAGCCTTCCTGGTGTTCTCGGTTATGTCCAAAGGCATGCTGAAGTTACGGTTGAAGGTCTTGATGAAAAGGGTCGACCTATTAGGGTTACAGGCACCGACCTTTTAGCTAGGGCTTTACAGCACGAAATAGATCATTTAGATGGTGTGCTTTTTATTGATAAAGCTAAAGGGGTTAGCGGATTAGAGGAGCTGCAAGAGGTATCCGGCCATAAGGAGGACTAACATTGAAATTAGTTTTTATGGGGACCCCGGAATTTGCTGTCCCAACTTTAGCTGCTTTAGCTCAGTCTGAACACGAAGTATTACTGGTAGTGACCCAACCGGATCGTCCTCAGGGCAGGGGTTATAAACTTCAACCACCACCGGTAAAAAAGCTGGCCCTTGAATTAGGTATACCTATTCTACAGCCCCAAAAGCTTAATGAAATCCAAGAAGATTTACAAACGCTGGCTCCAGATGCTATTATTGTAGTAGCTTTTGGTCAAAAAATTCCGAACTGGTTATTGGATTTACCTCGATTGGGCTGTATTAATCTACACCCATCCCTGCTGCCCAAATATCGGGGGGCAGCACCGATCCAAGCGGCAATTATAAATGGAGAACAAGTTACAGGTGTTTGTACTATGCAGCTTGATAAAGGCTGGGATACCGGTCCTGTTCTGCTCTGTCGGGAAGTGGCAATTGACCCTACTGAAACTGCAGGTCAACTTCATGATCGGTTAATGCTAATCGGAGCAGATTTGGTTCTAGCTACCTTAGCTGGACTAGAGCAAGGAATAGTAGTGCCAACCCCTCAAAATGATTTAGAAGCTAGTTTTGCTCCTAAATTATCTAAAGAGGCTGCCCGTATTGATTGGGCTAAATCAAGTAAAGAGATTGCCAACCAAGTTCGGGGCAACAACCCTTGGCCTGTAACCTGGTCTACCTTACAGGGTGAAACAATTAAAATTTGGCAGGCCCAGGCGTTACCGTTAACATCTTCAGGACATCAACCTGGTGAAGTAGTAGCGATAACACCTGAAGGTATAGAGGTTGCTACCGGTTCTGGCAAATTATTAATTTTAGAGTTACAGCGTTCTGGTGGTAAACCTTTGCCATGCAGTGCATTCCTCAATGGCTTTCCAATCCAAAGCGGAACTATTTTTAATTAAGGGACGTTTTGGCTGTAAATAGGAGGTTGATTTTAGATGTTTTATTGGGATCCGAGTATTATTATTTTAATTCCTGGTTTAATTTTAGCCTTTTGGGCCCAAGCTAAAGTAAATTCTACTTTTCAGCGTTATCTACGGGTTAATTCCAGGAAAGGATATAGTGGAGCCCAAGTTGCTCGTGAGCTACTAAAGGCCAATGGGGTCCATGATGTTAGTGTCGAAATGGTATCAGGCCATCTATCTGATCACTATGATCCACGTTCTAAAGTTATTCGGTTGTCACCTCAGGTCTATCAAGGTACTTCGGTGGCTGCAGTAGGGGTAGCTGCCCACGAAACAGGGCATGCTCTACAGCATAACCAGGAATATTTTCCTTTGGCTATTCGTAACTCACTAGTTCCGGTGGCAAATTTCGGCTCTAATATGGCTTTTCCTTTATTTTTCATCGGCCTGTTATTTCAGAGCAATTTTGGCTGGACTTTGATGAATTTAGGTATTTTATTATTTACGGCTGCACTGCTTTTTCAAGTAATGACTTTGCCGGTAGAATTAAACGCTAGTAACCGAGCGGTTACTATGTTAACGGGACAGGGGATTCTCGATTTAGGAGAAGAAGGGGCAGCTCGTAAAGTATTGACAGCAGCTGCTTGGACCTATGTTGCCGCTGTAGCTGTGGCAGCCCTTCAGCTGATACGGTTACTGCTACTTCGTGGTCAACGAGAAGACTAATTATGGATAACGGAAAAACAAATCCCCGTTGGTTGGCGGCTCAGATTCTGAATCAAATTATAGAAAAGGAAGCTTTTGCTGATATAGCCCTGGACAAAACGGTTAGGGAATCCTCCCTTTCCGCATTGAACAGGGCTTTTCTCACTGAATTAGTTTATGGATCAGTTAAATATTTACGTTTTCTTGATTACTTATTGGGGAAGTTTTCACGTCGTCCAATTCAAAAACTAGAGCCGAATTTACGGCATTTCTGCCGATTGGGACTCTTTCAAATCTATTTACTAGAGCATATTCCAGATCCAATTGCTGTTTATGAAACTGTTGAAGCAGCAAAAAGGATGCTACACAAAGGTTCTTTGGGCTATTTAAATGGCTTATTAAGATCAGCGGTGCGGCAAAAAGAAAATCTGGACCAACTTCTTCCGCCACCAAGTTCTGCTGACTATATCGGAGTTCGTCATTCCCACCCCCAGTGGTTAGTAGACCGGTGGATTACCCACTGGGGGCTAACCGAAACAACAGAGCTATGTGTTGCAAACAATGAAGTTCCGCCATTAACGTTGCGGACCAATACTTTAAAAGTGAGCAGAGCGGATTTACTGGCTAATCTGGCTAAGGCCGGCTTAGAAGCCGAAGCTGCAGAAATAACTAGGGATGGGGTAATTCTACGTCAAGGAACATCTATACCTCAATTAACCCCTTTACTCCAAGGGGAATGTCAGGTTCAGGATCTTGGTTCGATGTTAGTAGCTGAACTATTAGCCCCTGAACCAGGGGAAAAGGTCTTAGATGTTTGTAGCGCTCCAGGAGGAAAAAGCACTCATTTGGCTCAGTTAATGAAAAATCAGGGGCAAATTATTGCTGCAGATATTCATAAAAATAGGTTACAGCTAGTAGAAGAGAACGCACAGCGGTTAGGGGTTAATATTATTGAAACAGTAGTTCAAGATGCTTCACTACTATTTGAACACACCCAATGGCAGCAAATTTTTGACCGAGTGCTAGTTGATGCTCCCTGTACTGGATTAGGTGTCTTAAGACGAAGAGCAGATGCCCGCTGGCGAAAAAAACTAACCGACTTATTGGAGTTGCCACGATTACAGAAAGCAATTTTGGCTGGTGCTGCTGGGACTGTTCGACCAGGGGGGGTATTAGTTTATAGTACTTGTTCTATTGATTCAGCAGAAAATCACGAAGTAGTTCAGTGGTTTTTAGAACACTATCCCGGTTGGCAAGTGGAAAGTTACCGCGACCAGCTCAACTTACCAGCGGAATATGGTGTTTATTTAGGAACAGATGAATTTGCGCGCAGCGAATATTTATATACTTACCCACACCGTGAAGGCACAGATGGTTTTTTTGCAGTTAGATTACGACGTAGCTAAATCTAGGGAAAAACTATAATAAATGGAAATTAGCAAGGAATTAGTTCAATATCTGTAGAAAGCATGACAAGATGATTACTGGGGGGGTGCTTTCAAGGGTGATTCGGGTATTAATAGCGGATAATAATGTCGAACTTTGTGACATCCTAGCCCGCTATTTTGAGAAGCAGGATGATATTGAAGTATGCGGAATAGCCTATGATGGCGAACAGGCTCTTAATTTGATTAGTGAGAGAGAGCCGGATGTAGTTATTCTTGATATCACGATGCCAGTGTTAGATGGTCTAGCGGTATTAGAACGGTTGCCAGGACTTAACCTACCTAAACGCCCGAAAATTATTATTTTAACGGCGTTTGGCCGGGAGGATTTAGTATTAAAGTTAACCCAGTTAGGTGCGGATTATTATGTGGTTAAACCTTTTGATATGGAGGTTTTAGTTACCAGAATCCGCCAGTTTGCCAAGGACGATGAAAGTCTATTTACCACTTCGTTAGCGACTGACTTACGTTCACAGCCCAATGAAAAAGCCGACTTAATGACTATGGTTACTGAAATAATCCATGGGATGGGTGTACCAGCACATTTTAAAGGTTATAATTACCTACGCGATGCTGTAACGATGGTTTTGGAAGAGGATTTTGTAGCCGGTGGTAATTTAACTAAAGAACTTTACCCTCGGATTGCGGCTAAATATAGTACCTCTACCGGTGGAGTAGAAGCAGCTATTCGTAACGCAATTCTAACTGCTTGGGAGAACGGTGATCCGGAGTATATTTCTAAAATTGTTGGAAAAAGTGCCATATCGACTAAAGGTAAATTTCCTTCTAACTCCTTGATGATCGCAAAGATCGCTGATCAATTACGTTTAAAGATGCAAGCCGGTTAAATGATCAAGCTTATTACACTAAAAAGCCACGGTTGCAGTTAAACCGTGGCTTTTTTGTATACTTTATTGGTCGGGGCGACACGATTTGAACGTGCGGCCTTTCGGTCCCGAACCGAACGCTCTACCAAACTGAGCTACGCCCCGATGACAACAATTATAACTTGTTTTTTGCAGTTTTGTCAAAGATAATTTATAGTGAAATCCTAAGGAGGGGTAAATAATGCCGATAATAAACTCAGCGGATATTTTAGTAATTGGTGCTGGACCAGCTGGTTATACCGCTGGACTCTACGGGAGTAGGGCCGGCCGTCAAACTATATTGTTGGATAAAGGTATCGGGGGTGGCCAGTTAGCAACGACTTTTCGCATTGAAAACTATCCAGGAGTATCTGGAGGGATTAGTGGTTTTGAGCTAGCCGAAACTATGAAAGAGCAAGCCCTACACTTTGGAGCTCAAGTTGATCAGACAGAAGTATTAAGTCTTCGTAAAGAGCAGGAGTTATTTCAAGTAGAAACAACGAATGGAACTTACCAGGCTCAGACGATTATTTTGGCTACCGGAGCTTCTCCTCGTAAACTAAAGGTTCCCGGTGAGGAAGGCCTTATTGGCAAAGGGATTTCCTTTTGTGCCACTTGTGACGGTGCTTTTTTTCGGGATAAAAAAGTCGCTATAGTTGGCGGTGGAAATTCTGCGGTAGAGGAGGCTCTATTTCTAACCAGATTTGCTGCAGAAGTTGCTATTATTCATCGTCGTGATGAACTGCGGGCCGATAAAATTATTCAGGAAGAAGCTTTAGCTAATCCTAAAATTTCATTTCACTATAATTATGTTGTTACTCAGGTAATGGGGGATAATAAAGTTTCTGGTTTAATGCTACAATCTACAGTGGATCAGAGTGAAAAGTACTTACCGATAGACGGAGTTTTTGTTTATATCGGTAACATACCTAATAGCCAAATAGTAAAAGGCTTAGTTAATATGGATGAAAAAGGATTTATTATTACAGGAGAAGATTTAATGACTTCCTTACCCGGACTTTTTGCAGCCGGCGATATACGTCAAAAAGCTTTACGGCAGGTTATAACCGCTTGCGCAGATGGAGCTACCGCTGCGACCGCTGCTGATCTATACCTTTCACGGAAAGGTGTTTGATTTAATTGATATTTAACCCCAAAGAATATCCTTTAACCCAACTAAAAGAGTGGTTTAGTAAAGAACAAGAACCACCCTTTAGGGCGGTACAGCTTTTTGAATGGCTCTATAAACATCAAGTTATGGAGTATGCTCAGATGACGAATTTGCCCTTGGAGTTACGGGAGCATCTAGAAGAAGTGGCGCCACTGTTTTGGCCGGCGGTAGTACGGAAGCAAGTTTCTGCTAATGATGGTACCCATAAATTACTATTGGAGTTAATTGATGGGAACCTTATTGAAACTGTCTTTATCCCTCACGACTATGGAAATAGTGTTTGTGTTTCTAGTCAAGTAGGATGCGCTTTAGGTTGTTCTTTTTGTGCTACTGGGATTACCGGATTTATTCGCAATTTAACCGTTGCTGAGATGGTGGATCAGGTTTTGGCTTTTCAAACAAAAATTAGTAGTGTTGTTTTAATGGGCATGGGTGAACCAATGCTTAATTTGGACCGAGTGTTAACTTTTTTAGAGATTCTTCATGATCCGCGGGGTCTTAATATTGGTTACCGTCATATAACAATTTCAACGTCTGGAATACCTCGGGGTATACGACAGTTAGCTGAGACCGGTTTACCGATAACGTTAGCTATTTCCCTACATGCTCCTAATGATGATATTCGGTCTAAGCTAATGCCGATTAACCATAAGTATCCTATTGCTACAGTATTAGAGGCGGCAGATTACTATGCTCAGTTGACCGGACGTAGGTATACCCTAGAATACGCTTTAATTGGGGAGCTTAATGATTCGGTATATCTAGCCCGAGATTTGGCTCGATTATTAAGCGGTCGGCTTTGCCATGTTAATCTTATCCCCCTCAATCCGGTGGCAGAAAATAACTTTAAGAGGAGTGCGGCTAAAAAAATAGAAGACTTCATGATAGTATTAGAATCTGCAGGTATTCCTGTAACTTTGCGCCGTGAAATGGGTTCGGATATTGATGCTGCATGCGGCCAATTACGTTCCCGAGCTCAACACAGCTTAGTAACTAAGGAGTGAAATTTAATTGCGAGTTGGCGCATATAGCTATATAGGAGGGACCCGAGGGGAAAATCAAGACCGCTATGGTATAGGCCCTAATTTTTGGGCGATAGCCGATGGTATGGGCGGTTGTAACGGGGGTTCCCAAGCTGCTGACACTGCAATTCAAGTAATTAGTGATTTCCCTTATGATCGCCAAACGCCTGTTGAGTCTCTGCAACAGGCGTTACAGGAAGCAAATCGCCATGTTTATGACCAAGGTACTTCTAGCCAGTCCTTGCGAGGAATGGGTACTACACTAACTGTAGGTTACTTAGTAGATAATGTACTATATATTGGTCATGTTGGTGATAGTAGGATTTATTTAATTCGGGATCATACCATTCGTCAATTAACCCAAGATCATTCTTTTGTTGGTGAATTATTACGAGACGGGGCTATCTCCGCTGATGAGGCCCTACACCATCCCAATCGTAATATATTGACTAGAGCTATTGGGGTAGCTCCAGAAATAACGATTGACATATCGCAAGAAAAAATTGCTCTTGATGATATTTTAGTTTTATGTACAGACGGGGTTTGTGGTGTATTAACAGATGAAGATATCCTCGAAATTGTCGAAGCTAACCCTGAGCCTAATCAAGCAGCAAAAACGCTTTGTCATGAAGCTGATCGGCGGGGGGGAACCGATAATGCGACGGCTATCGTTATTTGTTTTTTACCTCCCCAGAGCAATGGGCTTGACCAGATGGAGTTCGGACTAGAAAATAGAGTGGAATCTGAATTAACATTAATATAATCTAAGGGTAGATATTGCAAAAGGATTGAAATTATGGATTTACATGTTGGACAGACTCTAGGTGGTCGATACGAGATAATTGATCTCATTGGCGAGGGTGGCATGGCTCTAGTTTATAAAGCCAATGACCGCCTGCTTAATCGTATTGTGGCTGTGAAAGTTTTGCGGCCGCAATTTGCTGTTGACTTACAGTTTGTGGAACGGTTTCGTAGAGAGGCCCAAGCTGCAGCTAGCTTATCCCATCCCAATATTGTTAATATTTACGATGTCGGACAAGATGATAAAACTCATTTTATTATCATGGAGTATGTCGAGGGGAAAAACTTAAAAGATATTATTATAGAGTCGGCCCCTTTACCGGTTGATCAAGTGGTTAATATTGGTATTCAAATTTGTCGAGGGTTAGAGCATGCCCATGCCAAAAATCTTATCCACCGGGATATTAAACCCCACAATATTTTAATTACAGCTGATGGGGTTGTTAAAGTAACTGATTTTGGGATTGCCCGGGCTGTTAGCTCTAGTTCTCTTACTGATACCGGTACTATTATTGGCTCTGTTCACTACTCGTCGCCTGAACAGGCTAAAGGGACTTTTGTTGGCCCCCAATCAGATCTGTATTCTCTAGGGATAGTTCTTTATGAACTATTGACTAAGAAAGTTCCTTATACCGGTGATAGTCCTATTGCGATTGCGATTAAACATACACAAGAGGGTATTCCCAGTGTACGTATGGAAAACCCCAGAGTTCCACTTTATTTTGAGCGGATTATTCAAAAGGCTATGGCTAAAAATTTAGCCGATCGCTACCGGTCCGCCGGGGAAATTAGGCAAGATCTAGAACGAGTTCTTCGTAGTGAGCAAAGTTTTGTAAAAGAAACTCCAGCAGATCAAAGTTTAGAGGAAACCAAAGTTTTACGTCGTTCGTTACCTCGAGACGAGGAGGATCAAAAAGTGAATTCGGGTTCGCTTATAAAAAAACTTTTGTTGGCTTTACTTTTCTTAGCTATCGCTGGCCTAACTTTTATTTTTGTTATTCTGCCTACTTTTGTAAATGTAGAAGAGGTTATGGTACCCCGTTTAGTTGGTTTAAGCCTACCAGAGGCAGAACAAACTTTAGCCCGGATTGGTATTTCTCTCGAGGTACAACGGAAACTTTATGATAGCCAGGTTCCTCAGAACCATATCATTGATCAAGACCCTCGTCCTAATCGATGGATGAAGGTGAATCGTAAGGTTAAAGTTATTGTTAGTTTAGGGCCTGAATTGTCGACTGTACCGGATTTAATCGGTTTAACTGCTAGAGAAGCACAAGTGGCCATAAGTGATGCTGGTTTAATGCTTGGGACACAACAAACCGGATTTAGTGATCAGGTACCAGAAGGTCGAGTTATGCTTCAAGATCCTTCACCATTTGCTAAGGTTAGTAAAGGATCTAAAGTTCAGTTAACTTTTAGTAAAGGGCCAACTCCTGATTTAGTTACTGTACCTGATTGTATCGGTTTACATATTGATCAGGCTCTTACAAAATTACAGTCGGCTGGTCTAGTACCGGGTCGAATAATTAAAGATCTACGAGGTGGACTTGGGCTGCCTCCAGGAACTGTGTTGGACCAAAACCCACCGTTAGGGGTATCAGTCGCTCCAGGTTCCAGTGTGGATCTAGTTGTTAGTCCAGAACCTATTGTTGAACCAGAAGTACCGGTGCAGGAACCTTCATCTCCAGAACCAGGACCGGTTCCAGAGCCAGAACCTACTCCTGAGCCAGGACCAGAGCCTGCTCCTGACCTGACTAAACCTCAGACCGAGCCGGTAGAAAGTCCTTTTGGGGAGGTTAAACGGGCCGAAGTGCAGATTTTAGTGCCCCCTGGTCCAGTTAAGCAGTTAGTGCAAATTATCTTAATTGATGATTATCCTGCCCGTGAGGTTTATAGTAAACTTCATGCTCCTGGTGAGCGAATAGTCCAGGTAGTAGAAGGGCATGGTTCAGTAGTTAAGTTACAGGTTTATATCGATGGGGTTATGTATAAAGAACAAACTTTTAAGGATTAAGGAGAAAGAATGTCTTTGCCCAAGACGGGAGTTGTCGTAAAGACCTATGGTGGTTTCTGTTATATTGCTGAGAAAGATAATTCTACAGAACATTCACAGTTGATTGAAGCTACCTTACGGGGACGATTAAAGTTAGAACAATCTAAGTTACCACCGGTTATCGTTGGTGATATAGTTGAGTACGAATTTATTAAATCAAGCCCTGTAATAACTAAGGTGTATCCACGGAAAACAAAACTTTTTCGTCCTCCGGTAGCCAACATTAATCAGGTCGTTTTGGTTGCTGCTGCGGGTTCCCCGCCACCGGATTTGTTGTTACTAGATAAAATTCTAGTTCAAGCCGAAGCGAATGGCATAGATGTTTTAGTGGTCATTAATAAAGTGGATAAAGCCCAAGAAAAAGTGCTTACTGAATTGCAGGAGCACTTTAGTAGTACCGATTATTCTGTAATTTGCTCCAGTGCGATTAAAGGGATAGGTTTGGACAAGCTAGCTCAAGCCTTAGTAGGACGGTTTAGTGTTTTAGCCGGGCCTTCTGGGGTCGGTAAATCGTCACTAATTAAGGGTTTAGTCCCTGACTATCAAGGTAAGGTTCAATCGGTCAGCGCTAAAACTGAGCGTGGGAGACATACCACTAGACATGTTGAATTATTAAGTTTGCCTTTAGGTGGTTATTTGGCTGACACACCAGGTTTTAGTCAAATTAGTGTCGCTGGGATTGATGTGCAACAACTCCCAGGCTATTTCCCTGAGTTCAACCAATTCAGTCGAAAATGTCGTTTTACTAGCTGTTTACACGGCCCTGAACCGGGATGTAAGGTCAAGGAAGCGTTAGAAAATGGCATGATCAGCCGAACCCGTTATGCTAATTACTGCCAAATTCTTGCTGAAATTAAAGCTCTGAAAAAATGGTAGGAAGGTGTCCTGTATTGACTAAAGTTGCGCCCTCAATTTTATCTGCTAACTTTGCTGATTTAGGTAATCAAATTGCTCTATGCTCAAACGCGGATTTTCTACATGTTGATGTTATGGATGGCCGTTATGTGGCTAATATTACTGTAGGACCAGTAGTTGTTAAAGATATCAAAGCTGTAAGCGCTTTGCCGCTTGATGTTCATTTAATGATTGTTGAGCCAGAGAAGTTTATTGATGAATTTGTTGCTGCTGGAGCTGACATAGTTACTGTTCATGTAGAGGCTTGTCCTCATATTCATCGGACGTTATCTTTAATTAAAAAAGCTGGTGTAAAAGCTGGAGTAGCTTTAAACCCGACGACATCAATTGATTTTCTTCCTTACGTTTTAGATTTACTAGATTTAGTCCTATTAATGACCGTTAATCCTGGTTTTGGGGGACAACAGTTTATCACTCCAACCCTACCCAAGATTCAGGCAACTAAAGAATTGCTACTTACCGCCGACCACGAAATTCTCTTGGAAGTAGACGGTGGAATTAATTTAGAGACAGCCCAGAAAGTGGTAACTGCAGGAGCTGATGTATTGGTTGCAGGTTCATCTATTTTTTCTGCTACTGATATTCCCGGTACTATCGCTAGTTTGCAACAAATATCACCTTAATTGATTAGAAAAAGGTGTACTAATTAACTCTACTTTAGTTTCGGTCTTTCCTCTAACCTGGAGATACGAAGTTATCTGCACTGGCACGGTAATTAATGCTATTTGCCAAGGCCTAATCAGTACTCTCGGCGCAAAACGTTCTTCTTGTTCTTTTAAGCGTAACGCTTTACTTTGCTTTATTTCAGCGATAGCTTCTGGGTTTTTCCAGCCTTCTTCAGTAGTTAGTTGGTCAAAGAAATCCACTAAATCACTTTGCTCCTTAGCTAATCTTTCTAAGGCCTCTTTGCTCCAACTCTGATCACAAGCAGCTACTTGCATGATGATTTCTTTCTCCAGGGCCTGATACGAATGTTTCAGGCTACATTGGGCTTTTTCCAAAAGAGCAGCTTCTTTGGCACTAAATTTTTGTAAATAGGGTAGTAGCTGTTTCCAATTAAAACTAGAGACACTTCCGGTAACACGATTGATACAGACGCTATGTAATTCTTCCCAACGGCGATTACCTTGGAAGACAATTGAAAAGGTTATAGCTAAATACGGTTGGTAAATTAGGTTAGATCCTAATTTGTAGTAGCGTTGAGCGGTAATAACTTTTGATTTATCAATAGCATCAGGGGAGATTGCTACTTGAGTAAATTGTCCTCTACTAAGCAGTTGTTGGATGATATAGTGTAAACGATAACTACCCATAGTAACTAGTTCAGCCCCGGTATTGTTAAGTAAATCTTCATCTTTAAAGACAAATAACAAGGTTTGCTCACGAGCCCAGGGGCCATCTAGTTTTTTAGCGGTGTTATCATCTAAATAGACTTCTAAGGCAGGACCGATAGTACGTAGTTTTCCCCCAATAAGTTCATAAAAAGTGGCTACAAAAGCAGCTATATCTAAAGTAGAATCAATTAAATTAGGGATTCCCATGCGTTTTCTGCCCACTCTTTCCTCTTTAGTAAGAGTTCTTGTCCTAAATTTTCAAAATTAGCTTCCAGTTCGTTTTCATCTCGTGCCTGTATTATAGCCTGATATAGTTGGCTTTCGAAGGAGCCCTCTTGAGTACCAAAAAGAGCTTCTAGTTCGCCAATGACTAAATTAAACATATTTATTTTTTCGTGTAACAAATTTAGAAGATGATTTTCTATTGTTCCTTGTGTGGAAAGGTTGTAGATATGAACATCTCTAGTTTGGCCTAAACGGTGAATACGACCGATTCTTTGTTCTAATCGCATCGGATTCCAGGGTAAATCGTAGTTAATCATAGCGTTGCAAAACTGGAAATTGAGCCCCTCACCACCAGACTCAGTACTGACCATCACTTGAGCATTATGCTGAAAAAGGTGACAGGTCCATTGTTTTCTGCCTGCCGATAATGATCCATCAAAGCCGACGACTGTTAAGCCGGCCTGGCTTAAAAACTGTAATAGATACTGAAGAGTAGCTCGGTATTCAGTAAAGATAATTACTTTGTCTTGGTGAGATTTAATTAATTCTAAACAAGTTTGGGCTTTAGTAGGGGTTGTAATTGCTACAGCCTTCTCCAATAGTGCAAATAGTGATACCTGATCATTAGGTTCAGCTTTTTGATGCATTTTAGCTAAGGTGTATGCTACCGCCATTGGACTAGAGCAGACTTCTCTTTGTAGCGTAATCAGAGGTAAGCCGATCTCAAAACCTAATCTCCGGGTTTTATCCCGTAGAAAGTTGGTAACACCCTGATAGAGAGCTCTTTCTCCAGAGGAAAGTTCGACCGCAATAGAATGAATGATTCTTTTAGGTAAGTTAATATTAACATCTGATCGGCGGTTGCGAATCATTACTTCGCTTAAAAGATGGCGCAAGGCTTCCGAGTTTTTCGGTTGGCGTTCGCTAACGACATAACGTTTTTTAAATTCCCGATAAGTCCCTAATTGGCCTGGTTTTAATAGCGTTATTAAATTATATAGTTCTTTTAGGTTGTTTTGAACCGGAGTTGCAGTTAATAGTAGAAGGTATTTAGAGCTAAGGGCATTGACTAATTGCCAATTTTTTGTCCGTTCATTTTTTAATTTGTGAGCCTCATCAATAATAATTAAGTCGTATTTGTGCTTAAGTAAGTACTGTTGGTTAGTTGGTTGTTTAGCAAAATCCAGAGAAGATATAATTAAGTTATGGGTAGACCAATCCCACTTTTTTCGGGCTACCCAAGCGAGAATATCAAATTTATCTCGGAGCTCTTGTTGCCATTGCCGACAAAGGGAAGCTGGAGTAAGGATAAGAACTCTGCGGACCTGTTTACGCAGTAAATACTCTTTGAGGATTAATCCGGCCTCAATGGTTTTACCTAATCCAACTTCGTCAGCGAGGATCGCCCTACCGTGTAGTTCATAAATGACCCTGGTAGCCGTTTCCAATTGATGCTGGTAATATTGAACGCCGCTCCGACGCCAAATATCACGCAAGTGTTCTAAAGCTAGCAGTTTGTGGTGCGTAGATTGTAAACTTAATTCCTGTGCCCACTGAGCCAGGGAAAACCATTCCCAGCTATCAGCAGTATTCTTACGTAGAGTTTGTCGGAACTCTTTATATCCTGATTGATAAATTAGGATTGGAAAAGGTAATTCTTTAGTTTCAGGGGTTTGAACTACCTGGTAGAAATTATAGTCATCTTTAGGGTCGGTGGTAAAACGTTTAGGACCACCAACCCCTCGTAAAAGCGGAGTTGTTATGATGATTTCCAACGATCAACCTCCTCACAAATATTATCTTTTCCCAGATAGAAGGGGTCTTATGATTTTCTGTTACTTGAGATAAACAAGAGGAGTTCTCAGATAAGGTATGGAATTAGCATTAGATATAACTGAGGTGGAATATGGAACAAATTCAAGGTTTAGTCATGGTATATACGGGCTCCGGAAAAGGCAAGACTACAGCGGCTTTAGGTTTAGCTCTCCGGCAAATCGGCCATGGCGGACGAGTTTTATTCCTCCAATTTCTAAAGGCTCCCCAGCAATCTGGAGAATATCAGGCTGCAGTTAAATTTCTACCAAATCTAGAAATAGTCTCCTGTGGCCGTAAAGGTTTTATTTACTCTATACCGACAGCTGAAGATAGACGTTTAGCTACTGCGGCTTTGATTAAAGCTGAAGAGGCTTTAAGTTCCCAAGCCTATAGTATGTTAGTTTTGGATGAAGTTCATGTTGCTCTAGAACTGGGACTTATTTCTCTCGATGATTTAATGCGGTTAATCGCAATTCGCCAAAGTACTCATCTAGTTTTAACTGGACGTAATGCTCCAGCGGAGGTTATTCAAACCGCTAATATTGTTTCCGAAGTACAGGAGATTAAACACGATTATCAGGTTGGTCGGCAGGCTACTGCTGGTATAGAGTACTAAGCAATTCCAAGGGGTTGGCACGAATTAACGTACATATTGTTACTATGGGTTGTGCAAAAAACAGTGTGGATTCAGAAAACATGGCTGGATATCTTCGCCAAGGCGGTCATCGGATTGTAGCTCATGTTAACGAAGCTGATGCGGTAATTATTAATACCTGTGGTTTTATTCAACCGGCGGTAGAGGAGAACATTGAAACCATTCTCGAACTGGCCCAGCATAAAAATGAAGGGCATATTCGTTTGCTGCTAGTTACCGGGTGTCTTACCCAAAGATATCAAACCGAATTAGTTGAGGAGTTGCCGGAAGTTGATGCTTTTATTGGTACCGGTGACTACCACCGCATCGCTCAAATATTAGCTACAATTAGTGTCGGTGAGCGCTATTGCTCTTTTAACGAAGAGCTGACTCTACCAGAACAGCTACCACGGGTCCGTTTAGCTAAGGGGCCGTCTGCTTATGTTAAAATAGCTGAAGGGTGTCCTCGTTCTTGTAGTTATTGTATTATCCCCCAAATTAGAGGGCGACTCCGGAGTCGTTCTGTAGACTCTATTATTCAGGAAGTCGTAGACCTAACTGAGCAAGGGGTTAAGGAGATAGTATTGGTAGCTCAAGATACTACCGCCTATGGGTTGGACTTGCAAAAGGAACCTTTATTCCCCCTGTTATTAAATGAGTTGGCGGCTATTGAGGGTTTGCACTGGATTCGGTTTCTTTATGCTTACCCTGAACTGATTAATCTGCCCTTGTTAGAGGTGATGGCTAGTCAGCCCAAAATTTGTGCTTATCTAGATTTACCTCTGCAACATGTTTCTCAACGAATTTTAAAGAGTATGGGCCGCAAAGGTTCAGCGGATGAATATATTAATTTAATCCGGACTATTCGCCAATACTTGCCTGAAGTAGCTCTACGCAGTACATTTATTCTTGGCTACCCTGATGAAACAGATAATGAATTTACCCAACTGCTTGAATTTATTGATACTGTTAAGTTCGACAATTTAGCCGCTTTTCTCTTTTATCCAGAAAAAGGGGCTCGAGCCGCCGAAATGCCTAACCAGGTAAGCTTAGAAGTGGCTAGAGAGCGTTTCCGCAAGTTAACAGATTTACAAGAAGTTATTTCTAGTGAACTTGCCCAACAACGTATAGGTACGACTACTGAAGTATTAGTGGAAACCGTTAACGTTGCGGAGTACAGTTTTAGTGGGCGGAGCTATCGGGAGGCTCCAGAAATCGATGCTTTGATTATATGTCACCAGTCACCGGAGCAGAAACTCCCCCGAGTTGGCGAATTTATTCCGGTTCGAATAATGGCAGCAGATAGTCAGGTATTATTAGGCCAGCAGGTAAAGGGGGTGTAATGATGACTATCGCAACAGTAGTAACAACTATTCGGATCTTATTGGTTCCAGTCTTTATGGCATTGTTACTAGTTAAAATCCCATACGGTGTTTTTTGGGCCGCAGCAGTCTTTGTTTTAGCAGCGGCGACTGATGGCCTCGATGGTTACCTAGCTAGGAGTAGGAATGAGGTAACTAAATTAGGTATACTACTTGACCCATTAGCCGATAAGCTTTTGATTTCTGCTGCTTTAGTTTCACTGGTACAGTTAGGCCGTATTTCTGCATGGGTTGCCATGTTAATTATAGGGCGGGAATTTGCAGTTACTGGATTACGGTTAATCGCAGCTGGAGAAGGCTTAGTAATCCCAGCCAGCAAATTAGGAAAATTAAAGACTATCTCCCAGATTGTCGCTGTAGTCGCTGTATTGATCAGTTTCCCAGGCGATCAGATTTTATTATGGATCGCTGTGGCTATCACCATTTGGTCGGGAATTGACTACTTTGCTAAAGCTTCTGAAGTACTTAAGTTAACTAAATAAGCGAACCCAAATTATCCAACAAAAGCCGCTATTCCCTAGTATTACTGGGGGGTAGCGGCCTTTTTTTCTCTCTGCCTATGCTATAATTGTCACTGAGACAATTATTTTGGCTGGGGCCTAGGGGGGAGGAAGAAAATGCCGAAACGTCTACAGCAAATAATTTGGGCGTTGGCTGCTTTTTTGGTGGTAGCTGGCCTCTTATTTTTGGGGAACTGGTTTTATCAAGAATGGCAGATTAACAAGCCGGTAGTGCAAAAAATTAGTGCTGTATCCGGCGTTGTCCAGGTAGAAATAGAAGCTAACCAGGGACAACCTCTCTTGCAAATTCGGCTTAAGCCGGACTCAGAGTTAACTCTAGTTTGGCCCAAAGTTCTTAAAATTTTAACTGAAATTCCAGGGGGAGTCCAGGCCTTTACAGTTCAGATAACAGGGTTGAATCAGCCGACAGCTAAGATTGAAGAAGCTAATGCTCAACTTCAATTTGCACTCTATGAATCCTTGGCGACCGGAAACTATACTCAGATACCTGTTGCGCTCCTAAAAATACAGGAGCAGTTTGGAGTTAGGGGAAAGGCATACCTTAAAGAAGGTTATTTGCTAATAACGTTACAGGACAATGAAGTTGCTTCATACCAAGTAGTAGAGTTACCTAATTTAGAGACAAACCCTATTAAACAAGGGGTGTAGGGGGTGAAAACCTAATGATTTTCTCAATAATAGCAGGTTCATATATAGCTATCCTAGCTTTTCTCGGTTTTAAAGGCTATGACATTACTACCTTAATTTTATTAGCTGCAGTTGCAGGGGTGATGTACTTAATCCTTAACAAAGAGCTACCTGGTATTGGCGCAAAAAAACGTTTTGAACTAGTTAATGGCAGCGGTGTAAAAGTAAGTAGACCAGTTAGTTTTGATGATATTGGTGGTCAGGAAGCGGCTAAAAGAGAGTTTCAAGAAGCTTTGGAGTTTATTAAAAATGAAGAGCAGGTTAAAAAGTTGGGAATTCGCCCTCTAAAGGGGATTCTGTTAACAGGTCCACCTGGTACCGGTAAAACCTTATTGGCCAAAGCAGGTGCCCATTATACCGGCTCAACATTTATCTCGACATCGGGTAGTGAATTTGTAGAAATGTATGCTGGGGTTGGTGCTCAGCGGGTACGTAAATTATTTCAAGAAGCGAGAGAAACGGCTCGGCAGAGAAATCAAAAAAGTGCGGTAATATTTATTGATGAGGTTGAAGTGCTCGGAGCTAAAAGGGGCCAGAATACTAATCATCACGAATATGATCAAACATTGAACCAGCTTTTAGTGGAAATGGATGGTCTCAATGTACAGGATGACGTTCGAATCCTGGTGTTAGGGGCTACTAACCGTCCTGATTTACTAGACGAAGCGCTAATGCGCCCAGGGCGTTTTGACCGAGTTGTTCGTATGGATTTACCAGATAAGCAGGGCAGAGTACAGATACTCCAAATTCATACTGCTGGTAAACCTATAGATAAAACTGTTGATATTGAAAAACTAGCTAAGGAAACTTTTGGTTTTAGTGGTGCTCATTTAGAAAGTTTAGTTAATGAAGCTGCTATCCTCGCTTTGCGGGAAGGGGCTAGCACTATTGGCTTACAACATTTTCGGGAAGCAATAGACAAGGTAATGCTCGGGGAGAAATTGGATCGACGGCCTAACGCTACTGAACTGCGAAGAATTGCTATCCACGAGGTTGGCCATGCTTTGGCCAGTGAGTTAGCTCGCTCTGGTTCTGTTTCTTCGGTAACGATTACATCGCGGGGGAAGGCTTTAGGTTATATGCGTCAATCTCCACAGGATGATCAGTACCTTTGGACCCAAGAAGACTTACAGAAACAGATTAGAATTGCTTTAGCCGGTGCAGAAGCTGAAGAAATTTGCCTCGGTACTAGAAGTACTGGGTGCCAGAATGATTTACAACAAGCGGTCAAACTAGCCAAGCAGATAATTGCTAGCGGTATGTCTGAGTTAAAAACGGTTAGTATAGAGGATCTACCAGAATCAGTTGTTTTTCGTACGGTTCAAAAGATAATTGAGTCTGAAGCTAAGGTGTTACATGCTTTACTAACTGAACGGAAAGAGATATTACTCGCTTGTGCTGAACATTTACTAGATCAGGAAAAACTTGATGGTGAATTCATTAGAGAAAGGTTGGCAGCTGAGGAAGCGGCATAAACGCTATGGACAAGGAGGTTACATCAATGGATTTACTGCCGAAACTGGCTCAAAAAGTAGGCGATTGTTTAATTACGGTAGGAGCTACTTTGGTTACAGCAGAATCCTGCACAGGAGGATTGCTCGGTAGTGTTATTACAGATATCCCTGGTAGTTCAGCCTATTATCGTGGTGGTGTTATTAGCTATAGTAATGAACTGAAAATTCAGTTGCTTGGCGTTGAGACTTATTGCCTAGAGCGGTTTGGCGCAGTCAGCCAAGAAACAGTAACCCAGATGGCTGAAGGTATCCGTAAGCAAACTGGAGCTACTTATGCTCTGGCAACTTCAGGAATTGCTGGTCCCGGCGGAGGAACAGCAACAAAGCCGGTAGGTTTAGTTTATATAGGTTTAGCTGGTCCTAGAGGAACAAGAACTAGCGAAAACCGCTTTTCCGGGTGCCGCAGAGAAATTAAAGTCCAAACCGTTCAGGCTGCTTTAGAGATGCTTATTGACCTATTTAGCTAGTACATTTAAAAGGGGGAGGAGTATGCTACGGTGGTTTCGCCTGATTATACCGGTGCTTGCTGCTTTATTTCTAAGTATAATAGCGGTCAACTATTTTTCCACGGTAACCATACCGATGCCCCCTTTTAATACTGAAGTTAGCCTGCGGATCGGCTTCAGAGAAGGGGGAACCCAGATCGAACTTCCCCTAGTTGGCGCTATTGAAGCTCAGACCCATCGGGGTCCGGTTGGTTTTTATATTCAGCTAAATGCCGTTGATTTTCAAGCTCTGCAAGATCTATTGAATCAAGAAAAACCACAAGAATTATTAGTCACCAACTTACGGGCTCAAAGCCCGGAGATACTCCGCTTTCTTTTACGCCATCTCTTAATTGTTTCTGCAATTGGCGGGGCTTTAGGTTACTTGCTTTTAGGACCCAGAAGGTGGAGAAGTATAGTAGTTGGCTCTCTTATCGGTTTAGTCTTCGCTTCTGGATTAGTTTACTCTGTTTATCATGAATTTGATTTAGCGGCTTTAGAAAAGCCTAGGTTTACTGGGGCTATGGAATACGCGCCCTGGATGATTTCTTTTGTACAACGGTCTTTAGACGATATTGAAGAGTGGGGAGAAAAATTAGGGTTAATGGCTGGTAGTATTCAAAAATTATCCCAACAAGCCCAGGCTGCTTCGGCACTCCTTCGGGCAGAGGAGTTGCAACCTACGGATTTAGTAATTCTCCACGTTAGTGATATCCATAATAATCCGGCTAGTTACCGGATGGTACAGGGGATTATCGAACAGTTTCCTGTAGACTTGGTGGTGGATTCTGGAGATATTTCTGATTTCGGTAGTGCACCAGAAGCCGAGCAGCTTCAAGCTATCGCCGATCTTCCAGTTCCTTACCTCTGGGTAGCTGGAAATCACGATTCCCCTGAAATAATTCGAGCGATGAGGAAGTTACCTAATGTTCAAATTTTAGACGGGACTTTAGCTATTAAAGGGTTACAGATCGCCGGCTGGCCTGATCCTGCAGCGGTTTCTAATGAAATAAACTCTAGCTTAGAAGAGCTAGATAATTTTGCAGATGATATCATTCTAAAGCTAGAAGAGGCTGAGGCGGATGTGGTTATCGTGCATAATCATCGGGTCGCAGAAAAGTTACTTGGTAAAGCTCCAGTAATTCTAACCGGACACAGTCATCAGCCTGACTGGAAAGAAGAAAACTTTTCGGTTTTAAGTAATGCCGGTTCTACTGGTGCTGAAGGGTTACGGGGGCTTCAGAAAAAGGAAAACAGCCCGTATACAGCTGTGCTTTTATACTTCAAATTAACCGAAGAGAACCGGTATTACCTGGCCTTTCTTGATTACTTAGAATTATCTGCTGACGGTACCGGTTTTAGTTTAGACCGGAAGGCTCCAAAAGGAAATAGTAGCTCTATGCCGAATTCTACTGATAACAGAGGGCAAAGTTGAGGTTACAAAGAGCAAATTGGCAACCATTAGAAGCTTTATCGCGATTAACCTACCAGCTCCCGCCAAAAGGTCTCTGGCTGCTGCTTCTGTCCTATGGTCTGGCTTAGATTCTAAGGTTAAGCTGGTTCAGCCGAACCAATTCCATTTGACGTTGGCTTTTTTAGGTAGTGTGGCTAAAATAGAGCTTCCTAAAATAGCAGAGGCAACTGCTAAGGAGATAGCAGATTTGCCTCCTTTTAGCGTGGAAATAACCGGTTTCGGCGGTTTCCCTAACCTACATCGTGCTCGGGTAGTTTGGCTAGGGGTAGGTGCTGGAGAACCGATTTTGCAACAGCTTTACCAGCGAGTATGGACAGCGTTGACTCAATTGGGGTTTAGAACTGCAGAAGAGTATCATCCCCACTTAACAGTAGCCCGGATAAAAAGAGATCAGGACCCTCTAGATATAACCAAACTAGGTTCTGATCTGCAAACCAAAAAGTGGTTGCAGTTTCCGGTTACAGAAGTTTCTTTGATGCAAAGTGATCTTTCCCGCAAAGGTGCCATTTATACCGAGTTATTGGCGCTGCCCCTGTCAGGAAAATAGAGAGAGGAGGCTTGTAATGTCGAGCATTGATGCTCAGAAAGAAAAAGCATTAGAAGTTGCTATAAGCCAAATTGAACGACAGTTCGGTAAAGGTTCAATTATGAAGTTAGGGAGCGAATCATCCCTATTAAGTGTGGAAGCTATTCCCACAGGAGCCCTTAATTTAGATTTAGCATTAGGTGTCGGAGGGGTTCCCCGAGGTAGAGTAGTGGAGATTTTTGGGCCAGAATCTTCAGGTAAAACAACTGTGGCTTTACATATAATTGCCGAGGCCCAAAAGCTTGGTGGCATCGCAGCTTTTATTGATGCGGAACACGCTCTTTCCCCTGATTATGCCCAGCGGTTAGGGGTTGACTTAGAGGAATTATTAATATCCCAACCCGATACTGGAGAACAGGCTTTAGAGATTGCGGAAGCATTAGTCCGCAGTGGTGCTATCGATGTTATTGTAGTAGACTCGGTAGCAGCTTTGGTGCCACGTGCTGAATTAGAAGGAGATATGGGTGATTCTCATGTAGGGTTACAGGCCCGTTTGATGTCCCAAGCTTTACGTAAATTGACTGGAGCAATTGGCAAATCAAAAACCTGTGCTATTTTCATTAACCAATTGCGAGAAAAGGTTGGCGTTATGTTTGGTAACCCAGAGACTACCCCGGGCGGACGAGCTTTAAAGTTTTATTCTTCCGTACGTTTAGACGTTCGTAGGATAGAGACGTTAAAACAGGGATCAGAGATGATCGGTAGTCGAGTACGGATTAAGGTAGTCAAGAATAAAGTGGCCCCTCCTTTTAAAGAGGCTGAGGTCGATATTATGTATGGAGAAGGGGTTTCTCGTACCGGCTCTATTTTAGATTTAGGGGTAGAACATGACCTTGTTAACAAATCAGGTTCTTGGTTTTCTTATGGTGATTTAAGGCTAGGCCAAGGTCGTGATAATGCTAAAACTTATCTTGCGGAGAACCCAGAAATTTGCCAAGAGCTGGAGAGTAAACTCCGAGAAAAACTAGGGTTACCTTTATTAGAAAAGCCTCAAACAGCTAAGGAGAAGGCCCAATAGTGGTGGATTCAACATCGGAAGTTGCCCCTGAGTATGAACAAGCAATAAAGGTAGCTTGGCGATTTATCTCATATCGCCCACGAACTGAGCATGAATTAAGTCAAAGGTTAATTCAAAAAGGTTATAAGCAAGATACTGTCAACCAAGTTATTGCTACCTTAACAACCCAGGGAGAAGTCGATGATTTTGCTTTTGCTCGCCTTTGGGTTATGCAACGAGAAAACAGTAAACCTATGGGGCGTATTCGTTTAAGTCGAGAATTAGAGCAAAAAGGGGTTCCAGCAGAAATTATTGCAACAGTTCTTCAAGGGTATGATTTCGAAAAAGAATACCAATTAGCCTTAACAGCAGCTGAACAACGCTGGCCAAAATTAATATTAGCTGGAGATTCTGATTCTCAAAAAGCTTGGCAACGTTTATCCGGTTGGTTGGGGCGTCGTGGATTTTCTAATATTGTAATTGTAGCCGTATTACGTGAGCTGCGGCGGCAGTCCTTGACACCCTAACAACCCATAGCTACAATTATAATGATATCTTGTTAATTTGATCTTTTCGCAACTTGACAATTTAATAGGGAGGTGAGTAGCATTAGCGGACAAAATTGGGTTTTATTATTTGTGATTGCTATAATTTCCTTTGCCGGAGGTTATTTTCTCTTTTTATATCAATCCAAGCGTAAAATCGCCTTAGCTCGTGATGATGCCGAGAAAATTATTGCCGATGCTGTTAAAGAAGCTGAAACAATTAAACGTGAAGCTGTTTTGCAAGCTAAGGAAGAACTACTTAAAGGACGCAATGAATTAGAACATGAAAGTCGTGAACGGCGTGCTGAGTTTCAGCGAACGGAAAAACGCTTGCTTCAAAAAGAAGAGAGTTTGGACCGAAAAGCAGACGGAATAGAACAAAAAGAAAACCAATTGCATCGCAGAGAGCGGGAAATAGAAGAGCAGAAAACTGCTCTTGAAGAGCTCTTCAAGAATCAACGAGCTGAATTAGAACGTATTTCCGGGCTGTCAAGTAATGAAGCTCGAGAACTACTCTTAAGCAATGTTGAAGACGAAATTAGTCACGAAATAGCGCTTTTGATTAAGGAATATGAAGCTAAGACCAAAGAAGAAGCAGAGAAACGCGCTCGAGAAATTATTACCACAGCTATTCAAAGATGGGCAGCCGATCATGTTACCGAGTCTACTGTCTCAGTAGTTGCATTACCTAATGATGAAATGAAAGGCCGTATCATTGGTCGGGAAGGCCGGAATATTCGGGCCTTAGAAACCGCTACTGGGATTGACTTAATTATTGATGATACCCCAGAAGCTGTTATTTTATCGGGTTTTGACCCTGTTCGACGGGAAATTGCTCGCATCGCATTAGAAAAGCTAATTGCCGATGGCCGTATTCACCCTGCACGTATTGAAGAGATGGTGAATAAAGCTAGAAAAGAAGTAGAAACTGCTATTCGGGAAGCCGGTGAACAAGCTACTTTAGATTGTGGTGTTAATGCAATTCATCCAGAACTGGTACGCTTGTTAGGTAGATTAAAGTATCGTACTAGTTACGGTCAGAACGTCCTGCAGCATAGTATGGAAGTAGCCCACTTAGCTGGAATGATGGCAGCTGAGCTAGGTTTAGATCAAACTTTGGCTAAACGGGCTGGTCTGCTCCATGATATTGGTAAAGCTATAGATCATGAGGTTGAAGGATCTCACGTACAGATTGGGGTAGATTTGGTCAAGAAGTACCGTGAATGTAGTACTGTACTTGATGCCATAGGCTCACACCATGGGGACTCTGAACCGAAGACTTTAGTTGCTGTATTAGTTGCTGCTGCTGATGCTCTTTCAGCGGCACGGCCAGGTGCACGGCGCGAAACCTTGGAAGCCTACATTAAACGCCTAGAAAAATTGGAGAGCATTGCTGATTCCCATGAGGGGGTTGAAAAAGCTTACGCAATTCAGGCTGGGCGAGAAGTGCGGATCATGGTTAAACCAGAAATTGTTGATGATGCTTTGTCTACCAAACTCGCCCGGGACATTGTGAAACAAATTGAAGCGGAAATGGAATATCCTGGTCAAATTAAAGTAACTGTTATCCGTGAGACCCGGGCTGTAGATTACGCCAAGTAAAATGGTAAAAGACGGGTGCTTTCCGGCATCCGTCTTTTTGTACTAGCTAGCAGGAGAGTTCTCTGATTAAGAGAAATATATTAACCCAGGTGTGATGGGGTGAGGTTTCATGGCTAAATTCAATGGTTTAAAATCTTCTGTTAATGTTAATGCTCGCGATGTAGTACAAAACAGCATCGGATTACTCGTCTCAATCTTAGTACGTTATCCGGAAGTAGCAACATGTAAGTTATCTCCTAGTGACGGATGTATAAAGTTAACTTATATTTTGCAGGAAGGCGTCTCCAAAGAGGCGCTAGCTAAATTTAAAGAGAATCTTACTACCTCACTGGAAGTTCTCTATGAATTGCGTGGGGTTAGCAATATCCGTTTTGAATGTTGTGCTAGTGATTACGCAGGTTTAGTATTGCTAGAAATTAGCCGTGATTTTAACTCTTTGAGCAGGGAAGAAATTGCTTTAGTTACCGCTTTAGTTGCTACATGGTTTCGAGAAAAGTTAATTTTCGATGAGTTTGCTGAAAATATTGAAGATGAACAGGATATGCAGGACGAAATTATTGAAAGCATGTTAGAGGATACCC
>ENA-UOOR01001404-UOOR01001404.1-fermentation-metagenome-genome-assembly--contig:-NODE-1404-length-28512-cov-13.803352_pt1 | contig 28512 bp, 28 predicted proteins | sample MGYA00245780_ERZ724029 | MGnify/ENA primary metagenome ERZ724029 (study PRJEB28704, sample SAMN03018315) | fermentation metagenome | biome: anthropogenic terrestrial biome; feature: soil... | reverse complement strand
CAGCCTTCTTCTGAAGGCTGGATAACCATATTGTGATTGCACCAGGTTGCAGCGAACTGCAACTTCCTGCAGTTTAACCTGCAGGAAAAAGTCGTGAAACGACTTTCTGGGGAGCAATCATAATATAGATTCATTCAACAAGTTTATTTTTAATGGCATACACCGCTGCTTGTGTTCTGTCTTTAACATTCAGCTTTTTAAATATATTGGAAATGTGATTCTTAACAGTTTTTTCACTTATGTAAAGGACTTTTGCAATATCTTTATTAACCTTTCCTTTTGCAATAAGCTTAAGAACTTCAAGCTCTCTATCGCTTAGAAAACTGCTTTTTGTATTGACAGAAGCTTCTTTTGCTGTAAAACGTTTAAACTCAAAAACAAGTTCTTTTGCCATAGTAGGCTGTATGTAGGACTCACCCTCATTAACTGTTCGGATCGCTTCAATAAGAACAGAGCTATCAGCGTCCTTTAGAATATAACCTGCGGCACCCAGAGTGAGGGACTGTATTAGATATTCTCTCTCTTGATGAATTGTAAGCATTATGATTTTTGCGTCAGGATACTCTGTCTTTATCTCCTCCAAAGCTTGAAGACCGCCTTTTCCGGGCATATTTATATCCATTAAAACAATGTCAGGCTTTTGAGCACCATAGTTCCTAATAGCTTGCATGCCATCAGCCGCCTCAACAACAACCTTCATGTCATTTTCAAGTTCAATAAGTTGTTTTAACCCCTGCCTTATCATTGAGTGATCTTCGGCTATCATGACACGTATCTTCTCCATTAATAGTACTCCTTTCCATTTTCCATATATGGAAGTGTAGCATAAACAACAGTGCCTTTGCCTGGTTGTGATGTCACCAGCATTGTCCCGTTTAGCAGTTCTATTCGCTCGTTCATGCTAACGAGACCAAAACCTCCATTCCTATCATCTTTTTCAACTTTTATCAGGCTTGTATCAAATCCCTTGCCGTTATCAGTTATTTTTACAGCAACAGCTTTAGGTGCAAATTCCACTATTACTGAGGCTGTTTTCGCACCGGAGTGTTTTCGTATATTGTTCAAAGCTTCCTGAACAACTCTGAAGATTGTAAGCAATAGGTTTTTATCCTCAATAAACCTCGTTTCGCCATGCTGTTGGAGCGAAACCTCGATTGAGTTATCAGATGAAAATTTGTCTATATACTTTTTCAGCGTCGGCATAAGTCCCAAGTCTTCTAAAGACATTGGTCTGAGATCATATATAATTCTTCTAACATCTTTAAGTGACTCTCTAACAATCTTCTTAAGCTCCCGGAGCTCTTGCTTTGCTCTGTCTTTATTAATATCAATAAACTTTTCACAAATTTCAGCCTTTAAAACTATATTTGTCATAATTTGTGCCGGACCATCATGAATTTCTCTTGCTACCCTGCTTCGTTCCTCTTCCTGTGCCTTTATAACACGAATAGCCAAAAATTTCTTTTTTTCGGCGTCCTCAAGATGATCGTTTAGACTATTCATATCTCCGGATAAATAATCCATAACAGTGCCAACCTGGCTAACCAGTGTATTAGCTTTATTAACAGTTAGGTTTGCCTCCTTAAGACGGCGTTCCAAATCATTACGTTTAACAAGGGTAAACCGTTCACGCTCACGGTTTACAGCCAACTCAATTCGGATTTTGTCCGCATTCTCATATGCAATCTTGATGTCTTCCTGGCTATACTTATCAAAGCCCTTACTAATTAAGGCCAGTGTCTGGCGGCTTTTTTTCAGCTCCGCCTCCAGAATTTCATTTTTTTCAATGATTTCGATAACGTCTATTTTAAGGCGGTTCAACTCATCCTCGAGATTATTGCACTCCCGTCTTGCACCTTCAGCTATATCATATATAGCCTCCCGGCTCTTATCTATCATATTTATTGTATTCTTAACAATTCGGTTTAAGCGGGTAACATCAAAGCCATTCAAGGTATATCCTCCCGTTTCTTTAGTATCAACTCAAATTTTCTATTATCATTTATTGAATGTGCTTATTAGGCTATGCAAAAACAAATGGCATGTGCATCAAATCAACATGTATAATATTGCTATCAATAGAGCTACTAAACGATTTTTTCCTGCAAGTTTTGCTCTAAAGGAGATTGCATATAACCGTGTTTCATTTTTTTGTCATAATCTTCTGTAATTCATCCATAAAAGTATCGATATCCTTAAACTGCCTATATACAGAAGCAAACCTTACATAAGCCACTTCATCAAGGTTACGCAACTCGTTCATAACACACTCACCTATTTCGGTGCTTGTGACCTCCCTTTCAAGGGTATTGTATATCCTTGCTTCAACATTATCAATTAGGTTGTCTATTTCACCAACTGAAACAGGACGTTTTTCACATGCACGCATAATACCGTTCAATAACTTCTCCCTATTATATGGCTGCCTTGACTTGTCCTTTTTTATCACCATAAGGGGCATATATTCAACTTTTTCATATGTCGTGTATCTTTTTTGACATCCAAGGCATTCTCTCCGTCTGCGTATAGTTGCCCCTTCGTCTGTTGGGCGTGAATCAATAACCTTGTCCTCTAGATGAGAACAATATGGACATTTCATATTCATCCTCCTCACTACACAACTGCTCATGTATGGCTTTGCTGAATTTAGTAAATCCTGCTGAGAGATTTGACTGGAACAGTCATATCGGTGAAGCTTGGATTTCCTTTCGGCAAAACACACAACGTCAAATAAGTGATGCAATATCACAGAAGTTCATTTTAAAGTACAAGCAATCTTCCTTAATGTTTTGATCTGTGATTTATAAATTTTGCTCATCTATATAAATTGAAAGATGAGTTATATATATAAATTATCGGTTATTTTTCGTTCTTCGTAAAGTAGGTAAGCCTAAAATCATTTTAAACCTGATTATCTCGTATGTCGACCAGAATTATTTCCTCCCCTATTTTTCTGATATCTCTCCAAGGTATAACCATCTCTGTTTCTTTTCCGAATAAATGAAAAAAAGACCAAGGTCCTGGTAAAACAATTGACAGAATTCGTCCTGATTCCAGACTAAATTCTGCATCCTTTACAAACCCAAGTCTTCTTCCATCCACAATATTAATAACTTCTTTTTGCCTTAAATCCCCAATCCTGCTAGCATTAGATGTTGGAAGCTGGATGCTGTTACGCTCCAAGCCTTTTGATTCATGCATAAACATAGCTACACCTTTTCAAATTAGCTTCTACTATAATTTATTCGTGAAAGCTAAATGAAAGACGTAAAACATTAAATTTCATGAAATGTATTTGCTTAAACATATTTTCGCATATGCTTTAATGCTGCTTTTTCAAGACGAGAAACTTGAGCTTGGGATATACCAATTTCATCAGCTACCTCCATTTGTGTTCTTCCGCGGAAAAATCGAAGGTCAACTATCATTCTTTCTCTGTCGGTCAGGCGAGAAATAGCTTCGTTAATTGATATGTTTTCAAGCCAATTATCATCATTATTTTTTTCATCACGAACCTGATCCATTACATATATTGCATCTCCTCCGTCATGGTACACTGATTCAAACAATGATATGGGATCCTGAATGGCATCGAGGGCTATAAGAACATCACCCCTCGGCATTTCCATTTCTTTAGCTATTTCACTAATAGAAGGCTCTCTGGACAATTTATTAGTTAGTCTTTCCTTTGCCTGTAATGCTTTATATGCAATGTCCTTCAAGGATCTGCTTACTCGAATCGAATTGTTATCCCTTAAATACCTCCTGATTTCTCCAATTATCATAGGCACTGCATATGTCGAAAATTTAACATTTTGTGATAAATCAAAATTATCAATGGCTTTAATAAGCCCTATACATCCCACCTGAAACAGATCATCCACATGCTCGCCTCTATTATTGAACCTTTTTATAACACTCAAAACTAGCCTGAGGTTACCACGAATAAACTCTTCACGAGCACTTTTATCACCTTTTTTTATTTTTTTAAACAACTCATCTTTTTGTTTATTGTTTAATACAGGAAGTTTGGACGTATTGACTCCGCATATTTCTACCTTGTTGATCATTACTGACACCTCCCAATATGATAATAGGCAAAAAACCTATTATCATTTTTACCTTAGAAGTGCCAAATATACGGATTTAAAACATTTAAAATATTCTCTAAACCCCTTGACAGGCTCTTTAATAGAGAACACAATAGCAACTTCGGCTGTTATTTTTTATTTTTATTTTTTTATTTCTGGAAATAATCTGTCAAAAACAACTCACAGCATTCTGCTTATTTCCTTTTTTAGTCTTCCTAATATCCTTTTTTCAAGTCGTGAAATGTAGGATTGAGAAATACCTAACATATCTGCGACCTCCTTTTGTGTTTTTTCACGTTGATTATTTAACCCAAACCTCATTTCCATTATTTTTTTCTCACGACGGCTTAGTTTAGTCATGGCAGTTATTAAAAGCTCTTTATCGATTTTATCATCCAAGTTTTTTTGTATTAAATCGCCATCGGTACCTAATATATCTGAAAGCAGAAGCTCATTGCCATCCCAATCTACATTAAGGGGCTCATCAATAGATACCTCCGAGCGGAGTTTGCTGTTTTTTCTCAGAAACATAAGTATTTCATTCTCTATGCACCTTGAAGCATATGTGGCAAGCTTTATGTTTCTTCCCGGATTATATGTATTTATTGCCTTTATTAGTCCTATTGTCCCTATTGAGGTTAGATCCTCAATATCCATTCCTGTGTTTTCAAATTTACGTGCGATATAGACAACAAGCCTTAAATTTCTCTCTATTAAGGTTCTTTTTACATTAAACTCCTGCTGGGGAAGTTTCCTAAGTAAATCACCCTCTTCTTCTGTGGTAAGCGGTGGCGGCAAAGCTTCGCTGCCTCCAATATAGTGAATATCTTCCGGCTTTAGTAAACCGGTTAGCTTTTTAAACCATTGACTAATTATCTCTAATAATTTGTTTTTAGTAATCATGCTTATCCCTTCCTTACGCTTTCGCATTTAATAATAGTATTTTTTGTGGGAAACTTCTGTATTTTAATCTATGCAGACACCATCTCCGTTCCTATAATTGCCTTGTATTGATCTCTTACCGATAACCTGTTCTGGCAAATACACACCACAACCTGCGTGTTTTCGTATTGCAGCTCTTCCTTTTCCACGCTTACTCTATCAGGCTTAAAACCCGGCAACATACCATGATTTGTACCAATTGAATTGAATGGAATTAGCCTTATTCGTCTTTTCCATTCCAGGTTTTCCTCTGACTCCCACACAGTTTCTTTTGTTCCAGACCAATTTTTTAGCCATTCAACCATTTCAACAGGCAGCAAATCTGCAATACCCTCCAGCTCTGCTACCATAACAGGGCATTTTGAGACAGGATCAGTCAATGAATTTCCGGTATCTATTAAAGCTTCGAGACATGCTGTTCTGTCTCCTATATGTATATAAGTTTTAACGATATATGATTCCTTTTCTATGCGTTGTTTGAAAAGATCTGCAAAAGAGCGTACCATTAAAAAACCAAATATCATTGTCAAAATTAACATAAGCATATCGCTTTTTAGCTGATTGTAAAATATCCCATTTTTAAAATATATGCCTTGGTTTGTGAGGCTCATTAATGCATACCCTGCGCCAGCAAAAATAAAGGATGCTATGTAAAAGGATACCAATGCTTTTAACCACCCTTTTACTTTCCAGCAGGGAAAAGCTATTGCAACCATCAAAACAGATAGAAGAACCTTTCCGCCTATGCTGTAAAGACTGTGTATTTTAGGGCAAAGCAGCATGACAACCAAATAAATAGCCCCGACCGCAGATGACAAAAATCTTCGTATTACTGATGAGTATCGTCCTGACAACTTTTCAGCGACAAGAAGTATACCATAGTTTACAATAACATTTTCAAGGAACAAAAGATCTATGTATATTGCCATAACATCACCTCGAATTTAAAACGATATTATGATTGCTCCCCAAAAAGTCGTGAAACGACTTTTTCCTGCAGGTTTAACTGCAGGAAGTTGCAGCTCGCTGCAACCTGGTGTAATCACAATATGGTTATCCAGCCTTCGGAAGAATGCTAATGAAATTTAAGACTTCTTAAATTTCATTAGAAAGTCGTTTTGTGACTTTCTGGGTTGATAACCATATTATATATGTTGAATTAGAAATTCAACATATACAGACACGAATTAATGCACATTCCATTTGTTTTGGTATACCAAAACAGGCACCCCTCTTTAGTGGGGGATTATACCTATCACTTTAAAAAAACATATAGCTTCCCCATTATCAATCTATATGCAAGTTTTTGTATTTTATGCCTAGACACGAAACACAGCGTGTATATGATTTCCTTATACCGAGGTTCAGATGGGTCCCCGCCCCGCCTCATCGTATATTTTCAACCATTCTGGTTGAAAAATGCTTGGTGGCGGGTAACAAATTTCATGCGTATCAAATCAAACAAGCGCTTACTTATACATTGTACAGTAATGCAAGAGCGAGTTTTGTCATAAAATAGTATCACCCATTTATTTTCCTGATATTTTTTTGTATAAAATGATTAGCATACGGAAAGCTGCAAATTGGCTTTTTTATATTAAATTTATCAGCCACCAAAAGAAGGTTGGATAACCATATTGTGATTACACCAGGTTTCAGCTTCCTGCATACAAACCTGCAGGAAGAAATCGTTTCACAGCTTTCTGGGAATTAATCATAATGTTAGTTGTTTCCTTTTTATTTATTTGATATGATTAGTGTGAATTTTGATTACACTTCAGCATGTCGGTACCAACGTAAGAAAACACTACTAGCAAGCTGATGTGTGAAATCTATTAATAAGACGATTACTCTGATGCGAGGTGCCTTAATGAAAGAGAATATTAAGAAATTTTTCAAAGTTTTAATTTATTTAATTGTATTTAGTTCATTGTACCTTATTATGCAAATTACTGTTACTTTCCCGTATGCGTTTTTTTATATGTTTTTTAAAGCCGGAGCTAAGTCCATGTCGGGAGATCCTAATGCGTTTTTATCAGTTAATCCCCAAGAAATAATGCAGAGCGTTTTGATGCCGGTATTATTGTCAGCAATAATTATGACCTTTGGTATAGCGTGGCTAATTCACGTATTATTCAGAAAAAACTTTTTTGAAAGGCTCTATTTTAACAAAACGACTGTGTCTTTAGCTTTGATAAGCTTTGTTGCCGGTTTTTCTTTGCAAATTCCCATAGGTGACATTATTTCGTTTGTAGAAAAAGCGAGAATAATGCCTGATGCAATACAGAAATACTCAGAAATGATGGAATCAATAATGTCTGGACAAAACTTTATTCTCGAAATTCTGTTAACAGGAATTTTAGTTCCCATCATAGAGGAAATAATGTACCGGGGGCTGGTGTTTGATCAGCTGCGAAAAAACCTTCCGCTCTCTCTTGCACTGATCTTTCAAGCTTTAATTTTTGGTCTTATTCATCTAAATATGGTTCAAGGCACATATGCTTTTATGATCGGAATATTATTAGGTGTTGCCCTTATTCGATCCCGTTCTATAATTCTTCCTATAGCTATTCATATGGGAACAAATCTGTCAGGAGTAATATTATCGAAATTTCAAAACGAAATAGGCAACACAGCGGAAATGATTATGCGTATATCCTCATATGTGTTGGCACCGGTATGCATAGTGCTGATATTCATTATTACAATAAACAAACCTCATATTACAAAAAACAAAACTAATAATGCTTTAGAATGATCTTTTAAACACCACAGTAAAAAAATATCGGTCATCGTACTAAAATTTTTATCAAACACCGCTAAAGCCCCGCATTTTAGCGCGCAATTCGCTCAAGTGCTCCATTGAATTTTTAAAGGCGTTAAATATTTGAATATTCAACGCCTTTTTATTATGGTGCAATTTTATCCAGTTTTTTATGTGTAAAGGTGCTTCTTTGTTCAGCATAATCAGAAACAATATGACCTTTGCCTATTAGTTTATACTTATATATTAGCAGACCTTCCAAGCCCATAGGCCCGCGGGCGTGGATCTTGTTCGTGCTGATTCCGACCTCTGCTCCGAACCCGTATTTAAATCCATCACTAAACCTTGTTGAGCAGTTCCAGAAAACGTTACCGGAATCCACTGTTTCCATAAATTTGGTAGCATTATCCTTATTGCTTGTGATAATGGCATCTGTATGACCCGACCCGTAAGTGTTAATATGCTCAATTGCTTCATCAACAGAATCAACCACTTTTATAGATAGAATATAATCCAGATACTCGGTTTTCCAGTCCTCTTCTGAAGCAGCGGCAACATTTATAATTGATTGTACCTTTTCGCAACCACGAAGCTCTACATTCATTTCATCGGTTTTTTTCTTCAGTTCAGGTAAAAATGTTTTTGCAATGGATTTATGCACTAAAAGCGTTTCAGTGGCATTACAAACAGCGACATACTGTGTTTTGGAATCAAAAACAACATTGACAGCCATAGTTATATCAGTATCTTTATCAACATAACAATGGCATATCCCGTCAGAGTGCCCCAAAACCGGTATTCGAGAATTATCCATTATATAGCGGACAAAATCGTTAGAACCTCGTGGTATTATGAGATCAATGTATTCATCCAGTTTTAACATTTCCTTAACATCATCACGGGTTTCAATAAGATGAATCCAACCTTTACCGATGCCCGCTTTCTCACTTGCCGTTTGAATTACTTCCATTAAAATGCGGTTTGTTTCAATAGCCTCACTACCACCTTTTAACATTGCTGCATTTCCGCTTTTCAAGCACAAGCTTGATATTTGAACAAGAGCGTCAGGTCTTGACTCAAAGATCACTCCAATAACCCCAATAGGGCAGCTAACCTTATAAAGCTCAAGACACTCGTCAAGCTCGGTTGCCATAAGAGTTCGTCCAACGGGCTCCTGCATATCAACAAGGCTGTTGATTCCTTCAACCGCCTCAGCAAGCTTTTTCTCATCAAATTTAAGCCTTTTTAAAAGAGGTGCCGGTAAATTTTCTTTTTTGCTTCTTTCAATATCCAAAAGGTTCTTTTGGAATATAACATCCTTTTTTTCCATAAGTCCCTCTGCAATCAAACGTAAAGCAAGGTTTTTCTTTTCTGTTTTTTCAACTGCCAACCCAACTGAAGCTTTCTTTGCAATTAAAGCTGCATTAACCATGTCCATCGGTATTCCTCCTTGTATATAGCCATTGCAACAATAGCCTTTAGTATCCATCCTCCACCAACACTTTTACTGTTTTGAATAAGGTAATTAAGTAAGAGGCTTCTGATTTATCTATGATAAATTTGTTCGCACTTCAATATACCATGTTTTCGAAGAAACACATGGTATAATTGCGCATGTGCGTTTCTGCGGTAGCAGAAAATTTCGCACGCGCATCAATTCCGCCGGAGGCGTATAATATCCTCGATAACGAGGATATTATACCATAAATTATCTTGTTTTCTACAAAAAATTATGCATTTCTTTCATTATACTGAGTTATTGCATTAGAATCAAATTTTTATAACGATGCTCTGATATCCCCCTGCGACCAGCCAGGCTCTGCCTTCTGCTCAGAAGTATACCCTAAGGCAGTGAGCTTAGGAGCATTGGATAAATCACGCATGAACTACTTGACTTCAAACAATTTTGTCTGTAACATGTAAATTACTGATTGATATATATTACGTTAACGCCTGTATAGAAAAAATTTTCTCAGGAGGGTATAAAATATGTTTAATTGGAGCGAAAACTATGAAACCGGGATTAATGAAATTGACGAACAACACAGAAAGCTTGTTACCATAGGAGCAAAGCTAGAGGATATGCTTTATGCAGGTCATTCAATTGACTATTATGATTATATAATTGAAACAATCAATGAACTTAGAGATTACACTGAATATCATTTTAGTTTTGAAGAGAAAAAAATGGAAGAGCGCGGATATGACAGGTTTGAGCTACATCGTATGGAGCATCTGTACTTTATTAAGCGGATAGACAAGCTTTCCCTTCAGGATATTGACAGCCAACAGATTTCAGTTATCCAGGAAGCCCTTGTCTTTTTAAGCAAATGGCTGTTTGGTCATATATTAAAAGAAGATATGATGTATGTTGATTGCTTAAATAAAAACTGAGAAAAATCTTTTAAAGCCTTAAATCAGAAAGGAAGAACAACACCTTATGTCATTCATAAAAACGGAACAAGTACAGCAAATAAAGCGGCGCAGAACATTTGCAATCATTTCACATCCGGATGCGGGAAAAACGACCTTAACGGAAAAGCTGCTGCTGTATGGCGGTGCTATTAATCTTGCCGGCTCGGTTAAATCACGTAAGGCAAGCCGCCATGCGGTATCAGACTGGATGGAAATTGAAAAGCAACGTGGAATTTCAGTAACCTCCAGCGTAATGCAATTTGAATATAATAATTTTTGTATAAATATTCTTGATACACCGGGGCACCAAGACTTCAGTGAGGATACCTATCGCACACTAGTTGCAGCAGATAGCGCAGTTATGCTCATAGATGGAGCTAAAGGTGTGGAACCTCAAACAATCAAGCTATTTCATGTTTGCAAAATGCGTGGAATTCCTATATTCACTTTTATTAATAAAATGGATCGCGCAATTAAAAATCCTTTTGATTTAATGCAGGAAATTGAGGATGTGCTGGGTATACACTCCTGTCCTTTAAATTGGCCTATTGGCACAGATGGAGATTTTAAAGGTGTTTATAACAGAAAGCTTAAACAGATTGAATTGTTTACCGGAGGAAAGCATGGTCAATCAGTTGTAGAATCCAGTAAAGGTTCTGTTGATGATCCTATTTTTAAGGATCTGCTTAGTGAACCCTACTATTCCCGTTTAGTTGAGGAAATCGAGCTTCTTAATGAAGCCGGTGATGACTTTAACCTTAATGATGTTTTAAAAGGAAATCTCACACCCATCTTTTTTGGCAGTGCAATGTCTAACTTTGGTGTTGAGCCATTTCTTGAAGCTTTTCTAAGCATGGCACCACATCCTGAAGAGAGAGTCTTCACAGATGTGACTGCTCAACCTTATGATGAAGATTTTCTTGGCTTTATATTTAAAATACAAGCAAATATGAATCCTAATCATCGCGACAGGATTGCTTTTTTGAGGATATGCTCAGGTAAATTTAAAAAAGGTATGGAGGTTTATATCTCAAATTCAAATAAACCGGTGCGCCTGGCACAGCCACAGCACTTTATGGCTCAAGATCGTGAAATTGTCGAAGAAGCCTGGCCAGGTGATATAGTAGGTCTGTTTGATCCCGGTATATTTCGTATTGGAGATACGCTTAGCAGCAAAAATCCTGCACCATTATTTGAAGGTATACCCTTGTTTCCATCAGAGCACTTTGCAAGGGTTTCTGCAAAGGATACTATGAAACGAAAGCAGTTTTTAAAGGGAATACGTCAGTTATCTGAAGAAGGTGCTGTCCAGGTGTATAAGCAATTAGACATAGGTATTGAAGAGTTTATTGTTGGAGCTGTCGGTGTCCTGCAATTTGAGGTTCTTGAACATCGGTTAAAAAATGAATACAACGTTTTGCTCAGGCTTATTAACTTACCTCATAAATTTGCTCGATGGCTGATTACTGATGGTATTGATGTTCATAAGCTTAACCTCACTTCATCAACAATCCTTGCAGAAGATAAGTTTGGAAAAACAGTTTTGTTGTTTGAAAACCAATGGTCTATTGATTGGGCTAGAGATAAAAATAAAGGAACTGAATTGTTTGATGTATCTATTACCTAATTAGCGATGTTTATTCATGTTTTATCAAAATTCCAAGACCTCCACTTCTATAAGTGGGGGTTCCTTATTCTTGCTTCGGTGGGGGTAGAGTCCTCCACCGAAGTCCCGATGTTCAGCTTTTGCTGAACGAGTTCACTTTTATTTAGAAACTTAATAAACGCATTTGCGTAAAAAGGATCAAATTGTTGTCCGGAGCAACGTTTAATTTCAACTAATGCGTCAAAGTGTGTAACAGCATTCTTATATACAGTTTTGTGAGTCATAATGTCGTATGCATCAACAATATTTAAAATTCTTGAAATCCGTGGGATATCCTTTTCTTTAAGCCCTTGCGGGTAGCCTTTGCCATCCCAGCGCTCATGATGGCAAAGTATACCATCGGATATATGTGCTAACTCTTGATGATTAACTGCTATTTTATAGCCTTTCTCAGGATGTGTCATAATCTGAGCCCATTCTTCTGCATTAAGTTTTCCGGCTTTCATAAGAATTTGATCATCAATTGCAACCTTTCCAATATCATGGAGAAACGACAAAAGGGATAATTCACCCATATCCTGTTCACTCAGTTCTAAACAACCTGCAAAGCTCTTAGTCAACAAAACTACTCTTTTTATATGTTCTTCGGACTCTAAAGAACGTTTGAATAATGATTCTTTTAGTGAATCGAGTATTACATTTCGTATTTTTCGGCTTTCTCCAAGCTTCTTGCGATACATCATATTTTCTGACATTTTAAATACATCGTTAAGATTTTCATTTGCCTTAGACTTTGTGGCATAACCTACCGACATACTTAAGGTTACAGGTTCTTTTTTCTCCTTTTCACACTCTGCTGCAATTCGTTCGCATATTTTTGCAGCAGAATCACTATCTGTTTCAGGTAGTAAAATAGCAAATTCGTCTCCACCCCAACGAGAAATAATATCCTCTTTGCGACAGATTTTTCTTAATACGTCAGATGCACTAATTAAGAGCTTATCCCCTGCAAAATGACCAAAAACATCATTTGTAAGCTTTAAACCATTTAAATCAGCAACAATAACAGAGATAGGAAGGCTTCGGTTCACATCAATACGCTGGACTTCCTCTTCAAAAAAGCTTCTATTATATAATCCTGTTAATTTGTCATGGTAGGCAAGGTATCTTAAATCTTTTTCCGCTCTTACTTTCTCGGTAACATCAAGAAATGCAATGCAATCAGCTTTTTTGTCATTATAATCAATGCTCGTTTTATAAAGTTCAACCCATTTTACACCTTTTTCCGATGAAAACAAAATTGGCTTTTGAATACCGCTTCCGTAATAGCTTTCCTTATAATGAGCCAAGGCCTGTTTAAACGCTTCGTTTTGAATACAATTAAGCAAGGATTCAAATGAAAGAGTTCTTGAATCCTGAAAGGTTATTTCTGATAATTCACAAAATGCATGGTTTATATATTTCACTAATCCATTTTGTATAATCAAAATAGGAAGGCTTAAGTGTTCTGCCATGACTCCGAATTGTTCATACTCTGACCTAATTCCAATATCTTCATTGAAACTACATGTTCTACCATTATACTCCATAGCCTATCACGGTTTTCCTTTTTCTTGTACTTATTACTACCAATCATATATAAAAATATTTATTTTGTAAAGTAATCAGGAAATATCTTTTGTCTATGCTTCAGAGTTATGTTTACAACAAAAAACATAGATATTCTATGAGCCTGCTCGGAAAGCCATTATTTCTAATAAATATACAAAAAACACTCACTTTTTCAACGAACCTATGCGGGTTTCAGTGCTATACTTTCTCTAAGTATTCATCAAAATCGAGTTTTCGAGCAGGCTCATAGGCATCGTACCACAAAATCGGTTGAATGGTGAGTTGATCATGTATAGGACAACCGGATATGTACGAATAGATTCGATGCAGAATTGACCAGATATGATGTATCCTGAATTCCCACGTTTCTATACTATACAGGACGCTAAACCATTGCAAATAAAGCTTTTCAATAAACGGCTCTCTTTGTTGTATGTTATAATTATACTATACATTGCGTAGCTAATAAATTTTAAACATTATGTATACTATGTTGTGCTTTGTATAGTATAATTTTCCGGGAATTTAGGATGTATGCAAACATAAAACGTACACATGGGCAGAGAAACAATCACATGGGAGTAAGAAAACCATAACCCCATGCACATTAGAAATTAGAAAGCAGATATAGCGTATTAAAATAACCAAGTCTGCTTTCGCTAGGATATTTAATTAATCAAAATCTTATTTTCTAGGTATTATAAACATGGCAATAATGTATAAAAGTCCGCCAACCAAAAATAAAGAGGATACGGAAAGCACTGCCCAAACAAGACGGATAACCGTTGGGTCCACACCGAGGTATTCGCCGATTCCACCGCAAACTCCGCCAATTACCTTGTTTGTTTCTGAGAGATATAATTTCTTTTCCATAATTTCATCTTCATCCTTTTCTTATTCTTCGCAATTCATCTTTTTCCTTTTCTTATCTTTCCTATTTCCCCTGTTTCTCTTACTTCTTTTCTTAGAGTTTTGTAGTTTTTTTAATAATTACAAAAACATATTTCCAAAAATATATTCCCAAAAACATATTTTTAAAATATTTTTCTGGAATTATCTTTTACTTGGGCGATTGTATAAGGATCCCTTGCTAGCCTTGCCCTTTAATACGTATATCTTCTTCTTCTAAAATAATAAGGGCTTCTTCAGGCTTTTCCACTCTTAAAATAACCATGGCATTTTGCGGGTCGCAACTTCCTACAAAAGCATACATATATTCGATGCCTATCCCCTTTTTGTCTAAAATAGTTAATACTTTTGAAAGACCTCCAGGTTTATTCACAACTTCGATGGCAATAACATTGTTTATACTCACTGTAAAGCCTTGCTGTCCTAATACTTCTCTTGCCTTTTCAGGGTTGTTTACAATAAGCCTTAACACACCAAAATTAGCTGTATCTGCAATTGATAAAGCGCTTATGTCAATATTGTATTCCTCAAGTACCTGCGTTACTTTTGCTAGCCTTCCCATTTTATTTTCAAGAAATACTGAAATCTGCTTAGTAAGCATTACACCACCTCCAAAACAGGCATTTTAATAATTCTATTATATCCCAACCTGTAAGATAGAAGCAAGTTGAATTTGGATGCTGTTTAGGATCTTAAGCTGCAGATGTTACTATATAATTGTTACTATATAGAAGAAAACTATTAAAGCCCGCATGAGCTTCGCCACACATATTCAACCGTTACTTCACATGAATATATGAACAGTAATCGCAAATTAATACTGGGAAAAATTCTTTGTTTAGGGTAGCCGATTAGTTGATAATAATTTTATGGAATATAAAGCTTTTGACCGGCGTAAATGGTGGCATCCTCTAAGCTGTTTATCTTTTTAATTTTATATATGTATTCACGGATTTCAATGTTATCGGAGTATTTATCTGCTATTTCCCAAAGAGTATCTCCCGGTTTTACTGAAATATGCCGATATGCGGGAGGAACGCTGAGTGCAGCAGCCGTGCATAATCCTGCACATACAACGGCAAGAAAAAATAAAAGCAAAATAACCATAAATCTTTTTTTGTTTTTAAGCTGGTATGTCTTCTTCATAAGAACGTCCTCCTTTAAGTCTCTGTTCACTTCCGTTATGTAAAACTTATAAAACTTTATAAAATCGTTATAAAAGTCTACGTTTACTTCCTCATTCAACGCATCCGACCTCGCACTAACCTAATATCGTTTGTTGTGATGCTCCAGAGGCTTAAATTCCCCTGTAACTCAGGGTACCAGGTTGTTAGTATTGTCACGTGAACATTTGTTCTGTTACTATTTTACCGAACATTTGTTTATTTGTCAATATGTTTTCGAACGTTTGTTTGACTTTTTTTTTAAATATGGTATAATATGATTATCATCCAAAAAGTCACAAAATGGCTTTCTGAAGAACTTAAGATATATTCATTTCTTCAGCCTACGAAAGAAGACTTGATAACCATTAGAGGTTGAAAACAATGAAATGTGATTCGTTTAGCTTTGAAAATCATTCATTCGAAGCTCAACGAACCAATATCACCAGACATCACCAAATATCACCAAAAACATATAATTGCGGAGGTAATAATTATGCGAAGTAAAAATTCGGTTAAGAAAAAGGAAATCTTAGAATTTGTAAACAGACAGGTACAAGAAAAAGGATATCCACCATCTGTACGTGAAATATGTAAGGCTGTCGGTTTTAAATCAACTTCAACCGTTCACGCATATCTGACAAGCCTTGAAGAAGAGGGGCTCATAGTAAAGGATCCGTCAAAAACAAGAGCTCTTAAGGTTATAGACGAAAGCAGCAAAAATCTTGAAGGGTATATTTCGAATCATGAAATTGAGAATGTTCCCATTATCGGAAGAGTAGCAGCCGGCCAACCTATTCTTGCAGTTGAAAATATTGAAGACACTTTCCCTATTCCTGTTGAGTATCTTGAAAATTCAACAACATTTATTTTGAAAATTAAAGGAGACAGCATGATAAATGCAGGTATTCTTGATGGAGATTATGTAATTGTAAAACAGCAGGACACGGCTGTTAACGGTGATATTGTTGTTGCATTAATTGAAGATGAGTCTACTGTTAAAACATTTTATAAAGAAAAGGATCATATACGTCTCCAGCCTGAAAACGAATGCTACGAACCAATCATTGTGTACGATAATATTTCTATACTGGGTAAAGTCATTGCTCTTTTTAGGAAGTTTTAGTAACCATCTACAGCTGTATGTACCTTAAATCCTATTCTCCCTAGCATAGCTGGGGAGTTACATTCTTTGGTTATGTTTATCTTATATAAATCAGAAGATCCCTAAATTAAACTACCTTATTCACAACAGGTGAAAGTGTAGGAGGGGGATGAAAGATTTAACAATTCAAAGAACTGTACACATAGTTTGTCATGTATATGAATACGCTCGTGGTGGATGCATAGGCAAAAAGCAAATTTGCTTGCTGCTTGCTTTTGGTAGATTAATTAGTTTTATCAATGAGCGCTTGTGTGAATTACGAGCCAAAATGTGAGAGAATGTATTTGAAACATAAATCAGTATAGCACTCGACATGCGTATTTTAGCTCATATGATTAAAATACGTACTAAATCGTCATAGAGGAGTTTTGATTAACTAAGAATGAATGATTTCAGACTGGGAATCAATTATTTCTACTCTGGCATCAAACTCAACAAAACGAAAAATAGCCGACAGCATGCTGTCGGCGTGAGAGGCTTCATTTGAAACGCATGAAAAACCCATTTCACATACGCTCCACTCATCCTGCCTTCCTGTTTCAGCGGCAGAAACATTAAACTTCGCTTTTATTTTTTCAAGTAAGCTTTTTATAACTCTTCTTTTATCCTTTAAGCTTGTCATCCCACCAATGTGAATGGTGAGCTTCAGTATGCCTGTAACCAAGTTATTCTCCTCATACTTACATAAAAACTAAATTCTCATCGTTTTAAACCTAAATTCTCACCGCTTTTTAAAACCTAAATTCCTACCGTTTTAAAACCTGAATTTCCATCAATGCATGTCTATATATATTGAATTATAAAATCAACATATAGTTGAACGTTCCCCTATTCAATCTCGTCCAAAAGCTTTATTTGAGCATTCAGAATGCTTGCCATCCTACCTTTATATACTGCCAGATCTCTTTTTAAGCGCTCTGCTTCAAATTGTATTTTTACTACTTCTTTGTTGGCTTCAGCAATTATTTCTTTAGCTGTGCTATGGGCTTCTGCCAAAAGATTTTCTGATCTCTTTTCCGCTGCACCTACAATGTCGCGACTGGACTGTTGTGCAAGTACCAGACTGTTTTTTAAGGTTTCCTCTATTTTTTCAAAGTGGGATAGCCTGTCTTTTAACTCCATCACTTGATCCTTTACTTTCATCGTTTCATGAATGTAATCGGAATAGTCCTCGATAATCTTTTGTACAACCTCATAAACCTGATTTTCATTCAGCCCACCCATAACAGTTTTACGAAAAACTATATTTGATAAATCGTTAGGAGAAAAATTCATATCTTCACCTCAAACTAAAAAGCATCTTAAAACTTGGCAATAATCAAAATGATTATTCTCTCCACAAAGCCCAAAAGCACGTATGCCAAAATAGGAGAAAAGTCAAACATCATATTTTTCCCAAAAGAAGAACGGGCAATAAGATTTCTGATCGGCGCAAGAATCGGTTCAGTCACCGAAAAAAGAAACTGGAACAATGCATTATTTTTCTGGATAGGTAACCAAGAAAAAATAATACGCAAAAATATCAGTGTTTCTATAGCCCTAAAAAAAATCACAACTGCCATACTGAGCTTTTCAGTCATTTATATCCTCCGTTACTTTACCCATGGGAAAACACCCTTGCTATGTAAGTCTTCCCTAATATCCCCTAAGATATCAACGCTACTTGGGGTTGCTAAGAAGATTCCGGATGATACTTTTTGAATATTACCGTCAAGTGAATAAACTGCTCCACTAAGAAAGTCAACAATTCTTTGCGCGGTTTGCGTTTCAATATCTTCTACATTCATAACGATAGAACGGTTTGAACGCAAATGATCACAAATCTCTTTTGCATCGTTGATATTATGAGGTGATATAACAACTACCTTTGTACCGGAATTGTTATTAAGGTTAAGAACCTTGCCGCTGCCTTTTCTGTTAAATCGACTTTCGCCTTTTACCGACTCTTCGAATTCATCCTCTTCTTCGTAGACATCTTCGTCTACAACTTCCTGTGCTTCCCATCCAACAAAATCAAGCATTTTGTTTAATAGTTTTGCCATTTGTTTCTTCCTCCCATTCATCTTAAGTAAAAAAGGTGTCTTCACCACTTTTGCTTTGCCTTAACCAATAACGGAAATCCCCATATAAATCTGATTCCATTAATCCATCATACAAAGCGACTTTTATTATACAGGATTTCCTGTATTCAGACAACTAAAAAGTTACTTGGAAGATCATGATTTAATTGTCCTTAATAGCCTGCATTTTTTACACTATTTTACACTATATAAATTTTAAAAAGAAGCTAATTGTTTTTAGTGATATTTGTCAATCGCTTTTTTTTCAATTTATATTGCACATGTGTCTGTTTGGCTATGCCAAAACAAATGGCACGTGCATCAATTCGTGTCTATATATGTTGAATTTCTAATTCAACATATATAGTTGGATTACAGACATTACATCAAATGTACATACTGCTAATAATGCCTTTCTCCAAAAATACTGCTGCCTATTCGTACTATATTGGCTCCTTCCTCTATAGCAATTTCAAAGTCATGGCTCATGCCCATAGACAAATATTGCATACTAATATTATCAATATTTTCCATGCTCATGTCAACAGAAATATTCCGAAGATCCCTAAATACCCAGCGTATATCCTCTGGATTTTCTGCGTATGGAGCAATTGTCATAAGCCCTTTAACCTTTAAATTGGGGAAAAGAGCAAGTTTTCGCAAAAACGATAGTAATTCCTCCGGCTGTATACCCGCTTTCGTGCCCTCCCCGGAAATATTCACCTGAACAAGTATATCCATTATCCTGTTACAAGCTTTTGCTCTTTTTTGAATTTCTGTAGCCAATTCTATACGATCCAAGGAATGCACCATGGCAACCTTATCGATGATGTTTTTTACTTTGTTGGTTTGCAACCGTCCAATAAAGTGCCAAACGCATCTCTCTTTTATTATATCGTACTTTTCCAGCAGTTCCTGAACCCTATTTTCACCAAAAATCATTTCTTTTTTTTGAGCAATCGTATATAGTTTTTGTGCTGGAATTGTCTTTGAAACTGCAACCAGCGTAATATCCTCCTCGCGACGACCGGCTCTTTCTGCTGCTGCTCGTATTCGGTTTTTAACGTCTTCAATGTTTTTTTGTATTGTATCCCAATAATCAATATCAGGAATCATTCAATCACCTGTCCTTCACTTATGTTTTGAGGGTTTACAACATACATGTCAAAAATACGCACAGGATCCGTTTCTTTTGAATCCGGTAAAGCGTTTATAATCGCAATTGAATCTTGTTGCGCTAGAATTTTTACTCTTTTATAAATTGCCCGGTTAAGACGAACCAGGATAATATCAGCTGTATTATCATATGGATTTATATTTGTAAGGCTTCTCGACGGTATTTTTAGTCCCTTTACGCTATTTATGATTAAATCAGCTTTTACATTTCGAAGATGAATGGTTTCTTCAACCATACGGGTTATAGATATTATAATTCTGGACTTATCTCCTGCAGGCTGGATCGTCTCAACTGTGCAAGGAAATCGTTGGTCTATACCATCAAGCTTTAAAGAAAGTATATCATTCTGTTTAATCTGTTCTGCCTTTTTTGTTTCAATGGCGCATACAAACCAAGTTTTTTCGTTATTAACCAGCCTGGCAATGGTCTGATTTTCTTTGACCGTAAAATATTCATCGGTTTCTTTTAATTGTATAACTTTTTTACTGTCTTTTATGTTTTCCAGACTAAGTTCCTCCGGTGTTAAAAGCTCCATCGCAGCTGGATCATACTTTTCATCATACAAATCATCCCATATAACCAGACCTGAAAAATCGGCTTTTATTTCTACCGCATTATTACTTAATTGATTTTTAAGTTTATTAAGCTCATCCTTTTCATTTTGAAGATACAGCTTGTCTTCCTTTGAATTAAAAATTTCCTTGTTACGCTGACTAAGCAGTTGTTCCAATGCGGATTTTATCTCCATAACCGATTCCATAGTATTGTTAATAGCAGGCTTAGATAGTTTATTGACTTCATTTTGCACTTTATTACGGAATTCTGAATTACCGTCAATACTGACCGGGGATTCCTCGATAGCATGCCTTATAATTTCATTTTCCATTTTATCTATACGCTCTAAAGTCTGTCTGCTGTTCTTATCGACCATGAAGGCAATTGTGTATTTGTTTGGGATTCTCTCCCGTTGATTCGCTTTTGGTATAATAATTCCTTCACCCGGAGCTTTTATTACTGTTTCCTGACGTACAAAAGCACCTTCAATGGGAATTCGCAATTCAAGAAGCCCTGTATTCAGGATTTCAGTATCAATGCTGTCATGAAATATCCAATTCCATAATGCCGGCAGATATAGTAAAGCAAAAATAATCAACATGAAACTAAGTCTGTTTTTCTTTGCAATCTTTTTTTTGCTCCTTAAAGCTTGCGTCTTACTATTCTTTTGACCTGAATTAATTTTTTCTTTAGTATCGTACATTTTCCCTCCAAAACGGATATTCCGTTAACAATTTATAAATTGTCTGTTTGAAGATGTTTTACGACAAGCTGCCTGTTTGCAATAGTATTCTTGTCTGTGAGCTAAAGTCCATAACCATGATACTTGAAAAGAGGATAAGATGGATCCCTTCCCCGCCTTTTCGCATATTTTCAACCATTCCTATTGAAAAATGCTGCTACCTACCTAGTTGAAATGGCTGGTCGCAAACTTCGTTTGCTGCTCACCAATGCAACCTGAGTGTGTCGAAACGTTATTTTGTTTTGTATAAAACGGATCTAAGCAATTTCTTCCGTTATTTTAACAAACAGTTGCTACGGATGGAATGGTTCTACAATTTGTTATAGCTGCAAAAAACCCTTTTCAAGCAGTTCCTGAGCTGCGCACATTACCCCAAGCTTAACATGCTCATAAACAAGACCTCCTTGAAGATAGGCAGTATAGGGTGGTTTTATCGGTGCATCTGCTGACAGCTCAATTGAAGATCCTTGTACAAAAGCACCACATGCCATTATAACAGGGCAATCGTACCCTGGCATTTCCCATGGCTCCGGTGTAACAAATGCATCAACCGGTGAGCCTTTTTGGATGCCTTTACAAAACGCAATAACTGCTTCCGGATTACCAAACTTAATTGCCTGAATTATATCGCTGCGTTTATCACTATAATTAGGACATGTTTCAAACCCAAGACTTTCCATCAGCGCTGAAACAAAAACCGCTCCCTTTAAGCTTTCTGCCACTGTATGCGGTGCCATAAAGAAGCCTTGGAACAGTGACCTATTCTGCCCTAACGTTGCACCAACTTCTTTTCCAAGACCCGGCACAGTCATTCTATAGGCTGCTTTTTCCACCAAATCCTTGCGTCCGGCTACATAACCTCCGGAAAGCGCAAGACCTCCACCGGGGTTTTTTATAAGCGAACCAGCCATAAGATCCGCTCCTGCTTCTGTGGGTTCTCTATCCTCAACAAACTCACCATAGCAATTATCTACCATAATAATAATATCGGATTTTTTTTGCTTTAAAAAAATAGCTGCCTTCTCAATGTCTTTAACAGCAATAGGATCTCTCCACCCATATCCCCTGGAGCGTTGAATAAATACCATTTTTGTGTTTGGCAATATTGCCTGCTCAACTTTCTCGTAATCAATCGCACCATTTTCGGTTAATTCAATTTGCTTGTATGTAATTCCGTAGTCTTTCAAGCTTCCTGTCCCCTTGTCACCACGGATTCCAATTATTTCTTCAATAGTGTCATATGGCTTACCTGTTATTGATAAAAGCTCATCTCCGGGTTGCAATGCACCATACAAGCATAACGCAATTGCATGGGTTCCACAGGTAATCTGGTGTCTAACCAAAGCATCTTCCGCACCGAATACTTCAGCATAGACCTGCTCTAAAACCTCTCTGCCCCTGTCGTTATAGCCATATCCGGTTGAACCGGCAAAGTGTGTGTCGCTTAACCTGTATTTTTGCATCGCATGTATTACCTTGCTCTGGTTATAAGCTGCTGTTTGTTTAATCTTTTCAAAAACAATCCTGCATTTTTCCTCAATTACCGGTGATAAATCTGTTAGTCGCTGATCCACACCAAAAGCTTCGTGATATAAATCTGTTTTTTTCATATGCTGTTTGCCTCTCCGTGAACTACTCAATTACTCAACTTTCCCACAGTATTTTAGGGCTATCCTTCTTGGGGGTGCGTTCCAGTGGGTACGCACCTGTATTGGGCGCTTGCCTGCACAGCAGGCTACCAACGGCGGTGTGACATCACACCTCAGCATGTCGGTAACAGCGCCAAAATACTACTCGCAAGCTGAGGTGGGAAAGTTGAGTCAATTACATATTCCTGTATTTTTTTCATGCTTTCTTTTTCTTGCTTTCTACTGCAAAAGCGTGAACTCTTTGCACTTCCAATGAACTACTGTTTATCACCTAAGTTATTAGAAATTTTTAAGTTATTAGAAATTTTATCGTAGCGTTCCTGCACTTTCTCCTTAGAAACAGTACTATTATAATTAAACTTTGTGGACAGAGCTTTTTTATACATTTCTGCAGCCTCTTCAGCTTTTCCGCAGTCCTCAAGATATAGACCATAATCGTAGTATGCTTCGGGGAAATAAGGTTCGCTCTTTATGAGCTTCTCGAAAAGCTCCTCAGCTTTATCCATTTCACCCCTTAAATGGTATAAATGGGCGAGGTTGTCCTGAATAACTGTATTGTCAGGATTGTAATCATAAGCTTCAAGGTTTATTTCAAGAGCTTCATCCAGATCTCCTTTTTCGATAGAAAGATATCCAAGGCTTCCGTAAATAGACGTAGTCTTATATTCCGAAATGACCTCTTTTAGCATTGAAATCGCATTATCCAATTCACCTTTTTTCCATAAAACGAGAGCAAGATTGGATTTGGCCATATTCTTATCATCTGAACTTTTGCTGCTTTCCATAGCTGAAAGAAACACTTTTTCAGCTTCCTCAAGCTTTCCGGTCTTAAAAAGAATGAAACCATAATTAACAATCACGACAGTTTTAGCTTTCTTGCTTTTTGATGCTTTTTCATACCATTTTTTTGCTTCTTCTAAGTTTTCTTTCTGGTATTCAATCTGACCTTTAAATGAGTATATCGAGGTTAGATTAACAAGCACCAATGCAATAATATAAATAATAATACCTAAAACGCCTAGATAAACATTTGTATTGAATAATATTATTATACCAATGACTGGTAATCCAAAATATAAAATCATCTTTAATAATAGTTTTTTAAGCATTTTCTCACCATATCCCCTTGTCCTATTATTTATCTCTAAATATGTCTCTTATTCTTTGTTTTTTAAAATAACGGAAGAAATTGCTTGATCCGTTTTTTGCAAAATAACGTAATTTAATTTATGTGCTTGCGTAGCAAGCAATATTTTCAGCCATTCTGGTTGAAAAATGCCTATTGGTGGGTACCTTTTTCTTACAACAGGCAGCGAGTCAAAATATTACAGCTCGCTCTTTGCTTGCTTCAAAAATCATATTTATAATAGCACTTAAACATAGATATTGCAACGCTGTTAGGAAATAGAACAGCAGTTAAAGTAAATGATGCTGCTGTTCACACTCTCTATAGTTTGAGATATCGCTGGCAATAACAGAAACTAAGCTTCATCTTGAAGAGCTGTATTTTGTTTATGTCTCTTAATATTACACAGCTATGTCTCCTCAGTTACCTGCGAACAGTGAACAGTCCTCCATGAAGTCCACCCACACCCCGGTGAACGAAACCGGGATGGTTTAAGTTCCGGTGGCAATATGGTTTCATAGTAGTAACAGGAATGTTTAAAAGTTCTTAAAATACTTTTTACTGTTCACTTTCAATTATTCATGATTTACATATCCCGACTGCTCCTCATATATGGTATAGCCAATTAAGAAAGGGTCGTTCTCATTATCATCATAGAGTTTTGTAAAACCTATGGTGCCTTTTCCCACTTGTATGAGTCTGCTTTCAACCTTTCCGTTGGACATATCGCGGTATTCTACCTCATAAACAGATTCTTCGCCCTCTTTGGTTGCACTTATTATTTCTGTTTCAATACTGTACAATTTGCCATTTCCATCGATCGGACTTTGGTTCCATTTGTGGCCCACAACAAATGGATAGCGTATAAGCTCTATATTATCGAAATCTGAGTCCATCATAAGCGGAGCTTCTTTACTTTGCTTCAATATGTTGCTTTCGATCCTGTACTGAAGATATATCAATAAATGCTCTTTCGGAATCTCTCCACCAGAGGCATCATCCACTTGTCCTGTAACGACATAAACCGGGTTACCGTCCTCAATTCGTATGCTGCTTAAGACAGCATCATGCCCGTATTCAGCAAACCCAAAGCATCTCCAAAAGAATCCTGTCCTTTCAGGCAACAGCTTTTCCATTCGCTCCGCCATAATCTGCCTGCCAATATCTTTTTCAACATATATTCTTTTATCATTAAGTTTAGAAAAAGTTTCTTCAAGAAAATTCATAATTTCTTCTGTAAGAGAATAATCACCTTTTTCTATAAGATTAATATACTCAGTAACATACTCTGAAACTACTGTACCGGCATTCTTCTTTACAAATTCTTTATACCTTTCAATGTGTTCTTTTGTAGCCTTACCAGTATTTGTATTAAACACAGGTTCCGGCTCATATCCGTAGAAATAGGTAAAAAGATAATCCTCATAACAGCTTATAACTTCATTAATTCTTATAGCTTGGGGATACTTTTTAATAAATTCGGAAGCAATTAGTATCCTGTTTTCAAGCTCCTCATAAGAAATGTTCAGATTACCGTTACATACTGCAGGCTTATTTGATTCAATATTTGCTATTTCAATATATTGTGTGAACCAATCAGATAAAAAGCTCCCACTGTTCAAATATATGTCATAATTGATTGCAGGAACCTTTACATTATCAATAGTTATTAATTTGAAACCATTCTTTTCAATCTCTGTTAGCAGCTCAGTTCCCATACCAGTTATATCTTTGGAGTTAAAATTCACACTGCTTTTATAATACCCAAGCCATGCACTTTGTACGCTTTCTAATATAAGTAGCAATTTATCTGCTTCATCAGGTGAGACATCATTTATGTTATTCTGCACAAATTCAATCAGTCTTTGCGGTGTGCTGTCACTTAGCACCATGTACCTCATTTCACTAGCGACTTTCTCGTTTATTTCAATTACAGGTGCTGATGTAATGTCCTGTGTTGGCTCATTAGTGATATCGCTCGTACTTTCAGAAGCCTTATTTGTTGATGAAACACTCGGATCAGTGTTTGAAGCAGGCTTGTTATTTTTTTTGCAGCCTGTTAATACTAATCCGATTGCCAGCAATATGATTAAAAAACGTTTCATTTATACACCCCACAGAGATATTTAATGCATTTTTTCAATAAGCTGATAAAGTATAATGATGTACACAATAGCCAATAGCACATATTTGTACTTAATAGCACTTAATAGAATTAAATAGCGCCTATTGGTATTTGTTGACGCTAAATAGCACTTATTTTAACACAACAGAAACAATAATTTTGTATTCTCCAAAGCGCGGTTTATCCAACAGCAAGCATTGCCGCTAAAGCTTTTCGCGCACCTTCCGCCACATCTTCATCAAGATTTATTTCATATCTCATTTCTTTAAGTGCAAGATAAACACTTTCTACTGTTGTCTTTTTCATATTCGGACACACAAGACCGGTTGAAAGCAGATAAAACAATTTATCCGGACTATCTTTTTTCAGCTTGTGCATGATGCCCATTTCCGTTCCTATAAGGAATTTTTTATTTGAGCTGTTTTTTGCATACTCAATTATTTGAGCTGTACTTCCGACAAAATCTGCCAGTTCAACAACCTCTGGTCTGCACTCCGGATGTACAAGCAAAAGAGCATCCGGGTGTATTTTTCTTGCCTTTTCCACATCGTCTTTACCCACCCTGTGATGCGTGACGCAGTAGCCCTGCCACAAATGAATGGTCTTTTCCGGTATTTGTTTTGCTATATAACCGCCAAGGTTTTGATCCGGTACAAATAGTATTTCCTTGTTCGGAAGCGATTTTACAACCCTTAATGCATTTGATGAAGTGCAGCAAATATCGCATTCTGCTTTTACTTCTGCAGAAGAATTAATGTAACAAACAACTGCGGCATCAGGATATTTTTTCTTTTCTTCTCTTAATGCCTGACCTGTAACCATATCAGCCATCGGACAACCCGCATGAATCTCAGGCAGCAAAACAGTCTTTTCAGGAGATAAGAGCTTTGCACTTTCCGCCATAAAATGAACACCACAGAAAACGACAACATCCGCATCTGTTGAAGCGCAATATTGGCTTAGCTTTAGAGAATCACCAACAATATCCGCCAAATCCTGAACATCGTCAACCTGATAGTTATGTGCTACAATAACTGCGTTTCTTTCCTTCTTCATTCTATCTATTTCTTGTATAATTTCCATTGTTTTTTCGTCCAAGTTAAATTCCTCCTTACTAGGCACCTCTAATGTCAAAAACGGGCTTTCCTTTTAATAGCCCGACTTAAGCCTGATGCGCATTAGGGGGTATTCTGTTACTTAGGTGTATTCTCACCAAAATACCTTTATATTACTCTCTAAATATACCCTATATACGCATTACAATATAAAATTGTTTGCCGGATCGAGTGTACAACCACGCTATTACAGAATTTTATTTTATCATATAAATGTTTGGTTTACAAAATATCTTGCGAATTTAATAAAGACCGTGTACTGGAGCGCTCCGATTGAGCGACCCGTAAGTTTTTGACTCACCGCTTGATGTGAGAAATATGTACCGTCACCAAGTGTTTTTCATCCAGCATGATTGAAAAATGCTCAGTGGCGGGGGCATCTAAGCCTCGTTATAAGAATTGTTTCATCTTTTGAAAATTATTCTCCTCAAACTGAAGAAGTCTTTCCATGAGCTGTAAAATCTCTGCCTCCACATCATCATACCGTTTAATATTTTTTATAGCATCGATTATCCCCATAGTGCTTCCGACCATTATCATTTCGGCGATATGAGACGTGGATTTATCAACCAGGGTCTGCATATTCAGCATCAAGTAAGTGCGTATTCTTTGCATCGCACCGATCCCTTTCTCGTCATAGCCATTCTTATTCAGCAAGGTTCGAGCGTCTTCATTGAATTTTTTATATTCCGTATACTGTACATCCAGATACTGTTTAAACGTTTCATCTTCTGCTAGCTCTTTTAGTTTATTCAAGGTTTCCACACCCATTTCAGCGTTCTGATAGATAAAATTCAACATTTCAGCATTTCCGTTCATAATTTATCACACTCCCGCAGCATATTATGCCTGAAATAATTAATTATCATACATTTTTTGATAATATTTAAACATCATACATTATGATTGCTCCCCAGAAAGTCGTGAAACGACTTTTTCCTGCAGGTTTAACTGCAGGAAGTTGCAGCTCGCTGCAACCTGGTGCAATCACAATATGGTTATCCAGCCTTCGGAAGAAGGCTGATGAAATTTAAGAAGTCTTAAATTTCATCAGAAAGTCACTTTATGACTTTCTGGGTGATAACCACATTATTATTCACTGATACAGATACCTTTATAGGGTTCTATAAAACAAACCAAAACTACGATTTGAATATCATGATGGTAGTAAAGGATAAAAACATTTCAGCGTTAAAATGCATCCATGCAACCCGAAATGTGGCAGAGAAGAAAAGTGAACTCTTCACAATGTTTTTACGGGTTTTTGTTGTTTCCTGACTTAGTTTGTTGTAGAATA
>ENA-UOOR01001402-UOOR01001402.1-fermentation-metagenome-genome-assembly--contig:-NODE-1402-length-28529-cov-5.092962_pt1 | contig 28529 bp, 26 predicted proteins | sample MGYA00245780_ERZ724029 | MGnify/ENA primary metagenome ERZ724029 (study PRJEB28704, sample SAMN03018315) | fermentation metagenome | biome: anthropogenic terrestrial biome; feature: soil; material... | reverse complement strand
AATGTCGATAGGTCAGGCGCTTTCACGCCTTTCGCCCCGACCCACACCGTGCAAGCAACTTTCATTGCACACGGCGTTCCATGGGAAGAGTTCCTTATTGTTAATGTAGTTATTTCAAAGATTGTTTAAGCGTTATTAGATTAATAGGCTCACGCCCAACATTTATACGCCACTTGTTAAGTTTTGTTAATTTTGCACTTTCTTTGCACTTAGTGCTTTCAAGTAACATTTGTATTGTATTTACATCAGTTTCAAAAATCAGCTGTTCTACTTCCTTATGGATAATTCGCAGATTTTTATACTCATCTGTTCCACCCTGTTCCTTTGGAATAAATCTATGACACGCAACATCATCAAATCTAAGCTGTTGCTTTGAAATTTCACACTTTCCTTTCACAGCCACAAAACGAGCGAGCCTGTTGTCACAAAATTCAATGCTTTCCGTAATACTGCTGTCTCTTCCGAGCTGTAGCAATACCTCTGCATACGCATCTTTTAATAACATTTTGTGAATTTCTTCTCTTCCCTCTGGTGTATAACGATTCACTGTTGGGCTGTGGCACATAGGGTTACAGGTTTTACAGTAGGCTACAGGAACAACCACCATACCATTAACAAAACGTAACTGCTTCGATTTCTGATACTTCTGATAGAAGTATTCGTCCATACCACCTTTTCGCTTGTCGGGTACTTCCTTTGTGAGTGATTGCCTGTCATTCAACCTTGTTTTCATTGTAATGTCAATTGATGGAAATAGCTTGTGTACATCAGCACAAATCATAGTTGCCATATTATAATACTCATGCATTCCTACAACCATTTGATTATAGGTAATAATTGCATTGTGCTGTGATATTTCCAACGAATGTGACCTACAAGCTTCTGATATGGCACGTTTCAACTTTCTCTTTTGATTTTCTATGGATTTTTCAGTCATGTGCGACTTAATAACCCACTTTCCACCTTTCCGATAAAGCTTAAATTTAATGCCTAGAAACTCACTGTATCCTGTCTCAAGATTTGTAATCTTTGATTTTTCCTTGGATGTTTCTAGCTTTAATCTGTTCATCAGCCATTTCTCAACTGCATATTTTAATCTGACCGCATCTCCATACGTTTTGCAAAATACCTTAAAATCATCGGCATATCTAACAATATGACATTCCTTTAATTTCGTTTGCCTAAGCCTCTTATAAAGATTTCCTTTGTTGAGTGTTCCATTTGTATTGAGATAAGAATCACTCCGCAGAATATTATGCACTGGCATTTCTTCCCACTGACTGGCAATCCACCAATCTAATTCGTTTAGGACGATATTTGCCAATAACGGACTAAGAACTCCGCCTTGCGGTGTTCCCTTATCTGGAACAGAACGTCCTCCCTTATCCTCAATAGGTGCTCTAAGCATTTTCCTTATAAGGCTCAATAGATTTTTGTCCTGTATTCCTAACGTCCATATCTGCTTTAACAATTTTGCGTGATTTACGTTATCAAAAAATCCTTTAATATCAACATCCACCACGTAATGAAATCCATCTTTCTGTGCATATTTATAGCACCTAGCCACAGCATTCTTTGTACTTCGATTTGGTCTGAATCCGTAACTTTTATCATAGAACCTCGCTTCGCATATTGGTTCTAATACCTGCAAAATACTTTGCTGAACTATCCTGTCAATTACTGTAGGAATTCCCAACGGTCTCATTTTCCCATTCGGTTTCTTGATATAAACTCTTCTCACAGCTTTTGGCTGATAATTAAGTATTTTCCCCTGTACCTTAGTAATAAGTCTTTCTTCTGACAAATCATTCAGGTTCTCAAAGGTTAAGCCATCCACTCCAGGCGTGTTACTGCCGTCATTGTTCTTTAAGTTACGATATGCCATTTTAATATTGGCATCAGAATAAATAATACTGATTAAATCTGTAAATACATTTCCTTTCACACTTTCCGCATAAAGCCTGTCTTGAACATGTATCATGTTGTAGTACTCGGCATTACGGATACTGCTTTTCTTTAACAAGTTCTTTCTTTGCATAGTCAACATCACCTCACTCTCGTAAGTCTTTGTTTCTTTTAGTCATACTCGAACCTATGATTGCTAACTACATTATTTTATAAACTCATTTTGTTGGTTAGTTCCGAACACTAACCATCCCACTAGAGGCTGTTGCTCCACTTCCATTACAGAAGCTTCAATGCTCGTGCCTCCGCTCTCACAACGATAAAGATAAGTTATACATTTCTGCTTTCCTTACCAACAGGTCACTGTGTGTGTAACCACTATCTGTTCGTTGCTTTCGACGTTCCAATATGATGCAATATACTGTACTTAGGTGCCTCCTTTGAGCCTGTTGACTTATATCGCCTGTAACGATATACCGAATTTCACTTCCACGCCCCTACTTTTCGGTAGCCAACGTCAAACCATTGACATACGCCTTTCGGCGTATTCGAATTCTAGACCCTTTAAATCGTCAGTTCGTCCCCACTTATGTGGATTCTCACCATATACAGCTTCACTACATAATCACCAGCAGCCCACACCTCTGTGAACCTTTCCTCGTCTTTACGTTAGGACTGGCTTTTTGCTCTTCAGCCTAGCTATTACTACACGTTCGCATGACACCGCTACTAATGCAGAAGGCAGTTTGTGTGTGTCCCTTTGTGGCGTTACCCACTCATTTGAACAACATCATATCAGTTGTATCAACAGTTTCGTCCTAAGACGGGCACTGTTGACCCCACCGCATATTAGGCGGCGGAACGTCTCGCCCCATGGAACTCGTCAATATAGAGCCATGTTGCCTTGCCCTTCTTTCCATTTTCCACAATTCTCTGCTGGATTGACTCCATCATTACAAGCATTGTGATAGGACTAAGCTCTGCACCTAAGTCTCTGATTCCATAAACAGTAAAGCGGTTATCTACATCCACATTTGTCTGGTGGTTAAAGATATTTAAAGAGCCATTTACGAATAATTCAAGGGATAATGCAATATCCTTTGCCTCTACTTCCGGCTGTGCAAGAAGCAGATCATAGAAATCACTCATCACAGGCACATACTTTTCTTTACTTCTTGCAATGTCGATATAGAGCTTTCTCACGCATCGGTCAATGATTGACTTCTGACGTGAATTTAAGCTATCTCCAATACACTGCTCGCAAAGACCAAGCATAAACTCACCTTTTTCTCTTACCAGTCCCTTGGAATCGTTTGGATCAAGGTCCCACACATCCATATCCAATGGATTCACATAATTGTCGGTGTAGGTGGACATATTGACTACTGTTCCGCCGTAAGTTTCCGCAATATCAAAGTATTCATTCATTGGATCGATAACAATAATTTCATCTGTTCCTGATAAAAATACAGAACCCATTTCCATCTTACAGAAGAAGGACTTACCGGAGCCGGGAACTCCGAAAACAAATCCATTACCGTTGATAAGCTTCTTACGATTACCCACATTGATATTCTTACTAATCTGGTTAATGCCATAGTAATTGCCACCGCTGTCATTCAGCTCCTGCACATTAAATGGCATAAGTACCGCAAGTGACTGTGTAAGCATGGTTCTCATCGTCTCCACCTGACGCACACCAATTGGAAGTGCTGTGTTGAGTGCTTCTCTCTGCTTCAGATAATGCACATCAATGGTGCAACTGTTACGCTTACCAATAGTTTCTACTGTCTCACTGATACTTTCCAGTTCTTTCTTACTCTCCGCCATGAGAATGATTGTCACACCTACATAGAACAGGCACTGGTCATTTTCACGCACATCATCCATAATCGCTTCAATTTCCTTTTTCTCTGTTCTCTTCGCATATGAGATTTCAGTAGAAAAGTCATTATTCTTATTACGGACTCTCTGCTGTTTGATAATATCAGATTCAATACCAAGATATTTCTTCTGCAATGTCTTGGTTGTCAAATCCTTTGGAACAGGCACTACATCAATACTGGTAATAGAATGAACAGGAAGTGAAGTAATCTCATTGATGAAACGGTCCGACAAGCTGCTCGGATATTTCTTAATAAACAATGCTTTACAGAACTTGCTTTCATCCTCGAAATGGTCTGGGAAATACTTAATCATCCCATTGCAGAGATCATTTCTAAAATCTGCACCTACCTTCTTTGCGTCCTTAATATCAAAATTGAAGCTGTTTTCATCACCTAAGTGGTAATAATCATACAGCACTTTCATTCTTTCATTTCCATTCAAAGGAACAATCTCTGCTCCAAGCTCAATAAATGCTTTATGAATGGTTGCTTCCAAGGTTGCAAACTGTGCCTTTGCTTCCTCAAAGTTCTTTCTTTCAATCGTGATGGTCAGGTAGCGTTCCTGCTCAATCCCCTGTCTTCCCTCACGTATTTTTTCCTCAATGATGTCATTATAAATCTTACGGAAATTATCATATCCATCATTACAATAGCCAAGCAGCACCTTATCTCTCAGGTCAATCATGTTCTTATTCTTATTGTTAATTGTAATCTTGAAATTACAATCCAACGAATTAAGAAACTTACAGTATCTCTCAAAGACACCTATCTGCTCATCCTCTGTTGCTGTGGTATAGTTAATATCCTGAAAACGATAACATTTCGAATAACGGTTCCTTGACACTTCAAAGATGCCATTCTCTGCAATCGACATTATCTCAATGGTTTCCTGTATGGATTTCGGAGTTTTGTAAAGTGGTTCACTTGCCTTTTTTAACTCCTTAAATCCGTCTCCAAATAAACCCATGTTCTCTTACCTTCCTTTCTTCTCAATTACATATGCACCGCCGGGGATAATCCCGGCTGATGCCAAAACTATCCCCGACTGAAAAAGTCAGGTATTCTTCTTAGTTACTACTGCATATATTTGTATGCCATGAGTCCTGCAACGGCTGCTACAATTGCTCCAACACATACAAATAACATTCTCTTTGTCTTTTTCTTCATTGCTTCAAATTCCTCCTGATTCTTCGCATTCTGATTTTCTGAAATATCACTGGCAACTCCTGTCTTTTCCCCAGCTCTTTTCCTTTTCTTCTTACCAGTTCCAAGCTGTTCCATCTGATACTCTTTGATTGCCAAATCTCCTTCCGTAGACATATAGACTAACGGATGATTGGAGAACATAAACTTTAGCTTCTTACCCATATACTCATAGAAATCCATCCCGTTATACGAATAGAATCCTCCGAGAGCAATTGGTGCAACACATGGAATTGCCACATACGCAGCTCCCGTAAGCCCAATATACTTATAAAGAAGTAATACCAAAGTTCCTCCGACCGCTACACTGGCAATTGAAAAAATCAGCTGCTTTGCTGTAAGCCCTAACGCTACTGATTCCTGATAACGATCTATATCTTTGTTAATCTCGATTACCAACTATCTCACCTTCTTTCCACATTATTCATCATTCTCATGGTTTCTCCACTTCCGCAACACTTGACTTTATCTTTATCTACTACATAAAGTCCTTCCTCGCATGAAAGCATATAAGATGTTTTTTGTTTCGGATAATCCGTTTTTGATACAAACAGCGTATCTCCTACAACAGCATATCTGCTCAACATCTCCAAATCTCCGTAATCGTGTATAGATTCTCTCCGTCCAGTTCTTGTATTTTTCAACACGAAATTTACTTCTACGAGATTAGCTACACACGTGTTATATTTCTGGATTCCTAATATTTCATACTGTTCGATATCCATTCAACTCCTCCTATCTTGCCATTTCTTTTTCCATATTCTCCGCCCACTTACAAACCAAATGCTTTGCTTGTAAGTGACTGTGCACCTTTTACACTGCCTACTGTCATTGCTATGGTAAATGTCATTTCACACAGATAGATAAGTGTTTTTGCCCAATCCATATAACTACCTGTAAATTCCGGAAGTCCTGCACTGATAAAGGCATTACAAACAATAATTGCAAGTGCCATCGTTACCGCTTCAAAGACAACGGATAAGAAATATTTACAATAGGTCACTACCGTATGGCTGACTGTTCTATTTCCTCCCATAGTCGAAAAAGCAATTGCTCCAAGCGGCACAATAATCAGAATCTTCAAAAATCTAAAATACACTGTATAAATGATAAAGAATCCACAGATTATAATGATAATTGACAAAAGTGCTGCAAGTATCAGCATAACAAGTGACTCTCCAAATCCCAGATTCTTAATGATATCTGCCTGAGTACTGTCAATGGATAGTGTTGATGTCGTACCGGAAGATAAAAGACCTACCAGATTTCCAATTGACGTAAAAAATGCTTTCATAATTGTCACATTATTTGCTACAAACCATTCAGCAAGTCCCACACGAATCAGCATCTTTAAAATCACTTCAAATCGCATCTCTTCCCTAATGTCCACGCTCTCCGAGCAAAATCCTATGACGAAGAAAATAACTACCAGAGAAGAGCCAACCGCTACAAAGATTGGCTCAATTCCTTCAATGACAGCCCACGGACCACCACCCTTAAAATTCACTGGCGATTGCCCAAGCATTGCAAACACAAGAGATATCTGGTTATTCCAGAAACCAAATACCATTTCAAGCAAAGACAGGATTTTATCACCAAGTTTAAAAATATCCATACTTGTTCTTCACCTTCTTCCTTAAATCTTGCAGAGCAGTTTCTGCCCTACATCCTCTTCTTTCACTCTTAGAATCCTAAGAATGTTAATACAGTAGAAATACCTGCCATCATTACACCTGCTACAATGCCCTTTAACGCAGAGTTCATTGTAGAAGAATCCTGCTGCTGATATGCCTGTGCAAACTCCATTACATTCTTAGCTAAGATAATGACACCAACTGCACCAATAACTGCAATTACAAGTGTCTTTAAATTTTCAAGTGGCTGTGTTACCGCAGATGTTCCTGTTCCTGCTGCAAAACACTGAGTGCTCATAAGGCAGACTGCCATTAAGCTTCCAGAGAGTGCTGGAATCACTTTCTTTTTCATATTTCTAAATAAACCTTTCATTGACTTACCTCCGTTTTCTGTTTTGTTGGTTGTTACTACGCTATTTCCTTTACGCATAATCAAAATCTCCTTCTGAATTTTTGTTTGATGCAGAAAGTAAGCCGGATAAAAAAGATGAATCACATCTATCCGGCTTTTTACTTCCGAACAGATGTGATTCATCCATTCTTATCTGCATTGTGTAATTGTTATTATGATAAACAGGATTGCTCCCGGTAATAAAGTGAATCAGGCTTTCCCTGATATGTTACTGCGATAACCACCTCCTTAAAATAAATAGTATTACTGTTCCTCTCGAATCTGTCTCATCTCTTCCACACTTACATCTGGATAAAAATACTGCATAATGACTTCCTTTGAAATCTTTGCTGCAATCGCCTTATGAAGTTCTTCTTGCTGTTCTTCAGAATAATTCCAGTGGAGAATTCGATTCGTAAGTGTATCCTCCCATTGAGGTTTCTCCCTACTTATGCTCTGTTCTGTATTCTGGCTCATTGTTGCAAAAGCATCTTCAGAATACTCTAGCTCTTGTTCCTGTTCCTGATTTAGCTTATCCTTCTGTTCCTTTTCCTCCAGACTGCTGAATCGATGGTTCAATTCCATATCCCCAAGTAACATAAATTCCTCATACTTTAGGTCATCAATATAAACATTCTCGCCTTTTTCTTTCTGCTTTTCATAAAACTCCAAAGCTTTCTGAGAAAGGATTTCGAACGGAGGTCCAATCAATTTCTGATTACTTTTTATCTCATGCACATAGGGTTTTCCCTTTCCATCCGCAGTCTGATTAAACATGGGATGTGCAAATGGAATATACTTGTTATCAAGAATCGGATCAAATCCACGAATAAAGATAATACATTTCTTGTTATCCAGTTTTCTGACCTCATCAGGTGTAAATATCTCTCTTCCAAGTACATCATAATTTTTTGAAGAGCTACCCTGCCTTCCCATCGTTTCACCGCTGGACTTCTTATCAATTGTGCCTTTGCCAAGCAGTTCTGACACATACTTATGAGTGGACTGTTCATTACCCCCAAGATAGATAAATGTGTCGCAGTTGCCGGGGATTGTTTCCCAGGTATCTTTAAACAATGCCTTAAGCTGTGCAAAGTTCTGAATAATGATAATACTTGAAATTTCACGGCTTCGCATTGTCGATAACAAAGAACAATAGTCATCCGGCAATGCGACGTTTGCAAATTCATCAAGCATAAAAGTCACATGAATCGGTAATCTTCCACCGCAGTTAAAGTCTGCCTGATAGTACAATTCCTGAAAAATCTGTGTATAAAGCATTCCAATAATGAAGTTATATGACTTATCCGAGTCCGGAATTACACAAAATAGTGCTGTCTTTGTCTCTCCATCCCCATTTACTCCGATACCGATATCTGCAAGGTTCAATTCATCTTTAGAAAGCAAGCGTAATACCTGCTTATTCTCCAAAAATGCCAATCGCGAGTTTGCACTAATAATAATAGAACGAACTGTATCACCTGCACCTCTCATACATTTGTTGTACTGCTTCACAGCTGGATGGGCTGCTCCTAGCGGACTATTTTCCTCCAAAATTTTCATTCTCACATCCAGTCTGGATGGTTTTCCCTGCTCCACAACCTCTGCCTCTCCGAGCAACTTTAATACTGTTTCGAAGTTACGTTTTGCCGGCTTTACCTCTAACCACACATAGTAGAAGATTGCCTGAAGAAACAGACCTTCCGCCTTCTCCCAGAATGGATCAGAAGGTGTAGCACCTTTTGGTGTGGTATTGCTGATTAAGTTCGTTATCAGTTTTACTACATCGGTTTCTTCTCGAATATAGGAAAACGGATTATAACAATCTGACTTATCCATCTCAAGCAGATTGATAACTTTCACATTATAACCATTCTTCTTAAGCATTTCTCCTGTACTTCGAAGTATTTCTCCCTTTGGATCAGTACAAATAAAGGAACAGTTATGAGGCATCTGCATCAAATTGGGTTTTACTTCGTAGAACGTCTTACCAGCACCGGAACCTCCGCATATTAAGATATTACCATTCAGCTTCAATCTTCGAAAATCAAGTGACATCTTAACATTTTGCGATAAGATTCGATTAAAGTTTTCATCCTTATCCATCAAAATCTTGTTCACTCTCTTAGGTGCTTCCAATTTTGCAGTACCAAATTCTTTTCCCGGCATCATGTTCCTCTGACTGGTATAGTACATAAGAATAGCCATCGCATATATTCCTAATGCAATGGCTACTGCTTTTACTGTATATTCATTCAGATAATTTGCAAATGGAGCTGCACAGACCTCATTGAATTTCGTCATAAAAGAATTAAAATCAATTCCATCTGTCCATGCTCCACCAATCAGATATCCAAGGTATCCTGCAAGTATAGCACCAAGGAGAATAAAGAGAACCGATGGTTTCTTTTTACTCGTCTGCATAAATGCTACCTCTTTCTTGTACTCGTTGTCTTGCTTGTAGTGGTCTGCGTCTTAGTTCCCTCCGGTGTCATGGTACGTTTTGTTTCCTTGACCTCTGTCTGTGTCTTTTCATATTTCTCTCGCACAGAAGATTCTACTTTATCATAATGACCATATAACTCTTCCCCACGTTTTGTCTCCACCACTCGATTCTGCTCATCATAGAGCTTATAATCCTTATTGGTGTCAATAAACGTCAACATCGTTTTGCCATTATGAATGTCCATCACATTATCCTTATTGAGCCATACAAATCTCGCATTATCTCCCCATGTTCCCGGCACTCTAGTCTTAACTGCATGTTCATTCTCTGCAACTATTAAATTCTTACTGATTGTAATATCAGAAAGATTCATATTCTTTGATGCTGCTACTGCTTTCATACGTTCAGCCAGAGTCTGGTATCCTCTTACACGATTTAAAAATGCTTCTTTGTCCATAATAACCTTGTGTTCACCGGATGCGTTCTTCTCTCCAAGAAGACCTATAGTTTCCAGTTGTTTAATCACGCTTTCTGCTTGTGAATTATCAATACTGAAATTCTCCTTGACCGCATCCACACTAATGCTCTGCTTCTCCATCGCAAATAATCCGACCTTTTCAATCAGACCATCCATGGCAGCATTTGCTCTTGCACCTTCCTCAGTATGAACCATATCATTTCCCATCTTCTGGCTTTTGAGAAAATCCATGAGCTTACCAAGCTGCTTTTCATCCCCATTCTTCAAATAATCATCAAAGGTTGCAATCTTTCCAAAGCTCAGCTTCTGTATCATCATGTTTACTCGTGGAACAGCCTCTGTGTGGAAGATAATTTCACTCATTCCATCTTTACGGTTCAAATCCGGCAACACTGAATACAGAATACCGTATTTTTTCGCCATCTTCTCTACTCGCTTCATGTCTTTGGTTTCAAATTGCAGTACCTGCAAATCTCCACCTTTCATAAGAAGCTTTCTCATGGATGTCTTACCAAGAGCCTTCTCATAATCAAGAAGTCCTTTTAATACTTCGATTGCTTTTTGCATGGCACTGATGCCGCCACTGCCGACCTTCATAGCAATCTCTACTCCATCATAAGCGACACGGATAATCTGTACCGCTTCCTGAATTTCTTCTGCCATCTGTCATCCCTCCTATAATACTTGTGAAGAAAGAACCGGTTTCTGCTCTGCTTCGAATGTTCTTTGTTTATCCTCTTCCTGCATCTCCTCTTCTTCCTTCTGTGTCTCAGATACTTTTGCTTTAATCGTCTCTGCATCTGCCTGTCGCAGTTCTTCTTCTGATACATCAATTCCATATGCTCCAAGAACCTCTGCAAGCCTTGTGATTGCCTTTTCTTCCTGCACACGGTACATCTCAATGGAAACTAACAGATTCTCGATCTGATTTACCCATGATGGCTTCACATCATATAGTGCTGAATACTTTTTCATAATCACTTTTGTTTCATCGCCATCCCTTGCATCCGCAAGCTCTTCAATCAGCTTTCCGGTCAGATCCTTGTCCGATGTTTTAAATGCAAACTGCATAATAAACTCTTTTTCTTCGTTTGATAATGTGCGTAAGATTTCCTCCATATTGCACATCGTCTCGCTAATCATCAATAAGCTCATATTGCCCTCCTCTAATAATTCATACTGTTTTCAAACTCTGCGATATCAATGATTATCTTCATCTTCTCCGCAGACACATTATTATCAATCATTGGTACAAGCTGCTCTTCCGTAAGGCCACGCTCTATACCATCCTTAATCTGAATAAGCTGCGCCGGAACAAGATTTCCATTCGCCACAAGACGCACAAGATTTTGTCTGGACTTCTTCTTAAAGCAAAGTCTTCCGATAATTGCTCCGATGCCAGCCTCTGACCTTCTTTGTGTACGCTCCACAGGTACATGTTGAACAATTCTTCCCTGTGCATTCACCACTGGCATTTGGTAATATACAGGCATTCCATACTTATTCTTTACAAATGGATCATCTGAAACTGCCGTATCCGGTATCGTTTGTTGTGTATCCACCATAGGCTCTGTATTCACTATTGTTTCCTCCTTCACTACATCCGCTTCTTTTACAGCTTTCTGCTCTACTTTCGTTTCCACCTTATCCAAAAGACGTTCCTCTAAGGTGTCGATTCGCTTCTGCATTCTGCCAATTTCTTTTTCCTTCAGTTCTGACTGTTCCCGAAGTCTTGCAATTGTCGAAGTGGCACTATTGATTCTATCCTGCTGGGAACTAAGTGCTGCCTCTGTATCAGCCAGCTTTTTGACCAGCCCATCTCTGACCTCCTCATCCTTCTTTGTTGTTTCAAAGATGGTAAGTTTCTTATTCAGCTCATCATATCGCTCTTCCTGATATTGAATCCTACTTACAACATCGGTAATCTGCTCCACAAGTTCCTGCACATATTCCGGTGCGACCTCAGCTTCCTTAACCATTGTTTTTGTCTTCTCCAATATAGACTGAAATGTTTCTTTCATAATATTGGGGGATGAATCTTTTGTAATTGTCTCCTCAATCACTGGAAGCGGTACTCCCTTCTCAAAGAATTCCAATGCCACCTGCATCTGATATCCATTCAATTCATCGTGAGCTGCCAGTACTTTTATGAACTCATCATCAATTCCTCTTCTTAAAAATCCCGAAAGAACCTGCATCTGCGTCAACTTATACCCTTTTTTCAGATAGAGATTTGTCTGTTCTTCCGATAATCCAAATTTCAAATCCTCTTCCACCAAAGCCAACACATCTGCTTCATATCGCCTCGTATTACGAAGTGTAGTCAGATATTTGTCGTGCTTCATAGAAGTAATCTGTCGTGTCATCTGTTCCATAAATACCTCCTGTTATCTAGAAGCAAGCATAAAAATAACAGCCTATCGTGTTGGCTGCTTCTTATCTCTCTCTTCCGTTTTGTCTTTCTTAATGTCTTCTACCCTTGTTCTGTCTGTATCCTCTGCTATCACATCTCTAAGAATTGACTTTCCAAGATTTAATTCCTTAAATACTGCTTTCTCCTTGCTGCTGACCAGACGAAATTGTTCTTTATAGTAGAGCTGAAGTTGTTCCACCTCTTCTAAAGAATATCCTTCCTCTTCCAACTGCTTTTTTAAGATTAGCCACTGCTCATGCTCATCAGCAAAAAAAGCATCTCCATTCTGAAAACAGCTTTCTGCCGGTTTTAACTCCTGCATTGCATCCGCAACTTCAAAAATGGTCTTACATTTCTCCTTTGAACGATATACCCTGCTCTTATCCTTAGATGCAGACTTCTTCTTATCTGTAAGATTCTCAACAGTAAGTGCCAAATCCACCACATTATGAATATCATGCCGTACCAAAAACAGATACTGTTGTTGTAGTTTCTGCATCTTCTTAATATCATTCTTGTATTTCCAAGCCTGACTATATGGTCGTTTCTTCAACTTACCAATTCGATACAGTTTTGCATAATACCGTTTCTGTAATCCAGGCATCTTAGCTCTTCGATATCGTTTCACATAACACTTAACAAGCTGCGGTTCAAATTCTTTCTTCTGTTCCTGATAGAATTGAATATCTTCCTCCTGTATTCTGCTACGAATACGTTCCTCCGAATAATTCTCGCCCAGTGTTTTACATCTCTTGAACCGATTCATTCCTGGTGGTTTCAATGCAAGATATTTCCCCTTCTTGATTTCATATCCTTTCTCGTTAAGAAGTTCAAGAAATCCGTCATAATCATTCGCCTGTAAGATGCAGGAATCCACATCTCTGGCAATCATATCGGTCCATACAAACTTCCCATCCCGATATTCGTTCCATTCCTTATAATGCTCATGGGAAGCATCTTTATCTCCCTCAATTTCTATGGTAGACAGACCATATTCCTCACATAAACGGTTCGTAATCGGCTGAATCTCCTTTGCCCAATCCCCTTTTTCATAACGATACTTGTGTCCATCAATAAAGCTGACGCTATTGAATACTATATGAGAATGAACATGATCCGTATTATCATGCACACAGTAGACTGCTTCATATTCCTTTCCCAGATATTCTTCCACAAAGCGTCTGGTGATTTCATAGACCATATCAGGATTTGTCTCTTCCTCTTTAAAAGAAAGTATTAAGTGATACCCCTGCCGCTTATCAACCTTTCCAAACTTTCGCTTCGTATTCTTCATCTGTTCAAAGGCACTATCCGGCTGGCAGTTAATTCCACCCACCAGCCTTCCGTCCTGTGTCTTCTCCGGATTCATAATATAATCCAAGGCACTCTTTAGATGCCTTCCGTGAAAATGACCGCCGCAGTCTTTCATATAAAGAATTTTACTAATTGCCAACCATATCCACCACCTTCTTCACTTCGAGATTTAATTTTCTCATATACGCGATTAACTGCTCCTTATCTTCCTTGGAATACAGTTCTACATTATGATGAAACGTAATCTGGTTAATGTTCACTCCAATTCGATTTACCTCGTTGATGAGTTCTTTTAGAAGTTTCCGAATTTCTGGATAATCATTTGGTTTCTGGCTGATAAGAAATCGAAGATATTCTGCTTCATTCATCCCTGCATTTTTTGACTTTTCCGCCAATACAGATGCTTCGGATGGCATAAGCCTTACTGTCTTTTTTATCACATGAACTTTATCAGCCATATCATCACCTTGCTCTTTCCTTTACCTGCGGTTGAATAATAAATGATGTCAGATTCTTTACTTCTGAATTCAAATCTCTTCCTTTTTCTAAATTTTCAATGAATTCGTTTACGAGACGCTCTGCGGTTTTTTCTACCACTACTGCATATTTCGTCTGGTCAAACAACTGATCAAGAACAACTTCATCTTGTTTCAGGTTTTGATACTTATTCTGTGCATTACAAAATTCAATGAAATTCGCTGCATTCTGTCTCTCAGCATCCATATCTAAAATCATTTCATAATTCCATTCACAGCAAGAATCAATTACCTCATCCATAGAAAATTCTTCCCAAACCGTTCCATCCGGTTTATCTTCTAGGTCACCCCGATACAAAGCACCATCAATCTGACCAATCGTATATCCATGCCCTTCCATATATCCAAGAATGAGATCTGCCTCTTTATCTGTAAAATGAAAGCCTGTGTCATAGTTCTCCTGATATCTTAATAGTGCTTCTACCGTACTAAGTACATCCGGTTCTTTTGGTTTTGTTACTAATCCATCTTCCTTATCCATAGCTGTCAGTACACCTCCTTATCCGTGTTTAGCTAAAATTATCATGGCTCTCATGCCCCATAGATAAGTCCTATGGTTCATGGCTAGATACGCATCAGAGCCAGCTCTGGTCTGATGCTCCCTAGTTAGGGGGAAAATCCCCCTAAAACCCCTTCCTATACAATATGATTGTACTTTTTACATTCATTTTGACTAAGTGACTGTGCTGTTTACTACCACTTTGCCAAAATGATTATGCTATTTACCACCACTTTATTTCTTTCGAATATATCCATACACTCGATTTTCCAACGTGATTGCACTTTTTGCTTGCATTTTAACCATGTGATTGCATTATTCACTATCACCTTGTCAAAACGGTTGCGTTTTTTACCATCACCTGTTCTTTGGATGCCTTCAGCCATTCGTTGTAGTCTTTGAAGCCTGCCGGTGGCGGTACTTCCTCCACATCGAATCCCATGCCATAATACTTTCTTGCAAGTTCATCACTTGCCTTTTTCCCCGGTTCATCACTATCCAAACAGAATCGAATAGACGTAATATTAGGATGTTCCTTTAAGAAAGTTTCTAAGGGTGCATCGGCTAACATTCCAAGAGCCAGCTTATTGCTGTCGAAATCCCAGAAGATATCAACATAACTCATCAAATCAATCGCAGCTTCAAAAACGACAAGCTCATTACTGTCCTCATTCACGACATTAAATCCATAGTTTTTGTCGTTTCCCGCCACATCACACTTGAAGCTTTTTCCATCTTTATCAAAGACACCTCTCATGCTTGCAAACTTTGTAACACCTTCTTTATCATTTCCCTTGAAAACAACGTTATGGTAATGCCTGCTCTCATAGATAAGTCCATTAGTGACAAAATAATCTATGACCGCCCTACTAATCCCTCGTTTTTGATTTAAATATTCATACAGGTAGGAATTGTCCGGGGATGGTTCTGGTAATAAAAATGGTTTCTTCTCTTCCACTTTGAATGTTTGCACCTGATACTTCAGTGGGGCTTTTCGTTCTGCTTCCGGAATCCTTCGATACCCGGCAAAATCAAGCAACCAAAACACTGCCTCTTTTACATCCATATCACAAAACACCCTTAGAAAGTCTATCTGGGAACCTCCATTGCTTCCTTTGTCATATTGTCGTGACCAGCGAAACCAATGGCTCTTATTATAAATTCGTATGGAATCCATCTCCTTTAGTGTGTAATACTTTCCCACTTTTCTGACAGTATATCCAAGCGATGATGCAACAGCAGTAAGGTCTACACTTTTTGCAATCTGCAATTCTTCCTCTGTAAATCGTTCTTCCATTCTCATCACCTCGATTTTCCTTTCTCTGCCACAAGGGATGACTGCATATTGAATGTCTTATAATCCTGTGACAAAGAAATATTCGGTACTTTAATCAATTCCTTTTCCCGGAAACTGAAATACTCCTTATTGCTACCTCCAACAATGATATGATCCTGTAACGGTATTCCCATCAATTCACAAATTGTATTGATACGGTCCGTCATCATAGTATCTGATTTGCTTGGGAACAAATTTCCAGAAGGATGACAATGGACGAGCATAATACTTGCAGCATTGGAAAGAATACTTGCTTTCAGCAGTTCCCTTGGGTGTGCCATTGCTTCATTCAATGCTCCCATACTCGCAAAATGCACATTGATAGGTTTCAAATCTGTTTTCAGATTAATGACACACACAACCTCTCTGTCAAGCTCACACATATACTCGCCAAGTACTGCTACCACTTCCTTCGGGTTTGTAAAAGGATGCTCCGAAAACATGGGAGCATCCTTTACAAGTCTTACCGATACCACATCAAGTTCGAATTCATTCTTCTGTGACTTCTGCAATTCTTTCATCTGCATCAGCCTCCTCTCCAAGCTTCACATGGATGATAAAATCCCCATCCTTGTCATTCATCAGAGCAATCAGTTCCTTTATTGTAATCTCCTGCTCCATAATGACCTCCTTATCTGGACTGGTTTGCTTCATAGATTAACTTTGGTTCTGCAACAATACCATCCAGACGTTTGTTTGGAGTATCAGTTGCAATTGAAAGTTTTCTCAAGTCCTTATCGTAGTGATATACCTGATTGGATAATCGTTCTTCCAAAGAAACCTGGTCCATATTTACCTCTGCAACCATTTGTGCCAGTGTCTCCGGATCTCCCATGTTAGAACTTACGGCGATTACCTCATGCACAGATGAAGGTAAAATATAAAGATCTGACTCCAGTTCATTAGCAAGTGCATGAAGCTTATCTTCATACAACATAGAAATCGCACCATTCAATCCTCTATCGTTACTGATGACGTACATGGACTGGTCTGGCGGAATCTCCCCAATCATCATTTCAGCAATTTCAGGCGGCATGCCATCCTTCATGAACATATCACGAATCACTTCACTCATATTTTTCACTGTTGGTGGGAAAATTCTTCTGGTATTCTCTACTGCAAGCTTGAATAACTGCTCCTCAGTAAGTCCAAGCTGCTCCGCAAGATTATTTCTAACAACCGTACTCTGAACACCTGCATCCTCCACTTTGATTACCCAGCGATACATAATGGATAAATCCTGAAACTGTCTGTTCGGAGCACCTGCAAGCATCTCCTTATTCTGTTCTGTGTTAATCAGCTGGAATACAATATTCTCCTTCGCATGATTCAAATCAACAGATGGAAGAATTCCCGGTGCATCTCTCATTGCATCATCCATAGTCTTCGCTGCGGATACTAATACTTCCTGCAAATCTTCTGTCTGCAAATAATGCTCGTACATGCTATTGATATACATGGTAGGAGAGATTCTGACACCCTCTCCGGTTAATGTGATACCATCCATCATCTTGTTGACCTTTTCTACTGGTCTGACTTCCAGTTTCATGCCGTGGTATTCCTCCGGCAAATATTCCATAAATTTCTCTGCTACTACTTCTTTAAAAATCTCATAATTCATCATAAATATTAGTCCTCCTATGACTTTTCCTCAAAAATATAGGAGATACAAGCATTGGCCTGTACCTCCTGTTATACGTTTCTATTCAGTTCCTACGCTTCTGTGTCGTCTTCCTTGCGTTTCTTAAAGAAAGCAAATAATCCAAGAGCTAAACCTGCCATTCCAATGCCAGCATACAGCCAAGGATTATAATTATCTCCTGTCTGTGGAAGCTTTGGTTCTGTTGGTTTATTGGTAAGATCAAGTGTATATACAACACACTCTGGTGCATCATCTTCATACTGTAACACTACTTCATGAGCAGTAGAGTCTAAGATATAGCCTTCCGCTGCTTTTGTTTCGACCACATAGTATTTGATGTCTGCTGCAAAGTTTCCATCCTTAAATGTTGCAATAGGAAGTTCCTTTGATTCTGCATGACCATCTTTGTCAGTTACAAGTGTTTCAATGACTTTTCCATCAGCATCTCTGATTTCAAACTCAACTCCGGCAATACCCTTCTTGGTATATTCATCCGACTTATTGATGATAATTTTGCCGTTTACAAGTTCATCTTTCATAGATACCTTCTGTACTTCTCCAGTATCTTCTACTGTGAACTCAACATCCTGTGCGATTTTATAACCGTATGGTGCTGTTTCCTCTCGTAAGATATAATTTCCTACCGGAAGTTTTTCCACAAGATGAGATTTTCCAGCTTCTGATGTCCACATTTCAATTACTTTTCCTGTGGAATCAAGAATGGTAAGTTTTGCACCTGCAATTTCATTGTCACCTGTGATATCTGTCTTTGAAAATTCTACCTTGGTTGTATCATTCACAAAATCAGCTGTAAATTCGATAACTTCCATATCATCTCCCTGATAAGATGCATCAATATCTACTACTTTGTCCGTTGTAGCATATCCCTTCGGAGCTTCTAACTCTTTGACATAATACTGTCCAAGTGGAAGGTCACTCGTAAAGATTGCTTTTCCATCTTTTCCTGTAGCAGCTCGTTCAATCTGGGTATCCTTAGCAAGAACAATTTCCCCATCTGCATTTACGATATCCTCTTTTGCAAAAAGGCCAAATACTGCACCTTCTAACGCTTCTCCTGTTTTTGAATCTGCTTTTGTTACAGTGATCTGTACCTTCTGTCTTTCATTTGTAACGCTCATGCCTGCATACACAATAGCGGTATCCTGATCCACATAAGACAAATCAGCATCAATTGGAGTGCTGTCTAAAACAAATCCCTCAATTGTCTCTGTTTCCACAAGATAATACTGACCAAGTGGAAGGTCTGAGATGCTTGCAATACCCTTTTCATCTGTCACGATAGTTGCAACAAGTTCATCTTTTGCATAGTACACGGTATCTAATCCATCTGGACTTACGATATCTTCTTTTGCATAAACTTCAAAAGTAACCCCTGCGAGACTCTTCTTGAAATAATTAAAGATGAAATCATACCAGTGTCCTTTAACCATAGTTGCATCTGTGATAAACTCACCATCTTTATTAATGATGATTGTTCCTGTAGGTACTTCATCCTGCATTTCAACAGACTGAATTTCCTCTGTATCTTCAACTGTGAATGTCACATCTGTTGCTTTCAGATAACCGAAAGGAGCAAATTCTTCACGAAGTGTGTAAGTCTCTCCTACCACAAGTCTCTGAATCACATGTGCTTCCTCTGCTGTAGAAGTCCATGTTTCTACCACATTTCCATCCTTATCAAGAACAGACAATGTTGCTCCGCTAAGCTCGGCACCACTTGTGATATCGGTCTTGGTAAATTCAAAGGTCGTTGGTGTGTTTAAGCATTCATTGGAAATCTCTACAACCGCTACATCCTGTCCCTGGTATTCTGCATCAAAGGTCAGAACTTCTTCTGTTGATACATAACCTGCCGGAGCAGCAATCTCTTTCGCATAATATTTTCCTAATGGATAATCCTTTGTAAAGCGAATCATTCCATCCGTACCTGATGTCGCTGTTTCCAACAGTTCACCAGCTTTTACGATGACTGTTCCATCTACATTCACAATATCTTCGTCTGCATAAAGACCAAATACTGCACCTGCTACTGGTAATTCTGTTTCGGAATCCTTCTTCTCAACAGATAAAGAAACCTTCTGTCTGTCATTCTCAAATGTCATGGATTCGTAAATCACAGGAGTCTTATCATCCACATAAGTGAATGTGACGGTCTGTTCTTCACTGTTTAATACATAGCCAAATGGAGCTTTTGTTTCCACTACTCGGTAAGTTCCAAGTGGCAAATCACCTAAGACAGCTTTTCCATCTTCTCCTGTTGTGATTGTCGCTACATGTTCATCTTTGGAAAAATACTTGCTTCTGACACCGTTTTCATCCAACTGATAATCGTTTGTGAAAATATCTTCTGCTGCGTAGACTTCAAACTCTGCACCTGCAAGGTTTCCTTCTTTATAGATAAATTCTTTATCTTCTGAAGAAGCAAAGAGACCGCCTGCATAAGAATCAATGACTTCACCTTTTTTCTCTACGGTAAGCTCTCCTACTGCCGGAGCATCCTGATAAGTCACATCAATAATAGCTTCATAAGTGTCTGGATCTACCTGATAAGCAGTATCACTATCTACTGCAACTGTGATATAAGTGGTATTTACCACATATCCGTTTGGAGCAGCAATTTCTTCAATTCGATAGTTGCCTAATTTCAAGGCTTCTGGAAGAATCAAATCTCCATCATCATCCGTTGCGAATGTGGTGTGTTTTACCTTTGTTGGGTAAGTTGTGATCTGTTCTACATATTCCTTCTTATCAAGGTTATAAATCTTAAATACTGCATTTGGTACGAGGACCGTCTGACCGGTCTTGGAATCCTGCTTAATTACACGTAATTTTGCAGTAAACTCACGGTCAATAAATACTCTCCATACCTGTGGCTCTGTTGGGTGATTCTCAACAATCTTTACTTCAAATGGTTTTATTGTTTCCATGTTGTGAGGTGTAACTGTCTCAATTACCACATAAGTTCCATAAGGGATAGGCTGTGTTACAAGATGTCCCTTTTCGTCTGTGAAAAGAGTTGTTTCACCATTGGTTTCAATGATTACTTTCTTTGCACTGTCAAAATCATAACTTCCATCTTCTTTTACTGTTAAGGAAGATTTCAGATATGCTGTGAATCCTGCGCCGGATAATAATGGTGCTTCTGTATCATCCCCGTTATCTGATACTTTGATTAACTGGAATGGCTGCTTGATAACCTGCTCTGCTGACTTTGTGCTTCTGGATACCTCTGCTACAAGGTCATTTTCATAATCGCAGACAACATCATGCTCTTCCTCGTCTAAAAGATATCCTTCTGATGGAGAAATTTCTTTCACATAGTAATTGCCGAGATACAGATTCTTTACTTCTGCTTCACCATTTGCATCGGTTGTAAGTGTTGCTACCAGATCTCCTGCCTTGAAAATGACTCCAGTTGCTCCGTCCGGATGCACAATATCATTTCTTGCATATAATCCGTAAACCGCACCCTCTAACTTTGCATCCCCCTGTGGAACAGCAATGCCGGTTTCTTTATCTACTTTGTAGAGATGAATCTTGGCTGTTGTTCTGTCATTCTTAAATGTGTGGCTAAATGATGCTGTTGGTGTTGTGCTTGACAGATAACTGAAAGTGAAACTATATGAATCACTCTGATTTCTGGTATAGGCATATGGTGCCTGTGTTTCTGTGATATAGTATCCGTTGGCGATTGGAAGGTCTACCGTATAAGCAGCTCCCCCGTCTTCTCCTGTAGTTACTGTCTGAATTGCAGTTCCTTTTGTCATGATTACCTGACCTGCGTAATTCTTGATGTCGTTTCCAGCATAAAGTGTATATTTTCCACCATCCAAAGGATTATCTGTATCAGAATCCTTCTTTACAACAGATACAGTTGCTTTCTGTCTGGTGTTATAAATACTGGTTGCTTCATACTGCACATCTACAGTCTGATCCTTGTATTCGATTTTGACTGTCTGTGGAGTCGTATTGATGGTGTAACCGTCAATCGTTCCAATCTCTGTTACCACGTAAGTTCCAAGGTGTAAATCAGTTACAACTACTTTTCCATCAGATCCTGTAGTCACGGCTTCTTTTACCATATCACCTTTGTTATAGACTTTGCTTCCATCCGCTTTATAGATATCTGCACCTGCAGTAATCTGAAAAGTTGCTCCCGAAAGATTCTTAGTCTCATAATTGAAGTTGCTGCCGTTCCATCCCACAAGAACCTCACCCTGCTTTGTAACAGTAATCGCACCAAGCTGTTCCTTATCAGTTGCAGAGATTCCAGTTGTCTTTCCTGCCTTAACGGTCAAGGTATGAACCTTGCCGGATAACACATATCCCTTCGGTGCTTTGATTTCTTTCACATAAAAAGTGCCTGCTACAAGAGCTGCGGACTTTGCATATCCGTTCGCATCTGTTGTCATCTCCTGCACTTTATTTGTGCATCCGCTGTCTGAGTAGATTCCGTAGACTGCGCCCTTTAGCTTAACCCCACTGGATTCGTCTGTTTTGGTAATCTCACCATAGCCGATATTCTCTGTCTTTACTTTCATATAGGCAGATAAAGGATCGGCATTTGGAACCTCAGAAACAAATTCCTGATATCCGTTTTTCCCAGTAAGCCAAAACACACAGCTGTCATCAACCGTCACAGCACCTGTGTTAGAGCTGAACGTTCCGGTGGTTGCAGTAGTATTCACTGACTTTGAATAAACTGTCATGGAATTACCACTCTTATCTACGCTATATCCATCTAAAGAAAAATTGTAGCTGCCAAGTGTTCCATTACTATCTGTGAAAGTTTTTTCAAATCTCTGGTTGCTCTCATTCCACTTTAATTCGTAGGTCTGTGCACCACTTTTCGTAGATGATGCAAAACTTGGAATGGACGCATTATATGAATTATTGATCTGATTCTTCAAATTCACATAGTAATTATATGAAGCTGTTGAATCCGGTGCTGTCGTACACAGCTTTCTTGCTGCAGAATCCGCACTTGCTGTTCCAAAAATTCCCTTTTCAATAATCCATACCATTGCCTGTGTTGCAATATAAGCATTTGCCTGGTCATTACTTGGCGCTTCTACATTAGTTGTACTAAAACCATAATAGAGGCAATAGGACAAATACTTTTCCTGTTGTGCTGTCATACTGGTGCTTGAATTCTCGTAACTGTTCATCAACTGACCACCGTCTGCCGACAATCCGAAATTCATACAATATCCGGTATGACCATCAATCATAGCATATAAAACTTTACCATGATTATAACCCGCCTTTAATTCACTTACTTCACCAGAATCTTTAGTTGAAGCATACCAAAATGAAATCTTGGCACTGGCACTTGCTGCAAAAGCAGTTGTACCATTTGTGAACAAAGCAGAAAACATGGTCAATATGGCAAGGAATCCTGCCATAAATCGCTTCCATTTCTGTTTCATAAGATTGTTTCCTCCTATATTCGATATTTTTGAGTACAAAAAAACAGGCTAAAGTTATTTGGCTTTAACCTGTCATTTCATTTACTCTATTGTGTTGTCATGCTCTGTAGCAACGGAATTCGTAACACTGTTTTCCGTAGTAATCATAAGTTCCAGCGTACTCAATTAGTAAGTACGGTCCGTTTTCAAGAACCAGCATATCTGCAATATACTGTGCAATTTCGTCCTCACTATGAAAGCTTGTTGTACCAGATACACTTCTTGCTTCTGCCATGTTAGTGTCCACAAATACGCTATAATATCCTGCTCCATCATAAGGATAATACTCATTGTATTCGTCCTGTGTGATTTGTCCATTCGCCAAAAGTTTATCCAGATTCTCTGTCAAAAGGATTTTGCCAGCAGCCTTTGTCTTTGCAGTGGCCAGTGCTACTACATTTTCAGGGCTGTAACTGATAGTCTTTGGTTCAGGCTCCGGTTTTGCTTCTGGTTCATGCTCTGGTTTAGGTTCCGATTTCTCAGGTTCTAGGTTTGAATCTGTTTCTTTCGAATCTGACTTATTTTGTTGTTGCGGAACTTCTTGGCTACTATCCTGATTCTGTGTATTCGAACTATCTTTACTGGTTGTCTGTGTCTTGTTTTCCGTCTGCTTTGGAACATTATTGTCTGAATCCTCATTTACGGATTGAGCATTCTCTTCTTTCTTATTATCTGTCTCTGTTGCTTCAGTATCCTCTATTTCAACCTCTTCAATGGTATCTATCTCAGAAGTCTTCTCTAATGAAGCTTCCGTGACATCAATACTTGTTACATCATCCTTTTTCTTACTGCCGCATCCAGCAGTTACTAAAATAACTACAGATAAAAGTAATATCACTGTCTTTTTCATCCGTACCACCTATCCCTTTCCGTAAGAGGGATAGGCTTGCGTTCCGTGCCTGTCCACTCTTACTTCTATGTGAACATTTATATTATTCTTGCACGGGACGCCCTACCGGACTGTCCCGTATTCTGTGCATTTCATTCTCCCTTCATCATACCATTAATTTCTTCAGTCAAAAGAAATACTTCATAAGTCGTCTGTTTTTCTTATAAGTAGCGAAATATCTAAACATATGCTCACCTCCTCTCACAGACTCTATGGTGTTCCTGCTCTGACAAATGCCAAGAATAATCTGGCAATCATTCCAAACAGCAGAAGGAAGATTTTCGCCAGTGCTAAAATAAGTTTCAAAATACCAAGCACTATTCAAAGAATTCCTTTTAATATTGCTAAAAATAAACTTCCTACTCCGACAAAAAATCTTCTAATCATGATACTTTCCTCCCGTCTACATATCCTGAGCCATCCATCCTGATGCAAGTCCTGATAAAACCTCATCATCGACAAGCTCTTTCTGTTCCTCGTTATCCTCTGATTCTGCTACCGCCGGTGCTATCTGAACTATTCCTCTTCCCGCTATTGCAGTACCAAGTACACGAATGACTTCATTTCTTGCTTCCGTCATAGCGGCTTCCATCAAATCCTGCTTAATAGCATCTATCTCTTCCTTTGTTACATACTGAATATCTTTTTCTTCCTTTACCAGCATTTCTTTTCCGTAATATTCAACATAGAATTCAATTGCATCTATAATGAATTGGTTTTTTGATTTGCAGATATCCTTATTTATGCTACATAAAATCTCATTGATTTTGACATGTTGAGGAATATTCATATTCAGCCTTATGGTATTGCATACCAGGTTTTCTTTTCCCATTCCTATCACCTACGCTTTCTTTTGCATATGTCTTAAACCAATTTCCGCTAACTGTTCATAACCTCTTGCATTTGCTTTGATATCAAGAATATAATCAATATTTTTCTGATCATAGCCACCGTAATTCTTCATTACTACTGCTCCACCACCTACGAAGATAATCGGTGTTGTTTTGAGATTATATCCAAACTCTCGGATGGAATTATATACTCTCTCTGCAAAGGCTTCGATTTCCTCTCTTGCCACTTCGTAATATTCCTCGTCTTTTGCATATTCCTTACCATAACGCATCATATTCTGTAATTCTGTCTCATCAATCTCTCCATTGAATAATCTGACACACTTCTCATTGATAGAGCGCATACAGGTAATTAATCCTTTGGGAATTGTAATGCAATTTGACTCATCCGGTGATTTATTGATGACTGGCATGATGTCAATTGTCCAAGAACCAATGTCAACAATCAATGTCTTCTTTTTAAATCCAACAATTCTATCAGCAACCGCTGCATAGCACTGTGGAAATACCGCCGCATTCGCTATTCTGATGCTATATAAAACACCTTCATAACAGAAGTTCACTTCTCTTCTTTCCGTAAGATATTTTACAAAATCTGCTTTCTCATTACCGAATCGTGTAAGTGGCAAGCCAACCGCTAAGAAAATGTCTGCATCTGTTTTTCCTCTTCTTCGTAACTCCTTTGCAATCGCTGCATAGGTAAGAATCAGAAATGATTCATCTTCTGTCTTGGTATCTTTTACTTCCTGACGCTGTGTTCCAATCTTGTAATACTTGCCATCAAGCTCCAATACTTCATCGTATACTGCCGGCTCTGTTTTAATTTGTCTCGCTCCGGTAATGAATACCTGCGATACGGTTTTCATCATTGACCATCCGTGGTCGATGCCAATAACTTCTAACTTATTTAAGTTCATCTGTGATTTCCTCCTGTTCATTAGTTTTTTAATGTTCCACATCTTTATCCTCTTTCTTATTAAGCAGCTTTTTCATGCAAGGGAAGCAATATCCTTCATTCTGCTTATATGGACAATTGGTACATTCTGTTTCTTCTGCCTTTTTGGGTTTTTCTTTCTTAACACAATTACTCGTTATACAACGATTGTCATTTCCCCAAAAATAATGGCACTTCATACATTCATGAATGTCTCTCTCCAGCTTTTTCTCTTTTTTTACTAGCTTACTGACTTTCTTGACTTGTCTTCCCATTGCGTTCCTCCCTTAAGAAAAACGCATCATGAAGTTCTTCTAGCCTTCGGTCGGCATTGCCTGCTGACTTTGCCAAAGAAAAAAATACTGGTAAATATAGTACAATTCCTGTGATAATAACTTTAAGTATCATTTTGCATCCTCCAATTCTTTCATAGCTTTCTGCCATGTAAGATGTACGTTGACTGTTTCAAGTCCCTCCCCCGTACAATTGGATTATTCCGTGGAGTTACAAAAGAGCTGCTTACGCATTCATGACGCCTTACCTTGCGGTAACACTATCTCCTCTATTGCCGTTTCGAGGATAAGGTCGAACCTCTCGACCTTCATGGGTTATTATCCTTCCGCAATATCCGAAAATCCTTTTACCAGATTTGTTCCCTGCATCTCGTTCTTCATCTTTCGATCCTTCAAACTACTAATATGATTACAGTGGTCTTGAATCCTCCAGGCGGATACCCCGGAATTCTACTCCTTGAGATTTCTCTCTTGTCGTATTATTCATTTACGATTTTGTAACTGTATTCAATTGTTATCCAAACTCTCGCTTGGAATGTACTCATTCTACCGTGAATAATGCTTTTGCGATAGAAACTACATTGGTGTATTTTCACTAATTTGCACCAGTTTTTGGTGTTTCTTCTGATTTCGCATATTTCTCATATACATGCTTTGGCAAAGGTCTTGACGGCTCTCTGAATTTTTCAAGATAAGCTTCAAATATCTCAGTATTGATTAACGCTGAATTTCCCACCTTATATACTGCATTTGCTTCCTTTGCCAAAGCCATTATTCTTGTTTTACCAAGGCTGTATATAACAGATGCTTCGGCAGCATTCACATACTTTTTCATAACATCTTTCGTATCTGAATAGCATTTATAGGAATATGCCACTTACTTCACCTCCTCAGCTTTCCATAATGAATTTTTCATAGGAACTGGCTCTTCCTTGAACTGCTCCATGTACTGATCAAATATCTCTAAATTTACAAGCACTGTCCCTCCAGTTCCTTCATTGATTTTATATACAGCCCCTGCTGCTCTTGCCATTTCAATAAATCGATGTCTTCCAATACTGTAAGTAATAGAGCCTTCACCAATTCTTACAAATTCTTTTTTTACCACTTTTGAAGTTTCAGGTACTCTGTATAAATGTTTCATGTATCTTTGCATCCTTTCTTTATTTATCAATGTTATTCGTGGCAACTCATACAATGCTCCTGCTGCTAAAGCTATGGATTTTAGCTCATCTTCATCAATGCTGAGTGATTTTGCTAATATAGAAGGTCTTTCAAAACGAGTACACATTTCAATTTCTTTTAATAGATATCCTCTAATAGTTGATTGTAAATAATCTGCCAATCCTTAAACCTCCTATTTATAAAATTCATCATCCACAATATGAAATAATTCCAAATACTCATCGATGATTTCCGTGTTCACCAATACCAATTGTCCAACCTTGTAACATGCCTTTGCATCCTTTGCTAATTGCTGGAATTTTGATAAGCCCATTCCATAGATCTTTGCTCCCTCAGCATAACGAACAAATTTGTTCATATTTACTTTCTTCTTTTCATTATTCATCGTATCATCATCCTTTTCTTTTAATTTGACTATTTTCCCATAACGCAAAAAGAGGACATTTCCTAAATTTCTTTAGAAAATGTCCTCTCGGTAGTGCTATTTTATTAAATTGAATTCCAATAACCATATTGCTTATTGTTACTTATTTCTACTTATGACTATCAAATTTCTTGGTCAAAAATTGGTCAAATCTCTTTCTCGAATCCCGAAACCCTTGCAAACACTGGATTTATTTATCGAGCGATTTCATCGTCGGGAATAATAATACATCCCGGATTGCCATCGAATTGGTAAGTAACATAACGAAACGGTCAATTCCAATTCCAATCCCGCCGGTTGGAGGCATTCCATATTCTAACGCATTCAGGAAATCCTCATCCATCTGGTTGGCTTCTTCATCACCGGCAGCTCTCAGGGCTTCCTGTGCTTCAAAACGCTGTCTCTGATCCAGCGGATCATTCAGCTCAGAGAATGCATTCGCCATCTCTCTCTTTGTTATAAACAGCTCAAACCGCTCGGTATAGTCCGGGTTTTCCGGCTTCTTCTTTGCCAGCGGAGATATTTCCACGGGATGATCCATGATAAAGGTAGGCTGTACCAGCTGCTCCTCCACATAGGTTTCAAAGAACAGATTCAGGATATCCCCCTTCTTATGTCTCGCTTCATATTCGATGTGATGCTCATCTGCCAATGCTTTTGCAGCAGCCTCATCCGGCACCTGCATAAAGTCGACATTGGCATATTTCTTCACCGCATCGACCATTGTCAATCGTTCAAATGGCTTTGATAAATCTATTTCAACATCGTCATAGGTTATTGT
>ENA-UOOR01001401-UOOR01001401.1-fermentation-metagenome-genome-assembly--contig:-NODE-1401-length-28533-cov-2.936548_pt1 | contig 28533 bp, 40 predicted proteins | sample MGYA00245780_ERZ724029 | MGnify/ENA primary metagenome ERZ724029 (study PRJEB28704, sample SAMN03018315) | fermentation metagenome | biome: anthropogenic terrestrial biome; feature: soil; material... | reverse complement strand
CAAGCCGTGAAACCTGCGCCTGTGAGATGCCCACCTCGGCGGAAACCTCCATCTGGGTTTTGCCCTCGTAAAACCGCAGGGCAAGAATCCGCCGTTCCCGGTCGTTCAGCCGGTGGAGCGCCTCCTTCAGGGCAATGTGGTCCACCCAGCTTTCGTCGGTGTTTTTTTTGTCCCGGACCTGATCCATCACGCACAGGGCGTCGCCGCCGTCGGAGTATACCGGGTCGTAGAGCGAGACGGGGTCCGTGATGGCGTCCATGGCAAAGACCACCTCCTCGCGGGGAATGTCCAGCGCCTTTGCAAGCTGCTCCACCGTGGGCTCCCGCTGGTTTTCCCCCACCAGCTTGTCCCGCATCTGGAGGACCCGGTAGGCCGTGTCCCGCATACTGCGGGACACCCGGATGGCGCTGTTGTCCCGCAGATACCGGCGAATCTCGCCCACGATCATGGGAACGGTTATCCGATGTCGGGAAAGGGTATCTGATACATATGACAAGGAAGCAAGCGTTGGCGAAAGCCATTGAAATTACTAGAACCGCAAGCATTTCAGAAATAGAGAAAGCAGAAATCACAGAGGCATTGAATCTCTGCATTTCAGAACTCCCGTTTGCAAAATGGACGAGAGAAGCTATTTTCGATGCCTGTAATCAATTTGTTCTTGAGCATGGAAGAATCAGACTCAGAGACTTTGATGAGGGAGAATTACCCAGCCACCCAACTATTAAAAACAGGTTTGGTATGACGGCCAGAGAGTTTAGGGATACTTTCTATCCGCTCCATACTAACACACCTCAGACCTCTTTGTACAGGGACATTAATCGGGAAGACGTTGTAAAAATGTTTACCAGTGAATTCCATCGAATAAAAGCGAGGTCACAAGTGGATTATAACAAACGTAGGGGAGAAAGCGTCCCAACGTGGATAACGGCAGCTAGAGCCATTGGCTGTGATAGATGGTCGGATCTGCTAAAGTCAGAAGGATTGTCTGTGTACAAGCAGGGAAGGGAAAGAAAAAAATTCATCGTTGAATCTACAAGCAATATAGAACGCCAGATAAAGAGTATTGCTGAAGATTGATACAAATATGCTCCACAAGCCCCTTAGATTCGATTCTAGCGGGTTCTGCGTATTCGTGGTATAGTTTGAGGTGGTGAGATTAAAACAAGACTGTGGGGCATCCTAGACATGCTGAATTGATGGCATAATTTACTATGTCATGAATTGAGTGTGCAAACGCAGATTTTTATTGACACCACATGTGACACCATGTATAATATAGTTAAACGGGAACAGGAAGTGGAATTTTGAGTAAGTGGGATAAACTAATTGCAGAAATATTGTCGAAAGACAAGTCTTTACGATTTGATGACCTGGCTAAAGCCTTAGAAAAAATGGGGTATACAAAGAGACAGCCTAGCGGCGGCAGCAGCCACTACACGTTCCGTAAAGCCGGTTGTATGCCAATCACCATACCGAAGCAAAGCCCGATGAATAAAGCTTATATTGAGTTAGTATATAACATTGTCATAGAATCTTTGGAAACGGAGGAATAACCATGAACAAGGATTTAAACTATTATATGGGATTGTCCTATAAAATTGAAATCGTTGAAGACAAGAAAGAGGGAGGGTATGCTTTCTCCTGTCCCGAACTGAAAGGCTGTGTTACCTACGCAGATAACCTTGAAGCTGGATATGATATGCTTCAGGATGCAAAGCGCAGCTGGCTTGCAGCTTGCTTGGAGGACAATATTGAAATTCCTGAACCGTCCAATATTGAAGATTTCAGCGGACAATTTAAACTCAGAATTCCGAAATCTCTGCACAAAGCATTAGCCGATAAGTCAAGAGAAGAAGGCATAAGCATGAACCAGTATTGCCTCTATCTATTGGCGCATGGTACACGATAAAGCTTTACCGCCTTTGAAAAATAAGGCGGTATTTTTTTTGCAATCCCGTGCCATATAGTTAATTTTTGGAATAACATAGCCGATTCGTTATTGACAAATTCTGATATACAAACATCTATTTAAGATATAGGAGTTCTTTTATGAATCCAAATTTACCAGAAAAGACAAATGACATTGTGCTTTATACATCGAAAGAAATTCAAGAAATGTTTTGCTTAGATAAATTTCGGACTAATTGCTTGATGAATCGATGGGCATTTCCAAGCTTTAAAATAAACAATCGTTTTTATGTTGAAGATTCAGCTTTAAGAAAATGGTTAGAAACTAATGATGGAAAAAGGTATTGTGAAAATAGCGGGGCATAATTGCCCCGCTATTTTTTTCGCATTTAATCCTCGATGTCGATATCAAGCTTTTTAGCAATATCCTTAGCAGTATACCCCTTCTCCTTCGCCTTCTTAATGATGGCATTCATAGATAAAATCTTGCGGGGCTTGGGGTTAAGGATAGCCTTCTTCTTAGCTTCCAGAGTAGCAATATTCTTTTTGCATGTTTCAATTTTTCCGTCGATTTCAGCAACGCGCTCTTCAACTGTCCTGCGTTTACGCAATTCGCCCATAATTATATTCTCCTTTAATAGATTATTCTTTGATAATAGCACTTTGGATAATAGATGTAAATAATTATATCCAAAGGCAAGAAGATTTAGACATCTCAAGTATAACTAGTTGTCTTTAATAAAAATAATGCACTTATCCTTATAAGTATCTGAAACACAATCAGTGAGGTAACCTGCATCGAGCCAAGATACAGCTTGAGAATGAGATTTATCATTAGACCACCAAACTTCGGCATGATTATAGGCTGATGGCGGCAATGTATCAGATATTATTTTTTCAATCTGATTAAATGACAGCTTGATTAATGGTGTGTCTGCATTCTGCAAAAACCTTTTTAAGCCCAAATATTTATCTCCCTTTGGCATTATTAATCCCCGCCTTTTCCTATATTAAAACGTTTCTTTGCGTCTAGAAAAATATTTTGATAATGATATCTTAAATATGTAGAAGAGATATTGTGTTTCATCTGTTTAACGGGCTTTCCACTTATGGCATCGTTTTTATCAATATGAAGGATAGTTACACCGTCGTTTGGATCAATTGCAATTACCCCTAAGTCAAACATTGCATGATGGTTTGGGCAAAGGACTATCATATTAGTTCGATCATCTGGGCCTCTGTGCTTACCTCCTAAAGGCTGTATATGATGTGCTTCTGAATAATTCACGTTCTGAGTTAAAACTATTTTTTTACCGCAAATTTGACATGTGTTATTGTATTCATCTTTAAGCTTTTTGGATTCTATCGTGTCACGTCTTCTTCTCGTTAATAATGTAGTAGACATCAATATTTCTTCATCACTGTCTACTACGTCATCTTTTTCTATATGTGATGAAGTAAAATCAAAAAAATCATAACCATATGACATTGAATTAATGAATTTCCTATATTGAAGGTAACTGTCTAATATGAAAGGCTGCTTGATTCCGCAGAGGGAGACTATAGTATCTAATGCTGTTCCTTTCGATGTAATTAGCCAATTATAAATAACGTTATTTCTCAAAGAGTCAATAGTAACAATCGGATAATTTAATTTAGTGCAAATATAACGCAATATGTATAAGAATGCTGTATGTATTGAAGATGGAGTAGTGTTTTGCACTTGCTTATCCCATTTAAAACTTCCCCAAGTCCACATTTTTATAAAAAATGCATCTTCCTCATCATTGCTTTGCAGCCGTTCTTTATAATAATCAATTAAGTAAGCTGATAGTTTGGAGTCTATTCTGAATTCTGGTACAAAAGAATTTTCATTTCTAGATAGTATCGTAACTTCATTGTTTTCTTCGATATGTACATCATTAACTCTAATATATTTATCTGATTTCTTTTCTCCAGTAATATATTCAAGCCCTAGCGGAATTGACAAGCATAGACTCATTATTGCTTTCAAGGTGCAAATGGCAATAGGACTTTCAATGTGATCATAGTATTTATTTGATAATAATTCTTGTATATTAAAATTCGGTGGAAAGTAAGCCAATGGTGATATTTGTTTTTTGGCTCCCATTTCGTCTGGGTGCTCTGAATCATATTTTTTTGCCAGTTCAATGCTTAAGCTTTGCGGAAATATATAGGTCTTTTGACCAAGCATATCTATAAAAACAAATCTACACAAATGTATTAGGGCATGTCGTTTTTGCACTGCGGAGCCAGATAATATAAACTCTCTAAGTTTTCCTTCAGTTAATACATCCGCTACTGGGTATTTCCCGTATTCCTCAATTATTGGATCTAGAATATGTTTAAATGTAACTAAGGTTCGCTTATTAGTGTTTTCTACCCATGATTCAAAAGCATTTTGCAAAAGTAACTCCATCATAAACTCCTCCTGCCATGATTAGAGTTTGTCTTACGTAAACTACTTAATTAGATTTTTACCGTCGATTACTTTTCCATTTCCGTCTTTATAAGTACATTTCCAAGACTTGCAACAGAAGTGCATGAAAATAGGACAAGCTGCATTCCCACAAGTTCTGTCATCATCTCTAAATGCACATGGAGCATAATTTTTATCATTGCTATACTCGATATGAAATGGAGAACCCGAAAGCTTACCTTTAGACATTTTTTCACTTCCCGATACAAAGCATTATGTAAACCGCTCTACCATGCTGAATTTACTCCGCCTACCTGTCTCTTCAGAAAAGCACCATCCAGAGGGGGGATATTTACATTTTTTCGGAATTTCTGGGATGCTCCAGCAGCCTAGTTAATCTCCCTCACTCACCCGAAAATGCTTCGGGAAGCGGATCGGGAAAATACCGACTGGATGGGCGAAAATGAACTATATCGACTCAGTATTAAGAAAATGACCCTAAATTTCCATTAATTATTCCGGTAAGGATTTCAGCAGCAGTTTTAGAAATAATGTTTATTGAAACTGATTTGATACCGGAAAGAACGGTTTTTACCTTAGAGTATACTTTGTCATCTCGGATATTATTAAGAAATTCATGTCCTTCCCATGTAATATCATCTACAACGATTGAACTAATGCCTCCACCAGCTCTAGTTATTGATGGCTTGATAAAGTTAGCTTCTCCTAATTGATATACTGTATATTTTATGTCTTCAACATTATATTTACTTGATAGAGTGGAATCTTCAAATAGCTTTTTCCAGTGTATACTCGTTGTAGACATTGTACCATTTTGATTTTCAGTAAATTCAATGTTTTTCTCCAAATAGAGCATAATGTTTCTAACTAAATCTGCGTCTATCCTCATAATATTTCACTCCTTAATTTTAAGATAAATGCCGCTCATTAATTTCCTTAATTTTACATCAACATTGCGTGAATAGCAACAGAATATGTGTAAATATATGACAAAGCCCCGCCACACGGCGGGGCTTTTTTGTTATTCTAATTTTCGCCTTTATGAGACTCTTTTGAATCCGAGCTTTTTGACTCTGGAGGCCGTATACCGAAAGACGAATGCATGACAACACGCGATTTTATTTCGGTAGGAACTTTATCATCAATGCAAATATCTCGTAGCATATTAAAAATTCTCTCCGATAAAGCTTCATATGAGATTGTGAGTGTATCCATAGTCTCTTTCGCTATGTCAATAGGGTAATGATTGCTAGATAGAGATTCAAGGTATTGACAATAAGTCTGCATTGCCTTCAGCCAAGTTTCAATAGACTCCCAGATATCATTATAATTTTCTCCGTTTTGTCGTTCTGCGTCGGCAAGTTGAATAAGAATATTGTAAAAATATTCAGTATTCTTCTCCAAGTCCTGAATCCGCTCTTGATTTGCTGTAGTATGCCCACCAGACGTACTTCTTATATTATCTACAACCATTTCAGCTTTAGGGTTTCTCTGGTTACTTCTTCCAGTTAAATAATCAGTGGTGACATCAAAATAATCTGCTATCGTAACCAAAATATCATAGTTAGGTTCGCGGTTATTCATATAGTACGAAAGATTGGGAGCTGATATATGAATCTCTTTTGAAAGATCTTTTAATGTCAGACCGCTTTCCTCTTTCAGCTCTTTAAATCTTTGATTAAATTTACTCATCTTCTCACCTCAGTGACATTATAACATAGTGCGCACTAATGTGTCAATCAGTTAATAAAAAAATAACTTGTTAACATACCATTAAACATATTGACAAATATAGGGGTCAGTGGTAATATTGAAATAACGAACAGCAGAACGTAAGAAAACTAATTAACAAATAGCAGTTTACATAGTGTGCGCTATGTATTGAATATAGCGGAAAAACGTCCGCAGTGCTGAGCAAGTCACGGGAACCCGTCGGCACAGGGGATAAGATGCCGCCCCTTTGACATAAATCGCACCTTGAAAACTGCACATGCGAAAAAGCGCAAACTTCCCCAGTAATTCCAGTATGCACGAAATCCTAGACTTTAATACACGAAAACAGGAGGAAATTAAATTGAACGAAGGTTACCAGCAGATTATTGAGATCCTCAATGCTTCTTCAAAATACGTGCAAAGTACGTTGGCATTGTATGAGGCATATGAGGACATACACAACGACATCATGCACGATCCCGAACTCGAAGACTATCAGGGAGAGTATGAGAGTCTATTGCTCAATGTATTTAAAAGCAAAATTGGTGCAGAAGTTGATCTGAATTCCCTTGAAGATGCCGTTGATCTTCTTAAAGAGAAAAAAGAGGCATGTGATGTGCTCCGTGACCATGTGGCAAAGAAAATGGTGATCTAAGCGTAATACGCTTTCTGGAGGGCAAATGCCCTCCAGAAAGCTAGGTTGAATTCATTAAGATAAAGGAGAAAAACAATGAAAAATCTGGATACTGCACGAAAGAACTGTGCTGCCGTCCTGGCAGAATTCTACCCCAAGTCCGATCTCATGGCTGATATGCTCGAAAACCACGGAGAGTACCGTAGTTTTTGGCTGCTCCCTAGCGGAACAGTGCTGGAGGCAAAGTCAGACAACGTATTCGATGGACAAGCAATGACCTATATCTATGAGCTGAAGTATAAGCGTCCCCTTGGCTGGCCAATCGCAAGCTGATACCTATATATTAATGTATAAAATACGAAGGAGAAAAAATTATGGCTATTAATCATGTTGCTTTTGATGTGAACAAACTGAACTTTTCAACGCTGGATGCTTCGGAGGCAGAATTTCTCACCATTGAATATGACGATCCCGATTTTGCGGATACGCTCTGCATTCTTGGCGGCAAAATCTACTTGTGGATTAACGATCTGCTTAATAGATTTTCCGCTGATTTGTGGATCGAGGGTGAACCTGTAATGGAGTGGGATGAGGAATCTGAAGATATTGTCCCGACAGGTGAAGAAAAAGAGCCGTACTACATGGAATATGCCTTTACACCGGATGAACTGGACGCGATCAAATTGCGCATTATCCAGTATTTCCACGACCTGCTCCACGGTGGCGAGGCATATGCGCTGGCAGTTTAAGGAGGGAAGCAGGATGAAAACTGAAGCACAGCTTAGGCGAGAGGCCGCAAAGCAGGGGTACTCACTCCAAAAATCTCGCAGTGGCTATTCTAGTGATAATTTGGGCGGCTTTAGGATCTTAGACCCCAATACTAATTCCATTGTCGCTGGTGAACGTTTCAATTTATCTCCAGAAGACGTAGAAAAATTCCTATCTGAATGATGATCCTTGGATAGTGCAAATTGCGCTAACCTATGGTGAAACTTGAAGCAATACGGCACTCAGTATTAACCAAACTGGGTAATTAGTAGGACGCTTACAACTGTCCCCGATTTGAGGTGGTTCAACTAATATCAAATTGACATGGGTTGAAAATCCCGACAAAGATAATTTTGCTTTAATTACGACATAATGTCCATTTCAAAGACAACTTTACCGTTACATTTTGTGACGTTAGAAACTACCCTTAAAATCATAAGCATATCTTGCGTTTTAAGCCCATAACTGGGGGGGTGGTGTATTTACCCTCCCAGCATGTTTCGGGGGCAAGAGCGCCTATTAATCATTGTAGTACAAGTAGTTAAATAGCAATGGGGCGGTATAGATCAATCATTACCTGATATATCTAAAATATAAGAGGAGAATACAATGCAAGCGATTATCAACATCTCAGTGGACATCTTGAAGGTACACCCTCGCAACGCAGAATTCTTTGATGATATCAGCGGAGAAGAATACGAAAGATTTAAGAAGTCGATCGAAACTGAAGGCTTGCTATCTCCTCTCGTGGTGGCTCCAGACATGACAATCATTAGTGGGCAGCAGCGTCTTAAAGCTTGCCGTGAACTTGGGTACAAGACTGTTCCGGTAATCATTCAGGAGTCAATTTTAGACGATGATGATAAACTACGCAAACGCATTGCCTCTAATTTTGGACGATCGAAAAACAATCCCATTAAACAGAGCAAGCTTGTTTCAGAGTATGAGAAGTTGTGTGGGGTCACTCAGGGTAGACAAAAAAACGGAAATAATCTCCGTATTTCACAAGAGGATATAGCCAAACAGTCAGGTGCAGATTCTAGTGATTTGCGCAGATTGAAACAGCTTCAAAAAACAACACTGACCGCAGACGATGTACAGTCTATTATGGGATGTGGGAAAAATAACCTATATATACTGATGCGCGAAGCGGTTCAAAAGAATCTGTTTCCAGTCAAGCAAATTGGGAAGAAATATTATATTCCAGCAGAACCGTTTTGGAAATGGTTTAACGAAAATAGTAATTAGCAAGCAAAGCGGCATTATCCGCCCCCGCCACTACCGGGATAATTTATAAAAAAGGAGAAATAAAGTATTGAAAAAAATGAAATTAACCCCGCAAAAGAAAGAAAATAAGGAGGAACCTAAAGTCCAACCAAATGTTTACCATATTTATAAATTTCCTATAAGACTCTTTCTAACCTCGGATGAACTAAAAATGAAAGAAGAAGCGGATCAAAGGCAAAATGACTTTATCAACGCTTTAAAAAGCAAAGGCTGGAAAAGGGACCTTTTAACTTCTGAGCAAAAGGAAGTCAACAAGGCAGCAGACAATAGCAGAAAAGAACTTTCAATTGCTATCAAAAATCACAAAGAAGTGCGTGAACTTTTAGCAGGAAAACTTCAAAGTAAATATTATATTATTGGAATTGCGCCTTCAAGCCTTACAAGGGCATTAAATTGGCAAGAAAAATGTAAAAGTCCTAACTATAAAATGAAGGATATTATCATTGTATCTGCAAATGGTATGGGCAAAAAGTATAAAAGGCATATGCTAGGTCTGCTCAAAGAATTGGTGTTGAATGGATTTACACTTAAAGGCAAAAAGTACATTTTCTTTACAGCTTCGGCAGGACAGATCAGAAACAGAGAAGCTATGTTCATTCTTGAAAGTGAATATAACAGAATAAGCAATACTCTTACTTGCGGCCTTACATGGGAGAGAATTAACGAACCCGATAAAGACGGTAATAGAGGCATAATTGCCAATAAATATATGGCATACATGGCACTTTGCTCTAGCAGTAGTGAAAATTGGAAACAATTATCAATTAATGACTGCGTTGTAGTTGATGATTTTGAAACTCTTGTAAATGGAAAAGTTGAATTTGTGACATTTAATAAAGATGGCTACTCTATTAAGCCAACAGAAAAGGATGTTCCCATAACGCATACTGACGGATGCGGTATGATTTTAAAAAGTAAGTCGAGTGAAGCGGTTACTATTCGTGGGCCGTGGATCAAAGGGCTACTCGTACCATTCGAATTCACGCGCTTTATTGAAGAAGCAAACAAAAAAGATCCTTCAGTAAATCATGGATTGGTAAAGGATATTTATAATAAACAGCATGACATTTTGAAAGAGAATATTAAGGTTATTTTTACCAAGTCCCAATTTAAAATGTGGAAATACTATACAGATTGGGACGAATATAAAGATAATTTTAAAGAATATGGTTGCGAATTTGCTAAATGTAAGAAGCAAAGTGAAACTGTCAAATATGGTAAAACAAGCTACCAGTATCTTCAGACTCTTACAGATGTGCAAGATGATGAACTAAAAGAATTATGCAGCGCGTCCAATGCTGAATTAAATAAAAAGAGCAACGATTATCTGTATATGTATAAGTCACATAAATCAAAAGAAGGCGGGGATCATCGTCCATTATGGAATGCTGTCAACCTTTACCCGCCGCTGTTACTTGACTCGTACACAAAGCAAAAGCTGAGAGAAGAAGTGGAATCTTTCCATAATGATTGCCTTGGGGGAAGGCTTGTCGTGAGTGGGAAAAACACTTTTTATGCCCCTGATTTATACGCTTTTTGCCAGCATTTGTTTTTGAATGATCCTAACCCAGAAGGATTAATTGCAAATGGAGAGGTCAGTTGCAGCCTATATAAAGATAATGCAACGCTTGATTGTTTGCGTTCGCCGCACTGGGACAAAGCCCACACCATTAGGACTAACCGTATGACATCCGAGTGCAAGAAATGGTTTTGCAAACAGGTTTGTTTTACATCCTGTCACGACCTAATCACCAAAATTTTGCAGGCTGATTTCGACGGGGACACCGGATTAGTCTGTGACGATGAGACATTGGTAAAGATCGCGGAAAGAAATACGATTGGAGCGGTGCCACTATATTACGAGATGCCAAAAGGTAAGCTTGGTATTCTGACCCTTGATGCTCTATACGAGGGAATGAAGGCAGCATATAGGTACTCAATCGGTACGCTGGCAAACCCAATAACTCAGCTATGGAGTCAACATCCAGACGAGAAGGCAATTGAGTATATCAAGCTATTTACCGCAGCTTCAAATTTTTATACCGACTACGCTAAAACTCTTTATACTCCTGAGCTTCCACTAGAATTAGTGAACGAAAAGAACAGGCTGAGTAAAGAACCAATGCCGTATTTCTGGAGATTTACCGACAATTTCAAATCTAAAAAGAATAAAAAAGACAAACAAATTAAGGATATCACAGCACAAAATAATGAGACTTCAGATAATATTGAGTATTTAAACGCTGGAATTTCTAAAGTCCCAACGACATCTTCCACTGTGGATTGCTTGGGAAAATACATTGATGATAAGTCACGAATTAATCTCGACGCATTCAGAAAACAAGTAACAGACAAAATTGAATATACTAAATTAATGAATAATCCAAAAGCCGAAATAAACGTTAAGATTGTAGAGGCATATAAAAAAATGTCAAAGACAAGCGTGCTGCTTCCGGATAAGGTCTATAAAACGGATGAAGAAAGCACGGGGTTCTTTTCATATGTATGTTCAGAGATTAAAGATGCCTTACATGAAATCGAGCCGGATGATGTGAAAGTTACAGATATGCTGATAAAGTACCTTTTTAGTCTTGAAGAAACTGAGAATGCGAGAAAAGCAGTGTTTTGGAAATGCTACGGAGACATAGTGTGCAATAATCTTAGCCGAAATTTTGTTGGAACAACGGTTTGCCCCAAGTGTCTCAAGAGATTTAAACCTAAGAGCGTAAATGAGTTTATCTGTCCAGAATGCAAATAAAAAGCTACTCTTTGAGAATTCTCCCATCCAATGGAGGAAAATCAGGCCTCTTATCCTTACTAAAGAAACAGGCGCAAGGCTTGAAAATGCCCATTGGAAGGGCGAAAAGTCAATGCGATTTGATAGTAATAAAGTTGCACATTATGGATAGATAGATATATTTTTATCCCAAATTTGGGTCACACAACTACAAGTATAAGCGAGGTGAAAGATTATGAGTGACCAAACGGCACTGAGGATAAGACTTGTCGCATTAATGCGGGACTATGGAACGACAATAATGTATATTGCAACTGAAACAAAAATTGATCGTAGTCAGCTCAATAAATTCAAGCTTGGGAAACTCTTTCTTGAGCCTCATCAAGTGCAGCGGCTGGATCAGTTTTTGAACGAACGTGGATATAAAGATACCGTGAAAGCGTTCTCCGCCCTGGTGCAGGGTTCATTTAATTGAGGTAGAATCGGCGAAAGTCGTTTTTACATAGAGTCAAAAGACTCTAGGCCATAATTGGTGGGAATTCTGCCGGTTCTGATGTTGGTTCAAATCCGACCCCTTTCAATACAGGGTACATATATACCCTACAAGAAAGAACCGGCTGGGGCAATCCCCGCGAGGTATAAGGTTTGACAATCATTCAACCTGCGCTGGAGCCTTTCGGCTCCAGCGTTGCCCTTAAACTAAAATCGACATTATACAGAGGCCAGCAACAATAGGCTGGTAGAGAAATTTATATATAAGAAGTTAAGAAAGAAGGAAAATGATGTTTGAAATTAAAGGTGATACGTATTGGTGTACGAGATTACGGATGTTGGAACATCTTCATAACAGGGGGTTTAAACCGTTTGGAACAATTCCAGATCGGCGCAATCCGAAAATGACGGTATGGATGTTCCACGCCACCCCCGAGCTTGTATCTGCGGTGAACGAGTACTTTGCCAGCAGGTCAGCGTAAAAAACGAAAGAGAGGAATAAGATGGAGGATACAAAAAGCAAAGAAGGTAGGCTGTTTTGGCTCAAGCTAGAGCAGACCTTTTTCGGACAAAAAGAAATCAAAGCACTTCGGCGTATAGAGGGCGGCGATACATATACATTAATATATCTAAAAATGATGTTAGCCAGCCTTGCGGATAATGGGAAATTGTTCTTTGACGGTTTTGGAAATTCCTTTGCTGACGAAATGTCACTAGCTCTTGACGAAGATTTAGATGTTGTTGAAGCCACAATAAATTTTCTATCCCAATACGGGCTTTTAGCCAAATCTTCTGATACAGAATATCAATTAACCGCCGTTTTAGGTATGACCGGATCAAAGAGTGAAGCTGCTGTTCGTAAAGCAAAGAGCAGAGAGAACCAAAGACAAGCAATGTGTGACAATGTCACAAATGAGTCACAGCCATGTCACGCTACGTCACAAAATGTCACACAGAGAAGAGAAGAGTTAGAGTATAGAGAAGATTCAGATAGTAGATCAGAGCTTAGAGATAATATAAGAGAAGATCCAAATAAAGAGCCTATAGCAAAAGAAGATTCAAGTTCTGGCTACGAGCCAATAGAAGAAAATAGCCAAAACGAGACTGCAACAGACGCTTTGAGCGTTATCAAGAGAAAAATGAAAACAGACCAACAGAAGACAGATAATACTCCTTCTGGACATATCCAAAATTCTGATTATGATATTAGACGCAACTATTCTGACGTTATTGATTTATTCGTCTCTGTTACGGGCATTTCCGATAGAAACTATATTCAAAATATTTTAACTGACGTTTTCTATGATCAAGAATTTGAACCCAATGTAGTTTATATTTATATGAATGATATGCTTGATTATCTGGGAGATGTTATTCAAAAGAATGCTACTTATGATAATCTTGGAAACAGAAAGTTAGATATTGTCAAAGTTGTAGCAGATAAAGTTAAAGAAAGATATGATGAGGAAACTTCAGAGTTACCTTTTTAATAGCAAGATAAATCATCCCGGAGCGGCATTTAGCCGCTCCTTTTTCATATTCAAGCACCGTCAAATTGACGTAAGTTCAAGCGTGAGAGAATACCAATTTGGTATCCCTTGGAAAGCATATTAATTTATAAGATTTAAGGAGAAATTAAAAGAATGAACAATATCACGATTAGCATTAACCTTGATACCGGCGCTGTAGATGTAAACAATCCTTCTGCTATTGGCAGAACAACAAATAATAAGGTTGAAGATAAGTCCGATGAGAAAACTTGTGTGGTTTTTAGTCGCTATCTTTTATACAAGTTGGCTGATGCTGGACTCCTAGAATCTTTGGTTGCTGTTGAGTTCAGCGATAGACTAAAGCGGAATGTATGGCGCTTTCAAAACACTGAGTTTGTTAAAGAAGTGTGTGCTAAATTCTTTGCTGAAGTTAAGGCGGAAAAGCAGAAGCATTATCAAGAGCGCATGGCTGCTAAAAATTCAAAACAGGTTGAAGAAGGAGCGACAAATAATGAATGAGTTTAGTGTCAATGTCCCTGCATGGGAACAGATTCTTATCAAGATGGGATTTCCGCATTTGGAGCGTAAGAGCGAGGATGAACCCATTACTTTTGTTGGTTCAGAAGAATCTAAAAAGGCTATGAAATTTATTCGTGAAGTCGGTATGCCGGTTGATGTACAGCTTAACTTAAATGAAATCTGTATGATACTCGATTTGCTTGAGAAAAATCAGGATGCAGTTAAGTTCTTTGGCGTTCAAGGTTGCGCTGAGAAATTGGAGAAGGCAATCTTTGATGAGAAAAATAAGGATCTGTTGGAGGCCGTCAGAGGGCTGAAGCTAAACGATAACCAAGAAGGTAAATAATAAAGGCGGGTGCTGCGAACACCCGCTAGGCTTTAGTGCCTAAAATGCAGAATAGTTTTATAGCATAAGAATAGACATATAAGGGTAGGTGTATCTGTGTGGTATACCTACTCTTTTTATGTGTAAATTCGTAGAGGAGAAAACAAATGGATAAACAAGAGTCTGATTTTATGTTATCTTTTGCAGAAAAAACGGACGGCGTAAACAGGCGAGTAACTAGAGTCTTGATTGCAATGGCGATTGTTTTAGCCGTTGTAGTTGTTGCGTTTTGTGTGAGAGATGTAACTATTTCAAATCAGTATTTTGCAAGCGCTCAAAAAATTAAAATGCTTATGTAGTAAATCTATATTGATTTTGTGGAACTGTGGAGGTGAGATAAGATGAAAATTTTAACAGATAAACAGGAACAAGCAATTGGAATGATGTGTACCGGAGACTATACAAAGCAAGAGATTGCAGACTTTGTACAGGTTGACAGGAGTACAATTTATAATTGGTTGAAAGATGAGACTTTTGCGGCTAAGTTAGAGAAAGAGCTACAGGGTGTCAAAACCCAAGCCAACAAAGAATTTACTTCCCGACTGCCCAAAGCGATTGAGGAATACTGGAAAATCTGTACTTCCTCTACGGATGTGCGCACAAAGGAGAAGGCTTTGGCAAATTGGATTGAAAGATCTTTAGGCCGCATTGCTAGTACAATCAATATCAATGAACCCGGTAATGAAGCGGAAGTTGATTTGCTGGAAGAGTTTTGCAATAGCCAGAACGAAGAAGATGAAGCAGCAGAATAGCTTAAATGAGCCGGTTCGTATAATATGCAAATTACGAACTTTCCTTTAATTGCAATGGTTTTAAAATTGCACCTACCAATATACGAACAATACATTGACAAAATACGAACTTTGCTATATAATTGAAGTATATTTGAGAGGGGTGTGAGCATATGCCGAACAAGAAAACTCTTGCTTTGACAGAGGAAACCTATACCATACTTATCCAGACTATCATGCAGGGATTCAGCTATGATGATGGCAAAACATTTAATCCAAATATCCGGCTGGCTCATGTCTTAACTCTACAGGCTAACCTAGGGCTTAGAATTGGAGATGTCTTAAGTCTTAGGTTAAATAGCTTCATCAAGGATGGAGAACGTTACCGGCTCGATATAGTAGAAGAGAAGACCGGCAAAGCAAGGACTTTCACCGTGCCAATGGAGATCTATAACTATGTGAAGATGTACGCATTGGAGCAAGGCATAAAGCCTACTGCCAAGCTGTTTGATATTACTGAAAGAGCAGTACAAAAGCAATTGAAAGTAGTATGCGACTACTTGAAGTTGGATGGAGTCAGTACCCATAGCTTCAGGAAATACTTTGCTACTGAGATCTATCTTGAGAACAACTACAATATTCAGCTGGTCAGCCAGCTATTGCAGCATTCATCAACGGCGATCACTCAAAAATATATTGGTATTCAAAGCAAAGACATTGAACAGGCTCTTCAAAAGCATATTAAAATTGTCAGAGTCTAGTTTGATGAAGAGGGGGTACACCTTCTAATTGGAGGTGCGCTCTGCGGCGGTTGGTTGCTTTCATATAATTTTTTGTAAATTTTAGACCCGAAGTAAATATGCTATTTAGACCACCTTCTTTTTGAGGGTGGTTTTTCTATATTCATATCCGGGAAGGAGGATTAATGCAAGAGATAAATACACCGGAGAACCGACAGTTATTAATAAACTATCTAAAGGCAGAACTGGGAGAAGAGAAAGCATGGAAATTTCTATCAAAGAATCAAGATAGATTATTCACCAAACACGGTGTTGCGTGGTCATTGGGAAAAAGAAACCTTGAATTCTTCTGTATGTTCTTCCTCTCAGACATATTCAGCGGAGCGGGAAAAGCCCCTCTTGCACCAATCCATTATGAGATATGGGCTGAGTTACAGGACATCATTATAAATAAAAGCTGCAACCAACAGAATTACATACTCCCCCGTGGAACGGGAAAATCGACTTTTATAACACTGGCACTGTCTATATGGTGCAGCCTCTATCAATACAAGCACTTCACAGTTATTTGCTCTGCTATTGGCGATACGGCAGAATCATTCATTAGGAATATCAGGATGGCCGTACAGGATAATGCAAAAATTGAAGCCTGTTTTGGTGAGGTATATAACACCAAAAAGTATATAAACAACTCCGAAAAGATTGAATTCGGTACTGGCTGCATGATTCAAAGTATATCTGCTGCTTCTACTTTGCGAGGTAAATCGTATGGAAATATCCGGGTTGAGTTGGCGCTACTCGATGATTTTCAGAAGGATGATGAAGTTACCACGGATGACCAGCGGCAAAAGAAGTGGAAGAAATTCAATGATGATATCAACTATGCAATGCAGAAAGATAACTCCACAATCATTGCCGTTGGTACGCTTCAGTGCAAAGAAGATTTCTATTACAGGCTAAAAAATAGCCCGGTATGGAAGACCAGGCAGGAAAAAGGCGTTTTAGTACCGAATGTTGATGAGCTTTATAATACTGGCTATTGGAAAAACTTCAAAAGCATTCTTACAGATAAATCAAATGAGTACAGGCTTGATTATGCGAAGGATTATTACTTACAGAACATAGAAAATATGCAATATCCTCTACTCTGGCCGGAATATTGGGACTGTTTTGATTATGCGATTTCTTATTATGGGAATCCAGCCAGCTTTAAACAAGAGGTTCAGGGGGACATTGATAATATTGGTACTAAGAAATTCACTACCATTATCACAGAATCACCAGAAGCAATAGAGTCCCATACTTTCAACCGGACGGTGCTTTCTGTTGACCCGGCTGGCACTCAGCGAAAGAGTAAAAAGCACGACTACTACGCATTTTGTGTTACATCTAAGAGTGATGGTGGAATTACATATGTTCGTAAGGGAGAAATTAGAGACTTTGAATTTACTGATTATGTAGATCATGTAATAGAAATTCTGAAAGATTACCCCGATATCAATACTGTTTCAATAGAAAAGCAAACTTATGGTGGAAGTGATGTTATCCGCCTACAGGAATTGATTAAAGAAGATCTTGTTTTAAGAGGCCGAGGACTTACTTTTATAAACGAAGCACGAAGAGGAAATAAAGATGATCGTATCAATATGATTGTTGGAGAAGTAAACCTTGGACAGATAATTTTTAATGAGAATGACACTGAAGCAATAGGGCAGTTGTCAGAATTTGCCGGGTGTGATTACTCTCTGCATGACGATTTTCCGGACTGTTTGGCTGATTCGGTGCAACGATTAAGAGAGAACAAACCCATACCCAAACTACAGGTATACGATTTATCCATTCTTGGATTATAAAAACGAAGGTGAAATATGACAGATAGCGAATTAAACAAACGAATTATTGAAGATTATAAGGCGCAGCTTCCCACATATCAGGTTATGCAGCGTTATTATGTCGGGGATCACGATTTACTCTATTTTCAAACGACAGAGCCGACAGACGAAATAGCCATTGAGAATTTCATCTCAAAGTTCATTTCCGAAGAGGTTTCCTATTGCCTTAATAACCCCGTCAGCTATGTAAGCAAAAAGGGCAATCCAGAGATTATCAAAGCAATTGATACATATTTGTACCATTGGAAAACAAACCACAATGCACTTATGATGCAGAACTTTGAAATCTTTGGGAAGTCATACAGCCTGTCCTATATTGATGCTAAAGGTCGGTTCTGTGAGCGTCTTCTAACCCCGCTGAACGCTGCTTGTTACTGTGACGGTGACAATGTGCCTCAGCGGTTTATTCATTTCTATACCAAAAAGTATGACAACGATAATTATTATGATATTTACTACCCGGATGGACGTATTGAAATTTACAAAAACGATGGCTTGATTGATACAAAGAAGCATCCCTTTAAGGGCGTCCCGGTGTCGGTGTGCGAAATGGATAATATCAGCGAAACTATTTTCAGTAAAATTTGGACATTACAGGATGCTTACAATCGGATTCTGAGCGATCAGGTGTCCATTATCGACAGCTACAAGAATGCATACCTGATTATGACCGGCGTTTCCATTGATGCAGAGACGGAAAAATTACTCAGTTCTAAAGGCTTGCTATTACTTCCTGAAAACGGTAAAGCCCAATGGTTAATGAAGGATATGAATTCTAGTTATATTGAGTCTATGCTTACTATTCTCCGCAATGCAATGTTCTCTGCCACTAACCATATTGATGGCAATGAAAAGCTGCAATCGAACACCAGTTCGTTAGCTATCCGCAGCCGCCTGATTTTCTTGGAGCAACGTTCCAAGGCAATGTACGACTACATTTCTGATGCTATTTATGACCGCCTAGAGCGGCTTTTTGAATATCTGGAGCTGAAGAATTTGTATTTTGATGCCTCTGATATTAAGATCAACTTCACACCTAGTATTCCGGTCGATTTGGCTACTACAGTACAGGTCATTTCTCAGCTTGGCGATAAAATCAGTAATGAGACGGCTTTGAGTCTACTTCCGTTCGTTGAAAATCCTGCACAGGAAATGGAGAAAATCAAGCAAGAAAAGGCCGATTTGGATGAAATTGACCTCGATAAAATCAACGGTGACGATTAATGGCGGATATTAATAAGGAAATTCTTAATATAGCTGAGGACTCTCGAAAGCAAGCAACAGGCGCTTCAAAAGAGATTTTGAAAATCTATAAGCGCAATCTTGATGATGTCCGGCAGCAAATAGCTGATATTTACATGAAATATACCGTTGACGGTGAGTTGAAAATATCAAAAGCACAGCGGCTTAAAGAGCTTTCGGCACTGGAAAAGCAGCTTTCAGAACAGATAAAGGATCTGCGGCCAAAAGAGGCCGAGGCCGTTACAAACGCAGTCGGGAAAGCCGCCGAGGACAGCTATTATTCTACTTTGTATACTCTGGATAAGGGCATAAAAAGTGGAGTGAAGACAGCCCCCCTCAAGCCTGAGTTTGTTGAACAGCTTACCAAAAGCAAAATTGACGGAAAGACATTCTCAAATCGAATATGGGAGAATACAGGCAAACTTGCTAATAGAGTGAAATCCGACGTGGAAAAAGCACTGGTTCAGGGGACAAGCCCGGAAAAATTAGCCAGAAAGATTAAATCTGAGTTTGGTAGCACAGCTTATCAGGCAAAGAGAGTTATGAATACAGAAGTTGCCAGAGCCGTCAGCGCAGCGCAGGATGAATGTTATCAGAATTCCGGTGTTGTTCAATACGTGATGTGGGATGCAACGCTTGAGGGTAATACCTGTGATGAATGCGCTGAATTAGACGGTAAAATCTTTCCCGTAGACGATCATCCAGATTGCCCCCTTCATCCTGAATGTCGTTGCTCGTGCATACCTGCTATTGAAAACTGGCACCCAACTTCAAAGCGGGAAAATGTAAAAGATTCTGAAACCGGCGAAAAATCGATAATTAACTATACATCGGTTCAAAGCTGGCGGGAGAGTCGAGAAATATAGAATAGTGGCGTTGATTTAGCGATGTTAAGGGTATATAATATCCATATATTACTAATAGGAGGGGCACATATGAAGAAAGTCTTAGTAATGCTAGTTATTATAGCTATATTTGGTTTTTGCTTTAATTCGTGTTCCGAGTCTCAGTATGAAAAAGATTTCTATTCGGCACAGGACAAAACATGGGACGAAATGACTCCCGGCGAAAAAAAAGTAACAGAAGATTATATTGATTGGGCTATTAAGCAATCTGAAGAAGATGGTGCCGACTGGGGTAACTGAACACTTCACTGTGGTTATAGCAAAATCTATACATAACCAAATATTAAATTGTTTTAAACAGGCTGGTTTTACTGGCCTGTTATTTTATTGCACTTTATGGGCTTTAAATAGAACGTAAAGGGCGGAAATGGAGAAATATATGACATTTGATGAAGCAAAGAAAGCCCTTGATGATTTCAAGGGTACAGACGATTACAACAACTATATCGCCGGTCTTATGACAGACGATAGCGTACAAAAGTATCTCGATTCCGACGCGGGAAAAAAGATTTTGCAGCCGATTCTTGACAAGAATTTCAATAAGGGACTGTCTACATGGCAGACAAATAACCTCTCGAAGATTGTCGATGATGAAGTAAAGAAACGCTATCCCGAAAAGGACGAGAAAGACATTGAACTTGCTAACCTTCAGGCACAGCTTAACGCGCTCCAGCAGGAGAACACGAAGAAAGAGCTGCTAATTAAGGCGCAGACAATGGCTACGGAAAAGAAACTTCCGGTTGATCTGGTTTCGTATTTTATCGGTAAAGACGAGGACGAAACCAAAAATAACTTGAAGGCGTTTGAAAAGGCGTTTACCGGGGCGGTAGGAACGGCGGTAGATGCCAAGTTAAAAGATACCAGTCATGTTCCTACCGATGACAAAACTGAGCCGCTTGATGGCGTGACTCAGAAATTTATGAGCCTCAATCCGGGTATTCCGATTGAAGGCTAAATTTACATTAAAGGAGATTTTTTATTATGGATACTTCTGTTAGATATTCCGCATTGGTTGATGCAAAGCTGAGAAATGACCTCGTTCTGAAGGACGGCGTGATCTTTAATAACCGTTATGAGGGTGATCCCAAGGCCGGAGCCGTTAAGGTGCGCAAGAGCGGTACTGCAACCGTTTCTGATTATGATAAGGCAAATGGCGTTGCTCCCACTTCTGGTGCGTCTGAATGGATCACTGTAACCATTGATAAGGATAAGGTTGTTAATGAAGTGATCGACGGATATGAGGCCAATGCCGTTCCCGATGGTATTGTTGCAGATCGTCTTGATGCCGCTGGTTATGCGCTTGCTAGTACGCTTGATGTTGACGGTGCTAAGGAGCTTGCAACCAGTGGCACAGCGCTGACTGATACAGCCGTTTTGACTAAGACAAATATTTATACTACCTTTGTTGATGCGCGTACCACTCTGAGTAAGGCAGGTGTGCCTATTAATAGTCGCTATGCGGTTGTATCTCCTGATACCTATGCAACCGCTCTGAAGTCTCCTGAATTTGTTGAGGCTTCTGAACTGGGCGATAAGGTCAAGGCAACCGGCGCACTTGGTTCTATTGCTGGATTTGCTATTTATGAGTCTGCTAATCTGGGAACCGGCGTTGAGGCAGTATTTGGACATCCCGATTACGCCGCACGTATTAAGGAGTGGAGCGTTCCTGTCCATATTCAGGCTCTTGACGGAAGCGGTAAGTATGTAGGTGCTTCTGCTGTTCAGGGTCGCTATGTTTATGGACATAAGGTTACTGATGCCGGGGCGGTTCTAGTCAAGAAGACCGCCTAATGCAATTACATATGAGAGGCTTGAAGGGGGAGAAATCCCCCTTTACCTCTAAGAAGGTGAACATATGGCAACTATAAACGATACATTGAATTCCAAGTATCCAGCGGAATATTCGACGCTGATTGCCCTAATTGGCACTCCATCTGATAGCACTTTGACTACGGATCAGATTGATTATCTTCTGTATATGGCAATAGACCGGGCGGCTAAAGCGATTTTGAAGTATACCGGCTGGACGGAAATTCAATCCGGCTATGAAACTGTTGTGTGTAGTCTCGCCCTGGCATATTTGAATGCCGATACGCAAGCTGCCCGGTTGTTTATCGGAAAACCCTTTATTTCAGCGCAGACGCAGGGAAGCCGCAGCGCAACCTATAAAGCGGACACGCCTACTATTGACGGTGATGGACTAACAGCCGAAGTCAAAGCGGCGCTCCCCCTCCCGGTGCTGAAGGTGTATTAATATGGCTTGGTTTTATGATAAGCAAATTATTCTGATGGCTGAGACTGGCGGTGCGCTTGTACATGGTTCTTGGGTAGAAGGGACTCTTACAGAGCAGAAAACCATTGCTTGTGATGTGCAGCCTGCAAGCCGTGACCTGATTTATAAGGAATACGGTTATTACATTGATTGTACATACCGCGTTTTCTGCGATCCAGACGGCGAATTAAAGGAAGGCGCTATAGTCAAATACAACGGTGAGCAGTTTAAAGTTATGAAAATCGTTCCATGGGATAATTATTATGATGTCTTTATTCAGAGTGTGGAGGTGAGCGGGAGTGAGTGATAGTCCTTTTGATGCAGAAAAGCAGAGAATCCATCAAGCGGCGGTTAATGCCATGAAGGAAGGTATGTATATCATTCAGGCCGACACGCAGCTTCTTTCACCTGTCTTAACAGGTGCTTTAAAAAGATCATACACAAGCGGTGTTGAGGAAGATGAAAGCAATATTACCGGTTGGGTAGGGAGTAATTTGGATTACGCAATCTGGGCCGATTTGCATACCCCACATTTAACGGCGGCTGTAGACAAGGATCAGGAGGCCGTTAAGCAAAGATTCAAAGAAGCCCTTGGAGGGTAAATATGGATATGAATGTAATCAGGGAACACCTTATTGCCGACAGTGTGCTTTATAGCTTGGTTGGTGATAAGGTGTTTCTATTTGAACGGCCCGAAAAAGTTAAGTGTACTGACTACGTTATTTACACATTTAAAGAGCTTAACGGCGGAGGCTCAATACGGCAATACCAGCTCGATATACGGGTGATATCAAAAGATAAATTAAAGCTCTTACAAATAAAAGACCGCATTATCAAGCTTTTGGACGTTTATGACCGTCCAACGAATATTAAAAATGCCGACGAAGCGATCAGGACTTGCAGCTTGGTTAACGGCGGCGGCATTGCAAAGAACGACGAAGGCGAATATAACGCCTTTGTCTATTTTTTAATCCAAACATAAGACATGAGGAAGGAAGTTTTATATTATGAGCACTAGTTATGATAGCGTTGTACTTGGCTCTGGATGGCTGTATGCATCTCCGGTCAAGGACATTATTAATGTATTTTCTCTTACTCCTACTGAGGAAGCAGCATTGATTAACATCGGTTATATCGAGTCCAGCGCAAAGTTGGCGGCAAAAAGCAAAGCTGTTTATGCCACTTCTGCTAATGCCGGTAGAGTAAAGAAGTGCGAAGGAGATAAAGAGGTTTCATTTGAAACGAACATTATTTCTTGGAATCTGGAGAATGTCGCAAAGCTGCTGACCGGCTCTGCGTATGTTGAAACCGATGGCGTAAAGACATTTACTTATGCCGATAGCGATTCTGCGCCTATTGTATTCCTGCGGTTTATTCATGAGGATGAAGCAGATAACCGCAAAGTAACAATTGATATGTATAAGGCTCAGTTCACTGGAGAACTGGAATTGGACTTCAACAAAAAGGATGCTGTTTCGTTCAATTATGCCTTTGATCTGCTTGCAAAAGATAACGGAACCAAGCATGTGTATTTTAACGTTGCCGAAAAGGCATTGGTCTAATAAATAATTAAGTGAGGAATTTGTATAATGGCAAAAATTATTGATCTATCTGTATTCCAGAAAGAGGATCTGGTTGTTAAGTCTCTTACCGGAGAAGAGTACCATATTCCCGGTAACATCTCCACGGAATTTTATCTGTACTTTTATAATCAGTACGATAAGATTCAAAAACTCAATAAGAGCGATCCTAACCAGTCAATCCAGTTCCTAAAGGAATTTGCGCTTAAAATTATCAAGCTGGATGAGAGCAAATCCCCCACAATGGAAACGATTGATACTCAGTTTAAGGGCTTTAATGTTCTGATGGCGCTTGTTAGTGGCGTTATGGAGTATATCAATAACATTACGGCAAACCCTTGCTTAGAGTCCCCGACATCAAACTGAAGGATGTCGGGGACTCTTCTATATGCAGTCTCCCCCCAAGTGATGAAGCAGAATTTGGAGAAAATATTGCCCTGATAATGATGAAAACATCAAATACATATGAAGACTGTATGCATATGCCGATTGCTGTTTTTCTGAATACCATCAAGCATATTCGAATTTCTGAGCTGATGCAAGACGAAAAGTGGAAAGAAGCGTATTTAAACAAACTTGCAGAAGAGAGAGTCCTTAAAAACAAAGGTATTTCCAAAACAAAAATGGACATGGCGGGGCTGAAATCTTTTGCGCAGAAGATATAAGGAAGGAGGTGGATAATGGCTGACACAATTGATCTTGCTAATTATAAATATACTCTAACGCTTGATAGCAGTGGTTATGACAGCGGTATGGGTAAGGCGCAGGAAGTAGCCGAAACCATGAAAACAAAGCTAGATGGTGTGGGCAACTTTCTAAAAACCACTTTTACAGCCGGTCTTGTGGCGGCGGGGGCAGCAATTGCCGGAACTGTCACGGAAGGCGTAAAGTCCTACGCCGATTTGGAAGAGCAGATGTCAAAATTCCAGTCTACGACCGGCGCAAGTGCTGAACAGGTATCAAAGGTACAGGATATAACCAAGGATCTGTATAAAACCAATACAGACAGCATGGAGGACATTGTAGCTACATCGTCCGCAATGATGACCCAGCTTGGGACTACTACGGATCAGATAGGCGCTTTGCAGCAAACCGTTATGGACTTTGCCAAAACTACAGGAATGGCAAATACTGATGTAGTAGGGGCTGTTGATGATATAGGTGATGCCTGGGGGCTTACCGCTGAACAAAGTGTTGGATACCTTGATGTTCTTAAGAAAAGCTCTGAGGAATATGGAACGGATGTTTCATCTGTGACCTCTGCACTTGCACAGGCGGCTCCTGCATCTAAGGCACTGGGATTAAGCCTTGACCAGACAAACGGTATTATGAATATGTTTGCCGCTTCTGGTCTTGATTCTTCTCAGGCGATTACGGCCCTTACATATGCAGCGAAAACCGTTAAATCTCCAGAGGAATTCCAGAAGATGCTTGCCGATATACAGGCAATCAGTGATCCAACGGCACGAGCGCAGAAAGCAGTTGAACTTTTTGGCGCTCGTGCCGGTGTGGCACTTAGCAATGCTTTTGATAACAACCAGTCTTTACAGGATTTTGTGTTGACCACCGAGGATTGTACCGGCGCTGTATCAGATGCCAGTGCAGCCTTTGACAGTAACTTTAATGTGCAGCTGGAACTTGCCAAAAAGCAGTTTTCGGGTTTGTCCATGGAAATAGGACAAAAGTTGATGCCCACAATCAATAGCATTCTGTCGTGGGTAACAACCAATATGCCAGCGATTACTAGCGCTATTCAGGGCGCTATTAACTTTATATCCGGGCTAATAACGCCATTTATCAATGGAATTAAAACGCTTGTTTCATCCTTTACAAGTGCTGGAAGTGAAGCAAATTCGTCTTTCTCCAAGATTAAAGAGGCTATTTCCTCTGCGATCACGACCGTACAGGGTATTATCCAGTCATTTGTTAACCTGATTTCCATTGTATGGAGCCAATGGGGAGACAAAATTACTACGGTTGTTACGACTTCTTTTAATGCTGTTCTACCCATTATTCAAACGGCTCTGACGCTGATCAAAAATGTAATTGATACCGTAACGGCTTTGATTTCTGGTGACTGGAAGGGCTTCTTCGAGGGCTTGAAAAATACAGCGTCTAGCATGTTTACTCTTATTAAAAATGTATTTACAGGTGCGTTTAGTATTTTACAGAGTACATTGAGCGCAGCTTTTACCACAATGAAGAATACTGCCATAAATCTGTTTAACGCTCTTTGGACTGGGCTGAAGCTCATCTTTGCCAATATACAATCGTGGTTTCAAAGCTCTTGGAATGGCATTATAACGTGGCTTACTGGGCTTGCTACTCGCTTTTACAATGCAGCAGTAACAATTTTTACATCGCTATGGAACGGTTTAAAGTCGATCTGGGAAAGTATTAGCACATGGGTTTCTGAGGTGTTTGACGGAGTTATTACGACTATCACAGGATTTGCCACAAAGTTCTTCGATGCCGGAGCGTCAATTTTCAATAATCTCTGGGAGGGCATAAAATCGATCTGGACAGGCATATCAAAATGGGTATCTGAAAAGGTATCATGGATAGCGGATCAGCTGGCTTTCTGGAAATCGGCGCAAGCCACTATGTCTTCTGGATCAAGTGGATCAAGTAGTGGCGTGAAGGTCACTGTAACAACTAAAAGTACCAAGGTAAATGGTTCTCATGCCAACGGCCTTGATTACGTGCCTTTTGACAACTATGTGGCTCTCCTTCATCGCGGAGAACGTGTGTTAACAGCGGCGCAGAATGTAGCCTATACCGGCAATCAGAGTGCTGGAAAGAATGGGGATACCGTCACTCTTAGCATTGGTGATATACATGTTCATGAAGCTGATAATGTTGAACAGTTTGCGGAAGCAATTATGAGACAACTTCCGAACGCCCTGTTGCAACAGAGATACAAGAGAAGATAGATATTACATGCATTATTAAAAAGAGCGGGGCGATTGCCCCGCTCCATAAAAAGAATATTTGGCAGGGGAGGGCATAAGCTCTCCCATTGTTTACCTATAGCATTAAATGGAAATAATAAATATTGAGAGGTGATTGAATGACCGTTAGCCGAACTGTAAACGGAAAGCCCATTACAGAGGAAGAATTGCATAGCTTAAGCGTCCATACTGTTGAAATGGACAAGATTATTTCTGACGTTCTTGCGCGTTTAAACGTCAGTATTTCGACCTGCGAAAAAGAATGATAATAGTGGTTGAAATGTCACTCGATTCATGATACAATTTCAATGACAGGATGGTGATATAATGTCAAAGTCAAAAATGATAAAGATAGATAAAACAGCCGTTTCAAATCAAGCGGTTGTTGCTTTATATGTGCGTGTATCAACGGACAAACAGAGAGAAGAAGGATACTCTATTGATGTCCAAACTGATAGACTAAAAAACTATGCAAAAGCTAAGTTCCCAAATAAAGAATACAAATTATATATTGACGATGGATATAGCGGCGGAACGATAGATAGACCAAAGATGAATCAACTAATGTCCGATATTAAGAACGGATTAGTTGATTCTGTTGTGGTCATGAAGCTAGACCGTCTCAGCCGTTCACAAAAAGATACACTATATTTAATTGAAGAAGTCTTTAATCCGCACAACGTTTCATTCGTTTCTATTAATGAAAGCTTTGATACCAGCACTCCGTTTGGCCGCGCCGTTGTCGGTATTCTATCCGTATTCGCCCAGTTGGAAAGAGAGAATATTTTTGAGAGAACACAAAGCGGGAGAAGGAAGCGTGTAGAACTAGGGAAGTGGCCGGGAGGCGGCAACGTTCCTTTTGGTTATGATTATGACCGAGAAAAAGGAATCTTGGTTCCGAATTCTGATGCTGAAACGGTTCGCAAAATGTACGACTTATATATTCGCGGCTATTCCGCCAACCACATTGCGGAAGTTTGTGGAATGAAATATGACAAATTAGTACAGCAGATCTTAAGAAGGAAGTCCAACGCTGGCTTTGTAGAATATAAGGGAGAAGAATTCCAAGGACTGCATGAGCCGATAGTTAGTCTTGAAACCTACGAGGCAGCTCAGGCGATTATGTTAGACCGCTCCACAAAGCGCTTTGTATCAACAACGGATCACCTTTTGACAGGTCTTGTTTACTGCGGGTACTGTGGAGCAAAAATGAGATATCAGAAGTGGGGAAACGCTGGATGTAAATTCGTCTGCTATTCTCAACAAACTAGCAAGCAATACCTTGTTAAAGACCCTGATTGTCCCAATGAAAAGCCATGGGCAGAAGACATTGAGGATGTTGTAATACAGGATTTGTTTGCAATGTCAGCTAGGCTTGGCGATATAGAGAACGAACATACAACGGCTCCAACAGTGTTAGAATTGCTTCAAGATCAACACAAAACACTAGCAACAAAGTTAAGTCGCCTATATGATTTATATGGTGCAGATGGGAATTCCGTCCTGCTGAACAAGATTGATGAAGTAAAAGATCAGATGGATGCCGTAAATAAGAAGATTGATATTGAAGTGGAGAGAGCTGCTTTTACGAAACAAATTAATAAAGCAAAAGAGACTGTTAAAAGCATTGCTGATATCTGGGATTATATGACCGTGAACGAGAAGCAGAGCGTTATGAGGTCGGTAATCAATCGTATTACCGTCACTGGAAACCACGTTGCCATTGATTATAAAATTTAATTTCGACATGGAATAATCATCGGGACTCCATATGTGGAGAAGCGCACCGGCTGGGAGATATCAAAATTATCGATGGCCTTGATCAA
>ENA-UOOR01001400-UOOR01001400.1-fermentation-metagenome-genome-assembly--contig:-NODE-1400-length-28538-cov-23.549661_pt1 | contig 28538 bp, 30 predicted proteins | sample MGYA00245780_ERZ724029 | MGnify/ENA primary metagenome ERZ724029 (study PRJEB28704, sample SAMN03018315) | fermentation metagenome | biome: anthropogenic terrestrial biome; feature: soil... | reverse complement strand
TTTATACAAAAGAATCCCGTAATTTCACGGGTTGTGGCGTTTTGCAAACGCCTAAAGGATATTAAAAGTATTGGAGGGAGCAGAATATGAGAAAAATTTTAAATTTAACAAATGATGGAATATTTCCGGTGTGTCTCCATCTCGAATTAAAAGATGACTATATGTCAGATTATCAAAAAAGGATGTTAAAGAGATATGGTGAATCCTCAACGGGAACATCCATAATGATGGACATCCTTATACCTTCCGATATGCCATTACATAATCTCCATTATGCAATTCAAAAATTATATGGATGGAATAATTCGCATTTTCGTAGATTTAATTTTGCCGGAAGATGTATACAATATGTTGACGAGTAAAACGGTTAAGTGATGGTCTGATTTAGTAGGAGTTTTATTTCAACCGCCTTCAGAGGCAGAACGTGATATTTTTTGGGATGACGATTATCATAGAGGCAACATTAATACATGGTTAAAGGGAAAATATATAGGACCATATATCTATGATGGCACTATGGAATATCCGGAGATAGCAAAGCGTGATGTACACGAATTGCTTGAACGATATAAAATGTTGGAAGTCAGAGAATCATTCAGTGGCTATATGCAAAGGGTAAAAAATAATAAAAACGAGAAATTGAAAATAAAACGCATAGCACCACTAATTGATTTAACCTTGGATGAAATGGATTCATCTTTCGTAATCGGGGGAGGTGCTGAAAGTCTGTTGGAACGGTTAGAAGTAAATAAAGTTATTGTTGCTCAAGATGAATTAATTAATCCAAACGAATTCGTTCCTGTAACAAGGGAACTGATTTATAACTATGATTTTGGAGACAATTGGTTGATTACAATAACTAAGCATAAAGGCTGTGATGAATTGCTTATGCAAAACATTATTGATGTATATGAGTTTGAAGAAGCTGAAGAAACTGTAATAAATAAGCATAAACCGGTTTGTATTAATAAAGATGGTATGCCACTTCTTGATGATGTTGGAGGATTGGGTGGATTTGCTGATTTCTTAGAGACAATTTATGAAGGAGAAGTTAAAGAAGAAAGCGATAATTTCCGTAGGTGCGCAAAAAGTCTTGGCTGGAATGATAGAAAGGTTTCGAATAAAATGATGTTGTAGTTTTTCCTAAACTTTCTTTCCGAAACTTTGAAAAGAACCGTCCCCGAAACTTTGAAAATCAATCAAAAAGAACCGTCCCCGAAACTTTGAAAATCAATCAAAAAGAACCGTCCCCGAAACTTTGATGGGGGCGGTCTTTTCGTTCTTTAAGAAATTCTGTCTCTGTAGTTGTCCATAATTTCGGAGAAAAGTTCACCGGTTGTGGGTGGGGTGTAAGTTATCGTGTTTGCACCTGCTTTTATGGTTTCCGTAATACTTTCCGGTGTGGGACCTCCTGTTGCAATAATCGGAAAGTTAGGGTGCTTTTCACGAATTTGTCTTACGATGTTCGCAGTGCCGGCGCCGCCTGATACGTTGAAAATAGATGCACCGGCTTTGATTCTCGATTCAAAGTCCTCTTTTTCCGATACAATGGTTATAATGATTGGTATATCCAGTCGCTCCTTCATTTTGAAAATAAGCTCATTTTTAGTGGGTGCATTCATTACAACACCATAGGCACCGTATAATTCAGCGCTAATTGCAATGTCCAAAGATCTCTGCCCTGTTGTTATGCCTCCTCCCACCCCTACAAATACTGGGGCTGAGGATAGTTCTATAATTGCTTGATTAATTGCTATTTGCGGAGTAAAAGGGTAAACAGCTATTACTCCGTCAGCATTGTGATTTTTTATAATTGACAAATCGGTTGTAAATATTAAAGATTTAAGTCTTTTTCCAAATATATTTATGCCGCTTGCATTATAAATTTCAACGGGCATTTGTATTGGCTTTTTTTTGAGAACAGATTCTATTGTGGGAATAAATTTTTTATCTTTAACTTCCGTGCGTGTTTTCACCGCTTCGCTGTAATTATCTATTATAATTTCTACATTATCACTCATGTGCAACTCCTTAAAAATTATTAAGATTATTATACTATTTATATTTATAGAATTCAATCTAAATGGAAAAAAAACTATGCAAATTTCTTATAAAAAGATATAATGTTATCAGTATTCTCATGGTGGAGGTAATTTTGGAAAGGTTAAGGCTATCGGGAACCGTACAGTTGGAAACGGAAAGATTTTTTCTCAGAAAATTTCAAATGTCAGATGCACATGATATTTATTCAAACTGGTTAAGCGATAAGGATTCAGCAAGGTACAATGCTTGGAGAGTTCATTCTTCCATTGAAGTAACAGAGGAATATCTGTCTGAATGGATAGATTCTTATAAAAAAAATGATTATTTTCATTGGGCTGTTGCAGACAAAAATACAGAAGAAGCAATCGGCTCTGTTACCGTATCAAGTATAAAAAAAGGGAAAAAGTATTGCGAAATAGGTTATACCATAGCAAAAAAACTATGGAACCAAGGTATTGCTACGGAAGTTCTAACCCGTGTTTTAGAATATTTAACTAACGAGGTGGGATTTGAAACAATCTGTGCAGTTCATGACATAAGAAATGAAGCATCTGGTAAGGTTATGCAAAAGGCAGGCATGAAATTTGTTAAAAATAAGACCCGGATTTTTTTAAACAGCAATAATTTTATTGTGAGATGCAGTATTTATGAACTAAAAGGTAGGGGGACACACCTCTAATATAGGGAGAGTCTTTGAGAAAAGAGGAATGTCCCCGTACTTGGAGGGGGGACACAAATTTCCTAAAATTTTTTAAAAGTTAATAAAATACGATTCATTAATTCATTTGCAATATTCTTGACTTATTGGTCCTAATAAATTACTATTATAGGCAAAGGAAGAAATATCCATAGATTTGAGGATAAAATTAAAGAGTGTTTATTCTGTTCAAATAAAAAATATTTTTTAGGGGGTTTATATGCCTATTATTATTTCGACTATTGTTGAGGTATTTATGCGCGTATTACTTGTTTTTACAGCATTAAAGTTAATAAAAGCTTTGGATATTTATATAAAAAAAATCAAGATTAATATTTTTCTATTCTACTATACTTTTTTTATTTGGGACATAATTAAATGTGGTGCAATAGGGCATTATCACAAATCAAGCAGAAATTTTTCAAAAAAATTAATAAAATATTGCTTTTAAAATGGGTTGTGTTATAATATAATGGTTAATTATGAAATTCATTAAAATGAACCTATTGAATTGATTTACATACAATAACTAAGAATAACGGAGGGCAAAATGAGTTCAAAAATACTTAAGAAGGAAAAAAACATAGTATCATTGGAATTCACGGTAACACAAGATGAATTTGAGGAAGCTGTGAATAAAGCATATTTAAAAGTAAAGAATAGTATAAACGTTCAAGGATTCAGAAAGGGAAAAGCTCCAAGACATATTATAGAGAAAAAATATGGCAAGAGCATTTTTTATGATGATGCCTTGGATTTCGCTGTTCAGGAAGCATACCCGAAAGCTGTTAATGAACTGGAATTAGATGTTATAGACAGTCCTAAAGTCAATGTGGAAAAATTTGAAGAAGGCGAAGATATAGTTATTACAGCTGATGTTGAAGTAATGCCGGAAGTTGACCTTCCTCAGTACAAAGGTGTTGAAGTTGTAAAAACGGATATAAAGGTTACAGAAGAAGATGTTGAAAAAGAATTAAAAACAATACAGGAAAAAAATGCAAGAATAGTTGAAGTTGCAGACAGACCTGTACAAAAGGGTGATTTTTTAACTATTGATTATGAAGGCTTTGTAGGTGAAGAACAATTCGAAGGCGGAACAGCCGAAAACCAAACACTTGAAATTGGCTCCGATTCATTTATACCCGGGTTCGAGGATCAATTGATAGGTAAGGAGAAAGGTGAAGAGGTTACGGTAAATGTAACATTCCCCGAAGAATATCATGCCGAGAATTTAAAAGGCAAGGATGCTGTATTCAATGTTAAAATACATGAAATAAAAGCAAAGGAACTTCCTGAAATAGATGATGAATTTGCTAAGGATATCAGTGAATTCGATACATTGGAAGAGCTTAAGGATGATACAAGAAAAGTATTGCAGCAGAAAGCTTCTGATACGGTTAAAATTTCAAATGACAACAATGTCGTAACAAAAATTGTAAATGATACAAAATTAGAGGTTCCCGAAGTTTTGATCCAAAGAGAAATTGAATATCTTGGAAGACAATACGAGAATCAGTTCCGTCAGCAGGGATTTAACGGCAAGGAATATGATAACTTAATTAATAATTTTGTTAAACAGTATAAAGAAGGCGCAAGAAACCAAGCTGAGTTTAATGTTAAAGCAGAGTTGGTTTTGGATGCTTTGATTAAGAAAGAAGAAATTAATGTTACTGACGAAGAATTGAAGCAAGAAATTGATAAAATAGCAGAATCATACAAAGTGGAAGAAGACAGATTAGAAGCATTTAAAGAGGCTATGATGCAGTCGGACGCAAGCTATATTAAGGATACTATTCAAAAAAGAAAAGTTATTGATATGCTTGTAGAAAATGCAGTGTTTGTTGATGCACCTGAAGTACCCGTTGAATCCGAAGAAAAAGTATCGGAAGAACAGCCACAGGAAGATAAAGAATAAACTTAAGATTATTTTAAGAAAATTAAGTACAATTAGAATGAAGAGAAATATAATAATAGGAGGAATTGAGATGGCATTAATACCATATGTAATCGAACAAACCGGCAGAGGTGAAAGGTCTTACGATATATATTCAAGACTTTTGAAAGATAGAATTATAATATTAAGCGATGAAGTTAATGATGCGACAGCAAGCGTAATAGTTGCACAAATGTTATTCTTGGAGTCTGAAGACCCCGACAAGGATATACAGTTGTATATAAACTCACCGGGCGGTTCAATTACCGCAGGTATGGCAATTTATGATACAATGCAGTATATAAAACCTGATGTATCAACTATATGCGTGGGGATGGCAGCAAGTATGGGTGCGTTTCTATTGTTGTCGGGTACAAAGGGAAAAAGATTTGCACTTCCAAATTCGGAAATAATGATTCACCAGCCTCTCGGCGGAATGAAAGGCCAGGCATCGGATATAAAAATACATGCTGACAGAATTATCAAAACAAGAGATACATTAAACAACATAATCAGTGAAAAAACCGGTCAGCCCATAGAAAAAGTTGAAAAAGATACGGACAGGGATAATTTTATGACTTCGGAGGAAGCTAAAGCCTATGGCATAATAGATGATATTATTGCTAAAAGAAAATAAGGAGTGTTTTAATGGGCAAAGTAAATGAAAAACAGATTAAATGCTCGTTTTGTGGCAAATCTCAGGAGCAGGTAAGAAGACTAATAGCTGGTCCGGATGTATATATTTGTGATGAATGTATAGAATTATGCCATAACATCGTAGATGAAGAAATAGATTTATTTGAAGAATATGATTTTACGGAACTTCCAAAACCAAAGGAAATAAAAGATAAATTGGATGAGTATGTAGTACAGCAGGATAATGCGAAAAAAGCATTGGCAGTGGCTGTTTACAACCATTATAAAAGAATAAACTACAAATCTAAGGATGAAGGTGTAGATATTCAAAAAAGCAACATACTTTTATTAGGACCTACCGGAAGCGGAAAAACATATTTGGCACAAACATTGGCAAGGCTGTTGAATGTTCCATTTGCCATAGCTGATGCCACATCTTTGACAGAAGCAGGATATGTAGGAGAAGATGTAGAAAATATTTTACTAAAATTATTGCAGGCAGCAGATTTTGATGTAGAAAGAGCCGAAAAAGGCATAATATACATTGATGAAATAGATAAAATTTCAAGACGTTCTGAGAACCCCTCAATTACAAGAGATGTAAGCGGTGAAGGAGTTCAGCAGGCGCTTTTAAAAATACTTGAAGGTACTGTTGCCAATGTTCCCCCACAGGGAGGAAGAAAACATCCTCATCAGGAATTTATACAAATAGACACTACCAATATATTGTTTATACTTGGGGGTGCATTTGACGGAATAGAAAAAATTATCCAGAAAAGAGTGGGTAAAAAAAGCATCGGTTTTGGAGCTGACCTTACGGGAAATTCCTCAATGGATACCGATAAGCTTCTGAAGCAGGTTCAATCCCAGGACTTACTGAAATATGGAATGATTCCCGAGTTTGTCGGAAGGGTTCCCGTGGTTGTTGCTTTGGAAAAATTAGATAAGAAAGCTTTAATATCAATTCTAACTGAGCCAAAGAATGCTTTGATTAAACAATATAAAGAATTATTTAAAATGGATAATGTAGAATTGGAAATCGAGAAGGAAGCTCTTGAGGAAGTAGCCAAAAAGGCATTGGAAATCAATACCGGAGCAAGAGGATTAAGAGGAATTTTAGAAAGTACAATGACTGAGGTCATGTTTGAAATTCCATCAAGGGATGATATTAAAAAATGTGTTATTACAAAGGATACAATTGTAAATAACAGTGATCCTAAATTAGTCTTAACTAAGAAGCCTGTTTCTGACAAGAAAGAAAATGCTTCATAAACTGCCTGCCTTAGCAGGCAGTTTTCATAAGGAGAAAGTATGATTAACAATTACAATATAGAAAGAAGAAATCTTCCGTTAATTCCTATAAGGGGTATCGGCATTTTTCCAAACACTGTGATACATTTTGACATTGGGAGGGAAAAATCAATCAATGCATTGGAAGAAGCAATGCTTGAAGATTCTGACATTTTCTTGACTGTTCAAAAGGTTGCAGACTTGGAATCGCCCAAGGAAGATGATTTTTATGAAGTGGGCGTCATTTGCAAAATAAAACAAATGATAAAAATGCCCGGAGACAATATACGGGTGTTGGTTGAAGGTATCAACAGGGCGAAAATTGCATCCATAACCCAGGAAGAACCCTATTTTGAAGTTGCTTTGGATGAATATATCTATGATGACAGTCTGCCTTCCGATGATAAATTGGAGGCAATGGTACGGCTTACACTTAACAACTTTGAAGAATATGCTTTAATTTATGCAAAAATAGCACCGGATGCGGTAATATCACTTAAGGAAATCAAAAATCCGGATAAGCTTGCAGATGTGGTTGCTTCATATATTTATTTAAAAATAGAGCAAAAACAATCTCTTTTAGAAATATTTGATCCATATAAAAGACTTGAATCAATAAATAAGCTGTTGGCAAAAGAAATTAAGGTGCTGCAGATAGAAAATGAAATAAACGAGCTTGTAAAAAAACAGGTAAGTGAATTTCAAAAGGATTATTATTTGAAAGAGCAGATGCGGGCAATTCAAAAAGAATTAGGCGAAGATGATACTGATTTTGAAGTTGATGAATATCTTCAAAAAATCACGGAAGCCAACATGCCTAAGGAAGTAAAGGAAAAAGCCGAAAAAGAAATAAACAAGCTTCTTAAAATTTCACCTTCCTCGCCGGATGCGGGAGTTATTAGAACATATGTTGACTGGCTTTTGGATTTGCCTTGGAATAAAAAAACAAAGGACAATACGGATTTAAAAAAAGCAAGGACAATACTTTCCGAAGACCATTACGGATTGGAAGAAGTAAAGGATAGAATATTGGAATACTTAGCGGTAAAACATATTAAAAAGGATATGAAGGGACCCATATTGTGTTTTGTGGGACCTCCGGGAGTAGGAAAAACATCCATTGCAAAGTCAATAGCCCGAGCAATGAACAGAAAATATGTGAGGATTTCTTTGGGCGGAGTGAGAGATGAAGCTGAAATAAGAGGTCACAGAAGAACATATATAGGTGCGATACCGGGAAGAATAATATCGTCCATTGCAAAGGTTAAGGTAAACAATCCTGTGTTTTTATTGGATGAGATAGACAAATTAAACAGTGATTTTAAAGGTGACCCTGCTTCGGCACTTTTGGAAGCCCTTGATCCTGAACAAAACAGTACATTTACAGACCACTATATCGAGGCACCCTTCAGCTTGGAAAATGTAATGTTTATTACGACGGCAAACACAACGGCAACCATACCGGGACCTCTTTTGGACAGAATGGAAGTTATTGAAATATCGGGATACACAGATGTGGAAAAAAGAAATATTGCAGAAAAATATTTAGTAAAAAAGCAGTTGACCGAACATGGAATAAAAGAAAATCAAGTAAATATTTCAGAAAATGTAATTAATGAAATAATTGAACGATATACAAGAGAATCCGGAGTCAGAAACTTAGAAAGAAATATAGGAAAATTAGTCAGAAAAGCTGCCGTTCAAATAGTAGAAAAAAACAAAAAATCCGTAAACATAAATAATTCCAACATAAAAAAATATTTAGGCATACCAAAATATGATTATGATACTGCTTACGAAGAAGACCAGATTGGAGTCGTTACCGGACTTGCATGGACTCAGGTTGGAGGAGAAACACTGTTTATTGAAGTAAATACAATGAAGGGTGACGGAAAGCTTCAGCTTACGGGACAATTGGGAGATGTAATGAAGGAATCCGCAATGGCTGCTTTAAGCTATATAAAAGCAAATGCCGAAAACTTTAATATTGATTATCAAGTATTTAAAGAAACCGACATACATGTTCATGTACCTGAAGGAGCAATTCCAAAGGACGGACCTTCCGCAGGCATAACGATGGCAACAGCGATTATTTCCGCTTTAACCAAGAAGCCGGTGAGAAAAGATGTGGCAATGACAGGTGAAATTACAATAACAGGAAGGGTTCTGCCCATAGGAGGACTTAAGGAAAAACTGCTTGCCGCAAAGAGAGCGGGTATAAAAAAGGTAGTGCTTTGCTCTAAAAACAAAGCCGATGTTTCAAAGATAGACTCAAAAATAATTCGCACCATGGAAATTGTTTATGCGGATAAAATAGACGATGTGGTAAAAGAAGCGTTACGGTAGAATTATAGTCGTGTCCTGCAAATGTTCGCTCATATTTTTATCATTTTTCTTATTCATCTGTCAAATTGTAACAAGAAAGGATTATATATGATTATCAGAAAAGCAGAGTTATTGATAACAGCAGTTAAAAAAGAGCAATATCCGGATACGACAGTTCCTGAAATAGCATTTGCGGGCAAATCCAATGTGGGCAAGTCTTCGATGATAAATGCTTTACTAAACAGGAGAAATCTTGCAAGAACAAGCTCACAGCCCGGAAAAACACAGACCTTGAATTTTTACAACATAAACGATGAATTGAATTTTGTGGATCTTCCGGGCTACGGTTATGCAAAAGTATCAAAATCAGAACAAGACAGATGGGCTGATATGATTGATATATATTTGCATAACAGGCGTCAGCTTAAAGAAATTATATTGCTGGTGGATATCAGGCATGAGCCGGGGAAGAATGACCAGCAGATGTATCAATGGATAAAAAGCTTCGGATTTACAGGTTATGTTATAGCGGCAAAGGCAGATAAGCTGTCAAAGTCTCAGCAGATGAAAAGTATTAATGTTGTTAAAAAATGTTTGCAAATAAATGATAACAATTTAATTTATCCGTTTTCAGCAGCTTCAAAATTAGGGGTGGAAGAAATATGGAAATTATTTGACAGCATTTTAGCCGGAGAAATTTAAATCAATACATAAATAATACTAAATTTTCCTTATAATTTTAATATACTTCGCTGTTTAGGCTTATAAAAACAGGGTATATTACTATCGGGAGGAATGGTAATGGATTATTTAATAGAAAAAGAAGTCCATAGCGACATAAAATGTGTTAAAAAGCTTGTTGATGAAATACTTCGCAATATTAAAGACATAATAAATCCTAATGCATTTTTTAATACAAAACTTATTCTTTATGAACTTATGATAAACAGTGTCGTTCACGGTAACTGTGAAGACTTGAATAAAATGGTATATATAAAAATTTACATTAACAAATCACGAATTATTATTGAGGTTTCGGATGACGGAACCGGTATTTGCTATACCCATAAAAATTGCGGGGAATATGATTTCATGGAATCGGGAAGAGGCTTAATGTTGGTGGAAGGATTGTCTGATAAGTTAAATATTGACGGAAATACGGTTACCTGTGTACAATACTTATGACCTAACCCCATATGTTCGAGCGATAGCGAAGAACAGATGGCTGGTAGGTCATACGCACAAAATTCCTAATTTATGCGACGTGAGGAGCAAATAAATTAATGAATTTCCCTGCGATTATAATAATCATTTAAATAATATAAAATTTTTGATATAATAAACACTGCGGGTGTTTATTTTTGTATGTCCTGTAAAGGAATGCCCCCATCAAAAGGAGTTATTATATGGACAATATAAAGCTTTCGGTCAGAGAATTAGTTGAATTTGTTTATAAAAGCGGAGATATAAATTTTAAAAATTTAAGCTTGGACAGAGCAATGGAAGGAATCAAGGCTCATAAAATTCTGCAGTCTCAAATGGGAGATAATTATCATAAGGAATTTTATCTTAAAAATGAATTTATGCTCAATGACATATTGTTTTCCGTTGAAGGCAGAGCTGACGGTATTTTAACGGAAGATGATGAAATAACAATAGATGAAATAAAATCAACATATACGAATTTAAGTTATATAGATGACGAATACAACACTGCACATATGGCTCAAGCCAAATGCTACGGCTATATGTACGGGCTTTTGAACAATTTGGATAAGCTTAATGTTCAGCTTAGGTATTATAATATTGATACCAGGGAAACAAAGACCATAAAACATTCTTACAGTATAGAAGAATTAAAAACATTTTTTTATGATCTTTTAAATACATATATTGATTGGGCACAAACAATTATAAATCTTCGAAAAGAAAGGGACAGAACAATTCAGGAGTTAAAATTTCCCTTTGAAAATTACCGTAAAGGACAAAGAGATTTTTCGGTGGCTGTATACCGGACCATAAAGTTCGGCAAAAAGCTTTTTGCTCAGGCACCAACAGGTGTGGGTAAAACTATTTCTGTTTTATTTCCGGCAATAAAGTACATGTGTGAGAAAAATTCGAAAATTTTTTACCTGACTGCCAAATCATCAACAAAGACCATTGCATTTAACACTGTTAAAATGATGGTGTCAAAGGGTCTTAATATAAGGACCACCGTTATTACCGCCAAAGAAAAAATATGCTTCATGGAGGAAGTTAAATGTGAACCGGAATACTGTCCCTATGCCAAAGGCTATTATGATAAGCTGAATATTCCTTTCAGAGAAACCTTAAAAAGCAATTGTTTATATACAAAAGAATATATTGAAGAGCTCGGGAAAAAGCATGAGCTCTGTCCCTTTGAACTGAGCCTTGATTTAGCCTACATGTCAGACTTGGTAATTTGTGATTACAATTACTATTTTGATCCTAAGGTTGCGCTTCAAAGAGATAATATTTTTAACAAAGATAAGGACATACTTCTTATAGACGAAGCCCATAATCTTGAAGACAGAACAAGAAATATGTATTCGCCGGAAATTGTTAAAGAAGAATTTTATGAAGTATATAAAATGATGAAAGCCGAAAAAAGCATAAGCAAAGAATTGTACAACATAAATAAGAAATTTTTAGATATAAAAAAGAGTATTAAGGAGGCAGAAATAATAAACGAGCCTTCAGATACGATAAATGCCCTTCGTAGATTTGTTGATAAGGCCGAAAAATACTTCAGCGACTTAAAAAATGAAAAAGCGCCTGATGAACTTACGGACATATACTTTAAAAGTATATTTTTTATAAAAATATCCGAGATTGCCGATGATAATTTTTGCTATTATGCGGATGCTGCAGATAATAAAACAATGGTGAAGTTATTTTTGATTGATCCTTCCAAAGTTTTAATGGAGATAGAAAAAAATGCATGGTCATCAATTTTCTTTTCGGCAACATTGACTCCGTTAAAATATTTCAGATATATTTTAGGAGGAAGTGAAGATGATTATATATTAAAAATAAAGTCCCCCTTTGATATAGAAAATTTAAATCTGATGATAACCTCGGACCTATCCATGAAATATACTCTTAGGGATTTAAATATAGAAAAAGCATGTGAATATATCAATACCCTGATTACCGAAAAAGAGGGAAATTACATGATATTTTTTCCATCATATTTTTTTATGAATAAGGTTTATGCCGCATATGAAGAATTGTATGACACATCCAATATTATTCTTCAAAGCCAGGGAATTAATGAAGGAGAACAGCAGATAATTGTAAACAGCTTTACAAATGACAGAAATGTGGTTTTGTTCACCGTTGTCGGAGGAATTTTTTCTGAGGGAATTGATTTACCTCTTGAAAAATTAATAGGGGCAGTTATAATAGGTACTGGAATACCTCAAATTTCTTTTGAAAGAAATATAATTAAGTCATTCTTTGACGGAAAAATGAATTCCGGTTATGATTATGCCTACAAATATCCCGGTTTTAACAAAATACTTCAGTCGGCAGGCAGGGTAATACGGACAGAGGAAGATAAGGGAACAGTTTTGTTAATAGATTCAAGGTTATGTCAAAGTGCATATTTAAAGCTGTTTCCGGACCATTGGAAACATTTCAAAAAAATTAAATCATCGGAAGAAATAAAGCAAACATTAAATTATTCTAAAAAGGAAGGTAAAAATGATTAATATAGTATCCGATAAAAATGTAATGAACAACCAGTTAATTTCAAAGAAAGAAACGGAGCTGCTCTTAAATGAAGAATCCCCTAAAATTTACGAGGTTATAAGAGTTATTGAAAGCAGCCCGGTTTTTTTAAAGGAACATTTTGAACGCATGAATGAAAGCATTCGATTAAGCAAAGTTATGGGCGGTTTGGATTATGATGAATTTAAAAGCTCCATAGAACTATTAATAAAAGCGAATTCTTTCAAAAATTGCAATATCAGAGTTTCTTATTACTTTAAAAATAATCCTGTTACATTGTTTTACTTTATAAAAAGCTACTATCCTTCAAAGGCAGAATTCAATGAAGGAATACATACCGTTACTGTGAAAATGGAAAGAACAAATCCCAATATTAAATCATACCAGAAGGAACTGAAAGACAATGTTGCAAGAATTATGGAAGAAAATAATGCTTTCGAAGCAATATTAATTAACCATGATGATACAGTCAGCGAAGGCAGCAAGTCCAATGTATTTTTTGTAAAAGGCAGCAAACTCATAACTTCTCCCGATTCTGCGGTTCTGTTGGGTGTTACAAGAAGCAAGGTTATCAGTGTTTGCAGTGAAAACTCAATAGATGTCGAAAAAAGGATAATCAAATTTGATGAGATAAAAGATTTTGACGGCGCCTTTATAACCGGTACATCAAATGATGTGCTGCCTATAAGGACTATTGACAATATGGCATTTGATTCATCTGAAAATGAAGTGGTGAAGAGGGTGTCGGGGCTGTATTTGGGAGAGGTTGGGAAAGAGATAGGAAAGTAAATATATAAGTAAAAAAGAATGGGTAGAGTATGTTAATTATTGCCGGGGTAGCGCAGGGGAATTCACCAAAATATTTGCTCCTGACGTCGCATATTTTGGGAATTCTTTGCGCTTGACCTACCATCCATTTTTCAGAAAAAAGACTCTGAAAAATGGGGTATGTCATAAACACAAAAATGGCCTGGTGGCCATTGTTGTGAAGCATTAATATGCATAAAAGGGGTATTGGGAATATATTTTGGTTATCGGGGGGGATAACCATTAATAATTATAGCAAACATAAAAACAATATGCAAGCTTTTTTTACAAATTTTGCGCTTTTAAACGCAGTTAATTTAAATTGAGAGGTACTCATGATAGTATATTTGGATAACAGTGCAACAACAAAGGTAAGGGATGAAGTGTTAAAGGAAATAATAGATACAAACGTAAATTATTACGGGAATCCTTCTTCTCTGCACAGAATGGGATTAATGGTTGAAAAGAAAATTGATGAGGCAAGAAAGTCTGCCGCTAAGCTGATAAACGCAAAAGAGCAGGAAATTTATTTTACCGGGGGAGGAACGGAAAGCAATAATATTGCTATATTTGGGCACCTGCACAATTTAAACAAGCATAACAATATTATTACGACAAAAATAGAGCATCCCTCAGTATACAATGTTTTTAAACAATTTGAAGATAAATGCTTTGTTAAGTATCTTGATACGGATGAAAACGGTAAGATCGATACTTCCATGCTTGATGACATGGTTGATGAAAATACTGTTTTAGTGTCAATAATGCATGCGAATAATGAGATAGGAACAGTACAGGATTTAAATGAAATAAAAAATATTGTAAAAAATAAAAATAAAAATACAAAATTGCATATTGATGCGATACAATCGTATGGAAAAATTAAAATTGACGTAAATAAGCTGTCAATAGATACATTATCCTTCAGCAGTCACAAAATTCACGGGCCCAAAGGTCTTGGAGGGCTGTTTGTCCGCTCGGGGCTAAAAATAAATCCCCTTACCTACGGCGGAGGACAGGAGAGGGGAATGCGCTCCGGTACAGAAAACACGCCGGGAATAATTGGATTTGGCAAAGCATGTGAATTAATTTATGATAATTTTGAAGAGGAAGCGAAGAAGTTATACAGCTTAAAAAATCAATATATAAAAAGGCTTAAGGAAGAAATTGAAGATATAGTAATCAACAGCCCAGTAGACGGAGGCGCTCCGCATATCATAAATGTTTCTTTTAAAAACGTGCCTGGAGAAGTATTGCTTCACTATTTGGAAGATAAGGGTATTTATGTTTCCACCGGCTCGGCATGCTCTTCAAAGTCGAGAGATAACAGGATTTTGGAGGCAATAAAATTAAGCGGGGAATATCAGGCAGGAACTATACGCATAAGTATAGGCTATTTTAATAATTTTGATGAAATTGAATATGTAATCGATAATATAAAACAATCGGTAAAAGACATAAGAAGCATAACAAAGAGAGGATAATTATGTATAATATTGCTGCGGTAAGCTTTGGAGAGATATTTTTAAAGGGTAAAAACAGAGGCTCCTTTGAGCAAAAATTAATTGAGCAAATTAAATATGCTCTTAAAAAATTTAATAATGTGTCCGTATATAAAGATTCGGGCAAGGTATATGTTGAAACCAAAAATGAAGATGATATGGACGAAATAGTGGAAAGAGTAAGAAAGGTTTTCGGTATTTCAAACTTAAGCCCTTCCGTTAAAATAACGAAGGACCCTGAAATAATTATTGAAAAAACAATAGAATTATTCGGATATTTGTTAACGAAACATAATATAAAAACATTTAAAATAAAAACAAAGAGAAGTGACAAGGAATTTCCAATCAAGTCAATGGACTTCAGTGCCTTGGTAGGTGGGAAGATATTGGAGAAATTCAGCACGGTCTCAGTTGATGTGCATAATCCGGATATTGAAATTTATATTGATATTAAGAAAAACTGCTATATTTCATCCGAAAGAATCAAAGCTTTGGGAGGTCTTCCCTTGGGTTCAAACGGAAGAGCACTGCTTTTATTATCGGGAGGAATTGACAGCCCTGTGGCAGGATATATGATTGCAAAAAGAGGGGTTGAAATAAATGCACTCTATTTTCACACATATCCCTTTACTTCAGAAAGAGCTGATGAAAAGGTGAAAAAGTTAAAGGAGAAGCTTGAAGAATATTGCGGAAAAATAACATTGTACAGTGTTAATATTCTTGAAATCCACAAGGCAATCAAGGAATTTTGCAGGGAAGAGGAAACCACTATATTGGCAAGGCGCTTTATGATGCGAATTGCCGAGAAGATAGCATCAGAAAACAATATGTATATGCTCATTACGGGGGAGAGCTTAGGTCAGGTAGCAAGCCAGACGATGAAGTCCATGTCAGTTATTGAAAATGCTGTAGATATGCCTATTTTAAAGCCATTGGTGGGATTGGACAAAATTGAAATTATAGAAATAGCAAGAGAAATAGGTACATATGAAATTTCGATTTTGCCCTATGACGACTGCTGTTCTGTGTTTGCACCCAAGCATCCCTTGATTAATCCTAAGTTAGAATCCGTTATAAAATCCGAAAACAATTTAAATGTTGAGGAATTAATAGAAAAGGTTTATTCCGCAATGGAAATTTTGTAATATTTAATCGAATATAAAATATAAAAACAGAAATAGATTTTTTAATAATTTATATGCTATCACATATTTTTTCATCAGACATATATTAAATTATAAATTAAGAGAGGTGAATTATATGTCAGATGAAATTAGAGCTACAAATTTTGGGTGCTGTGACGATAAGTCCAATGATTGGATTGAGTGGTTAATTATATTAGGTGTTATATTTTTCCTGTTAGGAGGAAATAGCTTCTTCGGAAAGGGAGGTTGCTTCCGATAGTACTTACTGAACAGACACATTAGGTGTCTGTTTTTATATGCGAAACATTTCGGAAGTTTTCATGAATGAAACTTATCGCTGTTTTAGCATTAATGAAACTTAGCACTTGATTTTATATGATTTCAACGGTATACTAATCTTTAAAATGATTAGGAGGATTAGGGACAAAATGCTTAAGGTAGCACTATTTTGTGAAATTCCAAAGGACGTTATGAATTTGTTTCCCGAGGATAAATATACCGTAATAAAAGAAGAAACAACAGAAGCAGACGGAATTGTAATGAGAAGCTTGGATATACATGATATGAAGTTCTCTAAACAGCTTAAAGCCATAGCAAGATCAGGAGCGGGAGTGAACAACATACCTGTTCAAAGATGCTCCGAAGGGGGGATTGTAGTATTCAATGCTCCCGGCGCAAATGCAAATGCTGTTTGCGAATTAACATTTCTCGGACTTTTAATGAGCTCAAGAAGAGTAATGGACAGTATAGACTGGACAAAAAACTTAGACAAGGATGTTGCGGAAACCGTAGAAAAGGGCAAGTCGCAATTTGTGGGTCCGGAGCTTAAGGGTAAGACTCTTGGGGTTATAGGACTTGGAAATGTGGGACATCTTGTGGCTAATTTAGGAATAAAATTAGGTATGGAAGTTATAGGATATGACCCGTATATTTCGGTGAAAAATGCATTGGCTCTGTCCTGGGACGTTCAATATACTAATGATATCAATGAGCTTTACAAAAGAAGCGATTATATAACCATTCATGTTCCTTACAATAACGAGACAAAAGATTATATAAATAAGGATAATATTAAAATGATGAAAGACGGTGTAAAAATTTTAAACTTTGCACGTCATGGAGTAATCAACGAAGATGATTTAATTGAAGCTTTGGAGAATGACAAGGTAGGCTATCATGTTTCAGACCTTCCCAACGAAAAGCTTTTAAATGCCAAAAATGTAGTATGCATTCCTCATTTGGGAGGCTCAACGATAGAAGCCGAAGAAAACTGCGCGGAAATGGCTGCTACAGAACTTACCGAATATTTAGAAAGGGGCAACATTACAAATTCCGTTAACTTTCCCGACTGTTCCATGGACAGATATCCCGGAACAGACAGAATTGTGGTGCTGAATAAAAATATTCCCAATATGATCGGTAAAATAACAACTGCCCTTGCAACTCACAATGTTAACATAATCGGTATGGTTAATAAATCAAAGGGCGATTACGCATGCAATATAATAGATGTAATCGGTGAGTTCAATGAGGATAAACTCATAGAATTGGAAGAGCATTTCGGAATATTGAGAATTATGTTTATTAAAAACAAGGGGTCAAAGTAATGAAAAAAGTCAGCTTATACTCGGATGGCGCTTGCAGCATGAATCCGGGACCCGGAGGGTACGGAGCAATATTGGAATACAAGGGACATGAAATTGAATTAGCGGGCGGAGAGGAGAATACAACCAATAACCGTATGGAGCTAATGGGAGTTATTGCGGGGCTTGAAGCATTAAAAGAGCCTTGTGATGTTACGGTTGTCACTGATTCGAAGTATGTTACCGACTCCTTCAATAAGGGCTGGATTGATTCATGGCAGAAAAAAAACTGGAAGAAATCCGACGGCAAGATGGTTTTGAACAAGGATTTATGGCAAAGGCTTTTAAAGGCGGCAGAAATGCATAATGTGAAGTTTGTTCATGTGTTAGGACATAACGGACATACATACAACGAGAGATGTGACAAATTAGCCGTTGAAGAAAGAAAAAAGTATGAAGTAAAGTAAAGATATATTGAGGAAACATTCACTGCTTCATGAATATTATAAACTAACAAATTATAATATGAGGTGATTATAGTGATTTATAGACAAAATCAGCAATTATGCCCCAATATATATACAATGCCATACGAAGTGCGACCGGGAGATACATTAAACTCTATTGCAACAAGATTTGGAACAAATTTGGTGGGGCTGATTGAATTAAATCCTACATTAAGATTAAGGTCTTTAACAGAGGGCATGAATATTTGTGTGCCAAGAGTTCCCGAAAGACCGCCATGTATTAACGGTGCTTACTATACCATAAGGGAAGGAGATAGTTTTTATAATATTGCCCAAAGATACAGTATTCCTTTGAATTTGCTGCTTGAATCCAATCCGGACGCAAATCCCTATGATTTGAAGGTAGGACAGGAAATATGCATACCGAATGTTCCTGCCGGGTGTCCATTTGGTACGGTAGTGACAATACAGGAGGGAACCAGGTTAAGTGACATATTGATATCTTACAATGTAAGCTTAAATGAATTAAGAGAAGCAAATCAAGAATTCAATCCAAATATTATTGTGCCCGGAACAGAATTATGCATACCGCCCGAAGAATACGCCCGATGTCCCGAAGGAACAACCACCGAATACGTAATTCAGGCGGGAGACAGTCTTTCAACCGTGGCTATAGCAAATAATATTACACCATCTGAATTACTTATTGCAAATCCTCATTTAAGACCGGCTAACTTTTTAATTATCGGAACCACAGTGTGTATTCCTACAGCGAGATAATGAACTACAGATATAAAAAGCATTCATTTAAATAATTGAGTGCTTTTTTTCACTTTAATAAAAACTCAGCATAATCTGATACAGGAGGTAATGAATATGCCCGTTAAAGTTATATTAATGGTATTGGAAAACAGATTATATTATAATCAAAGACCGATACTTGACTATAAAATACAATATCCGCAGTTTTTTTCCTATAGCCACCAAAGAAATTTAACTAAGATTAACAATTATTACAGCAGTAAAGCGCTAAAAGTACAAAGGGAATGCACAGATGATTTTTTTAGGACAGCTATAGAAAGCTATTACAATTCAATAGAAAGCAAAGTTCCATTTAGAATATTTAAAATATTTTATATCCCGTCAATAACCTACAACGAAAATTGTGCTATAAGTCTATATTATGACAACTATATCAGTTTGGGAGGTAATCGCGGTATAATCGTAAGAACATCCGACACATGGAATATACAGGACGGGGAGATGATACGGCTATGCCAACTATTTGAACATGATGTGGAGGAGGTTAATTTAATAAGAAAATTTATAGAAAATGAGATAAGTAAGGACCTAATTTTTATGGACCCTGTATATTATGAAAGTTACAAGAATAATATTACAGAAAACTTTAGACTCCGCAATTTTTTTTTGTTGCCTGAAGGAATTGTAATATATTTTCAGCAATATGATATAGCTCCTTTTCAGTCAAGTATTGCCGAATTTCTCATACCATATGAAGAAGGAGTAACGACAAAACCTGAATGCATATAGGACACGGCACGCAATCATTTTGCATACGAGCCTTTATTAAAAATATTAAAACATTATTAAAATATTCACTTCTTTTGTTGTAATTCATAAACTATATGGAGGTGATTGCAGTGTATGATGAAAAAATTGTCACAACGGGAATAAGCCGTGGAAGGTTATTAATGCTTATTATGGAGCTTTGCGAAGATAATTACGCACTTAAAAAGGTTGTAAATTTAGGATTAAGTGACAGCTTAGCCATTCATAGCATAGCTTTTTTTGAAAATTCAGTGTATATGGCTGATTCATTTAATAACAAAATATACAAGTATGACGGAAAATCCAACGAATTATCAGAAACAAACGTAGGAAGGGACCCGCGGCATATGTGCTTGGACAATGAAAATATATATGTTGCAAATTTTGAATCAGACAATATATCAATTATAGATTTAAATTCATTTGCACTGACCGGGTCCATACCTGCGGGCATAAAAGCCCACGATGTAGTATATTCGCAAAAAAACAACTCACTTTACACATCTTGCTATGAAGAAAATGAAGTGGTGGAATATGCGATTGACAATGGATTGAGAAGAAGCTTTAAAACAGACGGAAAGCCTATGCACTTATTCCTGTTGAATGATACGATTATAGCCATGACTTACCATGTGAACGGAAATATACACACTAAAATTAATTTTATAAATTTGAAAGACGGAAATATTGAAGACATAATAATTATAGAAGGGCTTGCTTCTGATTTTTTGTTAGATTATGAAAATAATATGCTGTATATTTTAAATATTGTTGACAAAAGTCTCTATATTGTAAATGAATCACTAAGAGAAATTGTTAAAAAGGTATACTTGGGAGGATATACGGAATCCGTTTCATGCGGCGGCAATAATATTTATGTTACAAACTCAAAGAAGCAGCAAATTACCGTTATAGAAAAAAAAGGATACAATATTGCAAGGTCAATAGATTTGCAGTTTGTCCCCGATTTAATCAAGGTTATTCGTTAATATCTGATGTTAATGTTCTCATAATTTGCCCGAATATATTCTCCGGACTTATTTCCCATTTTTTTATTATGTTTTTTGCTATGTCTTCGGAAGGAACATTAATGCTTAAATTAAAAATTGTTGTGTTGTTTTCCGTAACCTGAAGAGACACAATATATTCATCGTCTTTTCTTTTGTAATAATGACCGAATAATTCTCTCTGTTTTTTTATATGTTTTTTTATGTGTGTAAAATTATTTTCGATTTCCTTTATAAAATATTCGGGAAGTTTATCACTGAACATTTCCAAGGCTGCCTTGCCGGCTTCTGAAACTGAGTAATATTCATTTCCGTTATTGGACTTAAGCACTGCAAATTTAACATCGCAAAGGTCGCTTAACAAAAGCTGCAATGTGAAATAATCCATCATGTTATATTCTAATATATAATTTGTAATCTCAACATTTGTCAACGGCAAATCTATAAAATTCAATATATACAAAAGCTTAAGCTTATCCTGAGCATTTTTATTATCGTTTTTCAAATCCTGCCTCCAAAATTATTCAAAACCTGTTAATCATTATATCAAATATACGGTTAATAATAAACATGAATTTTAAAATTCTTCTTATGGACATTCATATTAGAATAATATAAAATAGTGTTACAGAAAGAGGAGAGTAAAATGAAAAAAATAATTATTTTAATTGCACTATTATTGCTGACAGGCTGTGCGGGCACCCCTGCCCCTGTGATTGAAGCCCATGTTGAAGAAACAGATTCACCTTCTGTAACTGAGGGAGCGGAAGATACGGAAATAAAGGAACCCGAAAATGAAGAAAATATCGAAGAGCCTGATGATGAGGATGCTATTTCCGCAATCGACATGTCATTAAATCCTAATGAGCTTGGAGAGATTATGATATTGATGTATCACGGAATCGGTGAAGAAGAATCCGTATGGCAGCGAACTCCCGATAATTTTCGCAAGGATTTGGAATACATGTACCAAAACGGATATCGAATGATCAGCTTAAATGATTATGCCAAGGGAGAGATTAAAACTCAGGCAGGATTTACCCCGATAATTATTACATTTGACGACGGAAGGCAAAACAATTTTAATTATATTGAAGTAAACGGCGAAGTTATTATAGACCCGGACTGTGCCGTGGGAGTTTTGGAAGAGTTTAAAAACAAATATCCCGATTTTGACGTAACCGCAAGCTTTTTTTTAGGAACCAACATATTCGGTCAAAAAGAATATGCAGATAAAAAGCTTAACTGGCTTGTTGAGAATGGGTATGATATAGGAAATCACACATACAGCCACAATGAAATGTCAGCATTGAATTCCGAGCAAATACAAATTGAAATAGGCTCTGTAAACAATATAATTAAGCAGCATGTGCCTGATTATGCGGTTGAAACCCTTGCTCTTCCTCACGGCAGCAATCCTAAGGATGAATTTATTGAATCGATGATTAAAGGTGAATACGAAGGAAACAAATATGAAACCATTGCGGTTTTAGACGTAGGCTGGAGACCGGCTTATTCACCCTTTGATACACTGACAAATTTCAAAAGCCTTTACCGCGTGACGGCAAGCGAAATTAATGTAGATAATTGCGGTGTATATGATTATTTTAATTCATATGAGAAAAATTCAAGAGAAAGGTTTATCAGCGACGGCAATCCCGACGTGGTAACTATTCCGCAAAGACACAGCGAATATCTCAATATGGATATGGTCGGAGACAAATTAGCAAATATTTATTAATATTTGGGGACATTCCTCTTACCCGCATATGAGCGCCCTATAAAAGAGGTGTGTCCCCTTACCATATATGGAGGTGGTATTTCATGAATGCTGAATTGAAGGAAATAGTTTCAAGAAGCAGCAACATAGTATTTTTTGGAGGAGCAGGTGTTTCAACCGAAAGCGGTATACCTGACTTTAGAAGCGTTGACGGATTGTACAGTACCAAATATAAGTATCCGCCCGAGATGATGGTTTCTCACAGCTTCTTCAGAAACAACACTGAAGACTTCTATGATTTTTACATAAATAAAATGATTTTTTTGGATGCAAAGCCTAACAGTGCTCACATTAAGCTTGCACAGCTTGAAAAGGAAGGAAAATTAAAGGCGGTTATTACACAAAATATCGACGGACTGCACCAGAAAGCAGGAAGCAAAAATGTATTGGAGCTTCATGGCTCCGTAAACAGGAATTATTGTCTGAAATGCGGCAAATTCTACGATGTTAATTTTATTGTTAATTCAAAGGGAATACCTAAATGCTCCTGCGGCGGAATTGTAAAACCTGATGTTGTATTGTATGAGGAGAGCCTTGACAGCAATGTCATAGAAAAATCCGTTGAATTTATTGAAAAGGCAGATGTATTAATAGTGGGAGGAACATCACTTGTGGTATATCCGGCTGCCGGTCTCATTAATTATTTTAAAGGAAGCAAGCTCATACTAATTAACAAAACATCAACCCAAATGGACAGAAAAGCAGACTTGGTTATTAATGACAGCATCGGCAAAGTGTTTGAAGCTTTATAAAGATTTTGCAGATATACAAGAATAATTGTTTAATAATTAGTACAAAATGGTATATATCTATATATCTATATATCATGCTATAAAATAAGGAGGAATTATGTATAAGGAAGAATTATCAATTATAGCGCAAGCTATTTTAAATGAGATGGAAGGCTATGAGTTTTATAAGATGGCGGGAGAACAGGCTAACACACATGGAACCAAGGATGCATTTATGTCACTTGCAAACGAGGAATTAAAGCATGCGGAATATTTAAGGAAATTATGGACTGCATTGAGTGACGGCGGTGAAGTGGAAATTGAAGACATATTGTTATCCGGAATAGTAATACCTTCCCCTGAAATATATATGTGGGATAAGGTTGATAAGCTATATTCAACTAAGGAAATGTCCATATTCGGAATAGGAATGCAAATGGAGAAGAGCTCCATAGAATTTTATGAAAATGCTATGAATAATGCAAAATCCCAATCCGGCAAGGGGTTATTCGACATGCTGATTAAGTGGGAAAAGGTACATTTGGAGCAATTCACCAATCAATACAATTTACTAAGGGAAGATTGGTGGGCTGAGCAGGGATTTGCTCCGTTTTAGCGGTAATGTGCTTAATGATATTTTAATTGCTCATTATTTATAATTAGAAAATTAAGCAACACAGAAGGTGAATATGAAGAATTTAAATTTTAAAACCTATGCCGTCACAAATGAAATTGACTTAAATAAAATTGCGGTAGAGTGTAATATCAAGAAAAAATACACGTGGGAAGAACCGCTGATTTTACAGGGTGAATTGCTTAAAAGAATTATAAACGAGGTAAATGAAGATGAAATTGTGCATGTGTTTTCTTTCGGGAGCATAGTTTTTATAAATTCGACCAAAGAGCATATAGAAAAACTTATGAATTATCTTAAAAAGATCAAGCCCGATATTGATATTGAAAACTACCATAGATTTCATGATGATTATGCTCTTCATATCAGTGAAGGAGAAGAAATCGAGTTTACAGATGATTATGTTCAGATTCCTGATATGGATTTGTTTTATCCGGAGCTTATTTCGGTAGTAATCGCTAAATCCGTTGCTCTTGAAAGAATTGAAGAGCAGCTAAGCAAGATTTTAGATGATTTGGAAAGCAAAATTGACAATCTCGAAAAGGGAAAGCTTAATATCGGCAATAAGGAACTTGCTAAGGTTACATCAAGGATTGTAAGGCATGAATACAATACCATAGCATATATAATGATTTTGGATAAGCCGGATATAACTTGGATAAATATGAACGCAGAATATTTTTATGAGCAAATGTCTGAATTCTTCGAGCTGAATGACAGATATGAAGTCATTAAAAGCAAGACTGAAATTTTAAAAAATATAATTGACGGTTTAGCAGCCATAAGCCATTCGATAAGGGGGCTTTTTGTAGAGTGGGTAATTGTTATTTTGATAGTTATTGAAGTCGTTCTAATGGTTGTTGATTTATTAAAGTAGGCGGCATATGGAAAGAATAATATTTAATACATATAAGGTTGCATCAAAGCTTCCGCTCACCCAAATAGCTTCGTTTTCCAACTTAAAATCGGAAGGCTGGAAAGAGTATATTAAGCTTAATAAAACCGATATAGAAAAAATTCTTAAATATTCATCTGAAAAATTAGTATATATGTACAAATACGGCTGTATTACATTTGTTGGATTTAGCCAGGATGAAATCAATGTATTTTTGGAATACCTGAGAAATTCCTTTACCGATTTGGATAACAAATCAATAGCAATTTATAATGAATCCCATGAAATAGATATTTCAAATGATGGGTATATTAAATTATGGTCCGAATCGGAGGAGCAATTTAAATATAATGAGACAATTATAGATATTGTTGCAAATATTCTTGCAAAATCAACGGAACTTAATAAGATAGAAGCAGAACTGAAGGTGGTGTTGGATGAAGCCGATGTGTTTATCGGATATTTAAAAAAGGGAAAGCTGAGAGCAAACGCCAAAAAGGTTGTTTCGACAATCGGAGAATGCATCAGATTTAAATATAATACGATAGAAAGCGTAAGGCTTATTGACAGACCTCCGGAATTCAACACAATCAGAGCAAAAAAAATATTTGATATATTCAGCGACTATTATGAGTTAACAGAAAGATACGATGTATTATCAAACAGAATTAATATTTTGGATTCGGTTACGGAGGAATATTTCAGCTTTAGGAGCAATCAGTCAGAACGAAGACTTATTCTCTTTGAAGTTTTCCTCTTGCTGCTTTTCCCCTTAATTCGCCTCCTTCCATGATTTAAGACATTAATTGCTTATTGAAATAATTGGAAAATTATAGTATAATTTTATAACCTTAAATTATTGGAGGTCTTATGCTTTCAAAAATAAAAACATGTGTCCTTTACGGATTGGAAGGTTATGAAGTCGATGTGGAAACGGATTTATCCGGAGGACTTCCTAATTTCAATATTGTCGGATTACCGGATATTTCAATTAAGGAATCAAAGGAGCGAGTACGGTCTGCCATTAAAAACTGCAGATTTGATTTTCCCGTAAGCCGTATTACGGTTAATCTTGCACCGGCGAATTTAAAGAAGGAAGGAAGCCAAATAGATTTGCCCATTGCAGTGGGAATACTTGCCGCTTCCAAAGCAATCAAACCCGTGGATGAAAAAACCTGCATAATCGGTGAATTATCCTTGGACGGAAAAGTTACCGCAATTGACGGTGCTTTGCCCATGGTTATTTCCATGCGCAACAACAGTTTTAAAAGGGCAATAGTGCCGGAGGACAACAAAGAAGAATGCGGTGCCATAGAAGGATTAGACATAATACCTGTCGAAAGCATAACCCAATTAATCGATTACTTAAACGGAAACTTATATATTGCTCCATTTAAGCTAAAATATGATTTTTCAGACAAACAGAGTTATTTTAATGAGGATTTTTCCGAAATAAAGGGACAGCCTGCAATGAAAAGAGCAGTTGAAATAGCGGCTGCAGGAATGCACAATATTTTGCTTTTAGGAAGCCCCGGCTCGGGTAAAACAATGATTGCACGGCGCATTCCGACCATTTTGCCTGATCTAACCTTCGAAGAATCCTTGGAGGTTACAAAAATATACAGCATATCGGGGTTGTTAAAAAATAAGGGCTTAATAATCAAAAGGCCTTTTCGCTCACCTCATCACACTTCATCCCGTACATCCATGGCGGGCGGAGGCTCAAAACCACGGCCGGGAGAAGTATCCTTAGCCCACTTCGGAGTTTTATTCCTGGATGAAATTCCCGAATTCCCCAAAGGTGTTATTGAAGTTTTGCGTCAGCCCATGGAAGACGGTCAAATTTCCATTTCAAGGGCAAGCGGGTCATTTACATTCCCTGCAAAATTTATGATGGTCGCTTCCATGAACCCATGTCCGTGCGGATATCTGGGTGATCCCACCCACGATTGCTCCTGTAGCCAGGGTCAAATTGATAAATATCTGGGGAAAATATCAGGTCCCTTATTAAATCGTATCGATATTCAGATTGAAGTATTGCCTGTCAAATATGAGGATTTAAAAGATAACAGAGTTGAAGAAACTTCCTATGAAATAAAAAAGCGAATTATAAAAGCAAGAAATATTCAGCTTCAAAGATATAAAAATATGGGTATAATAACGAATTCGGAGCTTTCAACAAAGGGTATAGCAAAATTCTGCAAGGTTAACAAGGATTCGGAAATATTGCTGAAGAACGCATTTGAAACACTGGGCTTGAGTGTCAGGGCATACAATAAAATTCTGAAGGTAGCAAGAACAATTGCGGATTTGGAAGATTTTGAAAATATAGAAACTAAGCATATAGCAGAAGCAATTCAGTACAGAAGCTTGGACAGAAAATACTGGAGGTAATATGGAAAGTTTAAATATTAATCAAAGAACCCTATTATGGCTTTCAGTAAACGGAATTTCAAATAATAAAACATCAAAGCTCTTAGACTATTTCGGTTCCACGGAGGATTTGTGGGACAACTTCGAAAGCGAGAAATATAATTTATTCCTGCTTACAACCGACAGAATCAATAAGCTTTCCGAAAGCAAAAATAATTTTGAAGAAAAAATATTGGGAAGACTGAACTCGTTAAAAGCTGAGGCAGTAACTATTTTTGACGAAGCTTATCCGGATAAGCTAAAGCAAATTGAAAGTCCTCCTTATTTATTGTACTATAAGGGTGGCTTGGAATCCATCAATAATATATCCATTGCCGTTGTAGGTTCCAGAAAAGCTACAAGCTACGGAAAATGGGCAGCGGAAAAATTGACCAAAGAATTATCGGAAATCGGAGTAAATATAGTCAGCGGCATCGCGGCGGGTATTGACACGACAGCCCATAAAACTGCATTAAAGTATGGTGCAAAGACATTTGGCATAATAGGCTGCGGAATAAATGTTGTTTATCCTAAAAAAAACCTTGAGCTTTATAAGCAAATATATGAGGGTAGGGGAGCTGTAATAACCGAGTATCCCTTTGATATACAGCCGGTTCCATTTAACTTTCATGACAGGAACAGAATTATCAGCGGATTGTCTGACGGCGTATTGGTTATTGAAGCTCAGGAAAAAAGCGGTACATTAATAACAGCCGGTCATGCCGCCAATCAGGGAAGAGAAATTTTTGCCGTTCCAGGAAACATTGACAGTTTGTACAGCAAGGGAACAAATGCACTTATCAGAGACGGCGCTAAAATAACGACGTCAATTGACGATATAATTGAAGAAATCATGGAATTAAAGCAGCTGATGAAGCTGCAAAACGTATTCACGGATATCAGCACATTAACAGAAAATGAACTGAAAATTGTAAACTGCCTTAAGAAAGGGAAAAACACAATTGATGAATTAAGACAGGAAACGAAAATGGACACCGGCGAATTGTTAGGCAATATAACATTACTGGAAATGAAAGGTGCTATACAAGTAACCGGCAGCTCTATTATGCTGAATGTATAAATCAATAGTCATCTATTGCACGTTAGTGTAAAATTACTGTAGGGAAAATGCAAGATATTCCAAATGCAAGAAAATAGGAATATAAGAATTGAAAAGAAGATGGACCTCTGATAAAATAAATGTTGTTGAAAACACGACTAATCACAACAAGGGAGGTACATCTTCTATGTACAATAGTATACAACACTTTTTAAAACGGGTTTTAAACACTTTGTAATAAAAAAATCAGATTAACAAAACCAGGAAAA